>Ga0308169_10002210_pt1 | contig 20560 bp, 23 predicted proteins | sample PhyBR1_2_FD_202139 | JGI IMG/M metagenome (GOLD analysis project Ga0308169, IMG submission 202139) | Phyllosphere microbial communities from UC Gill Tract Community Farm, Albany, California, United States - DLSLSB.R1 | ecosystem: Host-associated > Plants > Phyllosphere > Unclassified | place...
GCTCAGCTGACCGTCTCACGATGCCTGGACACCTGGTTCTGGTGTTCTCTCATCTCGGCATCTCGCGAAGCCTCCGCCTCGTGGTTCTTCGACTCGTCCTTCCACTTGGGAGCCTGATTGAAACGAGGAATGGGCCCAACGGCTTGATAATACTACTGTCAGCCTTCGTCCCAGATGGCACTAGCAGCTCACCGCCTGACAGCACTCGCAGTCCCCTCCGTGCATCTGCTTGCGCTCCGTCCGTTGGCGCTTAACATCGTGGAACTGGTACCTCTCCCCCTCATTCTCGGCAGGATCGATCTCATAATCATCGTACACGCCGTACCGTCTGCTGTCAGCTCCGCGTTGCCCAGAATTATGACTCACACCTCCTCGGGGGCGAGGTATCTGCCCGACCCCTTGTACTCGGCATAATACTCCCGTCTCTGCTTGCTCGTCATCTTGCTTAGGCGCTTCAACTCAGCCGCCTTTTCTGCGGGCGAAGCGTTCTCCAAGTCGACGAGCTTGCGCTTTCGACCGCTTTCCAGGCGGCTAGTGCTACTCTCTGCGGCCATATCAGGCTTTGCGGCCGTCCTGCGCAGCGTCGAGGTGCGCAGAGAAGTGTCGGCCCCGACTCCGCGGTCGCGGACAAGTGGAGTGCGGACAGCATCATTTGGCGTTGCGAGCGACTCATCCTCCTCGTCGCCAAAGATGTCCTCGTCGTCGTAGTCGATGCGAGCCTTCCGTTTCGAGCGCGTTATGGGGCTAATCTTGCTCGGTGTCTGGTCCTTGCCAAGCCAAGGTGTGGTTCGCCTGGCCCCAGGCAGTCGTACGCGGCTCGATGATCCTGCTGTAGGTGTCACGATTTCAGGCGTAGCTGGCTCTCTCTTGACCGACGACCGCGTCTTGACAGGACTGGCGGCTTTGGGCGTTCGTTGCGATTGCGATCTGATCCTCTGGCTCGATCGGCGCTGGGGAAGGATGACCACCGCCTCTTCTTCGTCATATACGCCTTCCTCACTGATCTGGCTCGAGCGCGGCTGGCTTGAGCGCGTCTGGCTCGCAGACCGGGCGGTATCGGCCTCTTCCTCGTGCGCATTGTCCGCCGTATCGCCCTCAGCAGGCCGGACACTGGCATCAGGAACGGTCGAGGGCCTCGCCTCGGGGCGCTGATCCTGCGACACGGGCGGCATCGCGATGTTCTCCTTGTTTTCTGCACTTTCCTTCGCCTCCCTCTTAGCCGCTCTGCGCTGCTTCTTCGCGTCGATCCGAGCCGTCTCGGCCACCTTATACTCCTTCCAATGTCTGAGGTCTTCGAGGTAGCGCGCGTGCAGCTTCCGATACTCTGCCCGAAGCTGCTGATGCTGTTCCTCCAGGTGAGCGTAATGTGCGGCGATGGACTTCGATGGCGAGCGTTTCGGCGTGGGAGGGAGCGCTTCGCCCACGGCCTTGGCAACAGCGAGATGACGCGGTTTTGTCGGCGTGGTGGGCGTCTGTACGCTTCCAACGTTGGTGCTGTGGGGCTGAAGCACCTTCTTAGGGGTGTGCGTCTGTTCAGCGCCCAGCTCAACCCTCGCCGCCCTGAGCCTGTCTACCTCAGCCTCCAACTTCGCCCGCTCCACTTTCTCCTTCCTCCAACTATCCTTCACATCTTCCAGCTGCGCAGCTAGTCCCACATGCTGTGAAGCCTGAGCAGCCACTTGACCTTCCAGATCCCTAAGTGCCTGCTCTTTCCTGTCTTCCGCCTCCCGGACCTGTGCTTCTGCAGCCCTGATCCCGCTCTCCAGCTCCGTTACTCGATCGCGCAGACCCTGGCTGATCGCTTTCTCCGCGTCGATCGACGCCTCAGCCTCCTTGAGCTGCTGTTCGAGCACCCATACCCGGCGATTCAGCTTCCCTTGAGTGTCGAACGCGGGCGGTGCGCTGGCACGGGCGACAGAGGACGAAAGCACATCGGTCTGGGACCAGGGCAGACTGCCGAAGCGGGAGAGGTGGCCGGGAGTCGGGCCCTTGCGAGGAGAGCCGTCAAGTGATCCCGACATATTAGATGTGCTGTCGTGAACGATCGAAGACTACAAGACCAGCATGTACGCGGATTACGAATGGGATATGCTGGGTGATGTAAGTCAGGCGCGGAGGAAAGACAAGCAGGTGACGAAGACAATCGCGATTTCACTTACGTAAGTAGTTGCGGATGAGGTTAACAACAACAAAATCAAGCGCGTTCGATTCAGTTCACTACTTGCAGCATCATCGTCATGCCGCCAATGGACGAGCCGCAACGCATCGCCGTTGAGACCGAAGCGGGGTGGCTGCGTATACGAGACAATGTCGAGAGGGGGATGAATGCGTCGATGGAGATGCGGCTGGCGTCGTTACCGGGCGGGAAGGATGGGGAGGCGTCGAGGCGGGTACGCAAGGAGATCGAAGCAAGGATGGACAAAGTCAGCTGCCGCTCATGGATTGTCCGCGCTCGAGCTGATGTGTAGATCCGAGATTCGATGTGGGAGATGGCTTCGCATAACTTACGTGTCAACGGACATGACTACGATAAGTTTGTCCAAGGTATTTCAGCTCGACCGTGTCCCGTGAGCAAAGCTGATGGGCAGCCACCGAGCCCTTTGACGAGGTCCTAGATCGGAACCTGTGGGCGCTCAATGCGGAACGGGTCGAGTGGGAGATCACCGTCTCGGAGCAACGGAAACAACGCCCGTCGCAACTGCTGGGGCTAGAACGCGACATTGAGCGGCGGCGGGAACATGCTGAGTGGCTACCAGAGGGCGATGACGACGATGGTGGGTAACTATGGTGTATCGTGTCGACTCGGAGCCTGACCGTTGCAGACACGACAGCGAAGAAGGCTGCGGAGATACCTAAACCGCCGCGCCACGCCGAGACAATCAAGACGTTCGAGCAGGTTGCAGAAAACATGGCGGAGCTCAGCAAGGTAATCGCTCTCTCACGCCATGTGCCGTATCCTAGCTAACGACAGACTGTGCCAACTCAGCTTGCGCGAGCTCAACGTGCTCAGACGGTCAGGGAGGAGATTGCCAATATTCCTCAATAGCGATGGCCCCGCGCTTTCACGACTTTGTAATGACTCCTCACGCTGTTGTCCTATATCTCATGATACTTGGGTTCCGTTTGTCACAGATATGCACGTCCGCCGTGTGCCCATGCCATTCATATATTGCTCATGGCAACAAGAAGCATACGGGGGGCTCGTAGAACTCCCCAAACAAGCAATATCCGTCCGTCCCAGAATTGATCCCGCTCAACGGATGCCATTCTGCGATTTCGACATTTCCACACCTACTCACCTTGTCCTCATCGTCCGCGCTTCGTCCCCGCATCATCCGCCCAGAATGATGTTCAACTCGCTAGGGAGCCTATCCAACGCCCTCCGGGCCTCTTCATCCCGCCTGATCCCCTCTCTCCGCCCGAAAATCGCCTCAACACCACGCAGTCTCCCCTCGTTCCGCCCCTCTCCGCTTTCCATCCCGACCCGCGCCTCGTCACATGCGGTCCTGGAGCACTTGGGTCCCATTCCCGGGTCATCGAAGAACAAGCAGCGAGTGGGACGGGGTGTAGGCTCGAAGCGCGGTGGACACACGTCCGGACGGGGTCATAAGGGTGCCAAGGCCCGGGGGACGGGTAACCCGTATCTCGGGTTTGAGGGTGGTCAGACGCCTCTGTACAGGCGGATACCGAAGCGTGGATTTATCAACCCGTGCGTATCTCTCCCCTTCGACCCTCTCGGCCCATCCAGACCCGGCCTCGCCGTCCCGTTTTGTCTTTTGTCCAACGTCAATCGCGGCTAGATGCTTACTCTAGGAACCGGAAAACCTACTACCCGCTCAAGATCTCCACCATCCAGCGCTGGATCGCCAAGGGCCGCTTCGACCCGAAAGAGACGCTTACGATTTACCACGCCATCAAGACCAACATGGTTCACGGCATTGGCAAATACGACGGCATAACCCTCGCGGGCGGTCCGGACCCCGATCTGCCCTTCCCGCCATTGACGATCCACCTCTCGCGGTTCACGCCGAGAGCGGCAGAGGCGGTGGTCAAAGCTGGGGGAACGTGTGTCGCCGTGTACCACAATGAGCTTTCGCTGCGGGCGGAGATCCACCCGGATGCGTTCCAGGGTGCGCGGGCCATCCGACCCGCATGGCCCACGAAGAGGAGGGATATCGGTGAGTGATGATTTTTCTCCCTCACGGCCCGCGTCATATTCCTCACGATGAGCTTTGTCGGGTAGGATTGCCGCTGACCGCAGAATACTACACCAACCCTGAGAAGTACGGATACCTCGCTGGCCGGGCCGAGGAGCTGTTCACCGCCCGAGGGTACGAGCCCGTCTCGGCCAAGAGGAAGGAGAAGATCGCCGCTGCGGAAGCGAAGAAGGCCGAGATTATCGCCGAGAACGGCACGTTGTAAGGCCGTGTCAACGCATTTACACCGAGGCGCACGCATGAGCCATGATGCATGCGATGCGACTGCAGATCATCCACGGATCTTGTCTTCCTACACGTGCTCGGATCTGATCAAGTTCCGCTGCCGGACCCGGCTCCTGACCCGCCTGCTCCCGCATGGCCATTCATCTCCATCCCTATCCGTGCAAAGCTCGGCCCAGGCTCTCCAACCGGACTGAGCAGGTTGATATACTCCTTAGGCGGCTTGGTCGGTAACGGCGGAGGTGGGCCACTTGGTACCGGCGCAGACGTGAATCCTCCACTCGTACGCGCCTTCGCCTTGCCCGCTTTGATCGTCGGATCCCGGCCGACAATTGGCGAATCGGGAGGCGAAGATGTATGCGAGAGGTGTCCGACCGGGGGAGGAGGCGACGAGAGTCTCTTTTTCCGCTCCACTGCCGCTTGGGCATCCTCGAACCGCCTTCGCATCTGCTCCTTCTCTTCTTCAGCTGACGGATAAGGTGACCCGACGGGGGAAGCCAGTGGCGGAGGCGATGCGATGCCATTGGACGGCCCGGCCTGGGGCGGGGCGTCATATGCTGGAGCGTCGTCCATCGGCGGCGGGGAGCTGACCATCGGGGAGAACTGTCCGCCGGCAGCGCGCGCCACGCGATCCTGTGCCTCGTAGAACCTCCGCATCTGCTCCTTCTCGCTCAAGCCGGACATGGACGGGCCGCCTTGTATGCCCAGGCCGGCTGGTCCCGACGCGGGCGGCGGCGACGGTGGCGCTTGTGCGGTCTGCGAAGTTGAAGAGCCATTGTACAGAAGATAAGAAGGATTCGGGGAAACGTCTGTCGAAGGAGTCCTGGCGTGCCCGTCCGCCGGCTGTCCACTAGCCCGAGCCACTCGATCCTGCGCTTCGTAGAACCGCCTCATTTGCTCCTTCTCGCTGAAAGCGCTTGGCACTGGGGCAACCGCATCCGCGCTTGGACCCGCTTTGGCCGGCGAGACATGGGTTGAGCCCGCTTGTGCCGCTTGACCGGCTTGCGCAACCCGATCTTGCGCTTCATGGAACCGTCGCATCTGCTCCTTTTCACTCAGGGCGGGAGCGACAGCCGCGGTCGTCGGAGTAGAAGCACCATGCCCAAGCGCCGAACCAGGGGGCGACGCAACCGGCGACCGCCCAGCAGCCCGTGCGACTCGGTCCTGCGCCTCGTAGAATCGCCTGATCTGTTCCTTCTCGTTTGCGATACCATTCACGGCCGGTGCACGGGGCGGCGTGGCCTGTGTAGCTTGCGGAGCAGATGACCCGGATGCGACTTCCGGTCGGGAGGGTCCAGCCGAAGATGACGACGGGAAGATCTGGTCGTACGGTATCGGCTCCTCGTCCGGTATCGCCGGGGCGCTTTGGCTCGTAGCCACAGGACCGCTCGAGCCGGTCTGAGCCTTCTGCTGCTGCGCCTGTGCCTCCTCGAAACGCTGCTTCTGCTGCTCTTTTTCTTCCGCGGCAGTTTGATATGCCTGCACCAGCTCCTTGCTCTCCGACGGCTTGGTGGGCATGGGTGTCTCGGGACCTTCATCGATCCGTTCCGGATGTCCCCGAGTAGCAGTACCGGATCCACTTGCTCGCGCCCCATATACCGATAATGGCCGCTCGGGGGCTTTGTACTCCTCTGCAGGCATCTTTGGCCGGGGCGGAGCGTATTCTGGCGGTGCAGTGCTCTCGTCTTCCAGGCCCAGCGTTGCCAGCGATGCGCCCGTCGCGAACTGCGCAGCAGCAGCTCGACTTCTCGCATCGTCGAAAAGCTTCGCCTTTTCCTGTTCGGCCGATTGCCATGCCGATGGTGGCGGTCCGTTCATGCGTGACTTTTGAGCAGCAGTCGGGGCAGGGCTGACGGATAGGGGGCGAGTATGAGCCGCGCTGGACTGAGTGACCTGCACGTTAGCTGACCACTCGGTCCACGATTAGGAGTCGTACAGGGTTAGATCCGTCGCCCTTCGCAATTGCCATCCGCAGTTCCTTGTCCCATCTCCCAAACGTCGCTGTCGTCCCGGTCGAGTACCTCTTTGAATCGTCGCCATGCCCCACCTCGGATCTAGCGAAGCGTGACCTATCGTCCGCGCTCTCAATGGGCGATTGGGGCACCGAGTACTCAGTTTCCACGGTCCGGGCGGTCCCGGACCGCTGGAGAGCCGGCGCAGGCGACGCCGTCGGGAATGCAACATTCGGCCAGTTCTGCATCGACTGTGGACGCGCATTCAGCTGATTTTGCGCGTGCGCGTTCTGGTCAAATGTTGTCGTTGTCGTTGTTGTCATGGTCGACGTGCCCGACGATTTGCGGCGGAAATCATTGCGCGGGGTGAAGCCTTGTATGGGTTGCGAGACTGCTCGCTGATTGCCGTTCGCGTAAAAGCCATTAGGGGGGAAAGGGGGCTGAGGGGAGGGAGTCGTGGCGGGAATTTGACCCGGTCCGACGGACGGCTGCCGCGAGGAGGGGTTCGTGCTGGGGAGAGAGGGGGCGAAGGACGGGTTCGAGGTGAGTCCTGGAGCGGGCACTCCCGGGCAGAGCGACTCGACGTATCCGATGTCCCTGCCGTCAGCGCCGCAGGAGTCATTCAATCGCCATACGCGAACACTCACCGGACCGCCTGCTGTGCGTGAGCCCGTGCGAACGGCCCGACCGTATACGGTATTTTCCCCATACCGATATCCGGTATCCCACCGTCGCACACCGCCTTGACCTCCAGCTCGTACCTGATCGCGATCGATCTCGCATGGGTCAGCGTGACCAGCAGTTTCTCGGCCGGGACAGGCAGATCCATCCTCGCCGTCTTCTCTCCACCTCTCCCCACACTCTCATCCACCGCATACCGCGCCGTCGCCAACACCCTGCTCTTCGATACCGGCGCCGGCGGTCCCTTCCCCTTCTTACCCCCCTTTGCGCCCTGCTCAACCTGAGGCGTAACCGTCGTGACCTCTATCAAGCTGCACTCAAAGCCCTTGAGCTTGAACGGTTTCGGCCGCATCGATTTCAGGCTCGCCGTGAACAGTATCCGATCCGTCGGTCCGAATCCCGATCCGGGGCGCTGTACCGTCAAAGTCAACTCGCCTCCTTGGCTTTTGATCTCCCTCGCGTCCATGATGTTGTACAGGGGCCAGGCGGAATGGACATCGTGCCGCGTGATCCGGATAGGTTCCGATACCTTCATAATAGGCGCCGACTCCTTCTTGAACACTCCCCCCTTCTGGCGGTAACATAGCGCAGCGACGAGCTCGTACCGTACCCCCGTGCCCTTCGCCATGTCCACACTCGGCGCGACGTTGGCCGGCAAGGGGATGAAGAACTTGAAATCCGCTTGCTCGAGATTATCCCAGTCTTTCCCTGCCGGCGCTGCCCAGAGCGTACTGACCTCCCCGACGTGCTCCCATGTCTCATTGGACGAGCCAGAGGGAAAGCCAGGCGGGACCGCCTCGTACTTGCGTATCTCCGCCCGCACCCATTTGGCCTTGATGGGCAGAGGGCCTATCCGGACTTCGACCGTGCCTTGAACAGCGGCTCCTTTGCGTTGAGGCGAGCTGGGGATACCCGGCCAGCCTTGGATAAAAGGCAGATGCGGCGGGGCGCGAAGCGATAAGCGCGCCGGGTGCGACATGAGACCGAAAAGTGGAGGCTGGCGGTTGGGAGATCAATTGTGTGTTGTGAACGTTCGCTGGCCGATACGAGTGTTTGGTCTTGACGCCTGCAGGCGAGGAGAGGCTTCTATGATGGACGTCGAAGAGCCAGGTCCAGCTGCGGATTGGACTGTGATAAAAATGAGGATTGCAAGAATCTACTTGCCTTGAAAGCTTGTTGTGAGTGCGGGCAGTTATGCGTGTGCGAGGTGAGACGTACGTCACTCCCGCATCATCTCCCCGCTTCAGATTTGATCCCGCTTCCTCGCACACAAGGGCATTCCAGACGTGCTTGAACAGCATCCTTGAATGGGCAGCAAGACCAAGAACCAAAAGCGCCGGAATGGCTTGTGCACAAGCTTCTAACCCCGGCTTTCAACAACGCGTGGATATCGAGCACAAAGCGCGATGGTCGGGGGCGCTCCCAAGCAGCCCCATCATATCCCGCCGGCAACGGATCCTCAATGAGGGCGCACGTACTGATCTAGCAGAGGGCTTGGCTGCATGAAGACGACCGGAGACGGGGGGTCATCCTTTACTTTGACAGAAGCCATCTGCGGCAGACGTGCAGCAGCGACCGGGGACGAAGGAAGATGGCGTTTGATGAACAATGACGTCTTGATTCGGGGGTCTGGGCGTTTCGTCCCCGTCGCCCAGTGCCTCCTTTGTGCATCCAACTCGGCAGCCAGATGCATCACTCCCCAACACTCACAGCACGCTCGACTCTAATGTACTTTCTCCCTTGCGTCAATCATTACTGATCAGACTTACTACTCGCGGCGGAGCCAGTCGCTTTCGGCCCAAAGGCAGTAGGCACGGACAGTGGAGTCATAGCACGCCCTCGTCACACCTCGACCGCGCGGCGTTGAGTGATCAACAGCGATCTGCAAACGGTTGTTCAAGCCTGCCGACCAAGCTTCGACGCTCCTCTTGCGCGGCAACCTCGAACATTTCTCCACCTCTAAAAGCTTCCCCTTGCCCTCGTCATCATTCTGATTCCACCCACGACGTCATGTCCGGCACAGCTCCCACTGCCGCCGGAGCATCACGTCCGGCCTCTTCAGCGCCAGTGGCCCCTTCAACACCTCAAAAGTCGAAAGTGCGCAGATCGTGGCTCACCCTCTCACGCCGAACTCGAAAGAACGCCAAAAACGATTCTTCGTCCATACCACCCGCTCCCCCATCCGCCTTCGAGCAACATCAGCATCTTGTCCGACCCTCAAACACCCTGATCCCGATCCAATTCGAGCCGAACAGGATCGCCACGCTTTACGTGACGCCGAGCGAGCGGAACCTCTACCTCGCAGCTATGGCTCAACTCGATGCCCCTCCGCAGGCTCTTCCACTCTGGGCGGACCCTGCTCCGAAGCTCCCAGGGCCGCCTCCCCTTATCGATCCGGTCATTCGAGGCTTCTCGCCTGCTCCGCATCCACTCACGACCGCGCCGCTCTCGCCCAAGCTGGTCACATCGCCTGGGTTACCTGAGTCCGGTTTGCAGATCCGTGAGGAGTTCCGCGCGCCCACAGTGCAAGCGCAACCAGCACGGCATGCGTTGGTGTCGCTGGTACCCAACTCCTTTCTTCGGTTCACTGGGTTCCCTCCCGAGACGATCGTCGCGGTCGATCGGACTTTGACCGAGAATTGGCCATTGGGAGTGTACCTGAAAAGCGAGGAAATGGATGCTGTGAGAAGGAAAGAAGGGGATGGGCAGGAATCTACGTGGCGGGTAGAGCTCCATGGGCGGGCGTGGAGGAGGAAAGGCAGTCAGGAATTGGAGTAAGCTTACTCCCGCCTGATCTGGGGAAAAGCTCACGAACAGTTTCGTGCGTCTCGTCCTCGCGCTTCTGACGACGCTTGGCGTGCACGGATGGACCCTTATCGAATCGGTGCAAGCTGCAGGGCTCCAGGTGGGCCTGCAACAGCCCCCTCAGAGCCGACTTGGGGACGACTAAGCTGATGCGTGGCAGAAAGCAACCCACAACCTCTTGTTCCGCCACTCGTCTGATACTCAAGCTGTCCCTCCTGCCTTCTTCGCTGTTTCATTGCCTCGTGAATGGGAAGGATCACAACGCTCTCACAGCTGACGCACAGTGCCCGATCGGATCTCCGTCATCTCCGCTCCGAACAAGATCACTCCTGCCGTGCTCACCGCGATCCGCGAAGCCATCACCTCGAACTCGTATCCCGCCAGCACAGGTCATTCTCGCTCTGGCACATCGGCGACTGCGGTCTCTACCGCTACGAGTCCTTCAAAGGCGGCTCAACGTGTGACGTGGGGGAAAGAGCTCCGAGCGAAAGGCATCAAGGAAGAAGGATGGGTTCACCCGGGCGTCTATCGCTTCTGGGTAGCGGGCATGCGGCGTTGGCTGGGCGGAGGAGTGAAGGCGGACCGCATAGAGGACGTGCAACCCCAATTGCTCATTTCTCTCATCTCGAACCTGTCTGGGCTAGGTTTCGACTTAACCGCTTCGATTCCCCTTCTTCCGGTGGCGAAAGGGCGGGATATCCTCTACTTCGCTTCGACTCTGGCTTCAGGGTTGACTTACCTCGACACATTTCGTCCCGATGCCTCTGTGGCACCAAACTCCAGGAACGGATCGCCCGTTCTCGTTTCGCCGTCGCGATCGCTCAGTCCGGCAGCGACTGCTCCCAATGTTGCTCGGGCGAAACCGTCCGCACTCCCGGCGCGCGCCCATCAACGGCCGATCTCGGTCCAGCCGGAGAATGCCGAAAGCCAGCGAGTCTTACCTTGGACGTCGATTCTGTCGGATGATCCTCCCCTGGTGAAGAGGAGCCCATCCAAGAGGGGCAGGACGCGTGGGGCTCCGCAGTCACCCGAGCCTGATGCGCCGCCTGTCGCAGTCACCGCCGCCACGGCAGTGCCGCGGGAGGTCGTGCGGCGCCTTCGAACCACGTCGCAGGACTCGTGTCTTCCTCTCAGCCCTGGTACGACCCAAGATCCGCATCCGAAGCAGCGGAATGTCCTGCTGAAGAAAAACTCGATCCGCCGACGCTCGATCTCGAGGACCGACTCGGTCGATATACCGGCGACCACGGCGCCGCCCGCAGCCCGGGCGGCTCCGCCTCCTGCAGCCTCGACTTCGCATGGGTATACAGACGGGCGCGCGGAGCACGACGAAGGGCGCTGGGCGATGATCGACATACCGAGAAACGGTCTCGTCGCCCCTATGGCACAGGAGCCCACCATGCCGCCATTCAGCCCCCACGCGCCGCCTGCGGCGCCCCCTCCTGCCAACCGACTGCCGCCCGTTTCCGATTCATTGGCCACGGAAGCACCGCTTGCCAGACCGCTGGAAGCCGCCGATTACCAGTCAACCCGTCCATCCTTCGAATCAAACGAATGGGTGTACCAAGAAGACCACGAAGCCCATCCCGATGGACTCATTCCGCCCGCCGCACCCACGCTGGGCCCATTGCTGCCGAACCAAGGGCCCCATATGGCGCAAAATCCCCTTGGCCAGCCCCCCGCGGAATCGACTCTCGAGCAGCACGAAACGGGTTCTCACCTTGCACCGCTACGAAACCAGGCGACAGCTCGCCGCGCGGGAAGCGCAATGGTCGATGTCGCTGGCGGAACGGGCGTTCCGAGCATGCATGGCTCGCTGGGGATTTACCCCGGTTCGACCGCTCCATCAAACACTTGGGACACTTGGGACAAGGTGAACGAGGTCAGTCCTCCGCCGCCCGTGCCGCCGCCTAAGATTGGAACGTCGAGGACGAAGATTACGATTGGATAGCGGTCAGCGCGAGACCAGAACGTATATGGAGCTTCGTGGTGTCGGACGCGGGCGATTTTGAAGCCGGCGGGGCAGCTGCTCAAGATCAATACGCGGGAGGTAGGGTATGTTACGGACTTGATAGATGAGTAAATGCATATCTGTGACTGGTCGAGGATGAACCTAACGTGACGGCCGGCGTTTGTCGCTATTGTGGTGAAACGTTAGCAGTGAACAAATGCAATGAATCTGCATACACGATATGCCGCCAGATCAGTCCTATGGATGTCTATGGGAAGCCGCCACTTCCGCTCAGCCCAACACCAGCGACTCCCCGTCCAGCAGCTCCCCTGACCTCACCCGCGCCGCCCTGCCTCCTGCCAAATAGATGTCCGAAGAAGCTGCCTCCTTCTCGGTACCACACCCGCCCGACCTTGACCACTTCCCGCGCGAAGATCTCCCCGAATCCAAGCATCACGCCGTTGATGAACGGCAGAATCAAGTTGATTCCGAAGACGGCCATCACCCGCCTGAAGGACAGGTGTCCCGGCATGGTGAACAGCGAGAGGGTGAGCGATGGCGGCGCAGCCGGCGGGGGGTTCTGCTGGTCCGGTTGCTTTGAGCGTGGGTGGGGCACCTTGACGATGTCCCCTGATTCCTGCGACTCGTGCGACGTCGAAGACGGTGGAGAGACCTCTTCCCATGCCTGCGAGGTGGCCGAGTGTCGGGACAATGCGGCCGAGTCGGTCGGCGCGGGTTGCGAGGGGGACGAGGTGTTGGTCATGGAGGGCGGGAGGGGTTCCGTCGATGTCGTGGGGTCATACGCCGTCTGCGCGTCAGCTCCGCCAAACGCGAATCGTGGTGATCAGCTCACCTGCTTGACGGGCGGACGAGATTGACCGGGCGGCAGAGCCTGGCCACCCGCAAAGTCCTCGGCGGTCGCGCCCCGCGCATCCGTCGTCACCTCCTTGACCTCTCCCTCTCCAGCAGCCTTGATCATCTCCCAAGCCTCCTTGACCTTTTGCTCCCTGTCCGCCGACGCCTGTGCCTGGCCAGCCTTGGCAGCAGCAGCGGCCTTGCCCTCCAGCTCCTCCTTCAGCCGCTGCGCATCCCGCTCCTTCTTCTCCTGTGCCTTTTGCGCAGCTTTTTGCGCCTTGACACTGTCAGAGCCCTTTTTCGCCTCCTCCTCTCGCTGTTTCTCGATCTTTACGCGCGTCTCCAGCGCCTTCTTCCGCGCCTCGGCGCTCTCGGCGTGCCAGTTGGACAGGTAGCTCTCGTACGTGTCCTTCCATTCCGCCATGCCCGGCACCTCCTCCGACTTCTCGCCCTCGGTGGACGGGCCGTCGGTGTTGGGGTTGGCCTCGTCCGCAGCCGCCACGGCGGCCATCATCGACGCGGGCTCCTCCTTCGCCTTGGGCCGCGGCGGGATGGAGAAAGACGAGGAGAGCGCGGACTGTTCGTGAGCGGATGAGGGGGCGGCTTTGAGACACGGGTCGATCGGTCTGCGGATGTGCAACACGCAACAGACTTTGCGAACTTACGCCCAGGGAGTCTTCGAGGTTGTCGGACATGTCTGCTGCGTGGGGGTGGTGGTGCTCGACTGGGTCTAGAACGATTCACCTATGCAAGGGCTGGCCCGTTTTTGATGGAGTACCGGCTTGGCTGACCTCGAACTTTGAGTGACGTTGAGCGAGAGGATCGAGCGTGGGTGGTTTATTCCGAATCGCTCGAATGGCGTGAGTCACTCGCGGGTTTGTAATTAAATTTCGTAATCTATTACACTTCCAATCGTAGATCCCTCCCCATTCCGGTGGCGAACGGTCGATGGTTCGGGCCAATCCGACGAGGAGCGCTAGTCAGCACAAAGTAAGCATCACATCTCCACTCTTCAGACTTTTTCAGAGCATATCACCATGGCGTTCTCGGGAGCACTGGTAGGCCCAAATCGTTGTGGATCCTCAGCAGAGACTGACCTTCAGACTATCACCGACCTGGACGACTTCCTCACCCCCTCCCAGGCCTGTATCATCCCTGTCCGAGGGGCTAAAACCGAAGATATCGGTCCAGTATGTCGACTTACCCTCTGGCAAGCTCGGTAACTGACCCCAGACTGAGATCCACATCGACGCAGACAACAAGTACTACGAGGTCTCGACGTATCCTGACGCCGGTGCTGGACCTTCTGGCTCAAGCAAAGCGCTAGAGAAGGCGGAGATCAACTTGAACGACTGTCTCGCCTGCAGGTGAGTCAGCCGGCATTTGACGTTCTGCATTCTTGCTGATTGCAGCGGATGCATCACCTCGACAGAGTCCATGCTCATCACGCTTCAATCGCATAAAGAGGTCCTGGACTTTATCGCCGCCTCGACGCATTCCCACGAGGCGTGCACAACGGAGCACCAGCACATTGCTCGCACGCCCATCCTGTCCATCTCGCCACAGACTCTCGCGTCCTTGTCGGCTCACTACTCCGCCACCACTGGCCGGCCCACTATCCCCCTTAGGACGCTTCTACGCCGGATACGCCGGTTTCTAGGACAGCCCTCCCGCGGCGGCTGGCGCGTATGGGATACCACCTTCGCCCGGCATATCGCCCTTCGCCAGACCGTCACCGAGTTTGAGGAAAGGAAAGCCTACCGCGACAAGGGCAAAGCCCCCGACCGAGGACCGGGTGTGCCACCTCCGGGACCGCTGCCCGTCTTGGCGAGTGCCTGTCCCGGCTGGGTATGTTATGCGGAAAAGGCGCAGGGGGACATGTTACCGATGATGAGCGCGACGAGGAGCCCTCAGGGCATAATGGGCGCTCTGGCCAAGAACTGGTTCGGTGGGCGCATGGATATCACGCCGAATCTGATATATCATGTGACGGCCATGCCGTGCTATGACAAGAAGCTCGAGGCGTCCCGATCGGACTACTACAACTCGGTCCATTCGACGCGGGACGTCGATTGCGTGCTCACCACCGGCGAGCTGGATCTGCTCTTATCCGATCTGGGATTCGAGCCGCACCAGCCAGTCGACGGTGAGGAGGGCGAGGCTAGCAGGGACGTGCGGGATGTGGGATGTTCGCCATGGCCGGAGATGCTGAACCATCCGGGATCGAGCTCGGGGAGCTACCTGGGCAACCTCATGTCGTCGCTTTCGCAGCGACATATCAACCCCACGCGGATAGTCACGAGGGAGATACGCGGATCGAGCGATAACGTCGAGTACTCGCTTGAGGACACGGTAACGGGCGAGATCATCTTCAAGGGAGCGAAGTGCTACGGTTTCCGAAATCTGCAGAACCTGGTCCGGAAGGTGGGCAAAGAAACGGGTCTGGCGAAGGGTGCGCGCGGAGGCGGGGCTAGCAAGCTCTCGGCTGCGATTGCGGCGAGGCGGCGGAAGGCGAAGACGGCTTCGGCGAGTGCTGCCTCGACGCCTGGTACGCCGATCGACAGCGATGCCGAGGCCGTTGCGGGACCCACCCGGGAGGAGAAGAAGCTGGACTTCGTCGAGGTCATGGCTTGCCCGGGCGGTTGCGTAAACGGTGGAGGGCAGATGAAACCGGCGGCAGCCCAAGTACTCAGGCCGAACGGAACGAACGGAGCGAACGGTACCGCCGATCCTGTCGCGCTCGGCATGGAGGTGGATGAAGAGGGATATCCCCGGCCGATGCAGGACGACGGCGTCGAAGCTGCCCCTGCCCTCACGTCCGCCCCTCCCGCTGTGTCCGGCACAGAAGAGGGAATGCGGTGGAGCACGAAAGAATGGGTGAACAAGGTCGAGGCCATCTACTGGAACGGTCTACCTACGCCGCCGCCGTCGCCCTCGATCGGCCCGAAGGGTCTGGTCGGGGAGACGCAGCCGAACGGCCACGGCTTGACCAGCAACGGAGCGAAGGAGAGCGATCGAATCGCGGAAGCTGATTGGCTCGCAGAGGAGATCATTGCTGAGGCGACTGGAACCGACGCGGCTGCGCGGTGGGAGATGCTCAACACGCGCTTCAGGAAGGTTGAGGGGGACATTCTGCAGGGTGGTGTGACGCACGAGGCTGTTGTCTGGTAGAGGGTTGGCGGAAAGGGCTTCTGCAAGCCGACCGGGAGGTAGATGGAATATCCAGCTTCTCCTCCCTTCTCTGTCCTCCTCCCCTTCGTCCTGCATGCATATTCCTACCATATTGCACCTTTACGAGCCTTTCTACGGTGGGCTGGGCGGGATCCCTACGTTAAAATCGGCGCCACGTGGCTTTGAGCGGAATCAAAACTCGTGCGGGGAAAAACCTCGTCCTGTCCAAAATGTTGAACCTCGGATTCGGGCACTATTGAACCGACTAGACTTGACGTATACGCTTACCCCTATACAAAACATCCTCGACAACCAGCCAACATGAGCGGACGAGGATTCTCACGAGGCGGCGGAGCCGGCGGTAGCCGAGGAGGCTTTGGCGGACGCGGTGGAGGACGAGGTGGTGGACGGGGGGGTTTCCAACAGCGGGATTTCGGACCGCCAGCGGAGGTTCAAGGTGGGTTTTTGATACGGCTGCAGGGTGCATGGTTGGCAACGGGCTATTTTTCGGGTGAAGGCAAGAGGAGGACCTTGGTGGGAGAGCTCGCAGGGCAAAGGGCTTGATCAAGCGTGTTGCGGGAGCACGATGAGGTGGTAATTGGGGTATTTGGAGATTGGCGGGGTTTCCTTCATCAAAGTCAATGGAGTCGGCTGCGCCTGACACGGTGAACGGCGCCCAGTCTGCGCTAGACCCTCGGCTTCCGCGATCATCCGCCTCGGAGAATGCTGCACAGCTAGCCCGCGCTCAGCTGACACGGCAGAGATCGGCTCGTTCATGCACCCCGTCGAGTCGGAGATGCTCTGCTCCCTGACGAAACCCACCACCATCCCCTACTTCAACGCGCCGATCTACCTCGAGAACAAGACGCAGATCGGCAAGATCGACGAGATCCTGGGCCCGATCAACGAGGTGTACTTCACCGTCAAGATGGAGAACGGCATGGTCGCGTCGAGCTTCAAGAAGGAGGACAAGGTGTACATTGGCGGAGACAAGCTGCTGCCCATTGAGCGGTTCTTGCCGAAGCCAAAGGTCGCCGGCGCCAAGGTCGAGAGTGAGTCGAGCGATACGAGGTCAGCATCGATGTATGGTGCTGATGGTAGAGCGGGGCGGTGCCCGGGGCGGACGCGGCGCGAGGGGAGGTATGGGAGGCAGGGGTGCGCCGAGGGGCCGTGGCGCGCCAAGGGGCCGTGGTGGATTCGGCGGTGGATTCGGTGGGGACCGCGGCGGACGGGGTGGTGGACGAGGTGGATTCGGTGCGAGCCGAGGGGCGCCGCGAGGAAGGGGTGCGCCCAGGGGTCGAGGTGGTTACTGATCGTTGTGCTTCTTTCTCCAGGATACCGTTTCTCTTCGCATGTACATCATCTTCGGCACGGTCACGGGGCACGGCCTTTCGCGTAATGAGCAGACAAACTCGATGCGTCTAGCAGACTGTACTCCTCCGCTGCTCCACCTCGCAGCCTGACAAAGTATCAGATGACCAGTAGTGCATCGTCGACCGGTTGATGAAAATGAGCCACATAATAAGCTACAGCGTAAAGCAAAGTCTCGCATCTACTGTCTAATGACCGTACTCGTAACCACCTTCTTCCTTTCCCTCTCGTCCAGACTTAACAGAGGCTCCCCGGTGAACGCCAACACCTGATACTCCTTGAACTTGCTTAGACTCTCCTCGCTTACCCGGAAGCAGCTCAGCAATTGGGGGAGCGTCTTCCGCCTCTCCCCAACACCCTCATCGCCCCTACCCCGCCGCGTCACTTTACTGACCTTCTTTCTGACCCACCCCCCAGGAGTGATGTACTCGTCTTCGTGGAGGTTTTCGACATTGTCATTTGCGGCGGGGAAGAGCACTGGTTCGGAAGCGCCGTTCGTATATGGCCGAGTGAACTTGATCGACTCATGCGATGACGAGTGTGAGGGCTTACGTGGCGGGGTCGGACCGCCGGAAGAGCGTCTACGCGTCTGGCGGGATGTGTCGATATGGTGAAGACCTGCAATGGCGATGTCCTTGGGCATAGTTCTGCGATTAGCCGGGTGAAGCGTATGGGAGGCGACAAGCTCAGCGCACCTGCCGGGATCGAAGAGAAGTAAGTAGGTCCCCCTTTGCGTCTCCTCGTACCCGACTATTGTCCGCGAATGGCCGTTATGTTGAAGTATGAGCGGTAGCTTGCGCGTCTGCCGCACAACCTCGCCTCGCCCTGCCCCTTTCTCATCTGATCGCATCAAGACGTCAAAAGCTGATTTCTCGCTGATCGATCTTCGCGCACTCGACGCGGATGGAGAGCGATCACCATCATCCTGCTCATCAGGCATCGCCTCGGAGGCCCAAAAATGGTGCCAACTCACAAAGTATCCCTTCACCCATCTGATCAACACCTTGGCTGGCGATTTGTTCACAGCCGTCGAGCCGTTCTTGCCGGGTTTTGGGAAATCAACTGGCGGTCAGCTAGGTCCTTCCAGTTTAATTCACCGAGGTGGCACCTGGCGTTAGCGACGTGTTTTCGGGGAATGGCGAGCATCGACTTACGGTACGCCCAGGTAGCTGAACATGGAGTAAAGATCCGAAGTCCCGATCCACTTCCTTGTTCCCAGCACCTTTCCCCTAAGCTGACCGCAGCCTTCTCTGTCATACCCCGCGCCCCAGGCCTCCTCGATCCAGCCTTGCACTCGCCGGACCCCGGGATCGGCACCCTGCACGTCCCGCCCAAACAGCCGTCTATGCGAGGAGTCATGTACCATCAGCGCCGAAATGAGCATCAAGGCGTTCCGGTATCCGCATCCCCAGCCAAAGTCGAACCGCAAGGATCCCTTGATGTGCGTCACCTCCGTGGACAGCCTGGCTGAGATGGTGAATGATCGGCTGGACTCGACGAGCAGGTCCTTCAGGGCGGGAAGCGCTCCAGGAGTAGTGGTGCTGGGTATCGAGCTACTGTCCGTGGATCCTTCGACGGGATCCCACCTGAAATAAGCGGACCGGCAGCGACCGATCTGCCAACGCACCACTTGTCTCCTGCGTGAGGGGTCTTTGAGACCCAGTCCGCCCAACCCCCGGGACGTGCAGGTCCTTCCCAGCCCGCTTCGACTGTGTCGTCGTTGTCCGGCTGCGCATTGGCTTGCATGTTCCCCTCTGTCCATTCGGGCGCATCCCCGAAGCCGGACCGACTGTCGGGTCTCGTCTGCTCGTCTACCGTGAGCTTGAACCCTCAGGCGGACGGGCGAGCCCACCTAAACAAGCGACCACATGCGCCTGGGCCTGGTCGTGAGAGAGCTCGAGCAACGGATACTCGCATATCGGGCATTCTGCCTCCCGCGAAGGCGTATTGACCGGTGGACGTGCTGCGCGTTTTGGGTTGTCGAAGTCGACCTGGCTCGCCTGATCGGCTGCGTCGAAGTGCGAGTTAACGTGGACTTCGAACAGCACGCTATCGTCATGTATGTATTCCTGGCATACTGGACAAGTCGACATGGGTGGGTTTGGTGTATGTCGGGCAAAGTGACCGGCAAAGAGGAGGGTAATAGCTGTGCACCCAAAACGTTGTCGGGGAACGCTTGTTTGGCCCGTAGGCGACTTAAGCGAGTCAACATGCGTGGCTCAGTGGCGAACGAGGATCATGATGGGCGAAGCAGGGTAGCTCGAGTTGCTCGACCTCCGGGCTCTGCCGGATATGCACAGCGGAAGGAGGCTAGATAAGGTACATTACATGCTGAAAGCCGAAGTGTGCCTCCCCATACTATGACGCCATTGTGGCTCCAATCCCGACTTTCCACGCTGGCGTTGGTTCTCCGGTTCGCCCTCTCGCTGGCATTCGTTATGTCGCCGCCTTTGAACCACAGGATCTGAGAAGCAAGCTCCACCTTTAGGCGAGTCTCAGTGAGACGGAATGTGTACGACAGCTCCGATACAGTATCCCTAGTACTGTCGAGAGAGTCTGTAATTGGTTATGTGATTGAGGAGATCCATGAGAGCTGAGAGCACTCCCGGCGGCAAGTTCTGAAGGACAGTTTTTAGTGAGCCGTCTGTTGAGCACCAACTTCACCGATTCAGGATCGTACAGGCACTTGGATGACCACGCAGCTCACCATGCGTCGCCCGGCACACGAGACCTCGCGCTTCAGCACGCCCATCTCGGTGAAACTCAGAGATCCCGCTCCTCCCGTTGAGCCACCTCGGATGGCATTCCGCTTTTCCAGATCATCGGTTGTTCATACCAGTCTGAATTCGGGCAGCGCGCGTCCCGCGAAGGCCCGGCAACCGTACGACCGTTGCGTTCTTGCTCGGAACGCTGCATGGCCCGGCGGAGTATGTCCTATTACGATTCATCGTTGTGCGGGTTTCTGACCTTAGGGAGACGGTGATCAGTAGCCGCTTCTGTCTGCCCTAGGGAGCAGGATTGACATGATGGCAGGCTAGAGGCGAGCAAGGTGATAGCAGGAGACGAGAACGCATACAAAGGGGAGGTGCGCTGGACGTCGATTGCCGGACCCGCATATTCTGCTTCCGGATTAAGCGAGACAAGCGAAGGCTTCGTGAATACATGTCTCGCTCGCTGGTTCTTAGCCTACACTCGCTCATATGGATGCTCCGTTCACAGCGCAACTATAAGATCCATGGACGTCGACTACAAGACGGCCAAAGAGGCCTTCGTAGCCGACAATCCTGGTGAAAGTATATGGACCATCCAGATCACCTCGTTCACCGCGTTGTTCG
>Ga0308169_10002211_pt1 | contig 20550 bp, 34 predicted proteins | sample PhyBR1_2_FD_202139 | JGI IMG/M metagenome (GOLD analysis project Ga0308169, IMG submission 202139) | Phyllosphere microbial communities from UC Gill Tract Community Farm, Albany, California, United States - DLSLSB.R1 | ecosystem: Host-associated > Plants > Phyllosphere > Unclassified | place...
GATTTCCCCTTGTCGTCCTTGACCTCGTGCGCGGCGAGTCGCTGCGCCGTGGCGATCTTGGACATGATCTTGTGCGTAGCAGCGTCCCAGTGCATCGAGTTGACCGACTCGGAGTCGGCTCCGTAAATGATCAGCGGGTTCTCCGTCGGCTCCTCGGCGGTTTCCGCGGAGTCCTCAGCGGTGTCGGCTTTGGCGTCGGACTTGGTCGACTTGCTCGGCGACACCTCGACCCAGTCTTCCTTTTTGTCGGCCTCGGTCTCGGCGGCTGGCTCGTCGTCGGCAGCGCGGCGGGCAAAGATACCCGGCAGCATGCTCTGACAGACCCATCGCTCACCCGCCCAGTCGACAACGGTGTGACCGAGCAGGTGCACGCCTTCCACGTCGAGCTTGGTCAAGATGCGCACACCCTCGGCGTCCTTGCCGTGCGAGACATGCGCCGCGGCGTCGCCACCGATGTGCGAGTATGCGTCGATCGAGTCGACCGCCTTGGTGATGAAGATGTTGGACGCCAAGAACATGTGGGCGCGCGGGTCCTCGTTCGGGTTGAGAGGGGGGATGTCGCCACGGGCGACGGCGAGCACGCATCGGACGGATGTGGCAGTGTACTCGGCCCACGTCTTTTGCGCCATCTTCTCACGCAGCACTCGCTCCTGCATGCTGCTTCGGGGCAGCTCCTTGATGCCTTGGATCTCCTCGTTCCAGTCTCGTGCGCCGTCGAGAGCCTCGGCGGTGAGCGCGCCCGTGTGAAGGTAGGCGAGCTGAGCGCGGATCGGGTCGGCGAGGGCGGCAGTCTTTGGCAGGTTGGCGAGGAACGGGTACGCCGGTTCAGCCTGCGGGATCGGGACGGTGGAGATAGGCTCAAGGGCGAGCGGCTCGGCGGACAAAGGGTGGAGCTTGCTCACGCGCTCGGAGAACTGCGGAGAGACAGAGTGAAGGAGATCGACGAGGGAGTGGGTGATCGGTCCATCGGTGCGTGGCGTTGGGTCAAAAGTGTTGACATTCGACCTCGAGACGTACCATCCGCGCGAGGTGCAGACGATGGTAAGTGTCTCGCCCTCGAGCGTCGCGACCTGGAGGTAGAGCTGGTGGCCCTTTTGGCGCAGGTGCGGTGGCGGCGGGTTGAATGGCGAGATCTGGACCGATCGGAGGCAGGGCGCGGCCTCTGGCATGTCCTGCGAGAAGGGCAGTTTGCTGAAGCTCGGCGCGACGGACTCGCTCGTCCAGTCGGCAAAGGCGTGCTCGGCCTCCTTCTTCACCTTGACCACCTCCTTCTTGCCCTTGTTCTTGCGGTTCGACAACGCAACCTCGACCTCTTGGAAGGTGGGCTCGGAAGCGGTTCCGTCGCGGACCGACTCGAAAATGGTCGCTCCGGGGGAAAGGGCGATGGGGTTGAGGGGCTGGTGGAGGGATGTGCCGTGCGGGGTGATGAGCTCGACGAGTCGGTGGACCGATTGCCTCGCAGCCAGCTCCGTGTACGGTTCTGGGGTTAGTGGGGCAGGCACGAAGCCGACTCACCCCTGACCACCTCAAGCACTCGCTCCTGCTTCTCCTCGAATCCGGCAAACACATCGCCGACCTCGAGCCACTCGCTTAGCTTGTCTCCCTCGTTCACGACGATCACGTCCTTCTCGCCCTCCTTTGGCTCGACCGTGACATCAGCTTTCCGCCCCTTGCCCTTAGGGATCCGCAACGAGTACGGTCCGAGCCAGTAGCCGCCGACCCATTCGTTCACCGCCAGCTTGAGCTCTTGCACCGTCTCGTGCGATTGCGGGAGGAGCGTGTAGGTGTCGAGCGGCTCATCGAGCTTGGGCAGTGTGCGGGAGCTCGTCGGGGAGATGATCCGGACCGTCACGGGGGTGACTGCAGGTTAAAGGGGGCGGCGCCGGAAGTACGAACGACACACCTTGAACAAGCTCCTCCTGTTGCTCAGACTGCTCCACAGCATCGCCGTTGACCTGCGCGTCGCCGTTGACAACAGGCTGAGCCTCCGCGGGCTGCACCTCTTGCTGAGCGTCGGACATGTCGGCAAAGTCGGTCGATCCGTGAAGCGGGAAGCGGGCTTGGGGGGGAATGAGTCGTAGATTCGAACGGGGCGATCTACAAGCAGGGGAATAATGTACAAGCGGAGGGAATACTCCTGCTACGGGTTCGAGTGACAGTGTTACCACCTCGTCACCGGTTGAAGCTCGGTACTTGACTTTTTCGATGCCTGACAGGCAGCGACGAGGGCGATGGAATTCTCAGACGGTCCTGATCCCAAATTTGGTCCCGTGCCGATTACACCCGATCATCCGTCATCCCCCAAGTCGCCCGTCGTCCTGTATGCCTACGACCTTGCTCAAATGTGCATAATTTCATGACGCCGAGGCGTGCGGTACGTCGAGGGATCATAAGTGGTCATATACAGAAGATTGGAATGTGGTCTAAAACGGCCTGGCCTCCATTCCCTCGGGCGGGCGGATCGGGGTGGTCTCTGGCGCTCAGTGGGGTCAAACTAGATACATCTCCCGACTCACCCTTGCCGATGTCTGCCCAGTTGGTGCTCAGCGTGGTTCCTCCGCTCTCTGTGTAGCTCTTGATCATTGCTCGACGGGTGTCCTCGTCGGCATCTTTGTACAGCTTTGAGAAGAACTCCTTGAGCGCGGCGTCACCTCCGGCGTTCTGAAGTCAGCACACCGAGCGGTCGGGCTCTTCGCAGCCGGGCTCACCGGGTCCTTGTTGTCGTCGATCAACTCGTCATCGACAACCCTGTCCCAGTTTCGCCTGTCTTTCTTCTGGGGCACGGGGGGCTGGACCGAGGGACCAGCTGGTACAGCAGCTGGCTGGGCCGCCGATCCGGTCGAGATGACCGTAGGCCAGGTGGACGGGTGTGCCTTGCTCAGCTTGAGCTCGATCTGGGCCACGTCAGCGCGGGCTTCTCACGTCTCGGCGTGGTGTTGAGACAAAGGCCCACCTTGCTGGACAGGACTCTGGCGGAGGACTTGTCCGGGTTGATGGCGGCGTGGAGAGGCTCGAGCGCAAACTGCCGAGTCTGTCCCTCTTCGGTCAAGTTCGGCAGGGAGATGGATACCTGCACATCAGCAAAGGCCATATGACACCATCCCACCTTGACCGCCTCGAATGCAATGTCGACCTTGTCTTTGAGCTCGGCGTATCCTTTGATGTAGAGCGAGACGATGACATCGGTGTCGGTCTGGTAAAAGTCGTGCCTGAGAGTGAGCCGTCCGCGTCTTGACGCCAGCAGTAGCGTGCTTCACCTTGGAACGGTCATGTCGATTGCGGTGCTCGGCGCTGGAAGAGATGGTTTCGGCGTTGTCACGACGCGGTGGACGAAGTTGCTAGACCGCGGTGGAGGTTGGATTGAAGCGGGGTAAATTCCGGAAAAACCAAGTCGGCAGTGAACATTGGTGGCGCCTTGGCATTACGTCTGAAGCGGAGGTGGACTGGTTGCGCCACGCTAGAGCTGCGGTAGGGTAGGGCAACGGCGAATGATACTTTGTACAGCACACGGCCTGCTGCTCAGCGGCCTCGCCACGCATACAGACATTTCTGGCCGGTCGACTTTGTAGGAGATGCCATTCCAGGCGGGCCCGAGCCCGCCACTCAGCGCCTCGGTGCAACGCGTCTACGCCGGTCGTTGAGCGCCGGGCCGGTCACGACACCCTTGCGTGGCGATCATGAAGTCCAAGGTTGCGTCCCCGGTGGGTGTTTGTTGCTGCTCTGTGTTCCCGGTTTCCTTCGGGCGTGATGCGAGTTGTGGCCCGCTGTGCGGCTGTTTATGCTTTGTTCCACAGTATGTTGGGTATGCCCCAGGGCGGGTGTGTATATCCCAACTCTGCGTCTGTATCCGGAGTGCATGTGTATATCCAAGTGTATAAACAAGTGCATACAACTTTGCGTGGAGCTAGCCTCGCCCCCCTCAGAACTCGGTGTCTGCAGCGGCCTATCGCGACGTTCGTGTGCGATGCCGGGCCGTACCGTATCACGCCGTACACGCGCAAAGTGATAGATACGTGGATATATGTGCGTGGATATACCTGTGTTGACATATCTACGTTGCTATACATACGATTGCGAGGATGAATAATACGTCCATGTACAAGTCGTATATAGGCGGATTCAGTAGCCGCGCGATACGTCCAATACACACTTTCTCATACATGCACATGCACGCGGACAAGTAGGCACTTGTCGGTTCGATACCAGCTTGTATATGATCCCAGGCGACACCCACAAACACGTGTGCCTAGTTCCAGCCAGAAGGGAGGCTCCGGTTCGAGGTAGTGCAGTTCTTGCCGGACCGCCGCTTGCTGGTCGTAAAGCAGGGGATCTAATCCGGGCGAGGTCCGATGGGGTGCGTTCGTGGTCCTGGGGGGTTTCGGTTGCGTCCGAGTGCTCGGTGGGGTTAGTCATCAGCAGGCCCACGCCGTCGACCCCAGCCAGGCGAGTCTTTCCGGCAGCTCCACTACGATGGTCACACGAGCTGTTAATACGGCGCTTGCCTGGCAGCCCGGTCCCTGCTACACGGCCACGCGATGCTGTGGTCAGAGGTAGAAGCCCATAGACGGAGTTTGAGACGAGATGGAGTCGGTCGCAGATTGACAAGAGGGTGAAGCGCTTGCGAGAGTGTACCCGTCAAAGGCGTCCTGCGCCAGATCGGGGACGCTCCAAATCAGAACGTAGGCACGGGTCGGCGGAGCCCTGCCATGAAACACTCGACCATACGTAGCCGGGTTGTTATGGGATGCCTGTGCGACTGATTGTGCTATGCGGCAGCGAGCCACACGCCCGCTGATGACCAAACCATGACGTCCCGCACAACAGTGTCGATCTTCGGTTCTCCGTAGGCCATGCGGTCTGGTGGCTGCAAAAGGTAATTTGTGCCACCAAGGTTTCGATTCGTGGTTTCAGGGTTTCAACACACTGTGCCTTCCCGGGCCCACACTCCCGCAGCGCGGAATGCCACGTCGACGCGTTCATAACCGGTGTGTGGAGTGCTACCTTTGCATTCCTCGACGACGATCATTCAGTGTCTCACCCTTCATCATGAGATTATCATCCATATCCACCTTTACCCTCTTGTCCGCGCTCGCGACCGTGCTCGCCAGTGACGTGCACGACCTCACGGCCAGCTCGTTCAAGGGCGAAGTCTTGTCCGAGGATCTCGCTTTGGTAGAGTGAGTCGTGGTTGCGGCGACGATGGGTGCGCGATGCTGACTAATAGGTTCTTTGCCCCATGTGAGTCGGCGCCTCGAGCCATGCCCCGGATGATTGCTGATGAACAGGGTGTGGACACTGTAAAAAGTAAGCATCCCGACTCGGTCCCCGCTGACTAATAGCCTCGCCCCGCACTACGAGGAGGCGGCCACCGAGCTCAAGGGCAAGAACATCAAGCTCGCCAAGGTGGACTGCACCGAGCAGGCGGACCTGTGTGGCGAGTACGGCGTGACTGGCTACCCCACCCTCAAGGTGTTCAGGAATGGTGTGCCGACCGACTATTCCGGCCCGCGAAAGGCGGACGGGATTATCAGCTACATGATCAAGTGGGTTTCCGCTGATTGCTCCCTGTTTAACCCTAACCCTCAGGCAATCTCTCCCCGCCGTGTCCGACGTCACGGCCGACAAGCACGACGAGTTCATCAAGGCGGACAAGGTGTAAGTGATCTTGCACGTACCCTGCGCTGACCCCAGCGTGCTCATCGCGTACGGAGACAAGGACCACCCGATCCCCCAGGCCTACATTGACTATGCCAACACGGCCCGCGACTCGTACCTGTTCGGCCAGTACACCGGCTCGCCCCTCCCCAGCATTCCCGGAAACCCGTCCCTGCCCGCCATCGTCATGTACAAGTCGTTTGACGAGGGCCACGCTGTCTACCCCACCGGATCCATCGTCACCGCCGACCAGTCCTCCCTCGCCGAGTTCGTCAAGACCAACTCGGTCCCCCTCTTTGACGAGATCTCGCCCGAGAACTTTGGCTCGTACGCCGAGCAGGGTCTGCCCATCGCCTACCTCTTTGTCGAGCCCGAGGACACCGGCGCGATCAAGAAGCTCGTGGACGAGCTGTCGCCTATTGCCAAGGAGCTCAAGGGCAAGGTCAACTTTGTCTGGATCGACGCCGTCAAATTTGTCGATCACGGTAAGAGCCTGAACCTCCCCGGCGACTCGTGGCCCGCTTTCGTGGTGCAGGACCTGGCGCAGCAGACCAAGTACCCCTTCTCCGGCACGGTCGGCGCCGATGCGATCACCCTATTCATGCGCAAGTACGTCAAGGGAGAGATCCCCGCCAGCATCAAGTCCGCGCCCGTCCCGACCAGCCAGGACGGCCCGGTCTACACGCTCGTGGCGGACGACTGGGACACGCTGTTCGGCAACCCGGACAAGGATGTGTTCGCCGAGTTCTACGCCCCCTGGTGTGGCCACTGCCGTGAGTGCACCCGTCGGTCAAAGTGGCAGCGCTGACAACAGAACGACTCGCCCCGATCTGGGACTCGCTCGGTGAGAACTACGCCGACAACGACAATGTCGTCATGTGAGTGGCGCCTGAAATTCTCTCCCCCGTAAGCTTACGCCCAGTGCCCAGATGGACGCGACCGAGAACGACATTCCGCCACAAGCGCCCTTCAAGGTGCAGGGTTTCCCGACGCTTAAGTTCAAGCCTGCCGGCATGAACACCTTTGTCGACTACAACGGCGACCGATCTTTGGAGAGCTTGATCGAGTTTGTAGAGCTCAACAAGCGGTCGGCGGGCGGCGACGACGCCGAGGACGAGGAGGAGTCTGAGGACGCGCCCGAGCATGATGAGCTCTAGATGAGGAGTAGACGAGGAGTGTGGCGGTGTCGGAGCAGTGGTGCGACGGTCCATCTGATGCGGCCGCGGAATGCAGAAGATCAGATGTCAATCAGCCCGCCGTGCCTGTACTGCATGAGACGGTTTGGTATATCGTGGGAGACAAAGGTTGAATTGAGGCACGACGAGGCCGCGATCAAGCTGCACAGGACATGCCTTGTCGGACTGAGCAGTCAAGCTGTCTTTATGACTCCGCATGTCTCAAGAAGCACTATGAACCGGCCGCGCAGTCTCATGCGTTGAACCTGGACGAGCCGGTGGTGCGCGATGAAACGAGAGCCACGTTTCAGCCGTGCAGACGGTGCCCAGGCGCCACAAAGCTTGGGTCGGCAATTACCGTCAAACTCCGGGCTGGTGTGGAGCGGCCTGCCTCGGGCTGGCTGAGCGGCAGGTGACCATTTCGACTTTGCCGGTCATGCTGACCTCTTCTCTCATCACTCCTCTTACCACAAATCAACCAAGTGAGTTCAAGCCCGCCGCAGTCAGCATCCGAGGGAGGACCGGGAAGCGGAGGTGCGCTCGCTGCATTGTGCCTCCGCCCTGCGGCCTCTCCCCGGCTGCTGGATGCAGTTCACCTTTGAGCACCTCGAACCCCGCTAACCCGCAGGATGAGAGAGAAGTGGAGAAAGAAGCGAATGAGGAAGCTCAGGCGAAGAAGAAGAAAGTTGAGAGCACGTTCCAAGTGAGTGTCGCTCTGCTTGTCCTGGCGTCGATCGATCTGGCCGCGAGGACCCGTTGAACAGCCGCTGACTCGCAGGTAAACGGCTCGCGATGCCCTCTTATGACCGACTCTTGACCAACACATGACATCACACACCACCAAACGGAGCATCGATCACTCGGAGCAAAGGGCGGAGATGGAGGTGAAGTGTGGACCGTTGGGGGACAGGGAGTGAGAGGATATTCTTCGACGTTTTGGCCTGTCCAACAAGTCAACAATCAAAGCAAATACTACCGAACCAAGCTGGAATGTATCTACGTGAAGGCGCATCTGGGTCGTAGTTTTGTCAGCGGTGACGTTTGGCGAGATCATTGAGCGGCACATGAACTCGAGGCTCATGTTCGCGACTGCACGTCACACCAGCAACTGCCTGCCACAAGGCCTGGAATGAATGTCCCGGCTCATATGCCTACCAGACGCAACGCGGCAATCGTTGTCGCTGTGAGCATGCACCAGAAGCATGCAATATCGCGTGTTGAATGACCCGTGTCGACGCCTCAGTTCAGAGTCCCAGTCCAGCAGCGCCAGTCGGCAATCATCCTCACCCGGCGCGTCCTCGCGACTTTTTTGCGTCTCGTCGCTGTTCCCCTCTTCTTTCCGCCTATTTCTCACGCACCATGGTATGTATAACTCACCATCGAGCGATGCCGATGCACGCTGATGCTAGCCTCCATCCAGCGCCATCGTATGCTTTCTGTCCGGAGCTGACGGGTACACAACGCCCACACTAACCCGCAGCCACCCTCGCCCAAGCGCCAGAAACCTAATGTCGGCTCGGCGCTGCGCAAGCCCCCCGGCCCGGACTTTGACAAGGGCATAGAGTACTGGACCGCCGTCGAGGCGTCCGTCGATGGTGTCCTGGGCGGCTTCGGCACGGGGGTACGTCCACGTCCACTGCCATCAGGCCGCGCTCGCTCACTTCCAGCCCGTGCCGCACATTGAGCAGCTCTCGTCCCGGCTCATGCTCCAGAGCCTCCTCCCCTCCCTGCACAAGTTCGCCTCGCCCCTCACGCCCATCCCGTCCCCGACCGCAGACCACCGACTCACTGTCCTCGACGTCGGCGCGGGCATCGGGCGCGTGTCGCGCGAGACGCTGCTGCCGCTGTTCGAGGATGTCATCCTGCTCGAACCGGTGGACAAGTTTGTGCGTGAGGCGTACCGCGCCGCAAAGGACGGCGAGTGGGCTGTGGACCTGCCGCTGGGTGGTCAGACGGCTGTGGGCAAGGGCCAGAGCCGGGTGGGCGAACGGGGCAAACGGGTCTGGTTCGTCAAAGCCGGTCTGCAAGGCTGCGACCCGGTACACCCCGCGGACAACGGCGAGACTGTGGGTGTCGTCGGTGAGAGGCTGGGCGGGGAGGAGCAGGAGGGCTTTGGAGGCGAGGGCGACGTGACTTATGATGTGTGAGCGGATTCGCGCTCTGCTGGGAGACGAGGCTGACAGATAGGGTGTGGTGCCAGTGGTGTTTGGGTTGGTTGCATGGTTCCGGTCACGCTCGCAGATGGCTCACGCACAGGGCACATCGCTACGCCCGAGCTCATCGTCTTCCTCAAGAAGTGCCGCCAGGCACTACGAGATACCGGCCTGACAGACGAAGAGAAGGGCGCATACGAGAGCCTCCTGTTCGTCAAGGAGAACTGCTGCGAAGACGGGCCGAACGGCGCGCCCGTAGAGTTTCTCGACGTCGAGGACTCGAGTCTGACGAGGTGGGTGTGATTGGGCATGGATCTAGACCGATTTCGGCTCACCCGCAGGTCAAGCGCCAAGTGGGTCGAGATCTTCCATGCGGCGGGTTTACAGGTTATCAAAGAGGAGGTGCAGATCGGTATGCCCGGCGAGCTGTTCGTTGTCAAGGCGTAAGTCGATGAAGCCATTTTCCATATCCCTGTTGCCGGGCCGCAACCATCACCCCACAAGCAGCGGCTGACCGGCAGGTGGGCGCTCAGATAGGCTTCGTACTGCTTCCCATAACGATCTGTAATGATGCATGTGCTCCCAATGTATGTTCCGAGACTTGTAAGCTTTCTTCTATGGTACGACTTGCTCGGTCCGTTCGTCTAACCCCCCGCGGGCCCGTCATGCCGACTATGAGCGGTCCACCAGCTTGACGCTCTTCTTGTTCTTCTCCTGGTACTCGACGTAGCCGTACCATCCCTACTCGTCAGCCTGTGGCGTACGATATCGCATGCCCGACTTACACCCCCGATCAAGGTCAGCAGGATGCCTACGCCGTTGGTCGGCGAGATGCTCAGGTCGAAGAGGACCACAGCGAGCGCAATGGTCAGGACCTGCTTGCAGCTGGCTGTCAGCGGAGAGTCACCTCGTCGCACCGGGAAAGACCCACTTGGCCGACACAGTCATCGTCAACGCCCCCGCCTTTTTGTTCGCCGTAAACGAAACAATGTTCAGTCCACAGGCAATGACCCCGTTCACAAGCAGCGCAATCGCCTTCGAGCGCGTCATTTGCGTCGCGCCATACCGCCTCACGCGCTCCAATTCGCCCGTGTACCACCCGTACGCCACGCATTGGATGAATGCGAGCGGGGACATGCGCATGAGCAGGTCGAGCGGGTGCTGCGCGTCAGCCAGCATGCGGGTATCCTCGATCCATACGTACCAGCTTGAGCCGCTGCCCGCCGCCCGTCTGGATCAGATTCGTCACGACCGTCTTGAGCGCCGCGAGGAATGTCCCCAGCAGCGTGAGGATGAGGCCCCACGCGGTAAAGTAGTAGTCGCCGTACGTGCTGCAGAGTCAGCCGGCGTACGCGCGTTGTGCAACTCACGCAAAGCCGACACCGGCAACGACGGGCAGGAGAGAGACAAGCTTCATCACGGAGAAGCGCGTCCGCAAAAGTATAGTCGAGATGAGGATGGTGAAAAGCGGCGTGGAAGCGCGGACGACCTGGTGGAACTGCCCGTCAGCGCATGCTCGAGGTCTGACGACGACGGCCTCGACGTACGGGGACGGTGACAAGCTGCAGCGAGATGTTGCTGACGGCGATGTTGATCGTGTACAGCACCGAGAACGCCGCGAGGATCAAGCTCTCCTTCTGCGTCAAGCGGGCGGGGACCTGCTCGTCAACTTCGGCCCCGTCCTGAGATTCCTTCCCAAAACCCACAAATGCGCCCCGTTCCAGCGCAAAGTAGCATCCCGCACATCCGCTCAGCGCGTGCAATCCCGTCAAGGTCTGCCGTCAGCCATCGCCTCGAGCCCGCATGGCCTGCGACTCACATAAGGAAACGGGAAGCTGACGAGGACAATCTTGTTGAACAGCGTCAGACCGAGGTTGAAGAAGAAGTACAGGCCGAGCCAGTACGCCGCCGAGTCGTAGAACCCTTCTCCCGCGCGAACCTCTTTCGCCGTCGTCTGGTTGTACGCCTGTCCGCCCGTGAGCGGGTGGGGCTGGTACTCGGCCTTTGTCAGTCCCTGTCCATTCACGCCCAAGCCTGCCTGGGGGAAGGGCGACCGCGAGCGGTTCTTCGCCCCCGGATGGGCGTACAGATCCTGGTTGTACGCCTCATACCCGAACGGGGCGGGTTTGATGGACGGCTCCTTCTTCCCGTCGATGGCGGGGGACCACAATGGGCTGCCCTCGCTGGCCGGGACGGAGCCCAGCGACGGTATGCTGATGTTCGGCGCTTGGAGCTGGTCCTGCATCGTCTCAAAGGACGGGCGCGTGGGCGAGACGATTCGCTCGCGGGTTTCGGCGCTGAGCGCGCTGGGCTGATAAGACGACGACGAGGCAAAGCCGTTGGTGTTGGACGAGACGGTCGTGGGCTTGACGGGCGAAGGCGAGTTTGAGCGGGGCCGATGAATGGTCGTGCTCTTCGGTAGTAGCGTCTGACCGTGGACGTACTCGTAATTTCCACCTTGAACAGACCGCGACGGAGTCATGCCGGACGAGACGGGCAGCGACGTCGCGGTGTCGCTCAGACTCCGGGCCATCTCGACGGGCTCGGGCTGCTTCTTCCCCTCGCTCAGCTCCGACGGCAGCGGGTTGTTGTCGACTGGGAATGTGATGCCCATGCCGGAAACCGAGGTGCTGGAGCTGTTCGAACTCGAAGAGACACGGCGGTCCAGCGATGGGGCTGGAGCGTTGGGGCGGAGCGAGGTAACGGGCTCGGGGGTGGTCGCCGGCGTGTCGAGCTGGATGGTGTTGTGCTCGACGGTCGGGAATGTGGTGTACGGGCGGGACGACGGCGAATGGGGCGGCGAGTGCGGCTGTGGGGACTGGGCGTTGTACTGCGACGCCGGCGCCAGTCTCATGGACGCTGCGACCGCAAGCGTGTGCGTCGAGGGTGACGGGGCGACGGGGAGGAGTGGTCAACGCCGAGACAACGTCGGGAGGGGTTTGTCGATCGAGTGTCCCCGGCGCGGGCGGACGGTGCTGTCGGCCGAGCTCACCTCAAGATATGGGTGATTCGACTCGCGGTCGTACCGACGTGGAGCGCTCTGCTAATCAGATATGCAGCTGCAGCGCCAGAGCAATCGTCCGACAGGTTACAAGCATACGCTGCTGCCGCCGCAGTCTGGGTCGATATACAAATAGCAGCGAGCAGTGTGCAAATGGGTCGATTTGGTCCGACGCGGGCGATTGCCGTATCAAACGTGGACGGTGCCCGTCTGGCCGGATGCGTCCTGCGCCGCGCTTCGTTCCCCCCTTTCCTGGACACACGCGCCATGGCGCAGCCCTTCACGCGTCGAGCACAGTTTGGCGTCAGCCTTCCATCCGTCCATGCATACTCGATCCCAAAGAGGTCTCACTCTGAAACACGTGTGCTTGCAATCAACCATGCATACTACGCATCGCTCGGTGCTGCATGAGATGCCCCGACAGCGCGACTGCGGGGGAAGCATTCATACGGGAAGCTGGAATTGCGTTCCCGAGCGGTCTCAAAGACGGGCTTCCCGCGACGCGTCGGATAAATCCTACACCCTAAAATGGCGCGGCGGCTTGGCCGATGCTCGACTTGAGAAGTGAGGCACCCACCCGCCTACACACACAGATGGAGCGGCGATCTGGTTTCATCTTTGCAGGCTCACGACCGCCGCGCAGTGATCATGACGTCTCACGTCTCGGTCTTTGCCCGCAAAATGCCTCAGACGCCAAAAGAAGCACGGCCCAGGCCCCCGTCGTCAGCATCCAAGCCGCACGCCGGGGAGACGGTCATATACCGCGTCGTCGCACGTTGCGACCCCCGCTTCGACCTGCTCTGCCGCCCCCAAACTCACTGTTGACCGTTACACCGCTGCCTGACCAACGATCCAACAGAATGACTTCGCGAACCACCATCCAGCACATCATCACGTCGTTGCCACTCGACATTGCCACTGCCGAGCTCGCGAGTGTGATCGACACTCTCACCTACGAAGTCGCCGCGCACCGGCTCCAGAGCAACACCGGCAGTGAGGCGTCAGGCCCTCATCAGCAATCTGGTCTGTCTGTGGACAAGCCTGACGCCCCCGACGTAGGTCGCGACCATCCTCACCCAACACGCCTGGCCCAGAGGCGCAGGTCGACGCTGGCTGACGATAGAACGACCCGCTGTTTGGGCGCCTGTACGTCGAAGGAGCATACCAAGTCGCTCAGGAAATCAAGATCTAAGTCCTGCCGCCGTGGGAGGGATAGATGTGTCGAGCTGGAGATCGAGACAAGCTGTGAACCCAAAGTCGGAATCGCGCTCCGCGGCTGGACCGTTGGCAAGCGCGCGGATGTAGCCCAGAGTGGCATGACAACGTATGATACTGTCGATACTGTCCTAGGCTTTCTCCCGGCTGATCTCGCTGCCACCGCTTCGCCGGACTAGCTCGTATGCGTGTCGTCCCGGCCCTCTGCATTCTTCCCACCCGGAATCGCTCCCGCACCCTGCGCGTTGCTCGAGGCCACCGACTCCTTGATACGCAGATTCTTCTCCGGCATACCTCGCCGTAAGTACTTCTCCATCCCCTGAGCGAGGCCGACCGGCTCGGAATCCGCCGGCGAATGCGGTATCCGGTCTCCGTTGTCCTGCCCGTCAGCGCGGCCGTCTTGAATCGCCGCGACACCAGTACTCACCATGATGACCTCGCCGTCGACGTATACCGCGTCCCGAAAGCTCCAGTCCCGCTCGACGCCCTTGTCCAGATAGTCCGCCCGTCCGAGCCAGACTGGCTCCCACTCGCCCACTCCGCAAGGCACCGTATGTTGCGGCAATGATGCCACACCGATCTTCTCCCTCACTGCCTGCACGGCGCCTGCCAGGATGGTCTTGGACGTCGACGCTCCGTCCGCTTGCGTGGACGGCCGTTTGCGCCGGTATAGCGAGTGCGATGCGCACCCCGCGACCACTTCCAAGTCTTTGTCGCCCGTGAGCTGGCATCAGTATACAACCACCGATTTATCGACGTACCGCCCGGCCGATCGCGATGACGCTCGCGGCATGTCCAAACAGCACCACACTCCTCACGCCCATCTCCTCGACCCGGGCCGTCCACGCCTCGATAAAGGCGTCCGCCCGATCCTGCAATTGCTTCAACGTCTCGCCCTCTCTTGACGGGTAAAACGTCGAGCTGTACGTCGTGTCCACCGTGCTGGGCGGGAAGAGCGGAGCGAGGTGAGCGGCGCTGGCCGGACGAGGGTGAAGGCCTGTATCCGGCTTGACCGGGGAGTACCTGGAGATCAGCCAAGACATTCCGTTTGGCGCAAGCCGAGCAACGCGGGGCGTCGTGGACGTACCACTCCTGCGCGCCATGCTCGAGCATCACCCCCTCTCCAGCGGCTAGACCGCGCTGGTTGAGGGCCTGGTACGTCGGCAGAGCCGTCTCGATGCACCGGTAAAAAGGGCTGCTGAAGACGCGTTCGGGGACGGGGTGCGGGGCGACGGCGGATGGGTCGGTGAGAAAGGTCGCCAGTCGGGCGGCTTGCTCTGTGCCGTACGCCGCGAGCTGCGCGTCAGCACGGCATGAGGGCTACACACGAGGCTGGGGACAAAGCGAAGCAGAGCACCTCTCTTCTGCAGCGCCATGAACCAGACACCAAGACTCACCGGCGGATCGCGGTTCATCCCCGTCGGACCCGTCTTTATGCTCGGATCGACCCAATTAGAACGGAACCCATGCCGACAGACGTATATGTACTCGAGCATGGCTAGGCGGGGGAGCGGCTGATCAGCGAGGCAGGCGTAGGACTCGACCAAAGAGTCGTGTGATGGCGATCGGGCAGGTGTTGATACGAAACGAGTGGAACCAAGGAGGTCCGCCGCGACGAGGCGGTATTCAGGCGGTGTGTCCGAAAGGCGCCGAAATAGCCATGACGAGTCGGGGCTCCGGCCCGAATGTCACCTGGTCTCATCTGCCTCTCGAGCAAACATAGCACCACTCGTATATGGCGTGTGCGTGACGTGGGCGCAAGGCACGCACGAGCAGGCATAGAGCCGAGCTGACCGCAGGTCCTCAGCGGTATGCACACATGCCATGCCATGACAAGGACAGGCGGATGCAACAGCACGACGTGGCAACGCCCGTCCACCACCCCGCCAGAAGTCGCGCCTTCCTTGCCCACCTCGAGACCGCCGCCAGCATCGCAGCTCTTCGGCCATACGTGCGACTCATTTCAATCTCGCGAGATGCCGCATTTCTGGTCAAGGGTAAGCACGCCACAGACCGCAGCAGAAATCGTGATGCATCCCTCTCATCATCCAGCCCGGTCCCCTAAGAATAGTACATCTAGTAGCCGTACTGGGTGAGGAGCTCGTTCTTCGGGGCAGCCTCGGACGCCTTGGCTCGGAGCTTGAGGGCGGCTTGCTGCACGGTCAGCCCATGATGCGTGCATACAGGCCGTGGGCCGGCGCGCTCGAGCCACTCACCTTGCGCTCAAAGTACGCCTTTCCCTTGACCTTCCTCTTCTCCTCGAGCCTGTCAACAACGTCCTTGTATCCCCATCCGACCTCGTGCGAGACTCGCTTGAGGGTGCAGTACTTTCGTCCGGGCTTGAGTCGGAGGACTCGGAGAGCGGCGGGGACAACGACTCGCTTGACCTTGTCCTGCGCGGGCGGGACACCCTCGTACAGCTCCAATCGCTTGAGAGCGGCGGCACCTCGCGCGCTCTTGTGGGGGACCATTCCTCGGATGGCCTTGTACAGGATCCTCGAGGGGGCTCGGAAGTGGAAGGGACCGGCTCGGGTGGGGTTGACGATGTGTCGCTCTGGTCGTCAGCAGCAGCTCGTCTAGTCGCGCAGCAGCGGGCTTGAATGTCGGTGTGGTTGGCAGGACGGGCGATGGCATCGCAATTTTGTCCGCACTCGTCGGGTCCGCCCATATCCCTTGCGACAACGTTTGCCTTGCCCCGCCTGCATCGCCCGCCCCTTTCAAGCCTCACGACACCCGACAGCGACGAAGAGAGACCGATACGCACTGTGCAAGTACGCGTGGTACTTCAGCTTGTTTCGGAAGAACGATCCCGAAATGTTGATCTCCTCACATCGGACGACGGTGACCTTCTGGCCGGAGAGGATCTGTTGGAGCGGCGTAATGAAGCGGGCAGCGAGCGTGAAGATGGAGCAATTGGACGGTGTTGGAAAGGAAGAAACTATGTCAGCGTGATGTCCAGTGAAACGTTTCTGCGTATCCCCCCCAGTGTTGCACGACCTCCTGCAACAAGTCGTGCAAACTTTGCCGTGCAGCAAACCCTCGCGCCTGCCATCTTCCTCCCACCAACACCGCTGCCTGCGCGCACACCATATCCCAATACCCTCCCCGTCCATCCTATTCCGCCGACCTTTGTCGCGATCTGCAACAGGGCCCGCCGACTAACCTGCTTGGAAACGACCGAGGCGAGTCGACCGAGGAGGTGGCCTTTGCCGTCGATAACGACCGGTTGAGCAGAGAAGGACATCTTGAGGGTCCGTTTTGGGGTGAAGCAAAGGGTAGAAGCGGGACAAGGAACTGAGACTCGAGCTTGACAAGTCTGCGTGCTCGGTGTGCTGCCGACCGTGTGCATGGCACCAGCGAGGGAGACTGACGCTGCGAGCGAGCCAGCGGCCAGCGAGCCAGCGCGAGCCAGCCAGTCAGCCAGGCCAGTGGTGCAAACCCTGCCTGCCACCCAGCCAGCGTTGCAACGGCCGCCCAGCCAGCGCTCACCACCGCACGACGTTTTGCTTCCGCTAGCCAGCCAGAGCCAAGTCGGCGTTTCAGGTAACTCCGACCGGCGCCAAGGGGATCCTACCGCCGGTGGCAAGTGGCTGTTGTAAGCGACATTTAACGCCGATACGCTCGATCGCGGTGTAGCCGGTGTTAGCCGAATTCGGCCGTGTGTCACGTGCGTGCAGCGTCCACGCGGGGCCGAGCGCGTATGACCAATTGCCGTACGGGGAAGGATCTGGTCAGGACATGGGGGGAACAGGGCAGGAGTGCGTCGGCCGCTCTGTGTCTCTGCCCTCCAGCGGGAGCCGGCTCCTTTAGGTGATCCCGACGTACAGGGGCCCGTGTACGTGCCTCCGTCGTAAGGGTCTACCGCAGACCGCAAGGCTCAATAACCGTACCCCATGCTCTGGTCCGAACGTCGCATCAACTGAACTGCAACGCATCGCCATCACTCTCCACATCCCTCCGCGCCATGTCCTCGCATGCTAGCTCGACAGCCTCGCTGCCGGGTCCAGGACCAACGGCGCCCAAGAAACGAAAGATCACTCCAGGTGTGGCGAACAACAACAACAACAACACCGGACGCGAGGCCGGAATAACCACGACGGCGGCGGACGGGGCATCCTCGGCCAATGTTGTGGGAAGCAGCACCAACAGCCATGACGAAGCGGCCGGCGTCAAACCGAAGCGGACGCCGTCGTGCGATCTGTGCAGGGCGCGTAAAGTCAAGTGTGTAAAGAATGAGGGGCAGGCGCGCTGCGACGGCTGTGTGGGGCTGAATCAGCGATGCGAGTACACGCACGAAAGGAAGAAGCCCGGGCCAGCTAATGGGTACGTCGGCGCTTTCGATGCATCGTCCTTGCTTGTGCTATGGACTCAACTCACCGTGGCAGGTTCGCAAAGAAACCGACACCGCCGCCGGCTCCGGCACAGCGCGTAGCATCGTACGAGCATCCGTACACGCTCGAACACCACCGGGCGTACTCGGACGGCCTGCTCCCGCCGCCGAATCACCCCTCGACCTCGCAGTCATTCTCGGCCGATGCGCAGTCCGGCCTCTTCGCCGGATCCACGCCCGTCTTCGACAACCCCTTTGGTCTGGACCATACCGACTGGTCGTCCTTCCCTGGCTCGAGCGCGCGCGGGGGCGACCTCCCGTTCTTGCCTATATCGCCCAATACGCTGCTCCATCCCGTGGCAGGCGAGATCGAATCGTCGGATGGCTCCCCGGCTGGCCCCTGGCCATGGAGCAGCTCGGGATGGGACATGCCCGACCCCACGAACCAGTTTGCCTTCTCGGCGGGCGGTTGGGACCCAGGACCATCGACAAACCATTCCGGATCGACGGGCCCACCGATCGAGCGACCCAGCACGGCCGAGGGGATCCGCTCGGCTCCCGGACCGGGACGCATCTCGAGTAAGGCACGGGATAAAGCCGCTCAGCAGGCGGCGACAAAGGGTGTCCAGCGGTTGGAGGAGGTGCTGGAATGGAGCACGATGATGCGGATACTGCACGCATACCATGCGCACTTATAGTGCGTTCGCCCCTTGGCGCATGATCGCTTCTCGCGTACTGACACGCAGCCCACTGCTGCCGATCGTACACTGGCCGTCGTTCTCGCAGCAGCTCATCGCGCGCGAGGACGAGCGTTCGGATCACTGGCGGGCGTTCTTGCTCTCCCTGGGTGAGCGGACTCGCATCGCTGGCTCTGGTTCCCGGCTGACCGCCAGTGGCATACTCCATCATCCAGCTCCCACGCTCCTCGCTCACTTTTCTCCCCGTGCCCGAACTCCGACGCATACATCAGCGCTGCCACGCAGAGAGCAGGAAACTGCAGAATAGGAAATACACCAAAGTCGCCCTCGTCGATGTGACGTGAGTGATACGCGAGCTGTCGTGTGCGGTCCCACGCTGACGAAACAGGACTCTCTAGTGCGTTATCCGAGGCGCCAGTTCAAGGGCTAACACACAGCTGCCAGCACATCTACCTCGGCACGCTGGGCCGCACACATGCCGCCAACCTCACCCTCGCCGAGGCAATCTACCTCGCCCGCATAATGGGCCTCCACGACGAACGGCTCCCGCGGGGCACTTTCGACGTCGTCGAGCGCGAGATGCGCCGGCGGACATTCTGGCTCTTGTGTGCGTGTCCCCTCTTCCCTCGCACTGGTGATCTGATTTGTGCGTTCTGTGCTGACGCCCAGACGGGTCAGACCGGACTATCAGCGCCCTCACATCCGACCCCATGCAGATATACGACGCGGACCTCTGCCTCCCTCCCCCTCTATGCCTAGACGACAATCTCGTCACCCCGAGCGGTGCCTTCCCCCAACCACCAGGGACGACCCCCGTGTTAGCCGGATTCCACTTCAACACCCGCCTGTTCCGACTCCTCGGCGAGGTACTCACCCTCAACCGGATCATGACCGCCACGTCCAACTCGCCGAACAACCCGTTCCCCATACTACATCTACCGCCGATGCATCCCCCGCGCCGACCCGCCCAGCATTTCTGGGACGAGCTCGAGCGCATCCTCTCCGAGCTCCCGGGGCCTCTGCAAATATTCAACCCGATAGGGGGCGAGCCTACGCCGAACGGTAGTGTCGAAGGCGAGGCGTCGACCAAAGACCTCGCTGCCTTTGGGACGTGTCGGGCGAACCTGCTCGTCACGCAGGCGTTGATACGGTTCGCGATTCGGCAGTATGCCAAAGTGTGTGGCGAGCCGGATGCGGGCGAGCCGGGACGCGAATGGGCGGAGAAGGATGTGCTCGGTTTGCTCGAGTCGTGAGTATCGCCTGCAAGCTCACGCTGGGCCAGAATTGACGTGCAGGATGTCGCCGGAGAGTCTCGCGGCGAATGGGGACTCATTGGTGAGTGCTTTTCCATGTCTTGACGGATGAGCAAGACAGGCGCAGTGCTAAACAACAGCGAGCCAAGGTCCTGTTCGTCGCGTCCAGTCTGCTTGAAAAGTACCCGAGCACGACCGAAGGTCACAGCTACGTGACCGACTTCCTGGCCGTCGTGAGTGTCCTTTACAGTTGACGAGCTCGTTGTGCTCACATCAGTACACCCGTATATCGCAAGAACAACATGTCTCGTTGTTGGAGCCGGAGCGGAGTGGAGAAGTCAGCCGCGAGTTGACGCCATTGGGCGCGTGACGAGGTTAATTGAGCTTCTCGATGCATCAGCTGGCCTCTGTCCAAATTGCGCCGTCCGGTCCACAAGAATCAAGTCGCTGCGTCTGGTGACATTTCAACGGAATGGCGTGTGAAGACTCGGTCGAGACGTGGATGCAGACCAGACAGGCCACCCGACGTAACGGTGCCAGATAACGCGCAGGGCGTCTCGTGAGGCCAACGACACTTTCTTCCCTCGGACCCGCCTGGTCCGCGTGCGACACTCGCAGGATCCGTCCGCGATCGACATCCCAGTGCTCTGCTTTAGCCGTTCCTCAAGATCCTTCAACCCTGTTGCCATGATGTCGATCGTTGCTTCCCCCGCACGACAACCAGAACCAGAGCCCCCACATCCAAGACATTCCGCAGCGTCGTGCCATGATATACATCGCCTAGAGAACGTGATGATGCGATCCCATCCACTACGCTTAAGCCTCCTCGGTCCTCAACTTGGCGGCGGCGTTGGTGATCCTGCAGGTCAGCACTGCCACGCATCACCACACGACCATGGTCGCCTGGCCTGGAGCCTCGGCCGCGTCTGCAAAGGTGCGGCAAGGGCAGCGGTCGACTCACTTGACACCGAGAACCTTGGCCCGTCCAATAATCTCCACCCTCTTCTTCGAGCTGACACCGTGGGCGATGGCCGCGGCGTATTTGTTGTTGTGCATGAGCAGGAGCTCGA
>Ga0308169_10002214_pt1 | contig 20539 bp, 29 predicted proteins | sample PhyBR1_2_FD_202139 | JGI IMG/M metagenome (GOLD analysis project Ga0308169, IMG submission 202139) | Phyllosphere microbial communities from UC Gill Tract Community Farm, Albany, California, United States - DLSLSB.R1 | ecosystem: Host-associated > Plants > Phyllosphere > Unclassified | place...
ATGTGAGTAACTTCCGCCATCGACGCGACGCTGATGAGCAGGACATGGACCTTATCTGTCGGGCGCATATGGTCGTGGAAGATGGGTATGAGTTCTACAATGATCGGACGCTGGTAACGGTCTTTTCCGCACCAAAGTGAGCCATCCTACCATTCCCAGGGACCCAGCTGACGCGCAGCTATTGCGGCGAATTCGATGTGAGCAACCGCGCCCAAAAGGCCGCAAGCACACACTGACGTTCAGAATTACGGAGCTTGCATGTCGGTATCCGAAGACCTGCTATGCTCCTTCGAGCTGCTCAAGCCGTTAGACGGTGCGGCGCTGAAGAAGGAAATGACGCGGAGTAAGCGGAAGAGGTGTGTTTTGATTGACTTGGCATGGCAGCGACGCTGACGCCCAGCTTGCAAGCCCATCAATCCCCGCCAAACTATCCCACCGCCCAGAGTTTCTAAGCAGAATGACGGCACCTCTTGTACTATCCACGGAACCACCCTCCTCCTCTCGCGCCTCGCCAGGCGTCCACCGACCGTTGCCTCCCTCGTTCTTCGGCAATCACGGCAATACTTTACCTTCCCACCTCTTATTATCAATCGGATCCACCAGTGTAACATATATAGCCCTTAGGTCGCGGAGTCCGGACAAAGACGACATCGACGAATACGCGGAGACGGGGTGAGACGGGCTCAGCTGGCGGTGGGCAAGGACCGGAGGGGCCGTCACGATGCTGCCAGTGCAGGTATCGACGCCTGATCTCCTCTGGCCCCACTCGAGCCCCGCCAGCCTCCGCTCCGCTCCATGCCGTATGCGGTCTTTAGGTTTTGGGACCTTTTTCCGGTTGTCAGAAACACCTTGTACTAGGCTAGGATCAAGTCTCGTAGTCGGCCGAGCGTCTCGGAGCATTGTGCATGCATGTCTCCGAGACGTCCTAGCGCGTTTCCCGGGGCGTTGGAGGCGGTGCCATCTCCCAGCGCAGAGCCCCTTCCCCTACCCATGCGCCCACACCGACCATGGTCCTCGGCGGGTCTGTCAGACCGCGGAAAACAAACAGCTCGGAGGTGGCGTTGCTAAGCAGCCGTGTAGGGGAGGGAGATACCCTCGGCCCGTGACGTAAAGCCCATGCTCGGCGATCGGGTCGCGTCTTTCGGATGTGATTGTCCGGTAGCTGTGGGAGCGAGATTTGCATAGCAAGGATTATATATGTATACACTGCGGAGGATGAAGACAACATATGAGGGAGAGGTAGGCGCGGGAGACCCCATCTATGTAATACAACGACACCCGCGTTTTCGTCTCTTCCAGCAACTTTCACCCCGTCCCAGACCTTCCTTCCGACTGTCACGTCCAATTCTGGATCCGCGCGCCCACTTCGTATTCTCCGTCTCTCCTGCGACGCTCCATGCCAGCGCGGGTCCTGTGTTTCCCGACACGTTCCCTTGGATGTCCGCCCCGAATCACCTCAGTTCCACTTCCACTTCCACCGCGTCCCGCCATCCGGCAAAGCCGCCGCGGCCTCCATGGGCGGCACGACACCCGTCTGTGTCGTCCGTGGAGCGCCCGACCCCTGTGGCGTCTGTGCCGGTCGAGTCGTCACAATGGCCGGGTCGTCGATGATCCCATACCCAAACTCCTTGAGCCGGGCCGTCCCATCATTGATAGCCGGGTTACCGTTACTCGCCATCTGCACCGGGACGGGCCCGTCCCTCATCAACCCGAATCCAAAGGATTTGACTTGATTCGTTCCTTCTTCCAGGGCACTATACTGCGAGAAGATCGCCTCCATCTCTTTCGTCAGGCCGCCTCCAGGCACCGCCGCCCGTTCTTCATCCGTAGACACCGTGTCGTGCGGCATCGTCGGCGAGATGTGCGCGCTGCGCGTGTTCCCGTTCCCGTTCGCATTCGAGCTCGGTGCGCCGGTAGAGCCGGAATGAGCCTGCCCTACCGATGTCGGCGGCTGCTGGGGCTTGTTGAAATGCGCATACTGCGCTGTCGTGTCCCCGCTCAGGTACCCTTTGTAGTCCGGGCCGAGCACCCCGCCTGCGGGGTACGGCACCGGTGCGCTTGACACGGGGGCGTGCGGCGAATTGCCGTTGGACGTTACAGCAATGCCTTCGCCCTGGATGCCCCCAAACACCAGGTTCTGATCCAGTCCGCCGAACCCGAGATTCGAACCGTGACCGGTCGGATTCGATCCTGCGGACAACGGCGAGTCGGAGCTAATGCGCGATATCCTGGCGGACCCGTTGGTGGCGCTGCCGGTGCCAGCACTGCCACTTTGGGCGGATCCACCCGCAGCCGCCGCACTAGACGCGTACGCGGCTGTATCTGGTGTCGAGCCGAACGGGGATTGACCGACGTTGCCGGCAATCTCGTTCCATTTCCGCCAGTATCCCCGTTTGATGTTGAGCGCGTTGAGTATGCACTGACCGAAATCGGCGGCGGGGTGGAGTTCGGGTCTGCGAGTTAGGGATGGCACCAGAATCAAGAGGATGTTGACTCACGCGCCGGATCGCGGATGAGTCGGGTAGTGCGCCTGCAATTTCTGGAAGTCGGGCCGAGCTGCCCGATCCAAGAAGTACTCGATGAGCTGCGAGTGGTGGTGGCCGATCTGACCATCAGCTCGCAGTCTGGTCTGGAAAAGACTAAAACTTGCCTTGAACCGCTGCCCGAATGCCTGCAGACTTGTCCTGGTGAATCAGCATTGTTCCTCGCAAACTTCCATGCGACCCACCTGATCATTTCAATGTCCATCCTGTGCGACTCGGCTGTAGCATGATCGTGCTGGTTGAGCGCAAGGCGGTAGAACAAGAGCGACGTCCGCGCCGCCGTGACAAGGCAGACTGACGCGCTCGAGTGCATGACGTTTGATAAGTTCGATACGCCATCTTGCGCAGTCGTCGCCAGCTGCTGAATGATTGACACAATGCTTTGCGCTGCACCGAGGATACGGCGCGCGGGGCCGTCGTTGGGATCGGTGACGTCGGCGAAGGGCTCGTACAGGCAGATGACGGCGCAGTGGTGGATCCCATATGGTTGGAGAAGGAAGGTTGGTGGAAGAGCAAGGGTGGTTGAGGGACGGCGATGCAAAACATACGATCAAGTCGATGTCGAGCCTCTTGTTGCTGTTTACCTTTGAGGGGTTCCTCAGCGCCGGCGGGAAACTCATCCTTGTTGTCAGCTGATGTCCGGTACACGGGAGTATCACTGACTGCAAGCACGCTACAGCATTCGCGAGTTCCCTGAACTCTGGCCGCTGCATTCCCTCGTAATCGTCGTCCTCGCGCAGATGTCGGTTCTTCCACTTCCGAACGAAGCGGTTGACGCGGTTGAGCAGGACAGAAGCCTTGACAACCATGACGAATGGGTCTGCGACAGGATGTCTGGTCCAAAAGTCCGAAGACTCGATATCCTGCGGATTGGGCTGCATGTATTCAGATCCCTCTTCGAATTCTTTCACGGAAGCGGGAAGGGGGACAGTCTGTCCGTCAGCTCCTTCATAGCACTTAAGTAGCAAGGCTACTCACCAGCTCGTCGATTTGCATGGACGTGCCCCAGCCTGAGGCTGCACTGGCGATCTGCATGTGAGCACACACATTGTGTTCTCGTGAACACATCGCAATGCGGACTCACTGTATCATGGTAGAAAGCCATCCAGACTGTGACACGACGCTCTTCTCTTTCCAGCGCATCCACCGGCGGAGGAAGCATGACCGATTTGAGCGATAGTTCGGCACTTCGGACATTCAGACCGAGAGGGAGGATCATTCTCGAAACAAGCCCAGAGTACGCCCAGCACTCCAGCATCCTGCCCATCAGCGCCATCGCATCGTCAGACGCCGGACCCACCTCGTGTCGTCGATGAAGACCCTGCTCAGGATGATCATGGCCCGCACTACATCGAACAGCCTGTTTCCGGTATTCAAGCCATCTTGTACCGCCTCCTTTCCATACGCTGCTTGCCGCAACGCAAAGGTCATGTTCTTCTCGTTGGGCCAATTTCCATCCCACGCTCGCGCGAGGGTACTCCGCTCGTACACCGCAGGAGGGCACCACGAAGCCGCCGCCGCGCACACGGCATGTATCAATGCCGGATGGGGGAAGTTGGAGTGTGTGGGCGGTAGGGCCAGACGAGCGAGTAGACGCGATCGATGTAGTAAACGAGGCATGTTTGGCACGAGCTGGAAAAAGGACTCGACACTGGGGTAAGTGAGGACACGAAATAAACCAATGCAACGCACAGGTCGTTAACAATGTTCGGCTCGGGCAGATGCTGCGGCCAGCCAGGCCAGAACAGGTCGAGAAGCAGCTGCTGCTGCATTGCCTCGTTGAATTCTGCATTTGAATCGACAGGCTGGGATGTCGCTTGTATGTCTGGCATGGCGTTCGTCTGCTGACCCAACACGCTCGTGACCGTTTCGACGCCACGCCAGGGCCCTTCCGTTCTTGTTGACGGCTCCAGGCGCCCACCGTTGATCATAGGCGGCCAGTTCAAGTTCTCGCTGCTTTCGGGCTGCACGCCCGCTTTGAAGTCGTACGACCTAGAGTAATCGACATCCGCCGCCGACGACGGTGTGACCAGAGTCGACCCATTGGCGGCGCTGGATCGCCTCGAGTCTGGTATCGAGTCCGTCGTGGTGCCATTCGTATCTTGACGATCAGGCTCCGGTCGCGTCTCGCTGGCGGGTTGAGCATCCTGGTTGTCCGTGAAAGATAAGAACGGTGTCAAACCCGAGGATACATTCATTGCGTCGGGCGTGGCTGCCCAGCTGGCGCTCATCATGGCGTTCTCGGCGGCTCCTGCGCGCAGGCCAGGTATTGTCGGCTCCGCTGAGAAGGATTGTGCAGAAGCCGCGGAGGACAGCATCTCCAGGAATGCAGTCGGCGACGGTGCGGTGACGGGAGCGCTGGAGAAGGCCGAAGAGGTGTTGGGCCATAACTGTGCGGGCGGTTGACCAGACGGAGCCGTACTATTTGACGGTCCCGCGCTATTTTGTCTGGCGAGTTGCGCCTCGAGAGCCTCTGTATCGTGAGCTTCGACCCGGTCCGGTCATCACGACGCACCAATCTTCTTCCGCAGCTTCTCCGTCTCTTCTTCCTCCTCGTCTTTCCTGGTCTTGCGCTTGCCGTCCCCCGTTCCCTTGCGCTTCTTCTTCTTGGCAGCCTCGCCGTCATCCTCTGCAGTCTCCTCGTGCATCGGCGAGCCATCCTCCGCGAGTTCCGTATGCCCGCCTGATCCCGAGGCCGGTCCCACACCATCGTCGTACTCGCACATGATCGGTGCGGTAGAATTCGGCGACGAGCGGAGCATGTGCTTGTGCGATCGCACACATGTCCCACAGTGCGGCCGGACTGCATCGCATTTCTGGCATCAGTCGTCATGGCCGTGATCTGAAGTATTCACATACCAGCTTCCTCCTCCGGCAATTGAGGCATGCCTGATTCCTCCTCAAGACACCAGCAACATCGTTCAAATTCGGTATCGATTGTGCATTCGACGACGAACTCGCGGCTGGCCGGGAGGGGATTTCTGTTGGCGGAGGCATGGGGGTCGCTGTCTCGACGTAGATTGTTCCTGTCAGATTCGGCCGTTTATCAATGTTGACAGGTCGTAAAGATGTAGGAGGATGATTCGCAGGTTGGTGCAATGCCATCGTGGATACAGTTGATGTGGGGACAAAGGGGCAACGACACGGGCTGCCGAGGCCGGGGAAACAGGGACACGGGCAAAGGTGCGGGCGGTGAGCCGTGTGGGATGTGATGTGTGGGAGCGAGTTAGCGAAAGATGAGTCGCTCGAAGCCGGCGCGGGTTGGCGCAACACGCAGCGTCTCGGCACGGATGAGAACTTTGGCGGCGGCGGACTGGCCCGAAAATAGGTCGATCACAAGGGGCCGGCGCCTGTTCAGGAAATTTTGGACGATTGTCAGTAACAAGCGCGGCGGCAGGCGGGCCTGGGAAGAGTCTAGGGGAGCAGAAGAAGCTAACGAGATCGAGTCGATATGCACAAGATGTATGCAGTGGATCAAAGGTGCGATGCAGGAGACACGACCCTTTGATGTGGGTGACACGGCAAGTAGCGCGAGGCGGTACTGTGCGGACGGAGATGGAGGTGGGTGGTGGAGGGGTGGGACCTTCGGGCATCCATGCCCATGCCCGGGGTAAGATCCCGCATACGTAATACGTAATAATGGGTCATCACGCAGGTGGCGCTTATCTTATGGAGACACACGTACGACGACGCAAACTCGGGCGGAAACATCGGGGGAGGTGTTTGGGCTCTTAAGGATAGGATGAGTGAAGCATGTGGGCGACTGAGTTGCGTACAACGAAATGGCTTCTCATTTCACGGCAGCAGGGGGTATGCCGCGGGTTCCTCCCACCGGGGACGGAGAAGGGTAGATAACCCCCCGGTGGCGTGGAGCCTGACGATAAATGCGGAGAAAAAGCTTGATCCGCGCCTGAGGGTCTTCAAAACTGTACCACATGCAATTCGTACGCCATCGATCAGACAGTGAAGACAGCAGATCGTACTGGTAGCCTGGTCATCAAGTCCAGTATGACTGGCAGGCACCTCTCGCCACCCGTTTGCCACCCAGTCGCGACTGATTTCAGGGCTTACTGAAAGGGACAGTACCAGTTTCCGCGCAATCAATCAAGAGGGGGCGAACACGTTGAGTGACTCATCTACCTATCCTTTGCGGGGGGAGGGGCAACGCACCGCACACTAGAGGATCCGTCTATACTGACGATCAAGTATCGAAGACCCCAGGCTACTGACTGGGGACTTGAACTGACGAGTGAAGGGACCAAGGGAGGCAGGGTGTGCCTGAAGTCGGCAGACGGTGCATACGGCGAGCTCGGGCTGCTGGTAGTCACTCGTGCGTGCCGATCGCGCTCTAGACTGCCTTTGAGGGGACGGACTGGCTGACTTGCCTCATCTGGAAAAGTCAATGCGTCGAGAGAAAGTGCGTGAGTGACTGTGTGATGCTGCCTGATTTCTTTCTCGAACAGAATTGTTACAAGAGCCGCACACTCACACTCAACATTCACCTTGTGATTGCACCTTCACACCTGACGTTACCCTCTGCCTTCTTTCCTGTGGTTCTCGCTCCAAGTGACATCCTCCAGAGATCCCTTTGTACGGCATGAGCCAAGACGCGCCGCTCTGGAGCAAGACGATGAGGGTGAGCTCACTCCTTCACACCTGTGCCCTACCTGACCAGGTGTTCCCCGCTGACTCCTCTTTTTCTTCACCCCTACACCCTTCGTCTCCCTTGGGTACACATTCCTGACATTCTCCCTCCCTCCCGCTATCGGTTTCGCCTTAATCTCGCCCCTCGGCGGTGCCTTTCACTCGACCGCTCCGACCCACCCTCACATACCGCCCTTCCCTCACTCAGGCTACAGGGACGATCCGTGCGCCAGAAGGACATACACGGTGAGTACTCGGATCCAATCTTCCCTTGAACACTTCACCTTCACCTTCATCTTCACTCCACTTCACCTCCGACGCACTCTCTCGGTCATCCTCCTCCTTCGGGACCTAGGTCACGCTGACATGCCGAACAGCGGCTGGCGTGACTCTACCTCTTCCTGCAGCATCAGCCCCCAAACTGGGAGGATGCTCCCTCTGAGCGAGATTAGCAACCATAACGTCCCCTCCGGGAGGGTAGGTACCGTTCCTTGCGGCGTCATTCTAACAATTAGGTCAACTCCGCTTCTTCGCCCTCCCCACCCAACGTCACCGCGCCGCAGCATTCGCGCCCATCCTTGCCCTCCCACTCACATGGAACTCCTTCCATCACTTCCGCAGGCTCCAAGCAGATGGGCCCCTCACCCCCACCTCACTTGTTCAGCACCGACGGGCGGAAGGGTGCTTCGGCCTACGGGGTCATCGGTGACCGGCAAAGCAGTCAAGGTACGCCCTACTCACTTGCCAGGCGAAAGCTGACCTCCAGTTTCCAGACGAAGCCGCCACTCTTCTGCTTCAGCTCCTACGGAACCCGACACCCCGCATCTCGATGGAACGTCGCTGCCTTCGTCACCGACTGCTTGGTCTCGAGGAGCCCCCGTGACTCCAAACTCGCCGGAGTATGGCAAAGAAGCGGTTCAATCCCTCTTCAGCGCCCCTTCAGGCAAATCAAAGCTCCCTGTTCTTGGCTACAAGCAAACCGGGCGCTTCTCCGAGCACAGTAGGCCAGAGGACCTCGGGCGATACCTCAAGGCGGGTTCACTCACATCAAGCCTCATTCACTGACACTAGATCACCGGCATCCCCAGACGAACGACCGAGGACCAGATCCAAGCCATTGTCGATGTGAGACAAGTCGATACCTCTTGGGAGTAGCACTGAACCACAGAGCATCGCCGACTATTACTTCATCGACGCAGCGAACTTGAGGACTGAAGGCGCGGTAAGGGGCTGGCTGGACGACCCGTAACTGAGCTGACGAAAAGGTCTTCGTGGTCTTCCACGACTACAGAGAAGCCGCAAAGACCCTCAACCAGCTCCGCAATCGTCCTGTCGTCCTCTCAGCTGGTAGCAAGCCCGTGAACCTTGCAGTCAACAAGGTGGCGAGGTCCACAGTGGAGAAGGCAAGTCGCTGGCTTGTCCGCCCTGCTCACCTTCAGGGCAAGGGGTCTCAGCTGGATTTGCGGGGCCAATACTTGTTTGCCGACTCATTGATCTCGGTCGAGATCCTTGGTCAACAGGTCGATCCCGGGAATCTCAAGGCAAGTGTCTTCCGAACCTTGTACTACGCGAGACTGACCCTGAAGAAGTTGCTGCAGTCCTTCGGTGACGTTGTGTATCTTCAAGAAGTTGTGCCTGGACAGGTGAGCGTACCCCATGACCGCGCTTCAGCCGCTGAACAGCGATAGAAGTACCTTGCCGACTTCTTTGATACCCGCGCAGCCTTCGATGCGGTCGAGAAGCTTGCCAACATCAGGTACAATGGAGCGCGCATCCTGGTGACCTTTTGTTCTCAGGATCCGTTCACGATCGACCGAGGTCCTAGACCCCGCTCAAGCGCAGAATCAACGGCTTTCACCTTGGGCTCTGTCGCATACCAAGGCGGTATCTTCCCTCGAAACACAGACAGGCGACCCTCCATGCAGGATTTCCCGCCCTCCCAATGGTCTCCCTCGCAACCGGACACCCTCTTCTCGCCCGGGCCCTGGTCAGCGAGTACTTCCATGTCCCCCTCGCATTCGGTTTACCACACAAGCGGCTCTTCCTACTCGTCCAGCTCGGTGAACAAGAGGTCCCCATACTCCGGGCCCATGCACGCTTCGACTAACAGCTCCACCATGCACAGCTCGGGCACGCACGGGCTATACCGAACCGACCTCCCGCTGCAGATCGAGGCCTTCGGCAGGCGATCTCAGGACCCAGCAGCCTTGCAGAGCTTGCTCAACGATATGGACATTAGCGCGAGGGTCAAGCAAGGCCAAGGGCTCGGGCGACCCGACGACCCCCGAGATCGACAGCGTATTCCTGTTCAGAACAGGATCATCCCCGAGAGACTCATCTCCGGTATGCTGGCTTCGTCCCTCTCGAGTGGAGCTCATGACAGGTCTTGATGGTCGTACCACAGTGATGGTCAAAGATGTCCCCGTGAGTCCCGAGACATCCAGCCAGAGGGTAGCTTATGGCAGAACAAGCTCTCCCGTCAAGAGCTGGTCGACATTCTCAATGAGGTCGGCTCGTGCGCGAGGCTAAACTTTGAGGGCTGATCCCAGGTCGTCCCGGGCGAATTCGATTTTGTCTACCTCCGATTTGATTTCCAAAACTGCTGCAATGTACGCGCTACACTGGCATTCACGAGTTTGACCCTGAGAATCAGGTCGGCTACGCCTTTGTCAATTTCACCAGCGTGAAGGCGCTGTACGAGTTCCTCCAGGCCAAAGCCGGGAGGAAATGGAAGCTGTTCAGCAGCGAGAAGGTCTTGCAGGTGAGCCCACAGGGAGTTCTTTCACGAACAAGTAGCTAATGAGACAGTTGTCCTATGCCAACATCCAGTGAGCTCTTGACCGTTCCCGCTGTGGCAGCTAAAAGCAGAGGAAAGACGGCGTTGATCAATAAGTTCAAGTGGGTGATCCGTCCGCAACAACAGCTTGATCATTCTAAATGCCAGAAATTCTGCGGTCATGAGTGTGATGGAGGATTGGAGGCCACAGATCTTTTAGTGAGCATGACCGGTCACACTGGCATTGCTGGGTTGCTAATCCCAGCACGAGCGGCATCCACAAGGGTAAACCGGTCGGTCACTCCTGAGCGGTCCATGTGTCATTGCTGACGTGCAGGAGCCTTTCCCAGATGTATGCGTGGTCCTTTCTACACGGGACCCGACCCGCTGACAACCAGTCCGATGACCCAAGGTCCAAGTACAGGTCCACACAGGCGCGCTTGAATTCAATCGCGGGTAAGTCTCACATAATGAGGAGGTTGGCAGCTGAGCGCGGAAGTTGCGACCAGGAGCGAGCCGCAGTCGATCTACGACTACGACTATGCCGACTCGATGTACGACCGACACTTCTGACCTCGTCATACCTCGATTTGGCACCTGGCTCAGACATCGATTCGCGGCGCTCCGGCTAGCGCACCGACCCGCACGGTTTCCTTTGTCTATGCGTTTTATGGCTTGGCTATGTCTGCCTTGCCTCTTCACATGTGGTCTAGCATTTCGTCCAACATCTTCCCCCTCATCACCTCACGACAACACTCACGCCCCATCGCCCTGTATCTACCATGCTCGCACCCCGCACTCGCTCGAATCGCCTCGCATCGCTTTGCATTTCCTCATTTTCGCTCTAGATCGTTCGTCGCAACGCCGCATTACCGCATCGTCGTTTCATCGGTTCGTATTCACTTCGCATCGTTCTGGGTCTGCACCATGTCGACTGGCATCTGGATTGCTCATCAAGGGATGAGATCCACCCATAGGTTTCGCATAGTCATGCCCGTTTTCCATACACTCGCAAGCTCCATTCTCGCAGTCGTCGTCAAGTGACGCTCATATGCATGCGGTCAAGTCATGTCAAGCTTGGACGTCTCGCCTGTGGCTCGCCACGCGCATTTCGCCTCGCTGAACCGGGACTCATACAGCGTCCACCTCGTCCGTGTCGGCGGGGTCCGGGCCAGTCGTCGTTTCACGAGTTCCTGCCAGGCATCATCTGCGAAAATGTCGGTCTCTCATGTACGATGTGTAGGGCGTGCGACGTGAAGCCCTTGGAAGTCTCAGTCGGGGATGTCCAGTACGCCTATCGGCGGTGAAGAGAGGACGCGCACATGCGAGTGCTGTTCAAGTCTGACAGCGGTACATCAATCAACAAAACGGACCGTGCGACCTTTCATTCAGGAAACCCAGATGATGCATTCTGCTATTTCGATGCTGGGTCTTTCTGCCCCAACCGCCCCGAACTGATCAAGCCCAAAGCTTACGTGCGACCATGGTACTTGTCCATCACCGCCCGCTCGATCTTGCCTCGCGGCGCCCTCTTACCCGTCCACAACTCGAACTGGACGTAGCCCTGCAGGCAAAGGATCTCCACGCCCGAGACGCTCTTCCACCCGGCCCGCTTCTCCGCGAGCTGCAACAGCGCCGTCTGGTGCGGCTTGTACGCCATGTCAATCGCGACTCCGCCCTCTGCAGCGAGCAAGACCTCCGAGTCGAGGTAAATCCCGTCGCTGGACGGCTCTGTGGTAAGGCTATCGCCGGGGACGGTTGAGATGATCACCGTTGGTCGGACCGGCAACGAGTCGAGGGACGTCACCGTCTCGATGTTGAACTCGGGCGGGAAGGACGCCTTGACCTTCTCGGCGTTCTCGGCCGTTCGGTTGAAGAGCAAAATCTTGCTCGCGCCGAGCTTGGCCAGGGCGAAGATCGCGGCGCGGCACGTTCCCCCGGCACCGATGACGAGACCGACGGGGGCAGTCACCGAGGCGGACAGGTTGCGGCGCGCAGCCTGGGCGATGGCTTGCCAGTCGGTGTTCTCACCTTCGAGCCGTCTTTTGCCGTCCTTCACGCGTGGAACGACGGTGTTGACCGCACCGATGAGCTTCGCGTCGGCGGAGACGGCGTCCAGGTGAGGGATGATATCGAGCTTGAGCGGGATCGTCACCGACGCGCCGCCGAAATCGCGTGCAGACAGGATATCAAGCACCGCCTGGTCTACCTTGTCCGTCTCGTGGCGGTCGTAGACGTGCGGCAGACCCAATGCTCTGAACCCGGTGTTGTGCAGCGTGGGGGACACGCTCGCGCCGATGGGCGAACCGAAGAGGAAGTATCGCTGACGGGACGTGAAGCCCAGGAGCGCCCGGGCGGTGTTGATCTCTTTTGCGTAGAGTTGGCCGGGAGCGGCGCGGGATGGAAGCGCCGGGTGCGTAATGGGCGTGAGGATTGGGTTGGAGATGCGCGACAGCTGGCCCTGCGCGCCCATGTTGATAGCCAAGATTGGCTTGCCGGGGTGGGCATCGACAAAGGTGGACAGGGCATAGTTGTCGGAGACGGATTTGGCGGTACCGACGATCTTGATCACGTCGCCGTACTTTGCGCAGAGCTCGTACTTGTCCTGCACCTCCTTGCCGTTCCACGCCATCTTGCCCGTCCAGTCATGCCACGAGGCGATGATGCTGCTGTTGCCCTTGATGCGCGTGATGGCCTCGAGAGATGAGGCCTTCCAGCACACTTCGAGGTCGACAAACTCGCAGCCGGATCGCACCCCCAGCTCGACCAGCTCGAGGTAGGCATTCTCATCGTTTGAGGGCGCCATGCCGCCTTGGTCCTTGCTTCGGACCGAGAAGACAATCGGGAGGCTCGTTGCCAGGCGGAGGAGGGACAGCTGCTTCGCGACGTACTCGCGGGGCGGAGTCGTCGGGGTCGTCGGCACTTGGCCAGTGGGCGAGAGCAAGTCGACTCGCAGCTCGATCGCGTCCGCTCCCTCTGTCAACTCGTCAATGTTGTCAAGCGCGGGCGTGATGTCTGGGAAAGTGAGCGAAAGGAACGTGGTCGGGTTCTCCTTGCTGAGCTCGGGCTTGTTTGATCGACGACCAGTGATGAACGAGAAGAAGCGATCGCACTCCGCCCGCATCGCCGTGTGGTGGTCCTCCTGCGATTGACCCGCAACGGCTTTGAGCGTGTTGAAGAACTCGTACGACGAGCACTCGCGGTACCACGGTTGTCGCCTTTGCCAGACCTCGGCGAATCCTTCGCCCCAGTTGGGTCGAAGCGAGGTTGAGCCGATCGAATCGAGGTATCCCTCGATGGCGCCCATCTCACGTGTGACGTGCACGACCACCCCGCCCTTCTTGACGTACTCGGTGAGAACATCCCTAGCCTCGGGCGTCTCGACGATACCTCCGCCGAGACCAATGACGTGGTTGCCCTTCTTTTCCTGGACGAATTGCTTGAGAATACCCGTTTCGGTACGCCTGAAAGAGGGCCAGTCATTAGCGGCGACAAAGTCGGCGACAGACAGCTTGGTCTGCTCGGTGAACACGTCGTCCGCGTCGGTGTACTCTCCACCGAGAACTTCAGCGACGAGTCGGCCGATGTACGTCTTGCCGGCGCCTCGCATGCCAATCAAGAAGATCGGATGCGCGGTGGCCTCGCCGCATTGAATGGTGTTTGCCGATGACGAAGCGTGCGAAGACGGCTCGAGCTCGACTCCCTCGACCGCAATTCCAATCTGTGCGTGAGTCTCAGCCGCCCCACGGGAAGCGCTCGACTCACCTTGTTCTGCAGGTCGTCAAAGAAGTTCGGCCAGGTCTTCTCGACACATCGCTTCTCCTCAATGATGGTCTTCTCGACAATACAAGACAAGACGCTAAACGCCATTGCGACACGGTGATCGTCGTAGCAGTGAATCGAGGCGCCTCGCTTGAGCGACTTGTGATCTTGGCCGAAGATGATGATACCGTCGTCGAACTCGTCCGTCTCGACGCCAAACTTGGCTACCGGTCAGTTATGCGATCATAAGATCCACGACCCACTGACCGAGCTGGTCCCGCATAGCTTGGATACGGTTACATTCCTTGACACGCTGGTTGGCGATGCCGTAAATTCTCGATCCCTTCTCCTTGAGACCCTCGACCTCTCGCCCGGCGGCACACGGCTTGTTGGCCACCGCAGCGAGCACCGAAGCCGTCAAGAACGCATCCGTCATGGGCTCCATATCGACGTTGCCCAGAGCTCGGAGCTGACCGACTGGCGGTCCCGTGACCGTCGTCGAGGTAGCAGTCTGCTCGACAGTGCATCCCATCGGCTCAAGCACTTCCTTGGCAAAACGCGCATCTCCCTGCAGGGACGACGAACCGATGTTCGAAATCGTGCAGGTGGTACCGGTAATCGCGGCAATGGCTAGCGGGTACGTAGCGGAGGAGGCGTCCGACTCGACATTGTACACCTCGGGGTTGGTGTACACGCCCTTGGGAATGACGTATACGTCGAGGAGTTTGCCCTCGGGTCCGGTCTGGCGTTGGACCTCGATTCCAAACTCTTTCATCATTGCGATGGTCATGTCGATGTACGGCTGCGAGATGACCTGACCGCCGGTAAGCTCGAGCGTGACTGCCTCGGCGGCGTACGGCGCGCAGAGCAGAATGGACGAGACGTATTGGCTCGACACGCTAGCGGCGAGCTTGATGTGTCCGCCCTTGAGGCCGTTGGGCGCGATCGCCAGCGGCAGACAGCCCTGTCCCTCGACGTAGGACACTTCAGCCCCATTCTCAAGCAGGGCATCGACCAGCGGGCCATTCGGCCGCTGCTTCATACGGGCGTTGCCGGTGATGGTCGTCTTGGTGGCGTGGCTCGTCGTGCCTGACACAATGGTGCAGACAGTGGTGAGGAATCGAGCGGCGGTACCGGCATTTCCGAGGTAGAGGGCTTTGCCGCCAGCGGGGACGGCGAGCTTTCCCTGTCCTCCTGCGACGACCACGGTGTCTCCTCCGTCCTCCCACGAGAATTCGGCACCCTGGAGTCAGCGATATACAGTTATCCGGAGTCAAAACCCACCTTGAGCTCGGCCAGCGCGTTCATCATGACCGCAGTATCGTCCGAATGAAGCAGATTCCGGACTCGGCAAGTGCCCTTGCCCAGCGCAGCGAGCACCAAAGCTCGGTTGGAGATACTCTTGCTCCCGGGCGTAGCCATCGTGATGGGCGACTTGGATGGGGCGGCCGAGATGACGGTCGCCGCCTCGCACAGGACCCGTCGGATCACGTCGTCCTTGACCACCGTCGCCTTCTCCTCGAAGGTCTTTCCAATGCGAGACAAGAGGACAATCTTCTTGTCTCCGCCCGAGTTCTTCTTGTCGATTGCCATGATGTCGATCAGTCGATCCACCGTGAGCTGCGGCGCAGCAGGCAGCGAAGCGATTCGGCGGTCTGCGAGCGAGACGGGCAGGCCGTATGCTTGGAGGCATCGGGTCAGTCGGCCGACCGCAACTTGCGAGAGCACGCCGAGCGAACGAGCGACCTCGGCTTCCAGGATGATACCAACCGAGACGCACTCGCCGTGCAGCATGGCGGGGGTGAGAACAGCTTCGATGGCGTGTCCGATGGTGTGTCCAAAGTTGACAAGGTTGCGCAGACCGGTCTCCCGCTCGTCAATCGTGACGATGTGGGCTTTGACGTAGATTGAGCCAGAGACGACCTTGAGCAGCAGAGCCTGGTCCTCGGACCGGTCTGACGTGAATCGTCCAGCGGTGGCTGACGAGGTGGGTCGCGAAGACGTGGCGTGGATGATCTCGGACGATCGGGCCTCGAGGTCGGCAAAGTCGTCGTCTTTCCAGATAGCGGCGGTCTGGCGTTAGCAAGATCCTGCATCAAGGCGCCCAGACTCACCTTGACCACCTCGGCCATCCCGTTTGACACCTCCCTCGGCGGCAGGGTGGTCAGGAACGCGAGGTCGACAAAGATGTAGCTTGGCTGCCAGAAGGCGCCGATGAGGTTCTTGCCGTGCGGAGTGTCCACTGCGGTCTTGCCTCCGACGGAGGAATCCACCATGGCAAGCAGGGTCGTAGGGATCTGCACGAACTTGACTCCTCGCATGCTGGCGTGAGCTGCGAAAACAGAATATCAACGGCAAACACTCACAAAGTCGCAGCTACGAATCCCGTCAGGTCGCCGATGACTCCTCCTCCGAACGCCAAGACAACGGTATCCCTCGTGCATTTCTCCTCCAGCATCCAGTCCTCAATCTGCTCCTTTACCCGCCGGCTCTTGGCCTCCTCTCCCGGCGAGACCTCGTAGCTGAGGAAGCGAGCTTTGCTGCTCGCATCCTTGGCCGCCTTGTCGAACGCAGCCTTGATGTCGGGCAAGTAGAGCTTGGACAGGTTCGTGTCGGTGATTAGGACATAGGCGGAGGAAGACAGGGTCGTGAGGATGGTCTCGAAGATGTAAGGGATGAGGTGGAATCCGACGTGGATCGACTCCTGCCCCAGAATGGAGATTTTGAGTACGTCCGCGTGCGAGGACATGGTGTGATCCGCCCTCGTCGACGCTTGTGCGTTTTTTTTTTGTGGTCGTTGCTGCAAGAGATGCGGTACTGCGAGGCTTGCACCTCGAATTTCCATCTTTACTCGACCATGATCCTCTCGCTCTCTCCGAGTCGGTTTCCGACCCAGCGGTCATCGCCGCCCGTGGGGGGATTAAACGTGTCGAGCACCGTGGGAAAAATAGGTGTGACCGTTGTTGACTTCGGGTCACAAGTTCGGGCATCCATCATCTCTGCCCAAGTGGTGTGAACAGTGACCTTCTCCCCCCCTGGCATTCGTTCCGTCCCTTTCTCGTCCACCCTCAAGCAGGATATAATCGACAGGGTACGGCCCCGGGCTGAACTCTGCGCTGACTCCGTCCATCCCGCGCCTCACCAGTTCGCCATATCCCAAATAGGTCACTGTTCTCGGGTCCAACTCGAGATCATCATCGGCCATGTCGTTCCTTAAAAAGTCGGCGTCGTTCTCGTCCCGTAGGAAGTCAAAGGAAGGGTCCGAGTCGCCCAAGCCCAACAATGTACGAAGCGACAAACCGCCGAAGGTCAAGGGCGCCGAAGAGATCGGCGAGGGGAATGGCAAGCGCCGAACGTCCTTGACGTAAGCTTGGCGTCTGCCTGTGGTCATTGCGAGACTAACAATCCAGTGGGAAGGGCCGGAAGCGTCTTTCATCTTTATTCTCATCGTCCTCGCTGTCATCGTACGATTCCGGACGGGAGGGTAGCGCTTCGCCTGCGACCTCACTTCGGCCGTCGAACCTGAACATCTCCAGCTCGTCTTCAGGAGCATCGACACCGACACGGACTATCGCGCAGACCCAGCAATCATCGGAAAAGCCGTATAACGGCCTCCAAGCCAAAGGACAGCCGTCGACCGTAGCCGGAGCGAAGGACGGCGTTGCCGCACTGCAGATCGCCGATGACGCACCGCTTACCCAATCGCCCGAGTCCTCGCCCACGGCTAAGACTGCCCCTGAACCACCGGTACCCTCCACGCAGGCCGAACAAGACCTAGATTCCACGAACTTTCGCAGGGAACGGACGCCCAGCTTGTACTCGCAGTGGAACCTTGCGGATGCGGCCGAGGAGTCGTCAGACGAGGAGGACGAGGCGTTCCTTACGCCCACAGAAGGGCTGAGCGAGGTGGAGGAGGAAGACGAGGACGACGAGGGTGTGACGAACCCAACTCTGGAGGCGACAAACGTGAAGAAAGGTGCACAGGCGAGCGAGGGTGATGTGCTCGGTACAGGGCCATCGACAATCCGTCGTTCCAAGCCGTCAGCAGGCGAGACGAGGGTTCGAAAGCGGGCCGGCACGAAGACGACGGTCAACTTCGACCAGGCGGCATGTCTTGGCAAAGATATTGACCTGTGTCGGGAGATCTTGACGCTGTTCTTGACGAGCAAGATGAAGGAAGCGGAGGACATGTGCTTTGATACCGACCCCGATGGGAACCACCTGTACTTGATCTCCGCCCACGGGATCATCAACGGCCTCAAGGTGGGGTCGGAACGCCTGGTCATGCTTGATGCTGCTAATGCCAGGGAATGATGACATTTGACTCGAATGATCTTGCCAACGCGCTGGACCTGTGCAAATCCACCTCGGTCACGGCGTCACACCTGCGTAAACCGTCTGACTCGATCGTGTCGCGGCTGGGAGGTCTGGTGCGGGCTGGCGCGGGCGTGCAGAGAGTTAAAGCGATGTCGCCACTGGAACGGCATGCAGAGCTCGTATTTGCCGAGACTGCTCTGATGAAGGCGATGCTGGCGATAATTGCTGGCGGAGATTGGCTCGGGCTTGTGCGGGAAGCGTGAGCTTTTGATACGGCGCCACATAAAACCTAGCTGACGCATCCAGATTGAACATGCGAACAGCTCATGGCATCTACCGGACACTGCAGCAATACCTGGAGGAGGCAGACAAGAACGGATTCGACGACGATATCGACATGGATTTCCGCTCGGTGAGCACAAAGCTTTAATGCTCCAGCTGACGTACAGGGTGTTTTGCTTGGTACTGGTACGAGCTCTCTGATGCTGAGTTTGTTGCCCGGAAAAGTCCTCAAAATCGCCGAAGTGTTCGGATACGCCGGAGATCGGCAAGTCGCTCTCAAGACGCTCATGGCGGCTGGAGGCTGGACGTCAACATCGACGAAGCCAGAATACGACGAGACCAACGAGGGTATTCGACGGCCCGTCTGCGATATGATCTTACTCGCCTTCCACCTTGTCATCTCGGTTCTGATGTTAGTCTCTGGTTGCCATCGCAGACGGCGCTGACCGCCAGGCCGGTCGACGGTGTAGATATACCGGTGGCCAGGAATATCCTCGCATACAATACGAAGCGGTGGGTCTGCCTAGAAGCGCCAAGGGATCACAAGGCATTGACTCCGCAGATACCCCGACGGCGTTTTCTTCCTGTACTTCCAGGCCAGGCTGCACACGACACAGTGTGAGCCAGAGCTAGCAATCAAGAGCTTGCAGCGAGCGTTGGATCTGCAGCTGGAATACGTGCAGGTATGTTGCCCCATCCGAAATACCGGTGCATCGCTGACGACAGCTGCAACACATGTGCTTGGTACGCTTGTGTCGCGTTTCAGCCCCATGACGACACTTACGCTTAGTGGGACTATGCGTTGAACTACTTCCAGCTTGCCAACTGGAAGGGTGCTTTGGACTGCTTTGCCATTTTGAAGGAGGAGTCCAATTGGTCACGAGCGGTCTACACCTAGTCAGCTCTTGCGTCCCGGCATACCTACTTGCGCTGACGGCAGTTCGGCTGCAGCCTGCCTGATTGAACTTGCCGGCGAGGGTCAAGCGAGCCTTGAGCAGGCCGACCGGTTGATCAAGGAAGTCCCGAAGCTCACCAAGAAGCTCGCTGGAAAGTCTCTACCGATTGAAGTGTGTCACAGTCATATTGATAGCCGCAACACGGCGCTGACATGCAGAAACTGGCTACGCGCAAGGGCCGCAAGTTCGAGAGCCAGGGTCACAGGCTCTTCATGCCCGCCATGGAGCTGGCCTACGTCTTTGGCGCCCTGGGCCACTGCCCGCGGGACAAGCTGCTTGGCCTCCATCTGCCAAAGCTCAACTTCGCCTTGAAGAAGCTGGACGAGACGATCCCTGAGGAATGGGAGGGAGGTCATTACTGGGATGGTAAGTGATCTTGCGGCGTAGTGTGTCCGAGCTGAGCGACAGATTACTGCTTGGGCCATTTCTTGCGTGGATACGTGCAGGCTTCGGCGCGATACCAGGTAAGCTCCCCTTCCCTCCCCCTCTTAAACCCGTATCCTACCCGACCCTCTGCACGCGCCTCAAGTCCTTGGTGAAGAATCACGCGCTCATGTTGTAGCCGTCTTGTGCCGCGGAGAGCGCCCTCAAGCCCATACCCGGTCAGCCGAGCGATGACGAGATTGACCGTGCCGCCGAGAGGGACTACGAGGCGTGTCTGCGGCATAGCCCGGACGTGGAGGTGAGTAGCGAGCGAAGGGCTCTCTGCAGAGCGGACAGATGCTAAAGACAGCTCGACCACTATATCCTGTACCACTGTCACTATGAGCTGGGCAGGCTGTACGCACGCAGAGGCGACCAGGCCAACGCAAGGAGGAACTTTGAGGTGGTCATGAACGGTGAGAGTCGCCACACCCTCCAAGCATCGACCGTGTCAGCCGCTGACAACCAGGCAAACTGCCCGAAGCCAACACGCACGAGAAGAAGTCGCAGGGCAAGTACTCGCTCGAGGGGGCGTTACTGCTTAAGACGCATGCGGCGTTGCAGGGGCTTGGAAAGGGCGAGATTGCGTAGGCTTCCGAGGTCACCGGGGACGAGGGCCTCAAGAGTGGTAGAACCGAAAGTCGGGCGAAGAGGGGAAAACAACGCTTCCCCGCCCTATCTCTCTCTCTCTCGCTCGCAAAAGACTGGTGATGATACGGGATACATTATATGGGGAAGGACGCTTTGAGTGCGTCAACGCGGAGATGTAGCGTACACGAGAGATCATGGCAGTAAAATATGCATGATGCGCTTGAAGAAGCATCGTCCCGAAACAT
>Ga0308169_10002217_pt1 | contig 20532 bp, 14 predicted proteins | sample PhyBR1_2_FD_202139 | JGI IMG/M metagenome (GOLD analysis project Ga0308169, IMG submission 202139) | Phyllosphere microbial communities from UC Gill Tract Community Farm, Albany, California, United States - DLSLSB.R1 | ecosystem: Host-associated > Plants > Phyllosphere > Unclassified | place...
TGCGCGAGCAAGCTCGCATGCAAGCAGGAGCTGCTGCATGCACTGCGGAAGAGCTCGAGCGAGGGCGAGCGGCGAGCGAGAAAGGCGCGACGAGGAGAGGTCGGCGCAAATAGTAAGCGAGGTCAAGCAGAAAGTCAACGACGGGTTGCAATGTCAAGCGCGAGTAAGGGAGCAACGCTAATCAAAGCTAATCGAGGTCAAGTGAAGGCGAGGCTCGAGCGCTTTCACGTGCTCGGCGACCAAGCTCGCTCTCGCGCTGGTGCATGGTCCTGCGGTGCTGCACACGTGCTACACTGCGTCGAACAAGCGCTGCGGCGGCGTTGCACGGTGCGCCCGCCCAGGCGCACCTCTCGTGAGCGCGCTCACGACCCGCTCTCGAGAACAGCTCCCACACGAGCGCACTCGATGCAAAAGCTGCTCGTTGCGCCGCCTCTAAGCTCGCCAAGAGCTACACCAAGACGCCCCACGCGCCGAGCACGCCAAACAGCATGCCGAGGAGCGCGACGAGGCTCGCAAAGCTGACGCTCGGGATCCCGTACTGCTTGACGGTGGCGACCCAGCCGTAGGCGAGCGCGGCGTGCGTCAGGGCGGCAAAGGCGAAGGTCGGCGCGAGGCGGAAGACGAAGAGGGAGGGCGGCGTGAGGCGGAAAGGGAGCGAGAGGAGGAGGGTGAAGATGAGGGACAGGAGGATGCTGCGAGCGGGCGAGCGGTGAAGGCGAATGGGCGAGTAGAGCAAAGGGAGAGAGAGGGACGAGGAAAGAGGGACGAAGGCGAGTCAGCCACCGAGTCGAGCCGAGAAAAGAGGGCAAACGAGAGGGCGACGCACCTGTCGAGCCTCCAGATGAAGACGACGCCGACGGGCACCTCGGGCAGCGGCACGCCAAGCTGCGCCTCGAGCTCGTCCCGCTGCACCGCGCGCAGCCGCCGCTGGAACTCGTCGTCGTCGCCGCCGTCCGTCGTGACGTCGAGCCCGCGCTCGTACCCGGGCCCGGCGCCCGCGAAGCACTCGACGACGCTGTACTCCTGCTCGTCCTCGTCCTCGTCGTCCCGATAGTGCTCGCGGTCCTGCTCATCGTGCCCGTGAGCAGGCGCGCCTTCTCGCCGCCGGCCGACGCCTCGCAGGACCCCCTCCTCGTCGAGGTCGCGCCCGCCGTCGTCGCGCGGCAGCACGTCGGCGTACAGCTCGAGCTGCTTCCACAGGCGGCGACTGCCCCACAAGATCTCGGTCATGGCGCTCCCGAGGCCGAGCCACAGGGCCGACCAGAACAGCGGGTCGAGGGGCGGGAGGGGCGCGCGCTCGTGCGGCGAGTGCGGCGGGGCGGAGTTGGCGAGGTTGGCGAGGAGGGAGGGCGCCGAGGTCGAGACGGAGGGGAGAAGCTTGACGACGAGGGCGACGGCGCCGAGGCGGAGCGCTTCTTGCGCGAGCGCGTGGACGATGGTCGGGAGGGCGAGGTGCGCTGCGCCGTGCGCCCTCGAAGGCGGTACCGGCGGAAGCGGCTCCTCGAGGGCAACCTCGACCGCGTCGTAGTCGTCCTCGTCGACGGCGGCGCCCGCCGGCGTGAACAGCTCGAAGACGACCTCGCGCAGCTGCTCGGACGCGAGCCAGCTCGCGACGCCGAGGAGGAACGCCTCCCAGCGCAACTGGTGCGCGAGGACGACGACGACGACGACGGGGACGACAAAGAGGAGGAGGAAGGTGAGGGCGAACTGGACGAGGTGCAGGTTGCGAAAGGTGCGGAGGGGGAGGAGCGAGTAGTGCGACGAGAGGGAGGAGAAGGACGAGTGGCTCGAGGTGGGCGAGCCGGGGCGGGGTGAAGTGCCGCCGTAGCCGTGACCGTGCGCCTCGGCGGTCGAGACGAAATGGGCGTGCGGGTGCGCAGGAATGCGCGCAGGGCCGGCGGTCGCGGTGAGGAGGGACGAGGTGGATGCGGCGGGCGAGTCCGAGTCGTGCGCCGCTGGCTCGCTGCCCGGATCGGCGAGAACGGCATTGCTGGGCAGGGCCTCTGACGGCGTCGCTGCTGGTGGTGCTGGTGCGGCGGCGACGGCGACGGCTGAGGGAGCGAGGACGGGCTCGCGAGGTCGACTGGCTGCAGTGTCGCGCGGCTGGGCCTGGTCGAGCTTGAACGAGGGCGCTCTCGGGTTGAGCGAGGTCCGGTTGCGGTCCTTGTCGGTGCCGCCCGAGCCAGCGAGGAGCGGCGAGCGCTCATCGTGGGGCTGCGGAGACCTGCGAGGGAGGAGCATGAGCGACGCGAGCTCGCTGTGGGAGGAGAAGGCGCGGGCGTCGACGCACATGGATGAGTGTCGGCCCCTGCCTGCTCGCTGTCGGTGCTCGCGGGTGCTGTCGAGGGCGAGAGGGCTGGCGAGATGGCGATTCCGCGCCGACGCCGTGTCTCTAGTTTCCCTCGCCGCTCACTGCACGAACCGCGGTCGGCCTTGCTGGGGTTCGGGGCTGATGTATGTACTGCCACGCATGCTTGCACTGCGTCCAGGCTGCGAGAGACAGTGACGGAGGCGGTGCTGCCGAGCGAGGCGCCGAGGCCGACGCGCGGCCTCTCGTCTAAACTCCACCACCCGCCAGCTCTCGCCAGAGCTGAATCAGCGACTCGCTCCTTGCACTCCAGCACACCAGCACACCGCCACCCGCCCTGCCCCTTGAGCACCAACCTCGCGCCCCGCCCCCCGAGATGGCCACGAGCGATCCCGACTTCAGTCAGCTCTCCGCCCTCGTCTCGTCGTTCCAGCAGCAGCAGCAGCAGCCTCAGCAGCAGCAAGACCCACTCGTCGTCGACCCGACCGACACCAGCACCAACGGCATGAGCTTCCAGGAGCTGTTCAGGTGCGCCCGCCTCTCCATTCACCTCCCGCTCCCTCCGTCGCCGCGTTCGACGTGATTCCCCGCCGCATCGCACACCTCGGCCAGCCCTCGGACCCCGCGCACTGCTCTCAAGGAGCTCGTCGCCATGCACCTGGCCCTTCCACGGCCTTGCCGAGGTCGAGTGGCCACTGGCTTGCTCGCGTTCCTCGCGCGCCCTTCGGGCACTCGCTCGGGGACTCCCTGCGATCGGCACCCTCGCCCTCCGAGCCACCGATACTGACCCTGCACCCGCTCCCGCCGAACAGCCACTACCTCGCGCCCGAGGTCGCAAAGCTCCCGCAATCGAGCACCGCGCCCGCCGACCCGCTCGCCTTCACGTTCGGCGCCGACGACTCGAGCAACGCCGTCGCAGGGCCTTCGTCGGCCTCGACCTTCGACCCGTCCACCTTTATGCCCACGATCCCGGGCTCGCCCGTCGGCGCCTTCTCGCCCTCGTCGGACGGCAACTCGAGCCACCGCTCGCCGATGAGCTTCCCCGACCTCGACTTCTCGGCCATGTCCGACCCGTTCGCCCTCGACCCGTCCATCTTTGGCGTCTCGGCCAGCCTCGACTACGGCATGCCTGTCGACGCCATCGACTCGTCGCTCACCTACACCCCGGCCACCTCGACCGCGAGCGACACGCCGCTCTCGGTTCTCCCGAACGCGCCGCTCCCTCCCCTCCCCAACATGTACCTCGGGACAACCTCGACGTCGGCGCCGAGTGAGCAGCCGCAGCAGGCCTCGGCCGCGCCCGCTCCCGCCGCCGCCGGCGTCGAGCTCACCGCCTCGGGCCGCCCCAAGCGCACCGTCGCCCACTCGGTCCTCGACGCCGCCGACGACGACGACGAGGCCATGTACTCGTCCGATGCCTCGGATGCGACGACGACGCGCAAGGCGTCGACGCGCGGCTCGTCGCGCAAGCCGTCGGCGGCCAAGAAGGCGCGCGCGAGCTCGTCGGGCGCGAGCGACGCCGGCGCCGCCGCCGCCGCGCACGCCTCAGCTGCCGCCGCCGAGGCCAAGCGCCTCGCGCGCACGAGCGTCGTCCCGCTCGCGAGCTCGGACCTGCACAAGACGACGGCCAACAGCAAGCTGCCGCCGGTCCCGCAGTGGGCCGACAAGCCCGACCCGGACGAGTACCAGAAGCTGTCGAGCAAGGAGAAGCGCCAGATGCGCAACAAGATCTCGGCGCGCAACTTCCGCCACCGTCGCAAGGGTGCGTCCCTGCTCGCTCTCTCGTCGTCGGCTCGTCCCTCCTCTCCTGAGCGTCGTTGCTGACCTTCTCTTCCTCCTCTCTTCTTCTCCCGCCCGCAGAGTACATCACGACGCTCGAGGAGGAGATCAGCAGCCGCGACACGATCATCTCGGAGCTGCGCGACGAGGTCGGCGTCATCCGCGCCGAGAACTCGGGCCTGCGCACCGAGGTCGCGACGCTCAAGGAGAAGTGGCAGGACCTCCTCGACAAGCTCTCATCGCTCAGCGGCACGCCCGTCGCTGCGCCTGCTGGCACTGCCGCGGCCGGTCTCGGCACCAACCCGCCTCGCGCCGTCGCTGCCGCCGCCGCCGGTTCGTCGTCGGCCACCTCTCTCGCCGCCGTCAAGGAGGAGGAGGGCGACCTCGTCTCGCTCTCGGCGCAGCCTTCGCCGTCGTCGTCGGCAACGGCCTCGCGCCGCATCGGCACCCGCTCGGGCGGCGTCGCTCGCCCGAACCTCACCAAGGACGTCAGCGCTCTCGGTCGCCGCGGCGCGACGGGCAGCTGGGCGACGGCGGGCGGGTTCGGTGGCGGCTTCACGAGCGTGCACACGACGCTCCTCCCCGACGTCAACCTCGCCGACGGCCTGCACGGCAAGCCGAGCCTGCCGCCGTTCTCGGCCCAGTCGTTCAACCCGGCGCTCAACGCTCTCAGCGCCAACCAGCTCGCCGACCTGCCCGCCGTGACGGCGCACCTGTGCAACGGCGGTCTCTCGTCGGCGCCGCGCAGCGGCCCGCAGCCGCCGCAGCAGCAGCAGGAGGCGCCCAAGGGCACGTTCGAGGACTTCTTCGCCTCGAACCCGTACTGGCTGCGCCCCGACCAGCTCGATCAGAGCCGCGCGGCGCTGTACGGCAAGCTCGCCAACAACGCGGCCGGGCTCGTCGCCGCGCAGGCCAAGTCGCCGCAGCAGGAGGGGTACCTCCCTGTCCCGGCCGGCTTCACGCCGAGCTTCTTCCGCTCGTCGTCGCCCTCGTCTCCCTCCTCGTCCTCGATCGACTCGACCGCACCTTCCCCCTCGTCCACCTCCGCCGCCACCCCGCCGAGCAAGTCGTCGACCGCCGCCGAGCTCCTCGCCTTCCAGTCGCCCGCCACCGCCTACGCCCTCGGCGTCTCGCACCAGGACGCGACCCTCGGCAGCGCCGCCGCCGAGCAGCACGCCGCGCTCGTCACGGCCGCGCGCGTCGCGACCCTCGCGCGCGAGACGCTCGCGAGCCGGATGTGGAGCGCGTTCGTCGACGCCTTTGCCGGGCCGGCGGTCGGGCCCGGCGCCGAGCAGCAGCAGCAGCAGCGCGGCGCGATGAGCGCCGACAAGGTTGCTGCCGTGCTTGGCGGCAGGGCGCGCGTCGAAGTCGTGCCCGTCGTCGCGGCGCCGGCGCCGGTCCAGCAGCAGGAGGTCGATGCGCTCGGCGAGCGCATGGGCAGCATGAGCCTCGCGCGCGCGGCGTCGCCGGTCGGCGCGAGCGGTGCTGACGAGCGCGAGTGCTCGTTCGAGGGTGTCGTCGGGCGATGGCTCAGCGGCGGCGCGGCGCCGAAGAGGGCGTGAGTGCGCCTCTTCCTCCCTCCAGCCTCTCCCTCCCCCTTCCCCTTTCGCTTTTCACCTAGTTCTCGCTTGCTCTAGTCTTTACCTCTCCTCGACATCGTCGCTGTCTGTCTATGCGCTGCTTTGCGCCCTCCCCTCTCCCCGTCCCGCACGATCAGTTCCTCCGTACCCACCTGTAGACTTGCCCGCCTTCGTTCTGCACCTCTTCGCTTTGCCTCACGTCCTCTCGAGCACGAGAGCGAGAGCGAACGAGACCGTCCGCTACCAACGAGGTCGAGAGAGCTTCCCCTCGGCGAGCGAGAGGGAGCACCGCCTCCTGCACTCGCACCATGTCGTCCACCGCCTTCGACCGCGCCGTCGCCTACGTCGGGAGCTCCACTGTATCAAGCTCGAACGAGGACAAGCTACGTGTGCGTCCCAGCCCCTCTCCCTCCTCTCACCGCCCCGCTCATCAGGTCCCCATCGCTCGCAGCTCTATTCGCTCTACAAGGTCGCGACCAGCTCGCGCACACCGACAGCCTCTCGACCAGGCCTCCTGGACTTCTCGGGCCGGGCCAAGTGGGACGCCTGGAGCCGGCTCGGTAAGTCGGACGAGTGGGCGCGGTTGAGCGACGACGAGGCGAGGGAGCGCGCGAGGCGGGCGTACGTCGACGAGGCGAGGCGGCTCGGGTTTTTAGACGGTGAAGATGAGGTGCAGGAGCGGGCTGCGCCAAAGAAGGGCAAGAAGGAGCAGATGGTCGCCGTCAGCACGCTCGAGGACTCGTTCGTCGACGAAGCGTGCGTCCCTCCTCTCTTCCTCATGCTTGCCTCGAGTCATTATTCCGCTCATTGACACTGTAACTCTCACAGACCTCCATCACGGATCCACGAGCTCGCGATCGAGGGCGACGTCGCCGCTCTCGAGCACTTTCTCGCCGGCGACGGCAACGGCGCCGACCTGAACGAGCGCGACAGCTACGGGTACGCGCCGCTCCACCTCGCAACAGACCGAGGTGCGTCCTCTCGAGCCCATTTCTGCGCGCACATGCGCCAGCCGCTGACCCCGTCATCGACCGCAGGTCACGCCGCCGTCGTCAAGGTCCTTCTCGCTCACGGCGCAGATCGCTCTCTACCCGTGCGTGGCTCTCTTTTGTCCCTGCGCCGCAGGCAGCACCTGCCTCGAGCTGCGGGTTGAGCTGACGACCGACCGCGATACAGGACGAGGACGGCAACAGGGCTCTCGACCTCGCCCGGCTCGCCGAGCACGACGACCTCGTCTCGCTGCTGTCGTAGCCGCGCTCGCGATGCATTGTAGACGGTCTTCATCTGCATCTGAGCTCGAGAGACTCGCAGCTGCTGCTTGAGAGCGCGCAAGGCCTAGAGGTGCTCCGGAGCGAGCGAGAGAAGGTCGACAGGACGGAGTGGGCCTCGAGTCCTGCGCGCCGGATCCGCTCGAGCTGCTGCGAGCCCTGGAGCAGCAGACAGCACGCTCTGACCCGCTTGTGACGCCCTTTGTCAACAAAGCGGGAGGGACGAGGTCGGGACAGGACGAGGAGGAGAGCGAGGTGAGGAGAGCCTGCGCTGCCCGAGGACGGGTCGCAAGAGCTCGAGTAGAGTCTACTGAGCAGGTCTGAAGTGCTAACGAGCCTGCCGAGCGTGGCGGTAGAGAGCGACGAGGGGGAGCTCGTCGTCAGCAGCTCCTCCTCGATCTCTCCCTCGCCCACTCCTCGCGCTCTGCCCGCCCATGCCAGTGCGAGGACAGCTGCTCTCCACCTAGATGAGCTCTCGCGACCCGACACCGCCCGACTCGCCCCCGCCCACGACCAGCGACCGCACAGCTCCCCCCACCGCCGCCTCCGACTCGGCCGCCTACGAGACTCGCCTCGCCGCAGCGCTCGACAGCCCGACAAAGCGCGCACACGACCCGCGAGACGACGACGACGACTTTGGCGAGTTCGTCTACTCGGGCAAGGACGCGGCGGTGCACGGCGACGCGGTCCCGCAGCCGGTGGGGGACTACGCCGAGCGCTTGAGGGAGACGGCGGGCAGCGCAGCGGGAGGCAGCAGTGAGGGCACGGAGCTCGGCCGGCGCGAGCCGCTCATCGTCATCCAGGAGGAGCGGCGCGAGAACGGCGGCGACGAGGTCCACCGCCTCGACCACCGCGGCAGCTCGTTGGGCATCGGCAACGGCTTCGGCAGAAGTGTGCGTCGCTGCCCCTCTCCTCGCGCCGTGAAGGAAGCATGGAGCGCGACCCCTGAGCTGACGAACCGCTCTGTCCCCGACGAAACAGGCCCCTCCTCGAGCACCCTCGTCCCGCATGACGAGCGGCTCGAACGACGAGTTCCCCGCCCTGCGCGCACGACGAGCCGCACCAACACGAGCGAGGTCCTCTTTCGGCTCGATCAACTCGGGCGCCGGCACGCCGCAGCGACCGCCGACCCACCCGGCCTTTTCCCGCCTTCGCTCCGTCTCGACCCAGTCGTACCCATCGCAGAACCGCATCGCCTCGTCCTCGACCTACAAAACCGCGCTCGAGTACCCTGCGCGCCCGCCCTTCGGCGTTGCCGGAGGGTCACCCTCGACCTCGGCGCTCGACAACGTCTCGCGCCGCTCGTCCACCTCGAACCTCTTCGAGCTCCCCTCGGCGTCCGACCTGCCCGTCGGGACGGGCACGCCCGCCTCGGACACGTCGTCGGTCGTCGGCGGCGGCGGCGCGGCGAGCAGCACGAGCGTCGTCGGCGAGCCAAGGCGCGGCTCGCCCCGGGTCCGCACCATCAAGTGGTCGCCGCTCAAGCGCCTCTCGGCCCGCGTACGCCCGCCGTCGAGCTCGTCCGCCGCCGCCGAGCTCATGGCGCAGAGCGCGCTCGGGCAGCCGACCGTCATGGCCGTTAACGGGCTCGTCGCGCTCGGCACCAACAAGGGCTGGGTCCTCGTCTTCGACTTTGCGCAGAACCTGCGCTGCGTCTGCGGTACCGAGTCCATCGGTGCGTTCTTTCACTCTTCTTGGACGTCGTAGGGATGCAGCGACTGATGCTGCTCTTGTGCTCGCAGCGAAAGATGCCGGCGCAGTGACGGCCGTCGCCGTCTCGCAGGACCACACGTTCGTCGGCGTCGGCCACGAGACGGGCTACATCCACCTCTACGCGCTCGTCAAGCCCGCACAACCTGCTCGATCGGTCGCGCCCGTCGAGCTGCAGCAAGTTCTCGCAGGTCGCAAGGAGGGCCACATCGTCGGGTCCAAGATCCTCCACCTCGGCTTCGTCGGCGCCCGCCATACCGCCATCGTGTCGTCCGACGACCGAGGCCTCGCCTTCTACCACTCGTTGGGCAAGGTCCTCATGCTCGCGTCGACCGACATCATCCGCATGCTCGGCCAGTACCCGGACCCGAGCACCCTCCTCGCCCAGCCCGCACCTCCCTCCCCTGCGCTCCGCCGCCCTCGCCTCTCGTCCATCGCAACCTCGCCTGCCGCCATGGCCTCGCCGCCCGACTCGCCCGGGCCCTCACCTCGCCTCCCAACCCGCGGCCTCCCCTCCCTCGCCTCTCCTCTCGCCCTCCCCGCCCCTCCTCGTACCGCCATGCCGCCGCCAGTCAAGAAGCCGACCATCGTCCTCGACATGGCGCCGCTCCCGCTCGGCCCGGCGCCGCACCCGCCGACCGACGGCCTGTCGCTCATCGCCCTCCTCACGCCGACCAAGCTCGTCGTCGTCGGCCTGCGCCCGGCTCCCCGCACGTGGTACCGCATCGGCTACTCGCACGACGGCGACGGCGACGAGCAGCGCGGTTACGCAGCGCGCGGCGTGCTCGCGTGGTGGCCGAGCGCGCGACGACCGCGCACGGACCCAGCGGCGAGCCCCGAGCAGGCGGACGCCGAGCGGCGCAAGGAGCCCGAGGATCCCGGCGAGGACCCGCTCCTCGTGTGGGCTTGGGGACGGCGGGTCCACCTCGTGCGCGTCAAGGGCGCCAAGGGCGGCGCACCGCCGCCGGCGAAGCGGACGCCGGCGGGCGCGCTCAAGCCGCTTCCGCCGCCGCCCGAGAGCGTCGACTTCGAGAAGATGGACGGCTGGGTGTGCGACGCGCCGGTGGTGGCGCTCAAGTGGTACAACGAACACGTGCGTCCTCGTCCTCAGCCATCCCGCCCCGCCTTCGAGCCTGCTGTTGCTGACTCGGACTTTCTCCCTCCTGCAGGTCGTCATCGTCTTTACGACCGATAGCTTCGAGGTCTACGACGTCTCGACCCGCCAGCGCCTCGGCCGCGACGCTCACGTCCTCGACAACGTCATCTCGACCGACCACTACTCGTCCGCCTTCGACCCAGCAGTACCGCACGCCGAGACGGCATCGTACGCTACGAGCCTCGCAGTCTTCAAGCGCAAGCTGTTCCTCCTTGTGCGTCCCTTTCTCTCTCTCTCTTTGCAGGTTGCGCGAGGACCGGCCTGACTTGCTCTCACCGCACAGGGCAACACGGACGTCCGGGTCGGCGCCGTCCTCTCTTGGGCCGACCGCATCTTGGCGCTCATGCAGCCGGGCACGATGCTCGAGGCGATCGAGGCGGCGACGGCGTACCTCGAGGGTCAGGTCGACGCGAGCACCATCTCGCTCCCGGACGACCCAGCCGAGCGGCGCGACGTCCTCGAGCCCAAGCTGCGCGAGATCCTCAACGCGTCGCTCGACTTCGCCTTCTCCGAGGACCGTCTGCGCGACGGCAGTCACGCCGACGGCGAGACGATCCAGCAGCTCTTCGAGAACCTCGTCGGCACGTGCGTCCGGGCCTGCCTCGCCCTCGACGACCCCGACTGGCTCTTCGACGAGCTGTTCGAGCGGTACGAGCAGAACGGCATCGAGGGCATCTTCCTCGACCGCGTCGAGCCCTTCATCCTCGCCGGCGCCGTCCATGCCCTTCCGCCGAGCGTCAGCCAGCGCCTCATCGCCATCCACGCCGAGCGCAGGCAGCTCGACGCCGCGCAGCGCATCATCTTCAGCGTCGAGCCGCAGAACCTCGACCTGAACCAGGTCCTCGGCCTGTGTCAGCGCGAGCAGCTGTACGACGCCCTCATCCACGTCCAGACGAGGGCGCTGCACGACTACGTCGCGCCCCTCGTCGAGCTCGTCGCGCTCGTGCGCCGCATCCAGCAGCACCGCACGCAGCGGCCGAGGCGCATCGGCGAGAACGGCGACTCGCACTCGGACGCCGGCAGCGCCGGCGAGGACGACGAGCTCGAGGACCACAGCGGGCTCTGGCGCAGCGTCACGCAGGCCGACCAGGACGTCGAGACGACCGTGCCCGAGGCGTACAAGGTCTTTGCGTACCTGTCGCGAGAGCTCGCCGGGCTCTCGTACCCGGTCGGCGACGCCCTGCCGTTCGACGAGGCCGTTCGCGCCCGGGACGCCATCTACGGGTTCCTCCTGTCGGGCTCGACGCGCAGCTGGCCCGACAAGGGCGGCAAGCCCGTCCTCACGTCGTCGGACGACGGCGCCGGCGCGCCCGAGCCGCCCTACCCGTACCTGCGCCTGCTCCTTCGGTTCGACGCCGAGGCCATGCTCGACACGCTCGACCTCGCGTTCGAGGACTCGTACCTCGATGAGGACGAGGACGACCCGGCGGCGACGAGGCGCCTCGCGACGCGGCAGCGCATCGTCGACCTCCTCCTCGAGGTCATGTCGCCCTCGTCGGCACCTCACGGCGACGACGTCAACGACTTCTCCCTCGTCGACCGCACCTTCCTCCACATCTTCGTCGCTCGGAGCCTGCCCAAATACCCGCAGTACGTCTCGCTCCCCGTCGACACGCTGCGCGGCATCCTCGTCAGTCTCGCGACCGACTCGGACCAGAGCACCGTCGAGGACCGCCAACTCGCCGCCGAATACCTCCTCTCGACCTATACCCCGACCGACAGCGATACCTTCATCCCCCTCTTCGAACGCGCCGGCTTCTTCCGCATCCTGCGCTCGATCTACCGCGGCGAGCGCCGATGGGCCGCTCTCGCCGCCACCTACCTCGCCGACCCGGACGTCACGTCCGACGTGTTCGGCTTCCTCCGCGAGACGTTCAAGCTCGCGTCGAGGGCGTCGAGCGCGCAGAAGGCCGAGCTCGCCGACACGGTTCTCGAGGCGGTCCCGACGCTCGTCGAGGCCGACGAGACGGGCTTGCAGCAGACGGCCGAGCTCGTCGACTCGTACCTCCCGGCTCGTCACGCCGAGGTGGTCGACCGCCTCGCGTCGCACTGGCGCGCGTTCGCCTACCTGCGGTGCCTCCTCGAGCCTGCGCACGCCGGCCTCGCCGAGTCGACCTCGGCGTCGAGCGAGCGCGTCCCCTCGCCGCACGTCGACCTCGCCCTTCGACGTCGCTACGTCGTCCTCCTGTGCGCCCACGAGCCGCAGCACGTCATCCGATTCTTGCAGAGCGACGCGCACCGCCTCGCGCAGGACGCCGAGGTGCTCGAGATCTGCGAGCGCGCCGAGTCGTTCGACGCGCTCGTGTGGGCGCTCGACAAGAACGGCGAGCCCGAGGCGGCGCTCGAGCGCGCCGACGAGGCGCTCGAGTCGAGGACCGACCTCCTCGTGCAGCGGCTCGTCGGAGGGGCCGGCGGCGGCGACGACGACGAGGACGACGTGCAGGCCAACGGGCGCGTGCGCGCGCCCGACGCACTGCTCGAGCAGGTCGCAGCCGTTGCGCGAGCGGCGACGGCCGTGTGCGTGCACCGCACCTCGGGGCGGCGGCGGCCCAAGGACCCGCCGGCTGAGGACCTGTGGTACCGCCTCCTCTCGTCGCTCGTCGCGACCGTGCGCTCGATCCGTTCGGTCGCGCCGACCTCGTCGGTCGACAAGGCGTCGTCGCACCGCCGCATCTCGAACGCGTCGATGATCATCCACGACGAGGACGACGAGGCCGGCGGGCCGCAGCACCTCTCGGCGCGCTCGTACGAGGTCCTCTCGTCGCTCATCCCGAGCGCGCTGTCGGCCCTCGTCTCGACGACGTCGTCGCACGAGGTGTCGTTCCCGAGCCTGATGCGCCGCCTCATCGACTCGAACTCGCGCTCGCCGGCCGCCAACCGCTCGTACGCCGAGTTCAAGGCCATCGTCACGTCGATGCTCGATACGTACGCGTTCGAGGGCGACCTGCTCGAGCTGTCGTCGACCATCTCGGCGCAGGACCTGTTCGAGCACGTCGAGGCGTTCAAGCGCGAGCGCGACCGAGGGTGGCGCCCGGGCGCCAACGACCCGTCGGGCGCGTGCGCCGAGTGCCTGCAGCCCGTCTGGGGGCCGCACGGCGCTGGAACGTCGCCGGCCATGTCGCGCTCGGCGAGCGTGTCGCTCGTCATCGAGTCGCTCGGGATGAACGACGAGCGGCCGAGGATGAAGAAGCGGCCGTCGCTCAAGGGCAAGGAGGTCGACTGGCCCGAGCTGCCCGGTGCGCCGGCGAGCGGGTTCAGGAGCGTCGCGAGGCCAGAGCATGAGCCGCCGCGAGGAGTTGTCGTCGGGCGGGACGGGCGGCTGTTCCACCAGACCTGTCACCTCTTGCGCTCGTACGAGTAGAGCCAGCACATTGCATCGTTGCAGATCTTAGACTCCGTCTGCGCTGTACGAGGAGAGCGTCGAGCGAGCAGAGAGTCCGTGCGAGCCGACGAGCCGGCCGGCTCGACCGCGGCGCGCCGAGACAATCGGAGCGGAGCTGGCCCAGCTCACCGTTTCTCCATCACCACGCCTCGCTGAGCCTGCACTGCCCTTGCTGCAGCTCGTGCTCGATCTCTGCGCCGACCGACATGGGCACTGCGCGTCCCGGGCCGCCGAGCGACTCGGGCTCGACTTCATCAGCCGATGGCGCAAGCACCACCCTCCCTCGTTCTCTCACGCTCAAGGAGGTGCCAGACTGCGACCCGACCGACATCGTACAAGGCGAGCTGGGTGCGAGGGACAAGCCGCTTGGGCCTGCAGGGGCAGAGGGCGAGGCGGGCGAGGCGGCACGGCCGCTCTCGCGAGGGCGGCGGGTGTGGAACGCAACGAGGCGGGTTCTTGGGCTCCTGGTCGACCAGTGGGTGCGTCCCTCTCTCTGATATGCTGCACGAGGGGCCCGACGCTGACCGCCGCTTCGGCCTCCCTCCTCCTCGTCCCCCATCCCTCCCTCCTCGACCACCTCTCCTCGGCCCACGCACACGCTCTCCCACCGCTCGTCGCAGTTCCTCATCGGCATAGGCGTCTTCATCGTCCTCGCGTGAGCTCAATTTTCTTGTCGGTTCCGGTCGTCGAGGTGCGGTCGACAGCGAGCTGACGTTGCTCCGTGCAGCTGGCGCTTCCCCAACGTCGCTCGCCAAGGAGGAGTCCTTCACGCTGAATGGAGCATTCGCCTGCTGATAGTTGGGATCATCTTCCTTCTCTCGGGCCTTTCTATCCCGCCCCGCAACATGGTACGTCGAGCTCTCGCCGGTACCGCTTCCTCCCAGCCTTTCTTCCCCTCCTCCCTCGAGATCCTCGCCTTCCCTCGCCGCCGCACGGCTTGACCTCCTCACTCTAAATCTCTCGGTGCCGCACACGACGCCGAGTACGCCGTGCAAGGCGCAGAGCTGACCCCGTTGCCTTCCCGCAGTACCTGCGCGCGCTCGATTGGCGCCTACACCTCGTCTGCAACATCACGACCTTCCTCCTCTTCCCTACCATTGTATTTGCTGTGCGTGCATCCCTCGCGTCGCCCCGCTCGACCAAGGATTGACCCGCTCCCTCGCTCGCAGATCGTCTCGGCCGTCCAAGCTGCCGACCCGGACAACCAGCGCTTCGATAAGTACGCACTCGTCGGCCTCGTCGTCATGAGCTGCATGCCGACGACCGTGTCGTCCAACGTGACGATGACGGGCCTCGCAGGCGGCGACGTCGCCGGCACGACGATCGAGGTCCTCCTCGGAAACACCCTCGGCACCTTTTTGAGCCCGGCGCTCCTTGAGATGTTCCTCTCGAGCTCGACTTGGGCGTTCGGCAAGCCTGTCGCGTCGGGCGGCGGCGGCATCGGCGAGGTGTACCGTCAAGTCATCGAGCAGCTCGGCTACTCGTGCGTCCTCGTCGTCCTCCTCGAGGTCCGAGCGCGCGTCGTCCTCGTTCTCGCTGACGACCTGCTCTTTGTCTGCAGCGTCTTCATCCCGCTCTTCGTCGGCGAGTGCATTCAGTGGAAGTTCCCCAAGCAGACCAAGTGGTGCCTGCGCACCTTCTACCTCGGCAAGGTTGGCACCTTCTGCCTGCTCCTCGTCATCTGGTGCGTCTCCTCTCGCTCGTCTACATTAGCCTGCGTCTTCCAGGGCCGGTGTTGACGATCGGCGTGCAGGTCTACGTTCTCGGGCGCGTTCTACGCCGGCTCGTTCGAGCGCATCTCGGGCGAGGCGATCGCCATGATCGTCACCGTCAACCTGGGCCTGTACCTCGTGCGTTTCCTGTCTCTCTCACCCTCGCCCGTTCTCCTCCTGTGTCGTTGTCGCCCAGCTGACACCTGATGACGCTCGCAGCTCTTCTCGTTCGTCATCTTCGCCGTCTGCAGGCTCGTGCCCGTCCCGCAGGGCAGAGCCACTCGTGGCCCGGACGGCAAGCGGGCGGTCGGGCCTCTCCTCTCGCCCGAGACGACCATTTCGGCGCTCTTTTGCGGAGGAGCCAAAGGCGCTGCGCTCGGAGCTCGTGCGTCCTCTTCGCCTTTCCCTCCCTCGTCCTCGCGCCGGACCTTCCTGACCCCCTCTCCCCCTCCCTCATCCTGTCCTCGCTCGTCTACAGCTATCGTCTCCGTTCTGTACGGCGGCTTCACGCCCGAAGCACGAGGTATCGTCTCGCTCCCGCTCGTCCTCTACCAGGTGCGCTCCTCTCGCTGCGCTCCCTCCTGGGGGCCGCATGTACTACCCCTCCTCCATGCTCACAGGGCAGTCAGGTCGCACTCGGTCAAGGCGCCGTCTACATCCTGCGGCAATGGAACGAGCGGCAGAAGCTCAAGGCGAGGGAGCTCGAGGAGGGCAAGGTGCGCGAGGGGGACGACGAGGCGGCGAGGGGTCCGAGCGAGGGACGACTAGACGGTGGCAAGGCGCAGGGCAAGTAGATCTGTTGTATTCATCGGCATCCTCGCTAGGGAGCTGCCATCGTCGCTGAGGATGCCTCGCTTCTGCTCGAGCTCACTCGCCTCGCTCTCGAGCCTCTCCTCGCGCCGACGTTCTTCCTCTGCTCGTCGGCCTCGGCTGCCTCGAAGGTCTCCTCTCTCGATCAAGTGCGCGCGTTCGTCGTTCGTCGTCTCCTGGCTGCTTCGGCGCGGACTGTCCGCAAACGTTGCGTTCAGGAGACGGTCGGCGACGGACGCTCGCGCCTCCGGAAACTCCGCGGATGCTTACGACTCGGTCTCCCGACGAGCTTTTGGACGTCGAGCCGCTCGTTTTCGGCTCTCTCCCGGCTCTGCTCAACCGACGCGAGCCAGCCCGCCTGCACCGCCATGGCTCACCACGGACGCCGCCGCGACACACCCCTTCCTGGCCCGCGCAGCCACCCTCGCCCCTCTCGCCGTCACGCCAGCCCGCCCTCGTCCGACACCGACTTCACCGACGACGACGAGCGAGACGCTCCAGGACGCGCGGCCCTCGGATGCTCCCTTTCGTCCGTCCACGAGCATGGCTTTGCGCATCCGGACGCGCTCGCTACGCTCGAGGGCAGGGGCTGGGTGCCGAACCCTCGCGATCCGGCCGTCCTGCGAGCGGCGCACACGGGCGCTTGGGCAGGACTCGGCGTCGGGCGCATGCCCCGGTCGTGGGCCGACTTCGAGGCCGCGCACCACCGCGACCTCGCGCACCGCCCGCTGCGCTCGGCCGCTCAGCTTGAGCGTGACGACGTGCGCTCCAGCTCGGCGCCGCCTCGGTCGCCGCGCGCACGAGGCGACCGCGCGCACGAGCCCCTCACGTCGGCCTTCTCGTTCTCGTCGAGCGAGCCGGGCTCGCCGATGCGGCATGTCGGCCCATCCAGCACGAGCTGGTACAGCAGCGGCGACGACGGCGACGCCTGGTCCGACGGCGAGGCCACGACGAGCCCGCGCCGCGAGTTTCGCCTGCCGTCGATCCAGCCCGGGTCGCCGCTCCTCCTCAACTTTCCGCCGTCGCCTCGAAGGGTGCAGGTCTTCCGCGAGGGCCGTCGCAGTCGCGCGCGCAGCTTCAACACGCAGGAGCACGTGCCGATGAACCTCGACGCGATGGTGAGCGACTCGTCGCTCGAGCGCACGCGCACAGACGCACCGTCTCGTCGCCGTGCGTCCTCTCTCTCTCTCCCACTCTCTTTGCTCTCGATATATCGCGAGCTCGAAGCTGACGTCTTGTGCATGCAGGGCACGACTGACGAGGTCGCGGCGCTCAAGCTCGCGCTCGCACGTACCTCCTCCGATTTCGACCTTCCCAAACCCATCCTCCCCCTTTCTCTCTTCCTCGCACCCTCTGCTGCCCTCCCACATGTCCCTTCGCCAACTGTTCCTCGTCTCGCATCCCTTATAGTCCCCACTATAGTCTCCAAAAAGCTGTAGCGCCTCGCTTCTCGCTCCTCATTTCCCGCACTGTGCAAGCAACAGACACTCTCGCACGCTCGCGCACCTTCTTTCGCACTTCTTGATCTCCTCGAGCGGCATGAGCAACCAAACGAACCACAACTGCGAGGCTCAGACCGCAGAGAGCGGCAGCAGGACCTTCGAGCCCATGGCGGCGAGGAGGTCTGAGCGCAACGAGCGAGTAAGCAGGAAAGGTCTCGCTCTCTCATGCCTCGCTCGTGCAGGTCGACTGAACTCGCTCGCAGGACTCGACGGAGGAGCAAGCGCTCGCTTCGACCTTGCCAGGGAGGGAGAGCAAAGTGGCTTTCGAGCGCGAACACGGACCTCGAGCTGCAACGCCTTGTCTCAAATCGTCTCCCTCGCCGCCGCACACACAGAAAGCGCAGCACAAGGTCTCACTGCAGCTCCCACCGCTCTACTGCGTCGCCTCATTACCGCCCTCCTCGTCGCGCTCCTCGCCCTTCTCGTACCCATACCCCCTCGCGATCCCACCCTCGCGGCCCATCTCGAGCCTTGCGGGCTCGTCCATGCCGTACCGCGGCTCGAGGCCTTTGTACGTGCGCGTCTGCATGTACTCGCCGGCGGCGCTGCCGAGGACGCGCGAGACGGCCGATGAGGTGTCGCGGATCGAGAGAGCTGAGGCGGCGGACGTGAGGGCGTCGGCGTCTGTGCACGGTGGAGCGGTCGAGGCGAGAGGGGAGGTCGAGCAAGAGGTGAAAGAGGAGGAGAAGGAAGCGAAAGAGAGTCAGCGAGCGTCGAGGGAAGTGCGAGAGAGGGAGAGAGAGCGAAGGGGCTCGAGCGCACCTGCAAACGCCTTGTTCGTGTACCGCTTCGGGTGGCGGTACGTCCCCGTCGCCGCACTAAACACCGGCCGCTCACCGTCCTCCTCGTCGCCCTGCTCGTCCTGCTCCTCGCCCTCGCCGTCGCCCGACCCGACCGTCCCCGCATCCTGCCCGAACGTCGAGCTCTCGAGGAGCGCCGCAAAGTCGAGCAGGTAGTCGCCCGTCCAGGCCTTGCCCGTCAGCGCGAGCTCGAGCTCGAACGGCGTCACGATCGGGCGGAGGAACTCCTGCGAGCGGGCGCGAGAGCGGAGAAAGGAGTCAGCGTCGACGTTCTCGCTCGGCGAGCTGCACAGAGAACGGTCAAATGCGACGAGAGGAAGAGCGAGTGCGCACCTTGCTGTCGACCATCGAGTTCTCCGGGCACGCGACGAGGACCCAGCACTCGACCTCGATAAAGTTGGCGAGCTTGGCCGGGTTGAGCTTGCCGACGGCGACCGTGTAGCTCTTCTTGTCGCGGCTCGTGATGAGCTGCCGCAGGTGCGTGATGAGCGGGAGGTAGGCGGCTGCGGGATGGTGGTGTGAGGGAGGAAGCGGGCGAGGGAGGAAAGTGAGGAAGAGAGGGTCAGTGCGCGCTCGACCGAGACGCCGACTGAGCAAGAGAGAGAAGAGGGGACGCACCGACGCCGAGCGTGCCGACGAGGATCCCGATGACGTCTGCGTCCTTGGCCTTCTCGACGGTGGCGTAGCGCCGCATGAGCATGCGGTTCGTCCTGCCGCTCTCGAGCCGCGCTTGGCCCGTCGCCGGGTCGTACGACCAGACCTGTCGCCGAGAGGGACCCGTCAGCTAAGTCGTCACAGTAGGGCCTCGTAGCGAGCGAACGAGAGGGGAGAAGGAGAGGGAGAGAGAGCGCGACGCACTCGGCACCGCCCATGCACGAGCAAGACATTGTTGAGCGCCAAGCTCTCGCCGCCGATCCACAGCAGCGCGCACTCGTCCTTGTCGACGCCGTCGGGCAGCGTGTAGCGCCCCGCCGAGCGCGGCACCGTCGTCGGCGGCGCGGGGACGGCTGGGTCGAGGTCGAAGCCGGCCGGCGCGGCGGCATCGTCCTCGTCCTCGTGCGCGGAGTGGGGCGGTGCGGCGTCGGCGGGGGAGGCGGACGAAGGAGGGTCGGCGCGCGCCTTGCCCTTGTCCGAGGCGTGCGCGCGCAGGTTGGCGCGCGAGTCGAGGTGCGAGAGGACGAGGGGGAGGTCGAGCGCGAGGAGCGGGCGCAGGGCGTCGGCGACGAGGTCTGCGTGCGAGGCCCGAGGAGTCAGCGTGTGCAGGTCGGTGGGATGTAGGGCGAGAGCAAGCGGGACGCACGGGCCTTGTGAGCGTAGGCGACGTCGTACAGGAGGACGACGGCCTTTGGCGGCTCGTCGGCGAGCGAGTCGCGGCTGGTGGAAGCGAGGGCGTTCGCGGCGGCGTCTGGGTCGATCGAGCGCTTGGTGAGGACGTAGAGGACGGGCAGTCGGGCCGTGCTGCGAGGAGTGGGAGGAGAATGAGCCGAGCGAGCGCGAGAGAGGGAGGACGAGGGAGGAACGAGACGCACGGCGAGAGGCAGGTGTGGCCGTAGTGGATGACAAAGTCGGCGTCGACGTGTTGTGCTGCAACCTCGTCGACGCAGCAGCTGTAGGAGGGGCGGTTCGAGGTGAGCTGAGGTCGCTCGAAGAGGAGGAGGAAGGGAGCGAGGGCGGGGACGCACCTGCCGTAGGTCGTGTCTGCGAGGACGTAGAGCTCCTTGTCTTGAGGCAAGCGGCTGCGCAGGGCGCGGTAGACGGCGACGGCGTCGTGGAGCTGCTCGTCGGCGAACTGGAGCGCGACCTGGAGGGAGGGGGGTCAGCTCGTGCGGGAGGGCGGGTCGGGGCAGGATGAGCGGGCGGGTGCTCACCCGTGAGTAACCGCCGCGGAGGATCTCGTGGACGGTGAGGTCGACCTCGTAGGCGTCGTCGAGCGAGACGGAGGCGAGGTCGGAGAGGGGTCGGGGCTGAGCATCGATGTGGTGGAGGATGGCGTCCTCGCCCGAGGGTGCGACCGAGGGTGGTGCCTGTGACATGCTCGAGGTCGCTGTGTGCGCTGAAGTCGAGGCGGTGAGGCGGTGAGGAGTTGTCAGCTGGACCAAGCCCGAGCAAGGGAGCGATGAGCCGATCTGATTGGCTCGAGCGACGTCTCGGCTCGCTCGCAGCATCCGCCCGCGCAGCCTCACCCCGTCCTCGCCTCGCCTCGCCCACCCCACTCCCTTGCTCAGCCCCTTACCCTGGACCACCTCGGCGACCACTCCCCTGGGCACCAGCCCTTGATGCAGGCCTCGGTCGCCACCACTCACCCGCCGGCCTACCTCGCGCACCACCACCACCACCACCACCACCAACACTCGCAGTTCGCCCACCCGCACTCGCCCACCCACTCGCGCCCGCACAGTCCAGTCCCGCCCCACCTCCACCACCCGCACCAGGGCCGCACCACCACCACCACCCACCAGCAGCACCCCTCGTCGCACCACCACCGCTCCACCCCGCCGAGCAGCCACCGCCCGCCCCGCTCGGCT
>Ga0308169_10002218_pt1 | contig 20526 bp, 18 predicted proteins | sample PhyBR1_2_FD_202139 | JGI IMG/M metagenome (GOLD analysis project Ga0308169, IMG submission 202139) | Phyllosphere microbial communities from UC Gill Tract Community Farm, Albany, California, United States - DLSLSB.R1 | ecosystem: Host-associated > Plants > Phyllosphere > Unclassified | place...
CGACGCGCGCAGTCACGGGACCCGAGGAGGCGGGGTCGACCGGGAGGAGGAGGGGGAGGGAGGGAGAGGGAGAGGGGGACGAACCGGAGATCCATGGCTGGTTGCGAGGTGCTTGGAGACGAGGGAGAGAGAGTGCGAAAGAGGGGAGAAGCGCGCCCGAGGGAGGTTCTGCGTGGCCGAGAGCCGACGAGGCGAGGCGGCGTCAGCAACGGATCTCGCGGGCCAAAGTCCCTCAGCGTGCTCGGTGCGGCTCCTGCGACTGATCCCTGCCCTCGCTGCACATCCGCTCGCACCGACCGAGCACGCTCCGCCGCCCTGCGCGCCGCCTCGACGACCGGTGCGCCGTCGGTCGAGCGCGCTGAGGTGCGTGCTCCGGGTCCACCTCGCCCGCGCCCCTGCCGGCCCTGCGCCCCTGCCCAGCCGGGTCCGAGTCCTCCCAGCTGCAATCATGAGCCACCAGTGCGCCCGCCCACCTCCCTGCGAGGGAGGACGAGGCGCTGTCCCTTGGCCCGGTGCCGGCGAGTGTGACGAGGCGCCGTGCGAGCCCTCGGGGGCGCGGGACAGGGTGTGGCGAGGGTCAGGGACTTACCGAGAGTGCTAGAGAGGGGAGCTGAGGTGCTCTCGAGGTGCCGGTGGGGAGAGAGCGATGTGGAGAGAAGGCGAAGCGAGCTGGGCGAGCGCTCGCCCCGGGAGGGGCCAGGCCTTCGCCGCCGAGAGGCTCGTGTCCTTTTGTCTCGCTCGCATGCAGCCAGGCAACAACGTCCGGGCTTCCGACTGCTTTCTCTCGAGCTTGCAAGAGCGTTACGAACGAGCTGGAGCGGTACGAGCGCGGGCGAGAAAGGCCGCCGCGGCGCGCAGCCGTCGAAGCGGGCCGTCGTTGCACTCTCCCTCTACATCTCGCGCCTCCTCGACGCAGTTGTTCCGCACATCGCCTGCGAGAGCACCTTTGCGAGGCGTCGCGGTCGCCGAAGCTCGGCGCTGCGCTGGAACGAGGCTCGAGCGGTGCGAACTACGTCGAGCGGGAGGGTGCTCGACGTGGTTGAACCGGCAGCGGCGGCGGGTCCGCGACGGGCGACGCACAGGATCTGTATGGTGGCAGTGAGAGAGAGCAGCGTCAGCCGCGCGACCATGAGCGTAGAGACGGAGGCTGGAAGAGACGCACCTGCGTGACCCTCGCTCAGCTCGCACGCCCTCGTCCCGCCTCACAACCCCGCCCACTGCCTGACCGACGCCCTCTGCTCCTCACTCAGCGCCGCCGCCTCGCCCTCGAAGAGCTCGCGGAGCTCGCCCTCGCCGTCGACCTCGCTCGTCTCGCCGAGGTGGATCCGCTTGCGCAGGGCGAGAGCGCGCAGGATGAAGGGACCGACGTCGACGGGGCTCGGTGCGTCGACATGGACGTTTTGCTCGCCGGATGGAGGTGCCGCATCGGGGCTGTCGGGCCGAGAGGCGGTGGCAGAGGGAGGATGAGGAGGCGCCGTTCGAGTTGCCGCGGCGTGCTGCGCCGACATCGAGGCAATCGCACCCAGGTCGGCGCCCCTCTCTGCTGCATCGAGCATGGCGTGCAGATCGAGCCCTGCCTGGTCGCGCACGAGCTGTTGTGCGAGGGCGAGCCGGCGTTCGAGATGTGCGAGCTGGCGCTCGAGGTTGGCGATGCGGGCGGTCGGGTTTGAGTGGCTGGACATGGTGCGGGCGAGTCGTATGACTGGTACGAGTGATGTGCGCCGCAGACAAGCAAGCATGAGCTGGTGCGAGCGAGAGGGAGAGCAAGCCAAGCTGTCGCTCCTCGTTGAACGTCTCGCTCCGCCTCGACAGCTGATGCTCTTCCGGCGCAAGCAGCGCGTCCAGTGCTGGTACTGCAGCACCCGCTTGCACCTTCTGCCGCCCGCACCGACCCGCCGAGCGCTCGACAAGGGCAAGGGCCGCGCCGTCGACCCGAGCCCGCCGGAAGGCGATGGGCCCGTCGCTGTCGGCACGAGGGACGAGTTCTGGTGCGGCGAGTGCGGCCAGATCACAAAGAGGGACCAGGTGCGTCCGTTAGCTGGCCGTCTCGAGCGACGGCGCACCCCTGACCTCCTCATCCTCCCTGTCCGCAGAACGGCGAGGTCGTGTCGGACGACGCCGCCTTCTTTGACTCGCGCCTCAACGACGACTCGTTCGCAAAGCGCGGTGCGTCCCTCGTCGTCCCTTCCCCTCACGAGCGGCACTGACTCGCCCGCCCTGCAGCCTCTCCAAGTCGGCACCGCCTCCCCACCTCGTTCCCGACCGCCTCGACCACCCCCTTCTGCCGCCAGTGCCTCGCCAACCAGTCCCTCCAGCTGCACCTCCTCGCCTCGTACCCGTCCGACACCGAGCCCGACCCGGACGACCCCGACTCGGACCTGTCGAGCTTCCCGCCCCTCGACACGTACCGCCAGTCGCTCGACGCGCGCTACCCGCTCGTGTGCGCCGCATGCGCGCCCGCCGTCGAGGGCACGATCCGCGAGCGGGACTACCGTGTCAAGGCGCAGGCGCTCGGGTGGCGGCTGAGGGAGAGCCAGCGCGCGAGGGAGCGCGAGGAGCGCGTGAGCGAGGAGAGGAGGAGGGGCGAGGACAGAAGGTGGACGGTCCAGGGGTGGGCGTGGAGGGCTCGAGGTGCGGCGTGGGTCGTGACTGGGGTCGGGACCGTCGGGGCGTGCTGCTGCTGTGCGTGACCGTCCTCCCTCTCTCCCTCTCGTCGATCCCTGCTGACGAGCGCTCTCGCAGGCCTCGCCGAGCCCTACCTCCCCGCCGCGCCAGCCAATCGTCTCGGCGCTCGAGCACATCACGCCCTCGTGCCGCTTGCGCTCATCTCGATCCTGTGGAGCTTCTGGGACTCGACCTGGTCGCGCGCGCGGCTCGAGCGGGCTCGAGGGCGGAGCCCGAGCGTGCAAGGGCGGTCCATCTACCTTGTGCGTCCCTCTCAATCTCGTGGAATTTGAATAAGCTGAGACTGACGCCTCGTTGCGCTGCAGGCCATCCAGATGTCGGCGTACCTCGTTCGCCTCGTCGCCGCCTTCGCCTTTCAATTCCGCCTCTTCTCGTCAGCGCACGCCACCCGCCTCGCCTCACTTCTTCTCATCATCATGGTCATAGTGCGTCGAGTCTCGCCTCCCACTCTCGGGAGCGCCGCTGACCCATGCGCCCTCGCAGTCCCTCGCATCCGCCCTGTACCTCCCCCGCCTCAAGCCGCCCGTCCCGATCCGCCTCGCCCCTCGCCCTCTCCCCGCCTCGGGCACCTCGACCCCGACCTCCTCCCGCTTCCCCCTAAGCAGCGCCGCCCCCGCGCCCGACCCGCTCGAGCCCCTCGCGCACCTCTCCCTCTCCCGCCCGGGCAGCCTCCTCGCGCCGAGCCCGCCCGCGACGCCGACGAGCCCGAGGAGCGGCTCACCCTCTGCTACGTCGAGCAGAGCGGGCACGCCGCGCGCGCGCACGACGAGCGCAGGGAGGGCGCGCCTGCTGAGCTTGAGCCTGCGGGCTTGGCGCGGCAGCGGCGGTGCGGCGCCCGCGCAGCCGGCGATGGACGTCGACGGCGACGACGACGCCGACGCCGACAACAGCATGGACTGGGCGCCGCTCCTGCCGAGCGCGCCGTCGTCGCCGTTCGGGCAGCAGCAGCAGCAGCGGCAGCAGCAGCACGTCACGTTCGCGCGGCAGCGCTTCGTCCCGCCCGACACGCGCCAGCCGACGGGGCTCGAGGGCATGTTTGAGCGCGTCGTCGCTGTGCGAGAGGGCGTCGAGGAGCGGCGGGACGGCGAGGTCGAGCGGATGCAGGGCGTCGAGATGGCCAAGACGAGGAGCGGCGGCGTCGGCGGCGGCGGCGCGTGGTGGAGAGGCTGGCTCGGCGGCCGGTAGCTGCTCTCGACGATAGTGTGATGTGCAACGTGCATGCAGTACAACAACGAGCTTGTCTACAGCGAGGCCGAGAACGAGGATCTTCTACTTGGGCGAGCCCTGGCCCTCGACGTCCTTCGCGCTCTCCTTGCGCTCCTTCCTCTCCTCGATCCGGCGCCACATGAGCTCAAAGAGGCAAATCGTCACGAGCGACACGCCGCACCACCTGCAGAGCGAGAGGGGAGGAAGAGGGCAAGAGCGTCAGTTTGAGAAGGTCGGCTCGGGAGGCCTGAGCGGGCGAAGGGAACGCACCCGAGCAACACGCCGAAGTTGAGGCCAAGCCGGTTGCGCGTACCCCACATGATGTGCTTGGTCGCCGTCGTGCAGTGCCAGAAGGGCTGTTGCGGGCGCAGGACGAGGGTCAGGAAGGCGCTCGAGCGAGCGAGCGCTCGACAGGCTGAGAGGCTGACGACGCACCATCATGTAGCCGTAGCGGAAGACCTTGGGCGCGAGCGTCGCCGGGAAGAAGGAGCTCGTGATGTTGCTCAGGATCCAGGTGATGAGGAAGAGCGGGAAGAACTTGAGGGTGAGGAGGGTGAGCCTGCGAGGGGAAGGATCCGAGGGTCAGCGGGTCCGCTCGAGCGAACAAGACAGAGACCGAGAAAGACGGGACGCACATGGCCTCCATCGCCAAACCGAGCGACGCCAAGGCGACCCAGTCGAGCATCCACAGGACCATGAAGCCGGCTTGCGGACCGAAGCTGGCGTAACCGTTGCCGTCGGTCGGCAGGAGGAACGCCTTGTTGATCAGGGTGTAGCTGCGAGCAAGCAGAAGAGAGAGCGTCAAATCGTGAAGGCGCCGAGGGGCCGTGCGAGGAGAGAGGGGGACGAACGCGAGCGAGAGGATGAAGTAGGCGAAGAGGACGGGCACGATGCGCAGGAGGCACACGTGGATCCACCGGATCTTGACGCTATGCTTCTTGGCTATGCCCTGAAGCGGCAGGCGCGAGAAGAAGAAGAAGAGGGCGATGTGGAAAGCGAAGATGATCTGCAGGGGCTCGAGCGCGTGTGAGCGAGGGTGCTGCGGCGCCGGGAGCGGGCTCGAGTGAGGACGAGGGACGCACGTAGTAGATCAGGCCGGCCTCGAGAGGGGCGGCGCCGGCCCACTGCCCAGGGAGGATGGGCCGCAAGTCGACCTCCTGGTACGCAAAAGGGGTGCCGAGCGCGGCTTGCTGCGACGACGTGAACGCGCCGATGGTCGCCGGCGTTGCCGTCGAGAGGAACGAGGCTGCGGCCTGATGAGAGGCCTCGAGGATGGGCATCTGGACGTACATGCCCATGTAGGGGAGGAGGTATTCTAGAATGACTTGGTCTGCGAGCGAGGCCGACAGTCAGCTCGGTTCCGGTCCGCGGGTCGGCGAGCGAGAGGACATACACCACCTGGCACCGGCGACCACCAAGCTGACCGCTCCCTCGGGCGCCCACTGCCCGTCCAACAAGCCGCCCGTGCCCGCCATGGCCGCCTCAAAGTTGCTCGTCGCGTTGGCGTTGATGACGACGGCGCCCCAGGCCTTCTCGCCGACGATCTCGCTCGCGACGTCGTCGAACGTCTTGCCCGCCGGGTCGCGCACGATGATGCCGAGGTGGACGGGCGAGGAGAGGGTCGACTCGAGGTACTGGACGACGGCCGGGCCGAGGACGGCGTTCGGGGTCGCGACCGAGTCGAAGTCGTAGACGTAGACCTTGACGGAGGGGAAGTAGCTTTCGAGTTGGTCTGCAGGGGAGTGCAAGGGTCAGCTTGGTCGCGCGAGTAAGAGAAGGGCGAGGAGGGAGGGTCGACGCACAGGTGCTGCCCCAGAACAAGCTGAGCAGGCCCCAGATGGCGATGGTCATCAGAACGAAGTACATGCCGAGGATCTGCACGAGCCAGAACGTCAGCTTCTGCACGAGGTAGAGGACGAGGCGAGCGCGCGTTGAGCGAGCCGGAGGAGCAGAGCGCACCTTGAAGACCTGTCGGCGCTGGTCCTTGATGCGCGGGTCGAACAGGCCCATCGAGAAGCGGTGGTCTGCCATGGCTCGAGCTGTAGTAGAGCGTGCAGGGAGCAAAGAGCAGGGCGAGAGGACAGGCTCGATTTGGGCCAACCGGCCGCTGACGCACACGATCCGGCCGAGCTCCCGAGCGAGCGACTCGGCCTCTCGCTCCTCGCATCGCGCTCCTCATGCTCGCCCACCTCTGCACCCACGCAGCACCATGCGCCCCTCGTCCGACACGACCCTCCGCGGCTTGAGCGGCGAGCCCTTCACCGAGTCCGTCCTCAGCCCTCTCATCAGCTCCGCGCACCCTCTCGAGCTCCCGAGCTGACCCACCTCGCCCTGTGCCCGCAGCGATGCGTCCAGCAAGGTGTCCTTGATGGACCCGAGGCTGCGCGAGGGCCGCACGGCGTTCGTCAAGGCGGCAGCGCTCGTGAGCCCCGCCTCCCGTCCTCGTCCAACTCGCTCCTCGAGAGCGGCCGCTCACGTCGTTCTTCGTGCGCGCAGGGTTTGGCGCTCACCACGCTGTGCATGTTTGCCGTGCTCCCTATCTACTGCACGTCCTCATCCCTCTCCTCGTGCGGTTGGACCCAGCTGACCCCCCTCGCTCGCCCGCAGGGGGATCTTACTTTCGCCTGCCCGACAACCTCTACCGTGCGTCCCAGTCCTCACCCTCGTACACAACCACCTTGTACTGACCTTCCTCCTGCAGGTCTCACCGTCGGCTTGATCGACCTCGACTCGCCCGGCGCCGCAGCGACCGGCCGCATGGCCGTTCTCGGTCCCGCCCTCACCTCTGCGCCGTCCCGCATCACGTACAAGTACAAGGTCGGGTACCAGACGCTCGACAACACGCAGTTCGACATCAGCGGCGCGACCGGCGGCACCCCTCGAGGCGTCGACGTGCACCAGTGGGCCGCCGAGGCCGTCCAGAACGAGGACTACTTTGCCGTGGTGATTGGTGCGTCCGCTCTCTCTCTCGAGCTCTCTCATTCACTCAGGAACATCCACTGACTCGCACGAGCCTCTACAGCCAACGCCAACGCGACATCGGCAGCCGTCTCGGCGTTCGAGCAGCTCGTCGGCGGCGCCCAGGCGTCGTACATGGCGCAGGGAGCGCTCACGCTCTACTACTCCGAGGGCCGCAACTTCGAGACGGTCGACCAGTGGCTCATGCCCGACATCACGCGCCTCATCAACACCTACACCGTCCCTCAAGCGAGTCGCGAGCTCGTCGCCCAGCTCGCACCCCGACTCGCAGGTCTCGGCGACGCGGCGTACGGCGCCATCAACCAGACGGCGCTCTCGAGCGTCCTCAGTCGGCCCTTCAGCCAGGCGACGTGGAACCTGCGCCCGGTCGACGAGTTTGCGGGCATCCCGGCGACGACGGTCGGTGCGTCGGCTCTCTCTCTCGCTTTCTCTCTCTCTCTCTCCTCAAGCGCTCGCGCAGACGCTCACCCTCACTCCCTCGACAGGCATGCTCTACCTCCTCGTCTTCACCTACTTCGTTTCGCTCTTCGCCTTCAACGCGCGCCAGTCGATCGAGAACAAGCTCCGCCTCGCCGACCTCATCGCCCTGCGCCTCCTCGTCCCCGTCGTCCAGTACCTCTTCATCTCGCTGTGGATCTCGCTCGTCACGCTCGTCTTCAAGGTCTCGTTCGAGCGCTTCTACGGCCGCGGCGGGTTCCCGCTGTTCTGGTGCAGCAACTTCCTCGCGCAGTGGGCGGCGGGCATGCCGATGGAGGTCGCGCTCTCGCTTCTCGGGCCAAAGTACACCGCCTTCTTCTGTGCGTCGCTCTCTCCTTTCTCTGCCCTGCGCCGCCTCTTCTCGTCGACGAAGACTAGCCTGACCCGGTTCTCCCGCACGCAGTAATCTTCTGGATCATCCTCAACATTTCCGTCGTCTTCTACGGTGCGCTCCCCTCTCCCTGTCGCCGGCTAACTCGACCGCGCGTCGTGCTGACTCTCGCACTTCGCCCGCGCGCAGACATTGCCAACCTCGACCACTTCTACTCGTACGGGTTCGTCACGCCCATCTACCAGGCCGTCCAGGTGCGTCCTCTTCCCCTCGCCCTACGACACCTTTCAGCCATCGGCAGCCCGACTGACGGTCCCTCGCTCGCACCCTCTCCGCCTCTTATAGAACGGCAAGACGATCATCTTCGGCACGAAGCAGCGCTTCGGGCAGTACTTCGGCGTCGAGATTGCCTGGGTCGTCGTCGGCACGCTCGTCCTCATCGCCATCATCGTCGTACAGCGCCGCAAGGCCGAGCGGCAGGCGCGCGAGGAGCAGGCGCAGAAGAAGGAGGGCAAGGCGCAGTAGAGCTTTTGATCGTTGCGCGCGCTGTACTATGTTCATCTCGTGCTCGGGAAGAAAAGTGTCGGGACGAGAGAGCTGAGCGGCTTTCGGACGAAAGAGCTGCGCGCAGCAGAGGAGGCTGACGGCCCTCGAGAGAAGCAGCGAGCAGAGGAAGAGGAGGGGGTCGAGCGAGCTCTGCGACCCTCTCTGAGCCGAGCGCCGTGAGGCGGGCTGCCCTTACGCCGTACGTACGTGGCCTCGAGCGCTTTGCCAAGTGCATCTGAGGGACATGAGCCGAGGAGAGCGAGGACCTGATGAGAGCGCCGCGAGGCCGACAGCTCGCGACAACACGCCTTTGGGTACCCGGCGAGTGGCTGCACAGGTGAACAGAAAGCTGCTCGATGCACCGCAGTGCTCAGCGAGACTAGTAGCAGCGCGAGGGCCGAGTGGCAACGAGATAGAGACGAGGACGCGGGCAATGCGCAACAAGGAGGAGTTGGTCCGCTCCACACCCCTCGCCCAGCTCTTCTGAAGCGCAGAGCCGGTTCAGCACACCCGTAACCAGCCCTTACATCGCCAGCGCCGTCCGCCGCCGCCGCAGCTGCCGTCCTCACCTCGACGCCTCGCCGCCTCCGGTCAGCCGACACGAGCCTCGACACACTCGCCTCTCCAGCAGAACTCGAGCACCTGAGCCGACCGCCAAGAGCCCAAGCAGCCCGCACATCTGCGGCTCGACCCTACTCCAGGTGCGTGGCGACTCTCCCTCGCCGCACCCGAGCCGCCGACTCGAGCTGACAGTCCTCTTCCTCTGTCACCATCTTGCGCGCGCAGATACACCAGCGCAACCGCTCACGACCTCGGCGTCGAGTCGCCCCGCCGCACAGCGCCCCCTCAGCTGCCTCTCGACCGCGACCGCCCCTCCTCCTTAACCTCTACCCCGCTCGCCGTTGAGCCGCTGCCACCATGTCTGAGCGCAAGGTCCTCAACAAGGTGCGTCCTGCTCGTTCGTATGCGATCGAGAGCCGTACGCTGACCCTGCCATCCCGAACCGCTCGCAGTACTTCCCGCCGGACTTTGATCCGAGGTGCGTCCGCTCCTCCGTCTCCTGCTCTACTCGTTCTGCTCGCCCCATACTGACTCTTCCCCCTCCTGCACGCAGCAAGATCCCCCGGCGCAAGATGCCCAAGGACAAGCAGCAGATCGTCCGCCTGATGTCGCCGTTCAGCATGCGCTGCAAGTGCGTCGCTCTTCCTCCTGCGTCCCGCCAGCTTCGCCCGGCAGCTCTGGTCGCTGACTCGCGCTTGCACGTGCAGTACCTGCGGCGAGTACATCTACAAGGGCAAGAAGTTCAACGCGCGCAAGGAGACGGTCCAGGGCGAGGAGTACTACGGCATCCATGTGCGTCCTCGTCTCGCTCGCTCCTTCACGCTCCAGCTCGACTCGCCCGTCCTGACTCCTGTACACCGTACAGATCTTCCGCTTCTACATCAAGTGCACGCAGTGCTCGTCCGAGATTACGTTCAAGACGGACCCCAAGTGCGTCCGCTCTTTCTCGCGCCGCTTCAGAGCCTCTAGGCGCACCTTGCTGACCTCGTCCCCCTTGCCCTCCATCGCAGGAACTCGGACTACAACTGCGAGCACGGCGCACAGCGCAACTTTGAGCCGTGGCGCGGCAACGACGACAAGGTCGAGGAGGACAAGCTCGCGCGGCTCGAGGAAGAGGAGAACAACCCGATGGCGGCGCTCGAGAACAAGGCGATCGACTCGAAGCGCGAGATGGACATCCTCGACGCGCTGTCGGCCATCAAGTCGCGCAACTCGCGCCTCGAGAAGACGGGCAAGGAGGACTCGACCCGGATCCTCGAGCACATCAGCTCGCGCGCCGAGGTGGGCGACACGGCGCTCGAGCGCAAGTTGACCGAGTTCGAGGAACGGCAGCGGCGCGAGGAGGAGGAGGACGAGGACGAGGTGCGGCGCGTGTTTGGGCGCGCGTACCTCGACGGCGTGCCCGACATCGAGCTCGACGACGGCGCGCCCTCCGAGTCGTCGTCGGGCTCGGCACCGACGACGCCGCGCGACGGCGACGACCTGCCCGTCGCGAGCGGCTCGGGTTCGGCATCGGCGTCGGCGTCGGCGTCGACGAGCACGGCGGTCAAGCGCAAGCTCGACACGGTCGAGCCGAGTGCGGCGTCGCTCCTCTCTGCCGAGTCGAGGGCGATCGTCGGCAAGTCGTTCGGGTCGATGGCGCCGCCCAAGAAGAAGAAGGCCAACAGCGCGCTCGCCAACAAGCTCGGGATCAAGCTGAAGCCGGCGGCGAGCGGGAGCAAGTGAGGAGGGCGTCTGGGTTTTCGAGCGCGGGTCCTTCTGTCCTCTCTGTGTTGTAGTCGTCGACGTTGCGATGCCTGTATCTCGGTCCTTGCACTCGCGAGTCGGCCGGCGCGAGCGAGATTTGGTTCTCGACCAGCGACGGTCTCGAGCTCGGAGAGGAGGCGAGCCTCATCCTCATCACCAACGCCCGCTTCCGCCTCATCCACACGCCTGTGAGTCCAGCGTGCACCTCGGAAGAGCTCTACAGCTGTCTCGGGACTGACCCAGCTCCCCCTCGTCCCGCCTCGCAGCTCGCTACACCATGGGCAAGCGCGCCTCCTCCCCCGTCGGCGACCGCCCCGCGACCAAGTCGTCCACCGCGCCGGCCGCGGCTGACCGTGCCGCCCTCGACGACGAGGGCATGGGCGAGTTCGAGGACCAGTGGGAGGACGAGCTCGCCGACGATGCCGACCTGGGCGAGGTCGTCGACGCGGCAGAGCAGGACGACGACGACGACGACGAGGACGGCGCAGGGATGGAGGTCGACGGCGGCGACCAGGAGGAGGCACGGCCACCCTCGCCCAAGCCCTACCTCCCCGGCGGCAAGCTCGAGGAGGGCGAGTTCCTCGCGCCCGACCTGTCGACCTACCCGCTCCTCCACTCGTTCGTCCCGACCTGGCCGTCCCTCTCGTTCGACATCCTCCGCGACAACGACGGCGAGGAGCGCAGGGGCTACCCGGTGTCGTGCGCGCTCGTCGCCGGCACCCAGGCGCAGGACCCGACCGCCAACGAGGTCACGGTCATGAGGTGGGAGAGCTTGGGCAAGACGAGGCGCGACGAGAGTGCGTCCCTTCTCCCTCTCTCTCTCGTGCGCATCTCTCTAAGCCGGAGAACTGACTCTGTTCCTCCCTCTCGCAGACGACGACGACGAGGACTCGGACGACGACGACACGGACGACGACCCGGTCCTCACGTACCGCTCGATCCCGCACAAGGGCGGCGTCAACCGCATCCGGGCACGACCGCTCGGCAACCCGCTGTCGACCGGCCCTCCCCTCCCGCCCGACCCCTACCACGTCGCGACGTTCGCCGAGACGGGCAAGGTCCACATCTTCGACGTCGCGCCGCACCTCAACTCGCTCCTCTCGCCCGCCACCGCCTCCTCGACCCTCTCCAAGACGCCCCTCTTCACCATCAACAGCCACGGCCGCGCCGAGGGCTTCGCGCTCGACTGGGCCAAGCCCATCGGCGGCGCGTCGAGCTCCGCCCGCCTCCTCTCGGGCGACATCCACTCCAAGATCTACCTCACGACCCTCACCCCGACCTCGGCCACGCCCTCGCCGAAACCTTTCGCCTCGCACACCGACTCGATCGAGGACATCCAGTGGTCGCCGAGCGAGGCGACCGTCTTCGCGTCGTGCTCGTCGGACCGCTCGATCCGCGTGTGGGACGTCCGGGTCAAGGACCGCAAGAGCGTCATCGGCGTCGCGGGCGCGCACGACAGCGACGTCAACGTCATCAGCTGGAACCTGTCGACCAACTACCTCCTCGCGTCGGGCGGCGACGAGGGCGGGATCAAGGTGTGGGACCTGCGCAACTTCAAGGGGTGCGTCTTCTCTGCTCGCTCTTCCTCTTCCCGCTTCCTACATCGACGACGAGACGACGAGATGGTGAGCGCAAGAGCCCGAGGCTGACTCGAGCTCGCCTCTCTCTCTGCCCGTCTGCAGCACCAAGGCACCCGCACCGACGCCCGTCGCCGCCTTCAACTGGCACACCGGCCCGATCACCTCGATCGAGTGGCACCCGACCGACGAGTCGTGCTTCGCTGCGGCCGGCGCCGACGACCAGGTCACGCTGTGGGACCTTTCGGTCGAGGAGGACGAGGACGAGCGCCCGACGGGCGACGACGCCGACCGGCTCAAGGACGTCCCGGCGCAGCTCCTCTTCTGCCACCAGGGCCAGCAGGACATCAAGGAGGTGCACTGGCACCCGCAGGCGCCCGGCGTCGTCGTCTCGACCGCCTCGGACGGGTTCAACATCTTCCGCGCCCTCCCCTTCTCCTCGTAGACGCACCCCCTCCTCGTTTTGTCTCTCGTCCACCCTGTGTGCTGTAACCACCTCTGCGCCCCAGCGGTCGTGCGCCGTTCGAGCTCGCCGAGCGAGAAAGAGAGCGAGAGAGCAAGCTTCTGGACAGGCGCGCACGGACCTCCTCGAGCGCTGGCTGACGTTCACAAAGCGAGCGGGCGAGGTCGAGAGCTGATGCTACAGGTTGCAGAGCTACATGAAGGAGTGCGTGAGGGAGTGTATGGACAGAGACGCTACATGCTGAGAGGGAGAGCGACATGAGGAGGGGGAGACTGGCAAGGAGAGGAAGAGGAGGGCGTGCTCAAGAAGGCGAGAGGATGATACAGATTAGGGGCTCGAAGGCCAAGGAGAGGAGCGCGCAGAAGACCTGCTTTTACGCCGACGCCGAGTCGACAGGAGCGTCCCACACGGGCGAGATGCCGGCGAAGAGGGCCTCGGCGCTGAGGGAGCGACGAGCGACGGCGGTCGTCTGCGGCTCGGGCGCCGAGTCCAGCTCGGCGTCGCGCCGCGAGAAGTCGCGAGGGTGACGAGGTGCCGCGGCGACGAGCGCGCGCTTGACCGCTCCCGAGGCCGAAGCCGCCGAGGTCGAAGCGGCGACGGTCGGGCTCGCCGACGACGACGGCAGGACGGCCGAAACGACGTCGCTGACGAGCGACGTGACGGCGCTCACCGTGTCGGCGGCGATAGCCTGGATCGAGGCAACGACGGCGGCGCTGCTCTGGGCGGGGAGAGCCGGGCTCTTGACGACGGCCGACGGGTTGTTGAAGACCTGGATCTCGGCGAGGCCGACCTGGCTCGCGGTCGACGTGACGGCGAGCGCGCCCCAGAACAGGGACGACGTCGACTTGGCCGTGAAGTTGAACGTCGTCGCGCTGCCGTCGGCGTTGAGCGGGCCGAGAGGGAGGATCGACTGGTCCGAGAACTGGATCGCGCAGTTGGTGACCTGCTGCGACGCGCTCGGGCGGCCGTAGAGGACGACCTGGTTGATCGTCGTCTCGCCGCTGAACTGCAGGCCGAACCAGGAGCCCGCGAGCTCGTTGTTGGTGACCCAGCTGCAGGAAGGAAGGAAAGAGTTGGTCAGCTCGGGCGTCGCTCGAGACGAGGTCGAGAGGAGAGCGAGGGACGCACGTAGTGTAGGTCTTGCCGTCGGCGGCCTTGGCCGGGTCCCAGCCGCCGATCCAGGACGAGGCGGCCTTCTGCGCCGAGAGGGCGTAGTTGGTGAGGGCGGTCGTCGTCGCGGCCGGTGCCGAGCTCGACGTGCTAGTCGCCGATGCGGTCGCCGCAGGGGTGCCACCGGTCGCGCTGACGGCCGCCGAGGAGAGGGCGGCGGCGGCAGAGGTAGCCGAGGCGGCGGGGACGGTCGGCGCGGCGCCGATGACGGCGCTCGGGTTGTTGAACACCTGGAGCTCGCTGAGGCCGACGCTGTCGGTCGAGTCGGAGACGCCAAACACGCCAAAGTAGAGCGACGACGTGTAGCGGGTCGTAAAGTTGAAAGTCGTCGCGCTGCCGTCGTTGTTGAGCGGCCCGAGCCAGATCATCTCCTGCGACGAGAGCATGATGGCGCAGTTGGTGATGTGGTCGGTCGACGACGCCAGCTCGTTGAGCACGATCTGGTTCATCTCGATGGTCGTGCCGAAGTCGAACGCGATCCAGGCGTTGACCGTCTCGCCGTTGCTGATCCACTGCGGGCGAGGTCCGAGCGGGGAGGGGGAGGAGCGTCAGCTACGGCTCGAGTCGCTGCGCTCGTTCAGGAGAGGAAAGAGGACGCACAGCAGTCGACATGTCGCCGTCGACGGCGAGCTGCGGCTCGCCGTTGTCGATCCAAGTCGAGGCGCCGGTTGCCTTGCCGCGGGCGAGGTTCTTGAGCGGTGCGATGGCGCTCGCGACGGGCGCCGCCGACGAGGCGACGCTGCTGACGACGGTCGAGGAGGGGACGACCGACGACGAGGACGCGACGGTAGGAGCAGCGGTCGACGAGGCCGACGAGACGACCGACGAGACGACCGACGAGGAGGGGACGACCGCCGACGACGAGGTGCTGGCTGCCGTGCTGACAGCCGATGAGCTTGCCGACGTGACGGTGACGTTGGTCGTCTTGGCGACTGCGAGGAAGAAAGAGCGGCGGCGTCAGCTCGAGCTCGGCGAGAGCGAGAGAAGGCGAGGAAGGAAAGGGCGACGCACAGATGTCGTTCTGCGCGCCGTTCGTGGGGAACGACCAAGACGCATGGTAGCCCGCACGGTTGTAGTTGTCGATCCAGGGCGTGTTCGAGGGGGTGTTGTAGGCGTAGAGCGGACGCTTCGAGCCGGTCGTGCAGCTCGAGGGGTTGTCGCGGCAGAAGACCGGGTCCTGCGGCGGCGCGATCGGGAGCGCGTCGGCGGGCGAGTTGGTCACTGCGCAGTCGAAGGCCGTCATGTAGAAGTTGCCGGTGCCCTGCGAGCGCTCGAGGAAGAGTCAGCTCGTGCGCACGAACCCCTTGCGCGACCTCGTCGAGCCGAGTCGGCGAGCGGGCCGACACGCTCAGAGCGAAGAGATGCAGTCGACGTACGTTGTTGGCGAGCCAGAACCAGCCGCCTGCGAGAACAGAGGAGGAGAGGGCGAGCCTGAGGTCAGCGACCGTCTCGCACGCCGAGGACGCAGTCGAGAGAGGGAGCGACGACGCACAGATGCACTTGGAGCCCGTGCACGCCGGCATCTTGGCGGGAATGTCGAACGACGTCTGCTTCTGCTGGACGCCTGCGAGCGGAAAAAGAGGCGGAGGAGGACGAAGTTAGGAAGGTTGCGCTCGATGCGGTTGAGGGGCGAGACAAAGCGCCGACGCACACTGGTGCTGGACGCTGAAGATGGCGAGGTTGTCCATCGTCACCTTGGAGATGTCGTCGACGTCGGCGATGCCGAGAGCGCAGCCCGACACGAGCGAGAGGTCGATGTCGGCGGCGGACGGGTCACCGGCCTGCGAGGGGCTCGAGCGGCGTCAGTGCATGCCTCGCACGGTCGAGTGACGAAGCGTGAGAAGAGGACGCACGTGGTATGCGCCGACGTTGCCAGGGCAGCTGCAGAGGGAAAAGAGAGCGTCGGCTCGTCGCCCTCAGGAACGTCGAGAAGTGCGAGAGGACGTACGCGTCGAGCTCCGACCCCGGGACGGTCGGCGTGCGGCCGAGCGACGTCCAGTCGACGTGGCAGGCGATCTCGAACGTGATGGACCCGCCGGCGGGCAGCTGCTCGACCGCGCCGTCGCTCCTCGCCGCCGGGGCGAGAGCGCGGTAAGCCGGACCGCGGAACCACCACTCGTCCTGCGAGGTGAGGCCGGGCCCGATCGGCACGACAGGGTTACCTGCGTCGTACTGCGGGCGAAGAGATGGGTCAGCGAACGTCTTGACGTCGGCGCGAGGCCGAAGCGCGACCGAGTCGTCGTCGGGTCGTGCTCGAGGAGGGGGAGGAGGAGGGGAGGGACGCACCGAGAAGCCGTTGCCGACGCCGTACCTGTGCGTCGAGAGTCGAACCTGGTCAGCGGGCTCGAAGGAGAGGGGAGAGAGAGGGAGAGAGGGCGCACATTGACTTGCTCCAGATGGACATGTGGGCCAGCGCCGGGCCGGCTCCGAGGAGAGCGCACAGGACAGTCGTCGCGTGCATCGAGCGAGCAGGGAACGAGTGCAGGTAGGGTGAAAGAGAGGGAGAAGAAGGGCGAGCGACGAGGCGAATTTGAGGCCGACGACGACAGGCCGACGGCGGAGAAGCGCTCGCACCGCAGCCATGTCAATCGGCCAATCGAGCTGGCGATGCTCCACATCCGCGCAATGTGTAACGCCGGGAACGGCGCACTCTGCGCAGCGAGTGGGCACGAGGCCGCTGGCTTCGCCGAGTCGGCCGTGCACCGTTGCGCGGCCCATGAGGAAGTCCTTCCCGAACCAGCGGCCGCCGACCGTCGAGGGGAAGCTTCCGAATGGGAACGCGGAGGGATGCACGTCCGGCGCACCCGTTGAGGACAGATGCCCTCGCAGGGGATCGAGGACGAGGCACAGCATGGCGGCCACGCTGCGTGAGAAACCGGTTGCGCCGACTTGTGCTCCCCTTCGTCAGCGAGCTGCGAACCGGACTAAGAAGCCCCGGCGGCGGTGCTGCCGGCCGCAGATGCGCGTGCGAGACCTGCGCTGGAGCGACTCGCGAGCCGCGGCAGTCCTGGCGGGGGCAGATGGGTGCGCGCGAGTCGGTGGAGCGTGGACGGCGAGCGCGACGGAGATGGGTCGACTCTCGAGTGAGCAGCGATGCGACGCCGTGGACGATGCGAGCTAGTGACGTAGACGAGCTGCAAGGTCTCGTGCGAGTGTGCATGCACAGCCTGGGTGCGAAGCAGTTGGCTCGAGCAAGAGAGAGGAGCTCGTCGTCGTCGCTCGGAGCTCGGAGATGGAGACGAGGATGGCGGCGCTCGCTCGCTCAGCACAGCCGCGCCGCTCTGGCAGTACAGCGCCAGAGTGAGCAAGCACCCTGCACAGCACACCTACCCGGCCATGGCGCACCGCCCGCCCGTCTTCGTCCTGCCGAGGGTCGACACGGCCTCGTCCTCATCGCCGAACTCGCACGGCTCGCCAGCAACCCACTCGGCCAGCGCGCTCAGCCAGGCAGCCAGCACTCTCTCGCTAGCCGAGCTCGCCCTCCCAGTCCCGCCGCCCCTCGCCTCGACGTCGCGCATCCACCCTGCGCCGACCTCGCCTCCACCTCCCGCCCTCGCGACCGCCGCCGCCGCCGTCGACCAGCCGCACGAGGACCCGCCAAAGCCGGCCAAGGGCAAGCGTGGCAGGAAGCGCATCGCCGAGCCGCTCGACAACATCAAGGGTGCGTCGTCCTCCCTCCCTGTGTCTCGCCCTCGCCGTCGTCTCGCTCGCCCCGTCCCTGACCTCGTGCGACATCCTCCTCTCCCTCCCTCAGACAACCCTTCCCTCGACGCCGAGGCCAAGCGCAAGCTCCAGAACCGCGCCGCGCAGAGGGCCTTCCGCGAGCGCAAGGAGAAGCACACGGCCGACCTCGAGGAGCGCGTCAAGGTCCAGGAGGCCCAGCTCGACGCCTTCAAGGAGATCCTGCGCAGGTGCGTCGCCTCTTTCTCCTCCCCTCCTGCAGCGTGCGAACGTCGAGCTGACTTAGCCTGTCGAAACAGGCTTCTTGCCGAGAACGAGGCGCTCCGCTCGGGCGCCAACCCGCCGCGCACCGACGTCTCGCTCGACCTCGTCGCGCCGTCAGCAGCCGAGCAGGACTCGACCTCGGCGCACGCCGGCCATGGGACCAACGGTGCCGACGCCGCCCACACGACGTCGCCCGAGGACGTCAAGCCGGCCGTCAGCCGCACCCCGACCTCGCCGCCGCCCGACCCAGTCCCCTCCTCGTCCCACCTCGCGCCCGTCTCGACCTCCCAGCCTCCTCCAGCACTCGCGCCGCCGTCCCTCCCTATCGCACCGCCTCACGAGCCCGCAGCCGTTCCTCCACCCCCTGTCCTCGACGACACGCCCATGCCGGCCTTCGACGACCTCAACTTCGACTTCGAGGCACCGTTCGACTTCTCCGACTCGGTCGCGCTCCCTCCCCTCTTCACGTCCATGATCGACGGCACAGGCGCGACCGGCTCGAGCCTCGGCGTCGGCGCGCCCACCGCTCCTCCCTCCTCCACCTCGGCGGCACCTCGCGCGCGCGACGCCTACGACGACGACACGTGCCCGGGCGACGACGACGACGAGGAGCCGCCGGCGCTTCCCGAGGGCGGCATCCCCTGCGCCGAGTGCGACTTCTCGCAGCAGAGCTGCTCGCTCCCGATCCCGTGGCGGCCGCCCACCGTCTCGGACGAGAAGCACCTCTGGCTCGCGCAGAAGTGCTGGGCCAAGCTGCTCAGCCACCCGCTCTTCTCGCAGGTCGATCCGGTGCGTCCCCTTCTGCTCATTCTCGTATCTCGGCGGCGGGCGCGAGACGCTGACGCCCTCCCGCTCGCCCGCCCGCAGGACGACCTGTGCGCCGAGCTGCGCGCGCGCACGAGGTGCTCGACCGACGGCCGCCTCGTGTGCCACAAGAGCGACGTGTGCGACATCTTCCGCAGCATACCGCACAAGGCTAAGTTGCGAGCGCAGGCGCTCTCGATGCGGTGAGCGAGCGAGCGGGCGAGGGAGGGTCCGAGCTGGAGGGGAGGGGCTCGGGGCGCGCTTGGCTTTGTAGTACACCCCCTTGCCTCGACTTGCGGTGCAACTCGAGGGACTTCTCTTTGCTCTGCTAGAGACGCGCGAGACGGTCGAGCACTGAATCGAGTAATTACAGAGCGAGAGAGGGGGGTGTACGACAGCGAGTCAAAGCGGGTCCGCCTCCTCTCCTACTCGTCCGACAAGCAGGAACCAAGCGGGTCGACCGACCTGCGAGACGCTTTACGCCTGCGGGTTGATGTTGGCGCGGAACGTGAGCGCCTCGGAGGCCGGGAGGGCCTTGACGGGCGCCGGGTTCGAAACGCCGAGCGACTTGGCGATGCCGGCGCCGATGTCGGGGTGGATGGCGTTGCTGCAGACGAGGAGGAGGAAAGAGTCAGGACGTGCTCGAGAGGGGCCGCACAAGGCAAGGATGGAGAAGGAGAACAAGGGCGAAGGGAGGAGGGCGAGGACGAGGACGAAGGAGAAGAGCGAGGACGAAGAGGGAGAAGGAGAGGACGCACAAGACGGAGAGCGTGCGCTGCTTGATCTCGTCGCTCTTGGCGCCGCCGAGGTGGCCGGCGACGTTGTTGATAAAGCGCTCGCGCGCGCCGTCGTCGAACACCTTCTCCCACAGCTGGCGCGGCTGCTCAAAGTCGAGCTCGGTGACCTCGCTCAGCTCGACGCACAGGTTGCCGACGAACTGCTCGTGCTTGTCGAACTGGTACGGCTGCGGCTTGTAGCTGAGCTTCTGCATCGTCGACTTGTAGTTGGGGCGCGCGCCCTGGTTGTGGAACGCCATGGTGCCGTCGCGCTGGAAGTTGGCGGGGAGGTTGAGCGGCGCGTTGACGGGGAGCTGGGCGTAGTTTGCGGCTGCGAGGGGAACGAGCTGCGAGTCAGCCCCGCTGAAGGACGTGGAGGCTCGAGGTGCGCGCAGCCCCGACCCGGCGACGGCGAAGTTCCAGGGGCTCTGCAGCCCTAGAACGACGACGAGAAGGGCCAGGGCGTACGATAGAGCGAGATGGGACGTACAGAGACGGTAGCGGTGCGCGTCCGGGTACGAGAAGAGGCGCGACTGAAGGACCGGGTCGGCCGACGGCTCGACGCCCGGGATGAGGTGCGACGGCGCGAACGCGACCTGCTCGACCTCGGCGAAGTAGTTCTTGACGTCTGGGAGCGAGGGAGGGAGAGGAGAGTCAGCTCGAGGCCGAGAGAGGGGTACGAGGACGTGAGAGGAGGACGAGGACGCACTCTCGTTGAGCGTAAGGACGCCGACCTTGCGGAGCGGGAACTCCTTGTGGCTCCAGATCTTGGTGAGGTCGAGGATGTTGTAGCGGAACTTCTCGGCCTGCTCGGGCGTCATCGTCTGGACGCAGAAGTCCCACGACGGGTACTCGCCCTTCTCGATCGACTCGAACAGGTCCTGGCCGGCGTAGTCCGGGTTCTCGCCGGCGATCTTGACCGACTCCTCCTGCGTGAGGAACTTGGTGCCCTGACGCGACTGGTAGTGGAACTGGGCGTAGACGAACGAGCCGTCGGCCTTGACGAGCTTGTGCGTGTGGCCCGAGTAGCCGTGCATGAAGCGGTAGCCGTCGGGCACGCCGCGGTCGCCGAAGAGGATCATGACCTGGTGGAAAGCCTCGGGCTCCTGCGAGAGGTAGTCCCAGAAGTGGTCGGCGTCCTTGAGGTGCGTCTGCGGGTCGCGCTTCTGCGTGTGGATGAACCGCGGGAACTTGGCCGGGTCCCTCAGGAAGAAGACCGGCGTGTTGTTCTGCGTACGAAGACGGCGAGGGCGGCGGCAA
>Ga0308169_10002220_pt1 | contig 20522 bp, 18 predicted proteins | sample PhyBR1_2_FD_202139 | JGI IMG/M metagenome (GOLD analysis project Ga0308169, IMG submission 202139) | Phyllosphere microbial communities from UC Gill Tract Community Farm, Albany, California, United States - DLSLSB.R1 | ecosystem: Host-associated > Plants > Phyllosphere > Unclassified | place...
ACCTAAGGTGGTAGCAGATATCGTGTCCGACACCGCCCCCCTGTGGGAGCGGGCTTGCTCGCGAAGACGGCGGTACATCCACCATCCTCGCAAGCTGACCCACCGCTTTCGCGAGCAAGCTCGCTCCCACAGTGGATTGGGGGTGGTCGCAGATGTTGCAATCCACACCAGCCCCTGTGGGAGCGAGCTTGCTCGCGATGGCGGTTTGGTTGGCGACGGTGTTCAAGCGGATTTCCCCAACAGCATCTGGCGCATCGGCAGAAAATCGCTGGGCAGGATAATCAACGTTTGCCACAGCGCCACGCCGCTGAGACGGCAATACATCACCAGCAGCCCCAAGGTCACGCCCAGGTAGGCAATAGAGGAAGCCGCTGCGGCGCCGACGATGCCGTAGACGGGGATCAGAACCAGGTTCAGCCCCAGGTTCAACAGCGCCCCCCCGCCCATCAGCAGCGAAACAGTGCCAGGGCGGTCCTTGCCCAGCAGGTCCAGGCGCAGGATGCTCGCAAAGCACAACCCGAACACTCCTGGCAGCAGCGCGAGCAGGGCCGGGTACGCCGGTTGGTAGGCGACGCCGAACAAGGTGACGATCAGCCATTCGCCGACCAGTACCATGCCCAGGCAGGCGCCCAGCATGGCCGTGGAAGTCAGGCGCAAGGCCAGCGGGGTCAGACGCTTCATGTCTGTGTCTTGCTGCAGCAGGCGTTTCATCAGTGGCGTGGTGACCGCTTCCGGCACGATATGCAGCAGTTCGGCCGCCGCGCTGGCCATGGCGTAGTGCCCCAACGCCGTGCTGCCCAGCAGTGCGCCGATGAACAGGTAATCCGAGCGCAGCATCAGTTGCTGGAACAACAGGTCCGGATGACTGCGGACGCCGTAACGCAACAGTTCTTTCTGAAGGGTGCGATCCCACCGCAGCGTGAACGCATGATCTCGGCGCAACCACATCCAACCCGCCAGTACTACCAGGCTCAGGCCCGCCAGCCAACTGATCAGCGCCGCCTCCAGAGCCGTGTCTTTCCACATCCAGAACAGCGCCACGAACAGCAACAGCGGGACCAGGGATTCCATCAGCCGCAAGGCGTTGAACGCGCCCACTCCGCCGGATGCGTTGTGCAGCGTCAGCAGGCCGCTCTTGAGCACCGCCAGCGGCACGGCCAATAACAGTAGCCAGGCCAGCAGTCCCAGTTGCGTAGTGACGTCCAGTTCGGCGCCGAACTCGCGTACCAGCGCCACCACCAGCAGGGTCAGCAACCCGGCAAGCAGACAACCGAAGACCAGCACGTGGCTGATCAAGAGGCTCATCGAGCGATGCTGCGCCGCCTGATAACCCACGGCGGAATTCAGGCCGCCACTGGTGATGGCGCTGATCAGGTCCGGCAGGGTGCTGAGCAGGGCCAAAAGTCCGCGTTCGCTGGGTCCCAGGATCCGTGCCACCAGCACGTTGCGCAACAGGCGCAAACCGATCATCGCCAGGCTCGTGCCCATGCTCAACGCCAAGAGCTTCAGATAACGTGCGCGGTTCATGAGCGGGCTCCTCGGCGAATGCGCCAGGCCAACAATTCAGGGTGACAGGCGTTGCGCTGGCTGACGCCGAAACGTGGCAGATTCAGAGGGTCGCCGTCGTGGCGATACAGGCCTGCCTCGGTGCCCAGCGCGAACGAAAAACCGTGGGCCGCCACCTGCTCGCGCACTCGGGCGTCGTTGTCACCGTTGGGGTAGCAATACACGGGCAAGGGCTGGGCGCAGCCATTTTCCAAGGCCGTCCAACTGCGTGTCAGCTCCTCATGCAGGCGCTGGTCATCCAGCCCGGTCAGGATGGCGTGGCTGGCGCCATGGGGGCCGAAGCGGACCAGGCCGGAATCTTCCAGCATGCGCACCTGGGGCCAGTCCAGCGCCTGGGGCTGGGAGCCTTGGGGACAGACTTCGGTGAGGTCGCTCAACGTTCTCGGATCGAGGGTCTTGAGGCTTTGCAGGAAGTGCAGCAGCGCCAGGCTGCGGCGCTCGTCATCGATGTCGTCGAGCAGCACCGGCAACGGCCGACCGACGTGCTGCAACTGCTCGATCAGCGAGTGCCGCGCCACCTGCCCATGGCTGCCCCAGAGGGTTTCGCCGATGCTTTCCCACCAGAAATGCTGGCGGCTGCCGACGAAATCGGTGGACAGGAAAATGCTCGCGGGCACCTGGTACTGGCGCAGCAGGGGAAAGGCATTCATGGCGTTGTCGCGCCAACCGTCGTCGAAGGTCAGGGCCACTCGGGGACGGTTCGGAACGCTTTCAGAATCGGCCAGCAACAAGGTCATCAGGGGCACGCACTCAAAGTACCGTTGCAGCCAGATCAACAAGTGTTCGAACGCCTCGGGCCCCACGCACAACTCGTTGCGGTGGGGCAGTTCGGCGGCGCGGTCGTTGTTCAGCACACGGTGCAGCATCAGGATGACGCCGGCGCCACGCAAGGGATGGCGACCCAGGGACGTGTTCAGGTACAGCCAGCCGCCGGTGCGCTTGAAAACGTATTTGATCGACATCGGCCGTGCTCCTTAGCGATTCTGCTCGGGGTTCCATTGGCTGTAGCGCTGGCCGCGCAGAAACTGCCAGAGGCCGATGCTCATGCCCGCCAGCGTCACCAGCACGAACGCGGCCAGGCGAAACGGACGAGGCAGGCGGTGCCCCGCGTCCATCAACCCGATCAGCGCCATGGCATAACCGAGTAGTTGAGCTATCAGGCTCAGGCGATAAAACACCTGCTCGTTCCACAACCAGGCATTGCTCAGCAGTAACGGCAACAACAAGACCGGGGCCAGGCGGCGGATCAGCTTGTGGCTGATCAGCCCGATCGCATAGAGCCCATGACGCAGCGGATTGAGCAGCTCACGACGCTGGGCAAGGCTCTGCAAGCCGCCGACGGTGACCCGCTGGCGACGGCGAAACTGCTTGTCGGCTTCATCCACGCCCTGGTCGGTCACCCGCGCCCGGGGGGCATAGACAATGGACTTGCCAGCCGCTGGCGCGCAGGTGCTGAGAAAAAAGTCATCGTTGACTTGCGCCGGTATCGGTTGGAACAACGCTCGGCGCAAGGCCAGCAAGGCGCCGTCTGCCGAGACCATGCAGCCGGTGCGGCTTTCGACCCGGCGCAGCCAACCTTCATAGTGCCGATACAGGCTGTCTCCCAGGCTCAGGCCCTTGCCCGGTACGGGGATTTCCATATGGCCGGCACAGGCGCCAACCTCAGGATCCGCCAGCGGTGCCAGCAAATGGCCGAGAGTGTCGGGGAACCACTGATTGTCGGCATCGGTGAACACCAGGATCGCGCCGTTGCTGTGGGCCACACCGGTATTGAGGGCGGCCGCCTTGCCTTGGCGTGGCAGGTCGAAAACGCTGACGCGCGGGTCGATCACTTTGCGCGCGCAGGCCACCGTGTCGTCCGTGGAACCGTCGCTGGCGAGGATGATCTGCAGCGAGCGTGCCGGGTAATCCTGGGCCAGCAGGGTGCGCAATTTCGCTTCGATGTGCCGGGCCTCGTTATGGGCGGCGATGATTATGCTGACGTCCATCGGCATTGCCTTGGTATAGCGCCTCACCGGAAACAGGGGGGTGAGCAAGGTCAACATCACGGGGTAGCCGAGGTAGGCGTACACCGGGAGCAAGAGGCAAGACCAGTAGAAGAATTCAGCCACGGGCAGGTCTCCTGACATTCCATTGAAAAAGATTGAGTAGCAGCGCGGCGCCGGTCAGGTGCAGGCGCACCCCGTGCAAGGCCCATAACTGCAAGGTTAAATGCGGGTCGCGCTGGCTCTGGCGCAGGCTCAAGACGAGGGCCGGCAGCGTGCTGATCAACAGCAGGATCAGGCCCAGGCGTACCTGACCCTGGAGCAGGGCGACCAGCGCCAGGACGTCCAGGCCCCAGGCGCCAATCGACAGCGCGGGGAAGCGCAACAGGCGCAGGCTCGGCCCGTGGCTGCGCAGCAACTGCCAGTGGCTGCCTTGGCGCCACAGCTCCTTGCTCATCCACTCGCGCCAGCTGGCTTCGTAGCCCCAATGCAGGGCCACGCTTTCATTGACCAGCAGCAGTTGCGCGCCGGCTTGACGCAAACGCAGGGAAAAATCCTTGTCTTCGCCAGTGCGCAGGGTTTCGTCGAAGCCGCCGACCTGTTCGAACCAGCTGCGGCGCATCAGCAGGTTGGCGCTGGGCAGCCACGGCACCCGGTGCAACGGCCGCGAACCCGGACGTTGGCTGCGACGCTGCCAGGCGCGGGCGAACCATGGCGCAGGTAGGGGCGTGTCCAGGTCCAGGCCCAGCACATCGCCCTGGCAGCCTTCCATTTCGATCATCCGCTTGAACCCGTCGGCGGGCATTTCGATGTCGGCGTCGATGAACGCCAGCCATTCACCGCTGGCCACCGCCGCGCCACGGTTGCGCAGGGCGCCGATGTGCACGCCAGGTACGATCAGCACCCGCGCGCCCAGCTCGTTGGCGATGCGCGGGCCGTGGTCGTCCGAGCCGTTGTCCACCACGATCAACTCGCAGTCCAGGCGCGCCTGGCGAGCGGCTTGCTGCAACGCCCGCAGCGTGCGGCCGATGTGCCGGGCCTCGTTGTACATCGGGATGACGACGCTCACGCAGCTCATGAACGGGCCTCCTGTGGCTCGGCCTGTTCGGCGTCGTAGCGCAAGATGCTGGTCAAGGCGAGCATGATCCACAGCAACTTGTGGTTCTGCGCGCTGAGGAACATCAGGAACAACGCCAGCGACAGGAAACTCATGCCCAGGTGCGTCAACAGGTCCGCTTGGGCCCAGTCCCGGCGCTGCAGCCAGAGTTGGCGAGCGCGCATCAGGTTATAGAGGCCCAGCCCAATTGTGCCGACAAACATCAAGCCGCCTGGCACGCCGATTTCGCTGAAGACTTCCAAGTAGGTGTTATGGGCCTGGCGGTACAGATCGCCCCGTTTGCGATTGGCCGAGAACGCCTTGGCGTAGCCGGTGGGGGCGTAGTGCTCCGGAAACGTCCCAGGGCCTGAGCCGAGTATCGGTTTTTCGCGGATCATCTGGCTGCCCACCAGAATGTACGAGGCGCGGCGACCCAAGGATCCGTCCTGGTAGGCGTTGGCGCCGGAACTGAGGATGCTCAATGACTGGATGCGTGCCATGTAGCCAGCCGGCATCAAGGCGAATGTCGCCGGGACCATGAGTGCCACGCCGAGCATCGCGAACCCCAGGTGCCGAGGACGTATGCGTGGCAGCTGCGCCCGATAGTGATACAACCCGATGATCAGGCTGAGCAACAGCACGACCAGCCCCGAACGCGATTCGGTCTTGGTCATGCCGCCCAGCAACAGGATCAGGGCGCCACCCCAGAACAACCGGTGCAACAGGTTCTGGCTGCGTATGGTCAACAACAATGCCAGCGGTACGGTAAACGCAATCAACAGCGCAAAAGCGTTCGGGTCTTCCAGCAGACCCGAGGCGCGGCCTTGATCCTGGTATTTGGCCGAAAACATCGCCATCACACAGGTGATGGCGACGCTCACGGTCATCAACCGGGCGAATATATCCAGGTTCATCTCGCGACCGATCAGCAACGTGATCACGAACAGAATCAGCCCTACTGAAAGTTCGCGCAGTTGCGTCAGGGACAGGCCAATATTTTCCGAAATCAATAGGCTCAGGCCATACAGCATCATGAAGCCGATCAGGGGCTTCCAGATATTGCTGCGCAAGCGTATCGCCGGGATCTGGTGCAGGGCCAACTGCAACAGCAGGATCAGGATCAGCGCCAGGCCAAAGAACTTGCTGGCGGAAAACGCGCTGTCCTTGAACAAGCCTTCGAACGGCACCAGCGCTGCAATGCCCAGAAGGCCCCAGGCGGGCTTGCGGTACAGCAGGGTGATGCCGACCAGGCCGAGCACTGCGCCCGGTGCCAGGAACGGATAAGGGCTGGCCAGCAATGCCAGGCAGACCAGCCCCAGCAGACTGACGATCGAGAGCGGGACGATCATGGCCGAGCCTCCCGTGCCGTGCGGATATAGAGTTGCGACCAGCGTTCCGCCAGCGTGCGCAGGTCGTAGCGGTCGCGTTGGGTGCAGCGCGCGTTGTCGGCGAGGAGCTGCGCCAGGGGCGGTTCGCTGAACAGCGTTTCGATCTGTCGGGCCAGTTCGTCGGCGTCGGCCGGCGTGGCGAGCAGGCCGTTGTGACGGTCCTGCAGCACATCGGGGATACCGCCAACGCCGAACGCCACCACCGGTACGCCGGCCTGCATGGCTTCGAGCAGGATCATCGGCGTGCCTTCGGTGCGCGAGCTGATCACCAGGACATCGAGGCGGCTCCACCAGGCGTCCATATCGGTCTGATAACCGGGCAGTTCGATGCGCGTGGGCAGCCCGGCATCGGCGATGCGCTTGAGCAAGGGCTGGCGTTCCGGGCCGTCGCCGAGCATCACGGCGTGCAGCGACCCATGGCGCTGGCACAGCGGGATCATGGCGTCGAGGAACAGATCCGGACCTTTCTCGCTACTCAAGCGACCGACGTAGCCGACCCGCCAGTGTTGCCTGTCGTCGCGATGGGGCAGTGGCGTGGTGATGGCGGGCAGGCCGTTGGGGATCACGTCGAGTTTGTCCGCTTTCACGCTGGCCTGGCGGTGCAGCGCCGCGATGCTTTCGGCCACGCAAACCACTCGCTTGACCGGCGCGGTACGGCACAGTTGCAGGCTCAACCACGTATAGAAGCGTTGCTTGGGGCTGCGTGGCGTGAAGCCGTGCTGGGTGATGACCAGCGGCAAATGCAGCAGAGTGGCCGCGGCCCAGCCGAACAACAGGCCTTTGAAATTATGCGTATTGATCAGTGGGCGCTCGGCGCGTCGTTGCCGCAGATGCTGCAACAGTTCGGCCCAACTGGCGCAGTGATGGCAGTCGATCCCGGCCTGGCGGAACCGCGTGATCAAGGTCGGCGGCGCCGCCAGGAACAGCACCTGATGCTGGCCGGGTGTCGCCACGCAATGATCGAGCAGCATCCGCTCGGCGCCATAGAAGCCACCGCTGTCGAGCAGATGAATGATCGACAGAGGAGGGCTGCAGTGGGACGGGCTGAACGGCGCGTTCAATTTTTCACCCAATGAACAAGACTGGGCACGCTCCAGTTGCGGTGTGGGTTGACCTGTTCGGGCGATTGCTCGTTGATCACCAGCAGCACCGGTAGATCCAGCTGGTGGCTGATTTGCGCAGGGTGCTTGAAGCGATGGTCGAAGAACTCACGGACATAGACCAGGGCGATCGCCAACAGCAGCCCACTGAACAAGCCGAACGCGATGATCAGCATCGGCTTGGGAAACGCCGCGGCGGTGGGTTCGTATGGCGGGCTCAAGACTCGGGCGTTGGACAGGTCGTTGTCCAGCGAACGGACGGAGCTGGCTTCGGCGAACCGCTGGGCATAGGTGGAGAACGCCGCATGCAGGGCGTTGATCTCGGTGTCCATCTGCCGCAGCTTGCTCTGGGTTTCCTGAAGTTGGTGGATGCGTTCCTTGAAAGCGGCGATACGCTCGACCTTTTGATTGATCACTGAGCTGACCACTGCCAGGTCGGTGGTGCGTTCTTGAATGCGGTTGTTCACCACTTTCAGGAACTGCTGGCGGGTGCGCATGATCTGCTCCCGGGCCAGTAGCATCGGCTCGCTGCCGGGCTGGAAGATCGCCAGGTCATTCATGTAGCGGCTGACCTGGCTGGTCAGTTGCTCGCCCATCTGCCTGATTTCCCGGTCCTCGAAGGCTATGTTGTCCACGGTGGTGGTGAAGGTGAACGGGAAGGTGTAGTCGTTGAACCGCGAGCTGTTCGCCGTCGCGAGACTGGTCTTGAGGTAGTCGAGCCAGCGTTGGCTTTGCAGGAAACGGTCCTGGAACAGGTTCAAGGCCTGCTCTTCGGTGTTGATGGCGTTCAGGCGAAAGGTGATCTCTTCCTTGGGGTCGGACGAACCGATGCCTTCAAGCAGTGCCAGGCGGTTGCCCTCCAAGCCGTCAAGGCGCGTCTGGTACTGAAGCTTTTTCTGCTCATAGAACGTCTGGGGCAGTTCGATCGATTGCAGGTCCTGGCGGCCGGTGAGGTAGTTCTCCAGCAGTTGCGCGACGAACCGGGTGCCCTGGGCCGGGTCGCCGAAGCTGTAGACGATCGAGATGACATTGGAGCCGGGCAGGGTCTCGATCTTCAGGTTTTCGATGGCCTCGTCGGTCAGCGTATCGAGCACGGTGTCGCGCATCGGATCGACCTCAAGTCCCAAGCCGTTACGCAGCGGGTTGATGACGTACTCGCGCAGTGGCTGGGTGACGTAGTGCTTGAACGGCTCGCTTACCCACTTGTTGAAAATGCCTGGGCTTGGGGTGTATTCGCCCTGTTCGCGCAGGGTCTTGATGGTTCCGCGAATCAACGCCGGCGAGCGCAGGATGTTGCTCTCGGTTTCCATGTCCGCCAGCGACGGTGGAATGAACGTCGCGGTTTCCTGGTTCAGCGAAGTCGTGGCGTCGCCTTGGGAGAGTTTTTTCGACTGGACGATCACCTGGGCGGTGATATCGAAGCTCTGCTTGAGCATCAACGGCAGCACCAGGGCGATCACGGCGAAAATCAGGAAGACGCGCTTCACCCACTGCTTGTTGGCGAAGAAGATCCTGAAGAACTCGTGCAGATAGTTTTCCTTGGGGTTCATGATCGGTCACCTGGGTCAGTTGCTGTTGCTGCTTTTGTTGTCGAGGCGGTAGCCGAGGCTGACCCCAACGCCCTGGAACAACACCACGTCGGCCAGTTGCCTGGCCAGTTCACCGGCGCTGGCCAGCTTGGTCTTGGGCACGAAAAGCATGTCTTCCGGTTGCAGGTAGGCGATCTGTGATGCGTCGCCGCTCAAGGCCTTTTCCACGTCGTAATGGCGAGCTTCAACCATGTTGCCGTTGCGGCGCATGATGACCACCGAGTCGAGCCTTGCCTTGACGTTGGTGCCCCGGGCCAGGGTCAGCGCCTCGAGAACGGAGATCGGGCGGCGGATCGGGTAGGAGCCGGGCTGGGCCACTTCGCCGAGGACATAGATCTCGTTACCGGCGGTGGACTTGAGCAGCACGTCCACGGTCATGTGGCCGGGCAGTTGGGCATAACGCTCGTTGAGGAAGGTCTCCAGTTGGGTAACGGTCATGCCCTGAAGCGGCACCGAGCCGACTTCCGGGAAGCTGGCGTAACCATCCCGGCCCACAGTGATCTCCCGGCTCATGCCCGTGGCCGGGTGGGTCAGGGTATTGCGCAGGGTTGTCTCGCCAGACAGCGGACTGGTCACCATTACGGTCAATTGGTTGCGATTGGGCTGGAACAGCGATTTCTGATCATAGGCACGCTGCACCGTCAGGCGAGCCTCGTCGGTGGTCAGGCCGGCGACTTTCACCGAGGTATTGGCTCCCGGCAGTTCGATGCTGCCGTCGGGCATTACCTGTTGCGTGCCGTTGAGCTGGTTGGCGGCGGTGAAGTTCAGCGCGACCTGGTCGCCCGGTTGCACACGGTAGGCCTGGGGGCCGGTGGTGCTGATGTGGAAAATCACATCCAGCACGTCCTGGGGCCGCAGGGTCTGCTCGACCTTGGGCATGTCGGTGGCCTGGGCATTGGCCGGCGCGGCCGTGAGGATTTGCACTGGCATGGAGCGGGTATCGGTATTGCTGGAGCAACCGGCAAGCGGCAGCAACAGCAGGACAAGCATTTTAACGTTCATCTCGTCATCCTTTTTGCACGCTTACAGGTTGTTGTAGAGCCATTTGGGCATGTAGTACTTGCGGCGGTTGAACACGCTACCCACCACTTTCGCGCCGGCCTGGGCCAGGCGCTGGCGGGCGGCCTGGGCCACTTCCCAGCGGGTGTCCTCGCCGCGTACCACCAGCACCACGCCGTCTACCTGGGTGCTGAGCACCAGCGTGTCACCCGCCGAATACACCGCGTCGGAGTCGATCACCACAAAGCGGTACTGGGCCGCCAGTTGCCTGAACAGCGGGCGCAGGCGCTCGGGGCTCAGGTGGTCGGCGTTGCGGCCCAGGCGGCCGAGGGGCAGCACGTCAAAGGGCAGGCTGGACACTTGCACCACGCAATCCTGCAGCAAGGGCGGGGCGAGGCTGTTGAACAGCAGGTCGCTGAAGCCGCGCTCCTTGTGCAGTGACAGTTGTTGGCTGAGGTTGTGGGGCGACTGGCTGGCATCCACCAGCAGCACGCGGCCGTTACTCATCTGCGCCAGTTGGGCGGCCAGCGCCATCGCGCTGGTACTGGTTCCGGTGCCGTTGTTGGCGGCCGTCAGAAGCAGAATCCGCAGGGAAGGATCGAGCACGGTCGAGGTCAGGTTGGTCTCGCTCGGGCTCGCGATGGTCAGGATATTCGTTGAACCGTCCATTTAACTCGCTCCGTGGCCGCTGAAAACTTTGAATGGGGTAATCATCAGGATCTTCAAATCCAACAACAGGCTCTGTTCCGCGATGTAGCTGAGGTCCAATTCCACGCGCTGGTCGAAGTCGATATTGCTGCGCCCGGAGATCTGCCAAAGGCCGGTCATGCCGGGGTAGATGCTCAGGCGCACAAGATGGTTGTCCTTGTAGCGATAGGCGTTGAACGAGGTCGGCCGCGGGCCCACCAGGCGCATGTCGCCAGTCACGACGTTGATCAGGTTCGGCAGTTCGTCGAGGCTGCTGCGGCGCAGGAACCGGCCGATGGAGGTGATGCGCGGATCGTTGTCGATCTTGAAATCGATGGCATCGGCACCGTGTTTGTTGAGGTGGCGCAGCGACTCCTTGAGGGCCTCGGCGTCAGCCACCATGGTGCGGAACTTGTACATGCCGAAGACCCGGCCGCGGTAACCGGTGCGTTTCTGCACGAACAGGACCGGGCCCGGGCTGGAGAATTTGATCAGCAGGGCCAGGCCCAGCAGCAGCGGGCACAGCATCAGCAGGATCGTCAGGGCGCCAAGAAAGGCCACCACCCGGTTGGTGCGCGACACGGTCCAGGGCCGGCCGCCGTCACGACCGGTCAGCCAGCCTCGGCCTTGGCGGTGGATGGCGGCGTCCAGACGTCGACGGTGATCGGGGTCGATTCGTTTGTCGCGTCCGAAGGCGCTGATGGGTATGTCTTGCTCATGTCGGGTCATAGACGCCTCCGTTGAGGTTTGGCCGCAGGCGTTCAGCCGCGAGCGGTGGGCGGGCGGGCAGTGAGTAGTAATCGACGAACCATTGGACGAAGCGGCCCAGGCCTTCGTCGAGGTCGATGCCGGGTTGGAAACCGGTGGCCCGTGCCAGGTCGCTGGCGTCGGCGCAGGTGTTGAGCACATCCCCCGCTTGCAGCGGCAGCAGCTCGATGCGGGCCGTCCGGCCCAGGTGTTTTTCCAGCAGCGCCACATAGGCGCGCAGTTCCACCGGGTGCTGCCCTCCGATGTTGTAGATCCGCCAGGGCGCGCGACTGGTGGCCGGGTCAGGTTGTTCCCCATCCCACAGTGGCGTGACGTGCGGCGGCTGGCCGATCAGCCGGGCGATGCTTTCGATGATGTCGTCGATGTAGGTGAAATCGCGTTGATGCTCGCCATGGTTGAACAGCTGCAACGCGCGCCCTTCGGCGATGGCGCGGGCAAACTGGATCGGCGACATGTCCGGCCGGCCCCACGGGCCATACACCGTGAAGAACCGCAGGCCGGTGCAAGGGATGCCGAACAGGTGGCTGTAGCTGTGGGCCATCAATTCATTGGCTTTCTTGCTGGCCGCGTACAGCGACAACGGGTGATCGACGTTGTCCCGCACGGCATAGGGCGTGCGCTGGTTGGCGCCGTATACGGAGCTGGAGGAGGCGTAGATCAGATGCTTGACGGGATGGCGCCGGCAGCTTTCCAGGATGTTCAGGAAACCGGTGAGGTTGCTGTCGATATAAGCCTGTGGATTCTCCAGGGAGTAGCGCACCCCGGCTTGGGCGGCGAGATGAATCACGACGTCCGGGCGACGGGTCTGGAACAGTTCGTCGACCGCCGATGCGTCGGCCAGGTCGATTCGGGCCAGGGGGAAATCGCCTGCCTGGTCCTTCACCCAGGCCACGCGATCGTGCTTGAGCTGTGGGTCGTAGTAGTCGTTGAAGTTATCCAGGCCGCACACCCGATAGCCGTCGCGCAACAGCCGCAGCACGCAGTGGGCGCCGATGAAACCGGCCGCGCCGGTCACCAGGATATTCACGCTTGTGGCCCGGCAGTCGGGGTGCCGGGCACGGTGTGCCGCAGCCCGATACCGCGATACAACAGCCCGGCGGCGGCCGGGTGTTCGGGGTTGTACAGGTTGCGGCCATCGATGATCACCCGGGCCCGCAGCTTGTTGGCCAGCAGGTCGAAGTCCACAACGCGAAAGTTTTTCCACTCGGTGCAAATCACCAGCGCGTCAGCGTCTTCCAAGGTGTCGTCGCGGGTGGCGCACAGGTTCAGGTCTTTGCGATAACCGTAGAGGCGGCGGCATTCGGACATGGCTTCCGGGTCGTAGGCCTGGACACGGGCACCTTCGTGCCACAGCGCTTCCATCAGGTAGCGGCTGGGGGCTTCGCGCATGTCATCGGTGTTGGGCTTGAACGCCAGGCCCCAGATGGCAATCGACTTGCCGGCCAGGCCTTCGGCGAACTGCTTGGCCAGTTTTTCGAAAAGGATGTGCCGCTGGCTGTCGTTGACGTCGGTAACGCTGCGCAGCAGGCGCAGCGGCATGCCGCTCTGTTCGGCGGTGTGCAGCAGGGCGCGCAGGTCCTTGGGGAAACACGAGCCGCCGAAGCCGCAGCCGGGGTAGATAAAGTGATAACCGATGCGCGGGTCCGAGCCGATGCCTTTGCGCACCGCTTCGATGTCGGCGCCCAGCCGTTCGGTAAGGTTGGCCAGTTCGTTCATGAAGCTGATACGGGTGGCGAGCATCGCATTGGCGGCGTACTTGGTCAGCTCCGCGCTGCGGTTGTCCATGAACATCAGTTTTTCGTGGTTACGGCAAAAGGGCGCGTAGAGCTCGCTCATCTGGTCGCGAGCCAGCGGGTCGGCGGTTCCGATGATGATCCGGTCCGGGCGCATGCAGTCGGCCAGGGCACTGCCTTCCTTGAGAAACTCCGGGTTGGACACCACGCGCACGTTCAACTGCTTCAGGCCCCGACGCGTCAACGCCTGGCGGGCGCACTCGGCGACCTTGTCGGCCGTGCCCACCGGTACCGTGGACTTGATGACCAGGGTGCGGTCGCTGTCCATGAAATCGGCGATCTGCCGGGTGACCGCCAATACATGGCTCAGGTCTGCCGAGCCGTCTTCGTCGGCGGGGGTGCCGACGGCGATGAAAATCACTTCGCCATGGTTGACCGCATCGCTGGCCTGGGAACTGAACGACAAGCGTCCGGCCTTGATGTTGTCTTCGAGCAGATTGGACAGGCCCGGCTCACTGATGGGCGGTACCGCCTGTTGCAGCTGCCGGATTTTGTTCGGGTCGATGTCAATGCATAAGACGCGGTGTCCGACATCCGCCATCGCGGCGGCCTGGATCAGCCCCACATACCCCGTTCCAAATACGCTCACGTCCATTTTTGGCGCGCCTCGCAGACCGATTGATGTAACTCGGATGAAACTGTTTAGAGGGGTATAGCGCAGCCTCAGAAAAGCGTGTCAGCAAAATGACAGTTGTCACTGTTGGCAATTCAAGTGAAATCCGGCCTTTTGATATCAAGTCATTGACTGTCTTAGGAAACCGCCTGTTTTACTGGTGTTAACGGGAATTTGACAAAGCGATAAACGGTAGTAATCCATAGATTTTAGAATTTGACTGCGTATTTACGTGTCGTTTTTGGGCTAACTTTTTTTTGACGCTTAGTCGAGGAGAGGCATTTCTTGCGCTTTGAAAGTCCGCTGCTAATGTGCAAAAACAAACCGCTTTTGATGTGCGGGAACGAACCGCTTTCAACGCTGTGCTTTGGTCGAGGAACACATGGCCCGATACCTCAAGGAACTGCTACTGGTTCTCTATTTGCTCAAGGGCTACGGCTATTACTTGGAGCGGCTGGACGCGTTGGGCCTGGGGTTCGCGACTTTGCTGTATGGCGCGATGTTCGCGCTGTTGGTGGCGGCGCTGTGGCTGAGTGCCTGCATACGCCAGACGCTGGTCAGGCACGTGTTCGCCTTGGCGATGTTCGTCTCAGCGGTATTTTTCGAGGTCTACACCAAGGTCACCGACAGTTATCTGACCTACAGCCAATTTGTTTCCCTTGTGTACTCGGGGGGCTTTATCCAGGAGGCGGCTTATCAGTATCGCGACGTGATCATCAGCGCAGCGGCCAGCGGCTTGTTGCTGTTGTTCGGCATTGGGCTCAAGCCCAGGCGGTCGCTGTCGATGCCCGGTTACCTGCCGGTGGTCGCACCGGTGTTGGGGGTGTTGCTGCTCAGCGCGGTGTTATTCGTGCGAGCGGGCGAGGGGGCGCGAGGCCTGCCGGTGATGTACACGCCGTTGGCCTATTTGAATCTCTTCACCTACGAGTCCTTGCACAACACTATCGGCCCACGGGAACCAGTCAGCTTGGGGCGGCCATCGGCGGCGATCGACCACGATATTGTGCTGATCATCGACGAAAGCATTGGCGGAAACTACCTGGATATCAACACCCCGTTCGGCGTTCACACCGGCCTCAAGACGCCGCCGGACGGGGTGGATATCTTCAACTTCGGCTACGCGGCTTCTATCGCCAATTGCAGTGCCGACACCAACGTCACCCTGCGTTACGGCGGCACTCGCGCCGACTACATACGCATCAACAGCACGCTGCCGTCGATCTGGCAGTACGCCAGGAAAGCCGGTTTGCGCACCGTCTACATCGACGCCCAGCGCACCGGTGGCAATCTGCAGAACTTGATGACCGACCTGGAAAAAAGGGACATCGACGTGTTCGTCCAGTTCGACCAGACCAGCGTGCGCGACCGCGACATGGCGGCCGCGGCGAAATTGATCGAACTGCTGGGCGATGACCAGGCCGAACTGATCGTAGTCAATAAGGTAGGGGCGCATTTCCCGGTGCACGACAAATACCCCGACGACTTCATGAACTACCGTCCGGCGTTGCCCCGTGGGCAATTCCAGGACGTGTCGGACACCGGCAAGCGCGATGGTTTCAATGGCCAGGAAGATGACTGGGTGCTGTACCGCAATGCCTACCAGAACACCTTGCTGTGGAACGTCGGCGAGTTCTTCAAGCGCATTTTCCAGCAGGCTGACTTGAGCAAGGCCGTGTTGATCTATACCTCCGACCACGGCCAGGACCTGCATGAGCGCGGCAACCCGGGCCTCAACACCCACTGCGACGGCGACCCGGTGGCGGAGGAGGGATTGGTGCCGCTGGTGGTGATCCAGGGCAGCCAGCTGCATACCCTCGATTGGAGCGCTACCTGGACGCGCAACAAAGACCGCTCGAGCCACTACAACATCTTCCCGACCTTGCTGCAGCTGATGGGCTACGACCCCGCCGGAATCGAATCGGCCTATGGAAAATCCCTGGCCCAACCCACCGATGACGACTTCACCTTCAATTACCGCTTCAACGCCCGACTGGGGGCGAAACCGGCCTGGAAGCACATCGACCTGGGCAGCATCGTGACACCGCCTCCTGGCCAGGCTGAAATGGCGGTGGGGCATTGATTGTGGTGGGGCAGTTTGCAGGGGGCGTTGAATGTACCGGCGCCTTCGCGAGCTTGAAAAGCACAGGCCAGTTGGGCAAGTTCATCTCTGGGGGCGATCACACAACTCCGCTATCCTGAATCTCATGTTTATCCACTGAGCCTGTTCATGCTTGAAGTGCGCGAGGTTTTCAAAAGCTATGCCACGCCCCAAGGCCCGTTGCCGGTGTTGCAAGGCATCGACCTGACGCTGTCGCCGGGCAGCAGCCTGGCGTTGATGGGGGAGTCAGGCAGTGGCAAAAGTACGTTGCTGCATTTGGTCGCCGGGCTGGACAAGGTCGATCGCGGCAGCATTCGCAGTGGCGAGTATCGGCTCGAGGGAATGAGCGAGAGCCAACTGGCGAACTGGCGGCGCACGGAAATCGGCTTGGTGTTCCAGCAGTTCAACCTCATCAGCAGCTTGCCGGTGGAGGACAACCTGGCGTTCCAGGCGCGCCTGTGTGGCCGCTATGACGCTGCCTGGCAGGCTCATCTGGTGCAGCGGCTGGGGCTTGCGGACTTGTTGCGGCGTTACCCTGAGCAGCTTTCCGGCGGGCAGCAGCAACGGGTCGCATTGGGTCGGGCGCTGGCTTCGCGGCCGCCGTTGTTGCTGGCCGATGAACCCACCGGCAGCCTCGACGAAGCCACCAGCGATGAAGTGTTGCAGCTGTTGCTGGAGTTGCTGGACGGCAGCTCCACCAGCCTGCTGATGGTCACGCACAGTCCGCGGGTGGCCGCTCGCCTGGCCCTTCGCGTGGAATTGCATCGCGGACGGCTGGCGCAGGTGGCCCAGGGGTGATGATTCTTCGCCAGACCCTCAAGGCCTTGCTCAGCCATTGGCGCCAACACCCGGTGCAGTTTTTCAGCGTGCTGACCGGCCTCTGGCTCGCCACCAGCCTGCTCACCGGCGTGCAAGCCCTGAACAGTCAGGCCCGGGAAAGCTACGCCCGCGCCAGCCAACTGATCGGCGGCGAACCCCAGGCCAGCCTCAGTGCCCCCGGCGGCGGCACCTTCCCCCAGCAATGGTTCGTCGAGCTGCGGCGCCAGGGCTGGCCGGTGTCGCCGGTGTTGCAGGCGCGGGTGACGCTCAAGGGGCACGAAGATCAACGCCTGCAACTGATGGGCATCGACCCGGTGTCGCTGCCCCCCGGCGCGGCGCTGGCGGGCCAGGCGCGGGAAATGAGCGAGGTGGTGGAATTTTTCACCGACCCAGGGCGTACCTGGATCGCTCCGCAAACGCTGCAAGCACTGGAGCTGGAGGAGGGCGACCGGCCCCAGACCGTCGACGGGCAAGCCCTGCCGCCGCTGCATGTCCAGCAAGACATGGCGCCGGGCGTATTGCTGATGGACATTGGCTTTGCCCAGCCGCTGCTCAGGCTGCCGGATCAATTGTCGCGGTTGTTGTTGCCCGCCACGTTCCGCGCGGCAGTGCCGGAAGCGTTCAGCGGTCGTCTGCAACTCAAGCGCGCCGACGAAGAGAACAACCTGTCGCGCCTGACCGAAAGTTTTCACCTGAACCTCGACGCCCTGGGTTTCTTATCCTTTGTGGTGGGGTTGTTCATCGTTCACGCGGCTATCGGGTTGGCCCTGGAACAACGTCGCAGCCTGTTGCGGACCTTGCGCGCCTGTGGGGTCAGTGCGCGGATGTTGGTCACCAGCCTCGCCCTCGAGCTCGGAGCGCTGGCTTTGCTGGGCGGGATCGCCGGGGTGCTCAGCGGCTATTGGCTGGCGAGCCTGCTGCTGCCCGATGTCGCAGCGAGCCTGCGGGGGTTGTACGGTGCCGAAGTCGCCGGGCATCTGAATCTCAGCCCTTGGTGGTGGCTCAGTGGCGTGGGCCTGAGCTTGCTGGGCGCGCTGCTGGCCGGGGCTGACAGTTTGCTGCGCGCCGCGCGCCTGCCGTTGTTGGCCCTTGCCAATCCCCAGGCCTGGCATCAGGCCCACGCGCGCTGGCTGCGTCGCCAGGGCTGGGTGGCGACATTGGCGGCGCTGGTTGCCGCGTCGGCCTTGATTTGGGGCGACAGCCTGGCCAGCGGTTTTGTCTTGATGACGGCGTTGTTGCTGGGCGCGGCGCTGGCCTTGCCGGTGTTGCTCAACCTCGCGCTGAACCTGTTGTTGCGGCGCAGCCGCTCGGTGCTCGGGCAATGGTTTGTCGCCGATTGTCGCCAGCAACTGCCGACGCTGAGCCTGGCACTGATGGCTTTGCTCCTGGCGCTGGCGGCGAATATCGGTGCGGGCAGCATGACCTCGGGGTTCCGCCAGACGTTCAGCCATTGGCTCGAACAACGGTTGACCGCCGAGCTGTACATCAACCCGCAAACCCCGGCCCAGGCGGGCGAGTTGCACGCCTGGCTCAAGCAGCAGCCGGCGATCACGGCGGTGCTGCCCAACTGGCAAGTCCTGATTCCCCTGCAAGGCTGGCCGACGGATGTCTACGGAATCATCGACCACCCTGCCTATCGCCAGCATTGGCCGTTGCTGGCGTCGGCCGGTGATGATCCCTGGGAACAACTGGCCAGCGCCGACACGCTCATGCTCAGTGAACAACTGGCCCGGCGCTTGAAGGTGGGCATTGGCGATCCATTGACCATTCCCACACCCCAAGGGCCGTGGGCGCCGCGCATCGTCGGGATCTACGCTGACTACGGCAATCCGAAGGGGCATGTGCTGGTCAATGCCGAGCATTTGCTGGCGCACTGGCCGCAACTGACGCCCAGTCGCTTCAACCTGCGCATCGAGCCTGCCGCGATCGGGCCGCTGCTGGCCGCGTTGCAAGCCCGGTTCAGCCTGGATGACAGCCGCATCGTCGATCAGGCGCGGCTCAAGGGGTGGTCGACCCAAGTGTTCGAACGTACATTTGCCGCCACCGCTGCGCTCAACAGCCTGACCCTGGCGGTGGCCGGAGTCGCGTTGTTCATCAGCCTGCTGACCCAGAGCCAGAGCCGCCTCGGCCAACTGGCACCGCTGTGGGCGCTGGGTGTGACGCGGCGGCAATTGATGTTACTCAACCTCGGCCAGACTTGGCTCCTGGCGCTGCTGACATTGGTGTTGGCCTTGCCCTTGGGGATTGCCCTGGCCTGGTGCCTGGACGCGGTGATCAACGTTCAGGCTTTTGGCTGGCGCCTGCCGTTGCAAGTTTTTCCATTGCAATTGGCGCAATTGCTCGCCCTGGCGATGTTCGCCACGCTACTGGCATCGGCCTGGCCGCTGTATGCGTTGTACCGCACGCAGCCGGCGGATTTGCTGAGGACCTTTGCCCATGAAGATTAGAGTCGCTCTGATGCTGCTGGCGCTGCTCAGTGGTTGTGACGATGCGCAGCCGCCGCAGAAAGGCTTTGCCGGTCTCGGTGATCAGGCGGTCGCGTTCACCCCGGTGGTGCCGGGACGGGTGTTCAGTTTTCCGGCCGACCATGGCATCCACGATGGCTTTCGCATCGAGTGGTGGTACGTCACCGCCAATCTCAAGGATGCCCAAGGCCATGATTTCGGCGTGCAATGGACGCTGTTTCGCAGCGCCTTGAACGCTGGCCCTCAAGCCAATGGCTGGCGCAACCAGAGCATCTGGCTTGGCCACGCCGCCGTCACGTCCGCCACCGTGCACCATGCCGCCGAACGTTATGCGCGAGGCGGCGTAGGGCAGGCCGGCGTGCAGGCGACGCCTTTCGATGCCTGGATCGACGACTGGCGCTTCAGCAGCGAGGCTTCGGCGGCCGACCCTCTGGCGGACATGCGATTGCAAGCCCATGACCCGCGCGTCAGCTATGCCTTGCGACTCACCTCGACCGGTCCGTTGGTGTTGCAGGGTGACAAGGGTTTCAGCCAGAAATCCGAACAAGGCCAGGCGTCGTACTACTACAGCCAGCCGTTCTTCCAGGCCACCGGCGAACTGGAAATCGACGGCCAGCGCTATCAGGTCAGCGGCCCGGCCTGGCTGGACCGCGAGTGGAGCAGCCAGCCGCTGACCGCCAACCAGACCGGGTGGGACTGGTTCTCCCTGCACCTGGGCAGCGGTGAGCATGTGATGCTGTATCGCATGCGTCACAAAAACGGCGCGCCTTACCTGACGGGCACCTGGATCGATACCCGGGGCCAGGCGCAAACCCTGCAGGCCGGGGAAATCGACCTGGAGCCGCTGGACACTGCCAAGGTCGCCGGCCGCTCGATGCCGATGCGCTGGGCGATCAGGATTCCCGGCAAGCAGCTCGATATCACCACCGATGCCCTGAACGCCAATGCCTGGATGAACCTGCGCATTCCCTATTGGGAAGGTCCGGTGCAACTTCATGGCAGCCACGACGGCACTGGCTATCTGGAAATGACCGGCTACTGACAATTGCTGGAACTCCCCGCGAACGTCGACCCTCATAGGTTATGAATGTCTTGCACGGAGCCCGTGATGAGCGATGACCTCAAACCTCCGTCGCTGGCTGATTGGCAGCGGCTGTTCGACGACAAAGCCTACTGGCAGCAGTCCCCCGACGCTCATTTCACAGAGTTGATGCGGGTGGCTGATGACTTGTTCGGTCTCGGCGCCATCGACCTGACGCAATGGCAGGATTTGAAAACGAGGGCCGAGCAGCTTCACCAGCGCTCCCCCGATGCCAATGTGGCTGAAGAAGTCGCCGACCCTGATGCCTGACCCAGGTTGAACGACCAAGGAGTTCGCTATGAAGCACAACCCCGATCAACCCCAGCAAAACCCTGATGACCCGGCGCTGCCCGGCGAAGTGGAACGCGACAACGATGCCTTGCGACCCAACGATCCGGCCAAGCGCAAACAGGAGCAGGGTCACCCCGGGGCAGGGGAAACCGATGCGCAAAAGACCGGGCGGCGTGGTTGAGGC
>Ga0308169_10002224_pt1 | contig 20495 bp, 26 predicted proteins | sample PhyBR1_2_FD_202139 | JGI IMG/M metagenome (GOLD analysis project Ga0308169, IMG submission 202139) | Phyllosphere microbial communities from UC Gill Tract Community Farm, Albany, California, United States - DLSLSB.R1 | ecosystem: Host-associated > Plants > Phyllosphere > Unclassified | place...
TTATCGCGCTAATTTGGTCAGTTTTCGATCTAAGCCAGCAAGGGCGACCGTGAAACTGCCGGTGCGTTAGCGATCGCCGTAGAGCCTCGAGGTAGCAAACGCATCCTGCCAGATGGCTCTCAGCAATGGCTCCCGCTGCTCGTCGTACGGGCAGTGATCCAACTGACCAGCTGGATCTCTACTCGCCGCGATTCCTTCGTTCCGCGCGATCTCCGCCTCGCGAGATACAGCATTCACGGCGACCCCCAACCTATCCACCCCAGGTTTGGGACCACCGTTTTCTCGCTAGGAAACTTGTAAGGATCAAGCCAATTCGAAACCATAAGACCGGTCTGTGGCATTCAGGCTTTGATCCATACGCTCGCCTGAATGGGCGTAGCACCTTCGGATCGCACCGAATGCCCACTCGCTTCTCAGCCAACCAGCCCGCGCAGATCGCGTCTGACGACACGTCGGTCCGGCTCACTGGTCGAGCTTCCGGCCCTGCATCTTTCCTAACAAGGCGTGCTCCGGGTTGCCAACCCTCCGTTCGTGCTCTCGTACGGTCCGAGTAGGCAAGTCAAACTCGCCTTAATCTACTAGTCGCGCCCGTCGCCCCGCGTGATCATGCCCAAGGCCCCTTCCTTGTGACGGGCACCGACGGCCTGCCATAGCGGCCCTCGGCCTCATCGACGGTAGCGATCTTGCTTGGGCTGTATTCTCGCGTCGCATGCAGGCGGCGTAGGATCATCGCCAGGTCGCGCTCCGTCAGGCCAGACGCTGGATCGATCACTTGCCCTTCAGGCAACGGCTCGACCCAAGCAGCAAGACGGTTGCACGCCTCGCCGAGTTCGGGATCCGGGGAATCGTCAAATTCAGCCATAGTCGGGAACCTACCCGTTCCGCTTGCGTCCGCAAGTTCATAGAACGGCCGAAGGAAGAAGCGAGGATGGCAACGATCACCGAAGAGGCCCTGCGAGGCGAATGGTTCTACCTCGAGGAAGAGCAACCACTCGATCTGAGTAGCCCGTCCTTTTATATCCTGGCCGCCGGCCGCATCGCGCCAAACGATCGGCCCGGCGAAGTCGGGTCCTATCTGATCGAGGCTGGCAAGGTGGTCATCCAGTTTGCGAGGTATTCTCGGGCTGCACTGACCATCGAACTGACGTGCGATGCGCCGACGTTTGGCGAGGGCACCGATCTGCTGACAGCCAACGCCTCCTACGGTATGGCCGCGGTCGACGAGCCGCTGCACTACTACGGAACCTTCGTTCGTCGCCGCGCCGACTACCGTTCGACGCCTGGCACATGGCGTCGGATCAGCTGAGATTCTCGGCGACTTACCTTGAAACGGTCTCAAGGGTTGCGGCGCTGATTAGCCTCACGGTCCCCTCTGACGTCACCAGTTCGTTGGGCGAACCAAACGGACAGACTTCGATCGCCAGTCCTAGAAACGAGTCCAGCTTCCTCGGCCTGTACCCGAGGACCCGCTCCGTATCGTCAGCGAGCTGCTCCAAAGACCCTATGCGAAGTCGCCAGCTGATGACGTACTCGCCGCGTTGCGTAGCATGCACGAATGCCTCGCGCATGGTATCCCGTATCCCCATGCGAATTGTAATAATGCGCAGCGATATTCATCGCAATATCCGACGCGCGCTCGGGCCTTACCCTCTATGACGATCGGGCTCTACGGGCTCATCGATCGCGGCATGCTGTTGCAACCGAGCCAGTCCGCAGGCAGCGAGCAGCTTGTCGGATAGTAGCGAAGCCGCCTCGACGTCGAGCGTCGCGGCAAGACCCGGGGCCTCGACAAGCACCCGCCCCTCGAAGGCCGTGATCTCAAACGCCTCAGGTCGCAGCAAGCTGGCCATTATGTTTCTCCCGCTGCCGGGCGACGGTCGGCGCGGCATAACGGCCCTGCACTGAATGTACCCAGTTGGGAAACGTCTGTTTCCTCCTTGACGCAGGTCAATTTACTGGATCGTCCCACCGTCTATTTTAGCGAGATGACGAGAACCCCTGTTGAGATCCGCGCGCATGCGGAGGCGTACCGGGAGTTGCACACTCACCTGCAAGGGCCGGTCCTGACGCAAGCCATCGAGGATGTCGCCATCGCGCTGGACCGGCTGGCGGCCAGGATTGAGCAGCAGGACGAGGCGGTACGGAACGCATCGAAGCTCGCGCTGAGCTTCGGCCACTGATCGAGTTCTGTCGGGTTGAGGAAGAACCGATGGCCCAAATCGGTAAGACGTCGCAATCAGAGGCCCCGTCAACTGTAGGTTGCCTGCGTCAATTCAGGTTGTTGACGCAAGGACCGCCGTAAAGCAGTTTCATCCGCCGGTTCCCGGGCAGGAGAATGCCAGCTTCGTAAGCTGCTGTTCGCTGCCGCTTCGCTATCCCTGTTCGTCGGGGCGCCCTCAATAGCTGCGCCTTGTAAGGGTGCCAAAGGTCGCTTCACGATTTGATGGACCTTGTGACGAGTCTGGATCGCCGAAGCTTGGAACCCTGAAGCTGTCGATGTATTGACGAGCCCTGCGCGCCTCGTCACCCTTATGTGCGGCTGGCACAATCTCCTGATGGCGGCGAAGCTCTACGGCTCGAGCAGAAGAACGCCAGTCCCAAAAGCATCTGCTAAACCTCATTATTTCCAAGGAGATAGGCGGCGAGCATTGCATCGGTGGCACCACGTGCAACTGTGGCGCGCGGTTGCGTAGCTGTCATCACCAGTCAACTGGTCGCCGCGCCCCAATTGTAAGCGCGGGGAGCGCAGGATTACCGTGGCCCATCTCCTACTCTTTCTAGTCGTACCGAGTTGAGGCTGATATATGTCAAATCTTAAAATTATCAGGGGGCACCATTGCCTGCAGCGCATTGCGTATCATCGCTCGAAGGAATCATACTGCAGGCAGACCAGGGCTTCCTTGATCTGCTGAGGCGCCCTGAGGAGGAAGTGATCGGGATATCCTATGGGCAGATCACCGATCCCCGGGACCTGAAACGAAGCGCCGACATGCTAGCGGCATTGACGGAAGGTGCCGCCCCCATGCGTTTGCAGAAGCGATACCTGCGGCCCGACGGCACCTCCATCGCGGCAAATCTACTGATCACGCGCTTCTCACGCCCTGATCGTTTGATAAGCACCCTGTTCTGGCGCGAGAGCGGTCGGGACCCGCCTCCGGCCAGACTATGGGAGGCAGCCCTTCGGATACGTCATGTCCATGATGCTCGCATCAGGCTTTTCGGCGCCGATCTTAGCACCGATCCGATCGGATCGGTGCTCATCGGGATCTATCTGGCCGAAGCCGAGGGCCGTAGTATCGGCCTGGGGGAGATCGCGACATATGCAGGAATCGCAAGCTCAACCGCCGCCCGATGGGTCACAGTGTTGCAGCAGCGCGGGATCGTCGAGTGGGAACAGGACGCAACGATCGACCTTCGACTGACCCAATCGGGAATGGACCGAGTGGAGGCAATGCTCGCTACGGTCTATGAGGCACCCGATGGGGCGATGATGCTGGCTTAAAGTCCACTTGGGAACGCACCGGCGCGTCTTACTGGGTCGAGCGAGCCGATTACAGCCTTTGCCGACGAAATCCGAGGGCGACAAACTTAACTCGGATTAGCCTTATATTGATAGCAGCGGCTAGGCTTCCCTGATCTAGATTGTGCCCGCTACGCGTCACGCCGCGCGTAGGGGCATGAGACAGGAGGCCAAAATAATGGCTCTTGAACAACACGACAAACTCAAAGCCCTTCTACTGGAAGCGCTGGCAATAGCCGATAGGATGGAGGGGCATGATGTTCTCGCCCTCTACATCGTCCAGGCACTGGATAACCTGACGCCCGACGTCCCGCAGTGAGCCGTACGACGAAAGCTGTCGCTGCCACACCAGGAACGAACGGGCTACGTGCCCTTTCATGTCCGGGAAATCGCGTCCCCGATCAGCGTCAAGTCGAGCAGCCGCCGTCGATGCTACCCGATCCGTCTGCATCGCGGGTTTGGGGGGCTCGGGTAGCAAGCAGTGCCACGCTGTAGCCCGCCAACCACGCTTGGCAGGCTTCATAATTCGAGCTGGGCCAGGGGCAATCCAATGGGGTCATCCCCGATTTTCCTGCCTCCATGCCTTGAGCGTGAGCCACAGAGATCGGGTGAGGGCTTGCGCACATCGCGTATCAATTAACATTTTCCCCATCGATCTCAATGTCGGTTGGGTTGGCTAGCTACGATACTGCACCAAAAAGCTGCCCGTCTGCTTTCTTTCCAACCCTGTCGTTCCCGAGATGCATTCGATTCCGAGAACATCGTGACCTTCTCCCTCGCCCTCCCTTTGCAGCAACGCGCACCAGCTTTCCTGCCGCCCGCCGGACCAAGTCGTGAGCATCGTTCCTGCCCGCTTCCAACCCGCCAGCAAAGCCCGACGCATCTGCACTATGCCCTTGCTGATAGCGGTCAGTCTTTCCTCTCAGCCGCCAAGAGACGATCCCCGAGAACATGTTCGAGATCCTTCAGGGCCGCTGCCGCCGTGGCGGTCGGCCCCGATCCTCCCCCCATGGCTACGACATCGCCCATGAAATCGGTGGTGATCCGAATCGCCTTGTTATTGTCGGTGACGTGGGCGAGCGGGTCGGCCTGATCGAGGGCCTGGACGCCGACGCTGGCGCGTGCCGTCCCGCCCTCATACCAGATGCGGCCGACGAGCTTGGGTACCAGCCCTTCTGCACGCCATGCCGCAATCCGAGCTTCTGAGATCGACTGGATGCCTTCGACGGATACGTCCTCCATCGTCAGATCTGCATCCAATCCAAAGTTGGCGAGAAGCAGCAGCTTGCAGGCGGTGTCCCAGCCTTCGATATCGTTGCGCGGATCGCTTTCGGCAAAACCGGCATCCTGCGCTTCGGCCAACGCCTCTGCGAACCCCATGCCGCCCGACGACATGGCGTGCAGGAGGTGATTGGTCGTTGCATTGAGTATGCCCTCGATCCGCAGGATCGAGCAGCCCCGCAGCGCATAGTCCAGCAGGTCGATCGTCGGGAGAGCGGCAGCTGTCGCGCCGCTGATCTTGAGCCTCGCGCCCGACGCGCGCGCGAGATCGCGCAGGTGCCGTCCGCTATGGACGAGCGCGCCCTTGGAGATGACGATCGCATCCATCCCCGCCGACAGGGCGGACGCGGTGTACGCCAGGCCAGGTCCTCCGGTGCGGAAGTCGCTGGGTCCGGCTTCGATCAGCACGTCTGCGCCACTTGCTCGGATGAAGTCGGGGCCAGATGCCCCCGTCTCAAACGAGTTCAGACGTTCCCATCTCAACCCGGCACGGTCGCTGATACCCGATCGCGATCCGCACGCTGCAACCAGACTCACTTCGGTCCGGTAGAACTGGCGGTAACGCTCTCGGCGGGACAGGAGCATTTCCGCCACGGCCCTGCCGACCCCACCGAAGCCCACGATGGCGACCCGACACTCGCGCATATCTCGTTCCCCCAGCCTACTTCGCGAACAGCTTGGAAGGATCAGCGAAAGCCTTCATCTCGACTGCATTGCCGCTAGGGTCCTTGAAGAACATCGTCGCCTGCTCGCCGGGCTCGCCCTTGAAGCGAGTGTAGGGCTTGATAATGAAGTCGACGCCGGCTGACGTCAGCCGCTCGGCAGCGGCGTGCCAATCTTCCATCGGCAGGACGACGCCAAAATGCCTGACAGGCACGCCATGACCATCGACTGCGTTGGCCGATACGGCACCGGTCTCATGCGGTGCGAAGTGAGCGACGATCTGATGTCCGTAGAAATCGAAGTCGACCCAATCGACCGAACTGCGACCTTCGGGACAGCCGAGCAGGTCGCCGTAGAAGGAGCGTGCCGCGTTGAGATCGTCGACGGGAAATGCCAGGTGGAAAGGTGGAATGACAGACATCGGCAGCATCCTGATTGCGTGACGTCATTGCCATACCAATCACCCGGCATCATGAAAAACGGTATATCGTGAACGTGAGCAACGCGATATCTGATCAATCACGATGATCCCGGAACTCCGTACTCTTATCGCCGTGGCACGGAACGGCACGTTCGCCGCCGCAGGACAGCGGCTTGGTCTCACACAGTCGGCCGTGAGCGGACACATCCGCCGCCTGGAGGATGCTCTGGGCTTCCTCTTGTTCGAGCGCACAGGCCGATCGGCGCGCTTGAACGCTGCCGGCGTCCGTGTCTTGGAACGTGCCGAGGACCTCGTCGCGGCGTTCGACGCTTTGGCAGACCCTGCTCGCCACGAGGAGACGGGCAGGCATCTACGGATCGGCGCGATCGCCTCAGTTCAGACGACGCTCGTCGCGCGGGCTCTCGTATCTTTCCGAGCGCAGTTCCCCGCCTGCCGCATCCATCTGGTGCCCGGTGTCTCGCTGCAGCTTCTGGACAGGGTCGATGCTGGCGAACTTGAGCTTGCCATCGTTATCCGTCCGGCCTTCGATCTTCCATCGAACCTCGCCTGGGTCCCTTTGGTCACGGAGGACTATGCCCTGCTGGCGCCGCGGATGGTCGATGAGGATCAGGACTGGCGAACGATCGTCGCGACGTGGCCGTTCATACGTTACGATCGTTCCTCCTTCGGCGGTCGGCAGGTGGATCGCTTCCTTCGTCGGGAAGGTGTCTTTCCACAGGAATGGCTGGAAGCTGACGAGATCCAGGCGATGGTCGCGCTTGTGGAAAGCGGGATCGGGTGTGCGATCGTCCCCATCACGGAGGGGTTGGAGGTATCGCCGAACCGCGTTCGGCGTATCCTGCTCGGTCCCGACGCGCCCCGACGCGAGATCGGCGTGGTTCATCAGACGCCAGGATCCACGACCGAGGTAGATGCCCTGATCGGCCGCCTCGTGGACGCAAGACGGGACTGAAGCCGATCCCACTGGGCGACCCGCTGGAAGCAACCTGTCTCGAAATGCCATCCGTTGCAGGAAAGCGGACGGGCGTGATCGACCATGCCCGCCGCTGCCGCCAGCCGGATGAAGCGGCAATGCCGGCCAGTAGCCCCCCGTCAACGCTCGTTGCCGTCCTGGTGACGCAGTCGCTTCATCCGAGGCCAGCATCACCCCAATAGCCCCCACTTCATCGGGCATGCCGAATCCCTTCAGCGACGTGTCCGATACGAGCGACTGCATCCCGGCGCCTCGATCGGGACCGCTCCCTGTCATCGGCTCCCATATCGGTGTCCCGATCGCAGCAGGGGGGCGCATTCCAGCGTGTGTCCGCCCGACCGGCACTGCGTCCGGATCGTCGCGGCATCCAGCACTTTATGATACGCAACCATGCGATCCGCCGTGACGACCGGCCGTTCCATCTGACGCCGCAGCTTCACGTCATCGACTTCATCCTGCAGCAGCAATAGAAAGAGAGCGCATAGCCGTCGGAAACCGCGCGAAGCTATCGGGCGACACGCTCTCGTGCCGCCGTTCGAAATCATTCAGTCGTCACCGGAGACACCGCTCATGGGTTCACCTGCTCTGAAATTCCAGATCTCGTCGACGGTTTCGGACGAGGCTGCCGCGCAGATGAAGTCGTTCTACGACAAGGATCCATCGTTGGTTAAGGGGGATCCACCCAAGACCCAGGCGGACTGGGACAGGATGTCGGCAGAAGCCGATGCCGGAAAGAAACCCCAGAGCGACGCCTATGCGGAGAAGATCGGGGTGTCCGTCGAAAGGGATGCGCTGGGAGGCGTGCCGATCATCCGGATCAAGCCGCCCGGCCTGGCCGCCGATACGGGGCGGGTCCTCATCTACATCCATGGCGGCGGCTACGTCGTATATTCCGCTTCCGCCGAACTCGTGCTGCCGACGCTGATGGCGACGGAACTCGACATCGAGGTGGTCTCCATCGATTACACCTTGGCGCCGAGATCCGATTACGAGACCACCACCGACCAGATCCTGTCGGTCTACGATGCGATCGCCGACTCGGGCATCAAGGCGTCGAGCATCGCGATGTCCGGCGATTCCGCTGGCGGGGGTATCGCCTTGGCGTCGGTGCTGAAGATGCGTGATCGAGGTCTCCCGCTACCGGCGGCACTCTACCTGCAGTCGCCGAACACCGACGTCACGGATGCCGGCGACAGCCGGATGACCCTCGTCGACGCCGACCCGATCATCGCGATTTCGGCAGTCCAGGAGATGCGGTCGGCCTATGTTCCGGACGGGCAGTTCAAGAATCCCCATGCCTCCCCGGTGTATGGCGACTACGCGAGAGCATTTCCGCCGACCCTGATCCAAGGTGGAACGCGGGAGGTGCTCCTGAGCGATTTCGTAAGGCTCTATCAAGCGATGGCGCAGGGCGGGAACGAAGCGGTCCTCGATCTGTACGAGGGCATGTGTCACGTCTTCCAAGCCCGGTTTCCCGAAGTGCCGGAGACGCGAGCCGCCATATCCAGGGCGGGAAGCTTCATCCGCTCCAAGCTTGACTAGTTCGACCGAACCCCCGGTCTGATCCCGCCGCGATGCCAGACCCGTCCCGCTCGGGTCGTCATCGACGTTCGCCTGCAGCGGGATCGGACGATCGCTCCGATGACGCGATCCGTCGTTACGGCGCTAGTGGCGATCGGCCGCCGACGTCTTCGTCATCGCGAGATATTCGTCGAGCACCCCCAGCCGCTCGGCGATCGCCGGGCGATACGGCACGTCTTTGGGCGACAACGCCAGCGCGCGCGCCCAATACGGCCGCGCAGCGGCGAAGTCACCGCTCTGGATCAACGCCACGCCGAAGAAGAACGGAGGTCCCGGGTGTCCCGGTTCAAGGCGGATGGCCTGTCGGAACGCGAAGCGCGCGGCCGGTGACACCACCCCGCCATCATGCCTTTCATAGGCCATGCCGAGCCAGGTCCACAGGGCGGCGCTGTGGGGCGCGTCGTCGACGCCGCGCAGCATCGCACGCACCGCGGTCTGCGGATCGCCCGCCCGCGTCGCCGCGTCGGCCAGCGTAACGTAGGAGGTTTCGTCCGCGGACCGGCCGAACATGTCGCTGCGCAGTTCGATCACGTCCTGATCGAGCGCGATCGGGCGGGTGAACGCCCTTACCGGATGGCCAGGCATGCCCGGGCGGCCCTGTACCGCATAGCCGGTCGCGCCGAGCACCAGTCCCGCGCCGATGAAGCTCCACAACGCCCGCGCCACTCCGAGCAGCAGCAACGCGCCCACGACCGCGACGCCGATCAAACCCAACCCGATCCACACCATCAGCCGCATCACCTCTTGAAGCTCGCCCGCGCCATCCACAAGCCGAGCGCGACGAGTAGTCCCGGCGCGAGCCACAACGGCGCGGTCAACGGACTGAACGGAGGGTCGTAGGTGACGTAGTCGCCGTATCGCCGCACCAGCCAAGCTCGAATCTGGTTCGGCGTTTCGCCGGCCTGGATGCGGAGGCGGACGAGCGCGCGCATGTCGCCGGCCATCTCCGCATCGCTGTCCGCGATCGACTGGCCCTGACAGACCAGGCAGCGCAAGCTTTCCATCAACGCCCTTGCCTGCGCCTCCTGACGTGGATCGCGCAGCTGCGTGTTGGCCATCGGCGCGGGCGGCAGCGCACTGTCGGCAAGGGCGGGACCGGCAACCAGCAGCATGAGTATCGCAAGCCGTCTCATCTCGCCGCCTCGACTGCCGCGACGATGGCCGCCACCTCGTCCCCTCGGATCGCTCCGACGTGCTGGAGCAGGATCGTGCCATGGCCGTCGACCAGGAAGCTTTCGGGGACGCCGGACGAACCGAGAGCCAGCTGCACCGCGCTCGTCCTGTCGTCGCCGATCGCGGAATAGGGGTCGCCTGCGCGTGCGAGGAATTCTCGCATCGCCGCCGGGGTGTCGCGGATGGCTATGCCCTCGATCGACACGCCCGCCTGCTTCAGCGCCATCAGCTGCGGCGCCTCGGCCGCGCACGGGACGCACCAGCTGGCGAAGACGTTGAGCAGCCGAGGCTTGCCGTCGGCGAAGTCCGCGCTGCTCACGCCCGGTTTGCCGGGGAGCAATGGCGGTGCGGAAAGCGCGGGCAGGGGCTTGCCGACCATCGCCGAATAGACCGTTCGGTCAGCAGGGTGGTACAGCGCGACCGCGACGATCGCGATGACGAGCGCGAACGCCGCGAGCGGTGCCCACTGCCTCATGCCCGGGCCTCCTGGTCGGTACGCCGACGCACGCGCCACTCGCGCAGCACGCGACCGATCAGGGACAGCGTGCCGCCAAGCGCGACGAGCACGCCGCCCAACCAGATCAACGTCACGAACGGCTTCCACCACAGGCGCAGCTGCACGCGCCCCCGTCCGTCCATCTGTCCAAGCACCGTGTAGAGCTGGCCGTCGAACATCGTCGCGATCGCCGACTCGCTGGTGGTCGTCACCGGATTGGCGAAGAAGCGCGACTGCGGCCGCAGGACGAACGGGACGCCGCCGCCCCGGCGAGCGGAAAGATGCGCCTCCAGCGCCGACCAGTTCGGTCCGATCCTGGGTGTGATGCCGTCGAGCGTCACGGTAAAGGGCCCGACCCGTTGCGGCTCGCCCATCCGCGCCGCTGCCAAGGTCTGGCTGCTGAACGCGCTTTCGGAGGCCATGCCGGCAAGGCTCACCGCGATCCCGAGGTGCGCGACGACCATGCCCCAGGTGAACAGGGGGGTACGCGTCAGATGGCGCCCCCACAGCGGCGCGACGCTCGCGAGCGCCAGTCCCGCCGCCAGCGCCATGCCGAGCAGCGGCAACGGGCCGACACGGCCGCCGAACGCGAGAACGGCGCCCAGCGTCGCCACCGCGGCGGCGCCAGGCACGGCCAAGCGCCTCATCAGTGCGCGCGCTCCGTCCCGACGCCAGCGCAGGAGGGGGCCGGCCGCCATCACCGCCACCAATGCAAGTGCCACCGGCCCGACCGCCTTGTCGAAGAACGGCGGCCCGACCGATAGCTGCACGCCGAAACCGGCCGCCACGATCGGGTACAGCGTGCCGATCAGGACCACGCCCAGAATCACCGAGAGCAGCAGGTTGTTGGCGACGAGCGCACCCTCGCGGCTGACGGGATCGAACGTGGTGCCGACGCGCACCGTGCCGATCCGCGTCGCGAACAGCGCCAGCGCGCCACCGATGTAGAGCACCAGCAGGGCGAGTATGAACGTGCCGCGGGAGGGATCGACCGCGAAGGCGTGAACGCTGGTGAGGATGCCCGACCGCACCAGGAACGTCCCTATCATCGACATCGAGAAGGCGACCACCGCCAGCATCACCGTCCACGCGCGCAGACCGTCACGCGTCGCGAGCACGCTCACCGAATGGAGCAGCGCGGTCGCCGCCAGCCATGGCATCAGCGAGGCGTTCTCAACCGGGTCCCAGAACCACCAGCCACCCCAACCCAGCTCGTAGTAGGCCCAGTAGCTGCCGGCGGTGATGCCGAGCGTCAGGAAGATCCACGCGCCGAGGACCCACGGTCTCATGGCCCGCGCGAACGCCGGTCCGACGTCGCCTGCGACCAGCGCTCCGACCGCGAAGGAGAAGGCGACCGAAATGCCGACGTAGCCGATGTACAGCGTGGGGGGATGGAACGCCAAACCGGGATCCTGCAGCAGCGGGTTCAGGCCCTGCCCGTCGGCAGGGACCGGATCGAGCCGCGCGAACGGGTTGGAGGCGAACAGCAGGAATGCGTAGAACCCCAAGGCGATCGCTGCCTGCGCGCCGAGCGTCGCGACCAGCGTCACGCGCGGCAGCGTGCGCTCGAACACGGCGACCGCGCCGCCGGCCAGCCCGAGTATCGCGACCCAAAGCAGCATGGAGCCCTCATGGTTCCCCCATGCGCCAGCGAACTTGTAGAGCAGCGGCTTTTCCGAGTGGCTGTTCTCGGCGACGAGCAGCACGGACATGTCGCTGCGCAGAAAGACGGCGATCAGCGCCGCCATCGCCAGCACGGCGAGCAAGCCCTGGACGATCGCGATCGGCCGCACCGCGCCGTGAATGTCGGCCGTCAGCCCGCTATCCGCTTGTGGTGCCGCCATCACGCGCCGCACGCCGATCGCTGCGAACGCAAGCTGCATCACGGCGAGCGCAGCGGCGAGCCACAGCGCGGCGAGGCCGAACTCGGCGATCATCGGGACACGCCCGGTTCCCTCTCGCCCGTCTTCACAGGAGAACGTGGAAGGCGGCGGTCGACGAGGAACACGGCGTTTTCGAACGACGCGCATGACGCGCCAATGGACATCCGCCTAGGCGTAGATCCTGACATGCATGCCGGCGCACTCATTCCTCGGGCATCTCGATTTCACGCGTCATGTTCGCCATCCGCGGCGACATATACTGTTCACCGGGCTTGGCCAGCAGTTTGGAGAAGTAACGCCTGCAGTTGGAAGGGGCGTGGTGTAGGCAGACTGAAGTTTTGGATTAGAGGAGTGGAGGCCCGCTGCTCAATTCATAGGGCAACAAAGCCTCGTGATGATTAGAACAACGGCTGATTGTGCCTGAGCGTATTGTGCGATGATCCGCGCCGTCGTGAGGGGATAAGTCTATAATCGCTCTTGACGCCGACCATGCGTCCGCATGACGATCGCCATGCCGCTCAGTGCAGGCGATTGCGAAACCAAGGCTTCCAAGGATCTCCAGATGGTTCCAAGACCATTCTCGTCTGTATGTCGGCCACCATTTCGTCGCGGTGCCATCGTCGAACGTCCGGCCTACGCATTCCTGGCCGGGCGTTCGATGCATCTGCCCTTCCCAAACCAGGCGACGTCCTCGACCACCATCATCGCCACTCGGCCATCGCGTGCGCTTATCCAGGCGACGCCCGCTGGTTTTGGATGCTAAAAATCAAGCATGACTGACAAATCCAAATCCTGGAGCCTCGGCCGACATGTCGCTCCGTGGCGTTTCATCCTGTTCGGGGTCGCGTTCGCGGTCGGACTGGCGGCGCTGATTCCGGTCCTCGGGGTCGCGCGTGGTACGATGGCGGCTTTCGATAGCGCCGCACTCATCTTCCTGATCGCGGTCCTGGCGCTGTTCCGCGATGGGACGCCAGAGCGGATACGCCGCACGGCCGAAGAGAACGATGCTAATCGGACCGTGCTGCTGGTGCTCGGCGCGCTGATCATGCTGGTGATCCTAGTTACGGTGGGAATGGAGGTACATGGTAGGAAGGATGCGACCGCCGTCATTCTCGCGGTGGCGACCCTCGTGCTAGCATGGTTGTTCTCCAACATGATCTACACGCTGCAGTATGCACACCAATACTACATCGGTGCCCAAAAATTCGGCCGGGAAGCAGGAGGAGACGCGGGTGGGCTCAACTTCCCTAAATGCGATGAGCCGAACTATTGGGACTTCGCGTATCTCGCCTTCACGCTCGGAATGACCTTCCAGACGTCGGACATCGAGATCACCTCGCGACGCATTCGCAAGACCGCGCTTGGGCAGTGCATGGCGGCGTTCGTATTCAACATCGGCGTGTTGGCGTTCACGATCAACACCCTTGGAAGCATGTGATTCACCTAAAGAGGCCGCTCTTGACTTAAGAGTCCCACCCAGGCGCTGGCCTGCGACAACGGCGGCCCGGTCGATGCCGACCGCAAGGTCGCCCTGCACAATTACGCGGCGCTGCATCGAGCGCTTGGCGATCTGATGGCGTCGGTCGTTCGAGCGGCTTCGGCTGATCAGGCAGGAAGCGAAGGCGGTGATCGGCAAGGTGACGGCCGCACTCCCGGTCACGGCGTCGGCCATGATAGAGCGTTCGGGAGCGTTTCAGGCATCGTCGAGCTTCTCGGAGGCAACTTCGTAGCCGCGGTCGTCGCGGGTGGACTGGCCGGAAACGCTCTGAAGGACGCCATCCTGAAGAATGATGCCACCGTCAGCACGCCTGGCCGACATTGAGCGGGCGATGACCACATCGAGCTCATCCATCACCTGCACTGTGACGGCGTGGACGCGGTTCATCTGAGACAGCCGGACGAGCCGGAATGGGAGGATGCGGCGGACCCGCGGCCTCGTCCAGCGCAGGCGGTGACTGGATCGCGTAGGTGAGATGAAATGCTTGAGACGACCGCGACGAACGCGATTGCCGCCGTCGTCGACCAGAGCCTGGGCGTCTCGTGCGAGGTGTCCGTGCTTCAGAGCGGGCACCCGGTCGGATCCGGCAAGGCGGCCGCCGCCCGCTGCATGGGAAGGCATGGTCGTCTCTGCCGCGTCGAGCGCGACGGGTGGGGACCCGCCTTCGAAAAGATGCGGATCGCGTTTCAGCTCGCCGTCGATCTCAGCTGGGACCTGGACACGCTGGTCGTATCCGTTCTGAAGCAAGGCGGCCTGGCCTGTGAACGACAGAACCATCGACGCGTTCGAGCGGCGGCGCTGGGCATTCCGACCCCGCTGGACGCGGATGCGTTCACCGACACCGACCGTCTGCGGATCGACATCGCGGCGGCGGCGGCACTGCGGCAGATCCTCGGATCGGACGTCGCGGCGCGTTCGTGGATCGATAGCCAGCTTCGCAGGGTTGCCGACCGCATCCGCGGGGTGGCCAAAAGTTCCGCGCTCCAGGTGCAAGGACTGAACCTCGCCATACCCTTCACGCTCGGGCCCTTGAAGCTGCTCGCGATCCCGGAGGACTGGAAGGGACGTGTCCGCTGGCTCGACAACGAGATCAGAATGTCGTCGTTTGCAGGCACGGACTCGGAGCGCATCTACTCCACAGCTGTTCGCATGCTGCGCAATACGCCTCTGGAAGGAAGGCTCATAGTCGAAGGGTCCGTCTCGCCGTGCTTGCAAGCAGGCCCCGCGAACGGTGCCGGCGGTAACGGTCGTCTCCCTCTTTCTAGCGTGACCGCGAGAGGAGGGCGGGAATGGCGGTTTCTTTTAAACGCCAGCTCGTGGGGTTCCGCGAAGTCTTTGCCTGACCTGATGTCCGGCTCGTTCGGCTCGTGGGCGTCACGAACCACGTCAGGATAGCACCTGGCAAACCTCTACCCGTCCGCATCGTTGTGCGTCGTCAGACGAACGAGGCCGCGCCTGCGGTCATGTGCAGCACGACCTGCCAAGGTCGATCGCCGACGTTTCCACCCAGGACGACGAGGTCGGCACCCTTCTCGTCCAGTCCTTTCAACATGCCGTCCGCGAACTTTGCGATCCGATGGGGATCCATGTCGCCGTCGGGCAGGTCGACTGCGATTTTCTCGAAGCCGGATCGTCGGCTAGCGATCGCGAAGACATCACCACCATGACGTGAGATCCGTGCGAGTGCGGCGGTCAGAACCGTCCTGGCGCCAGCGCCGACGACCCAGGTGGGTATCGGTCGGTCGGTTCCAACGATCCGGTCGGCACCGCGACGATCGGTTTTGCCAGGGGAATGGGGATCAGCGGCGGAATCCTGCTGCGTCATCGGGGCGGCTTCTGCTGCCACCTCGGTCGCAAGCGCCGCGCTTCGGGACGCGCTTCTTCTCGCCCGTTCAGGGGTGGTCGGAGCTTCGGGCTCGACGTTCGAAGCTTGGCGTCGGCGATCCGACTCGGTCCGTTCGCGGTCAGCGGCGGAAGCACGCTCGAGCACTTGCTGGCGCGACGCCAGCGTCGAGATCGTGTTGCGGGGTAGATGCGAAGGCGGCGTGGTGTTCTCCAGGCCGCAGAAGCGGCATTGCCAGCCAGCTTCGCGGTGACTGCCGGGGCCAGTCTTGACGTCGACGAACCAGACGCGATCAGCTGCGACGGTCTGGCGGCGACGGCAGGCCCCCGAGGAACAGATCACTTGGAGCGGCTTCATAACGGTCATTGGAATTCCTGAATGGTTCTCGTCTCCTCTCACGCGGAACCATCGCCTTTCAAGGATCTAGACTCTTCGACATCCGCAGCCGCGCGGAGAACGTTCATGCGACACGGTGGTGGCGCATCGGGCCACTTCCGGCTGACGAAACCATCGGTGCACGACGCGGACCCCCACGCCGAAATGCGTGGAACGACGAGGATCGCGTCCTACAGGCCCGTGATGCCATGGCGGGCGTTGCACGATCGGGCCGTCGCCAGCCCATCCGGATAGGTGAGAGGTCCGTAGGGCAGAGAGCGTGGTCAAGACAACGGATCCTTGGATGCCGCTCGCCACAGATCTCCGGCTGGCCGCCCGCCACGTCGCCGCCATACACGAGCGAGCCTTCACGCAGGCTTGGAAGTCGGTTCCAGCTGCAGTCTGCCGACGATGGTCAGAGGTCGGCGCGCCTCCGCGCTAAACGTCGCAACCGGTTTCGCCGACGGCCCCGCCGACGCGCTCGATCCCGGCATCGGAAAAGCGATCGTCGGCGAACTCACGAAGCAACGGTCGTCTTTTCAAATCTGGTCTGGCCATGCCTCGCAGCACCACCGCCGATCGCCTTGATCGCGTAGAGCGCGTCGTCGGCCTTCGCGAGCAGTTCGTCGAGCGGCTCCCCGCATAGAGCGACGACATAGCCGATCGACACGCCGACAGTGACCGCATGCTCGCCGACCTCGTAGACTTCGCCCAGCGACGCGCTGAGCCGTCGGGCGAGGATGTCGGCTTCGTCCGGGTGCCGCATCCCGCGTTGAAGGATCACGAATTCGTCGCCACCGATCCGGGCGGCGCAGTCTCCGCGCCGGAGGCTGCCGGAAAGGCGTTGGCCGACGATACGCAGAAGTTCGTCGCCGGCTAGATGGCCGTAGTGGTCGTTCACCGGCTTGAACCGGTCGAGATCGAGGCAGTGCAGAGCCATGAAGCGGTCGGGAGCCCCGCTGGCGGATATCTCGTCGAACTGCTCGCTGAGACCAAGCCGGTTCTGCAGACCGGTCAGCGGATCGCGCCGTGCCAGGCCGCTCATGGCACGTCGCAGCTCGATCTTCTGCAGTTCGGTCAGGTAGCGGGCCTGCATGTTCTGGAGCCCGCCAGCGAGCAGCGCGAGCAGCACGACCGCCAACGCGATCTGGTAGGTCTGCAAGCTCGCCAAGCAGACTATCGCGGATGGCACGACGGCAAGCAGGATGCACGCACCGGCGATGCGAGGTCGCAACGCTATTCCCGCCGCAACGCCAGCGGCATAGCCGACGAGAAGCGCAACGACGACCGTGTGCAAGCCGCCATCGGCCAGCGTCATCGCCCGCGCCCCGAACAGGCCCAGCGTGGCGGCGAAGGATGTGTAGAAGAGGCCGAACCGGCGCTCGTGCGCGGACGCACTCCCACGGTCGGCTATCTGGATCGTCACTCCCCGACGACGGCACGTCACGACCGTCCGTAGGCGGAGCATCGACAGGACCGTTCCCGCAACCGACAGCGCCAGCAGCATGAGGTCGCCGGTGACGCAGACAGCGAGCGTCGCCAGGCCGACGAACAGCAGGCTCATCACGACTGATGGAAGCAGCATCGCGAACAGCGATCGCACCAGCTCGACGTAAGTCTGGTCGGGCAGGCTGGCGTTGGGCTGGAGAAGAAGTCGCCGCATCCGCCACCCTTCTCATGACAAGGTTAACCAGCCTTTGACATGCCCGCGTTCCTAGGATCCGCAGATCATCCGGCCGCGCCGGCTCGTGGCATGACCACGAATGGTCACTTTCAGATCGGCAGGGCTCCCGATCGCCTCGCTGCCCTCCTTCGTCCCCGACGCGGCTGCCACGACCGACACGCTGATGCCGTCGCCGGACCAGCTGTCATGGGTGAACGGAAACATGTCGTGCGCGTCGGCTGCGGGACGAAGCCGCATGAGCTTTGAAGCGAGCCGTATCACCGCATGGTCGTCCGCCGCGGCGAAGCGGATCGGACCATCCCTTCCCAATGACCACGAACACCCGGTCCCCGAAGCCCCGGCCGCCTCGATCTGCGCTGCGGTCAAGGGCATCAGGCGTTCGGACGCCCCACCGCCCTTCATGCCGACCGATCCGATCGCCACGCCGGGCAGCAGCATGGCCACTGCCGCCATGACGCCGCCCGCTACGATGAACCGTGATCCGTCAGACCTCCCGATCGCGCCACCACCTAGCCGTGCCGCTTGTCCCGAGCACGATCCCATCAGAACGCCCCACGCTTCGCCGGAGGCGCCAAGCGATCCGCCGCCGCCTTCACCGCGGCGGCGTCCCCGTCGTGGGCCAGTCGTCCGCGATTGCCGAGGATCTGCAGAGAGCGTGAAGACAACGTCGTCCTGATCGACGGACTGGTCTCGAGCGGGCTGCAGGGTCCTCCGCACCAGGCGCCGTTCGCAGCCGTGCCGTCCGTGGGCATGCCGTATTTCGTCTCCAGCTGTCGGACCAGGCCCGCGGGATTGACGCGGTTGGTAGGGATCGTGAGGTTGAACTGATCCACGACCGGTCCTGAGGAGGTCTGGGCCATCGAGACGCGCAGGCTCTCGCCCGAAGGACCGTCGCAGAACAGATCGCCGACGCCGCCCTGCGGCGGGAAGCCGAGCCCCGCTCCTCGGCGCTTCGCCACCTCGACGTCCACCTGCTGCTGGAACGTCTGATAGCCCTTCTCCGGGCGGCACCTGTAGGTTCCGGCCAGCGCCGCCTGCGCGTCCGCCAGCGACATGCCCAGGCGGACGCCCGCGACGTCCATCGCGAGCGGTCCGCGGCGCGTCGGGGTGGCGGGAGCGGCCTCGCGTTGGGTCTGCGCCTTGCGCGAAGGTCGGGCGTCGCCGGCGGTCGCGCATGTCAGCGTCAGAAGGGTCATGAGGATCTTGAGCGGTCGTTTCGTCATGCTTGGTTCCTTTCGGCGGCGGTCTCGGCCGCTGCGCGTGAGACCCGATCGGACAGGTCGATCAGGCGTTGGCAGTCCGTCGTCAGCGCGGCATCACCTGCCAGCCGTCGCTCTCCAGCACGAGCGGCAGCGTCGCCTCCTTCGGCTCCGCCATCCGCGCCTTGTCCTTGTCCGGCACGATCGAAAGGGGCTCCACGCCCTTGAACCGATACGTCACCTGGGAGACCCGACGTCCGCCGAAGTCGGCCGGCTCGCTCCAGCGCACGATGTCCACGAGTTCGCCCTTGGCGGCGCAGACCGCGGGAAACGGCAGCATCCCGACCCCGGTCTTGCGATCGACGGACCGGAAATACGGAGCGGCCTTTTCCGTAGGGGAGTATGTGATCACCGCCTGCCGCGAAGTAGGACCGGACGCCCGGCGTTCCTTGACCGGCTTGTCCGCCGCGATCCTCGTCAGGAACCCGGCGCGGGACGCGTCGTCGAGCATCGCGACCATCGAGGCGTAGGTCGCCGACCCGAACATCGGAGGCTTGGCTGGCACGGTCAGCGGGAAGACGTCGTCGTCGGTCCGACCCTTGGCCGTCATGATCGGCAGATCTATCGTCTGGCAGAAGGCATCGCGGACCACCGGCCCGAGCGCGGTTCTGAAGTTCGCGTCGCTCGCGCCCTTCCGGTCGCTGCAGCCCGACGCCAACGCGATGATCGCGACGAGCGCAGCGAGGACGATGCCCGGACGCGCCTTGCCTGCCATGGATCTGGAAATCGGATAGAAGGTCGGCTCTCCGCCGCAGGTCATCAACCGCATCTCATGCGCACTCCCGTTCCCGGGCGCCGCGACCTGTCCAGCCGGCGGCACCGCCCTGTTGTTCGGGGCGGTGCCGGCCCGTGAGCCGGAAGTTGAGAACTCGCGATTAGACGAGCGCGGACGCCTTTGGACCCGATGGTCTTGGACATACGCGTCCGCCTCCCGGCCGAAACTGGTTCGACCGGGCATACGGCTACTAATCGCGGGGTTCTCACGCCCCGGTCCGCCTGTTGGCGAACGCGAAAGGTCTACGCGGTACACGTCGGCACAATCAATCCCGCTTACGTCGACTTTTCCTATTTAGGGTCAACCGAAAGAAGTCAGGACGATAGGAGTTTGCTTCGTGCCGTTCTTGGGCGCCCGCGTAGCCAAGCTCGCTTCCGTCAGGAGCGGCTTGCCGAGAAATGCATGAACGAAGCGGACCTTGCTTTCCTGCCCGCCGGCGTCCTGTTCGACGAATGGATCGCCGACCGCGGACTGGCCCATATCGCAAGGCTAATGCTCTCGCGGCATGCGATGATCGCCCGCTGCCGAGTAGCGCTCCCGTCGTCGAAGAGCCGCCGATGTCTTACCCGGTCCATCAGCCCGTCTCCGATGCATCGGCGGGTTGCGCCGTCGATGGTATCGGCCGCGCCTTCAGACCCAAACGGTGAGCCTTGCCGATCACTGCGTTCCGGCTGATGCCCCCCAGATGGTCCGCAATCTGGCTTGCGGTGCTTCCTGCCTCCCACATGGTCCGAAGCACTTCCTGCCGTTCTTCGTTCCAGCTGCTGAGCGGAGGGGAATCGTCCCGTGGGTTCTCTGGCTGAGTGGCGGGTCCACCCTCCGAGGCATCGCTGTCCCCTGACGGAGGATTGTATTCATGAACGACAGCGCCCCGGTCGCCGCCGGCGTCTTCCACGCCTTGCAGGACCGCCGCCTTGGTCTCGCGATCCAGCTTGGAAAAGCCCTGCCACTCCGACGCAAGGCGATCAAAACGTCGCGTTGCGAGACGAACCCGGAGTGAGCTGCCCCCTTCTGAGCGGTCCATCGACTATGAGAGTCTGGATCAAGGA
>Ga0308169_10002228_pt1 | contig 20478 bp, 26 predicted proteins | sample PhyBR1_2_FD_202139 | JGI IMG/M metagenome (GOLD analysis project Ga0308169, IMG submission 202139) | Phyllosphere microbial communities from UC Gill Tract Community Farm, Albany, California, United States - DLSLSB.R1 | ecosystem: Host-associated > Plants > Phyllosphere > Unclassified | place...
CCTCTCCCCCTCCTCCACCTCGTCCCCACTCATCTCGCTGACGCTCTCAACCCCTCGTCCCTACCCCGCTGCCCTGCGCCCACCCGCCTCCTCGCACCGACCCGCAACCCTCGACGCCGCGCCACCCACCCCCACAGGCCCGCTCACGCAGCTCGTCAAGCGCTCGCTCGCCGTCTCGAACCACAACTCGCAGGCCGTCGCCTACAAGGTCAAGACGACCGCGCCCAAGCAGTACTGCGTCCGCCCCAACTCGGGTCGCATCGAGCCGGGCGAGACGGTCGAGGTCCAGGGTGCGTCCTCTCTCCCTGTTCCCGCGGGCCGGCACCGGCACACGACCTCGTCTCCCTGCAGTCGCCGACTCTGCCTTTCTCTGCACGCAGTCCTGCTCCAGCCGATGAAGGAGGACCCGGCCCCGAACGCCAAGTGCCGCGACAAGTTCCTCGTCCAGTCCGTCCTGGTCACCCCGGAGCGCGAGGACGTCGCCCTCGCCGAGCTGGTGCGTCTCGCCTCTCTCTGTCTGCATCCTCGACGGCGAGTCCAGCGCCTCGCACGGACGCTCACCGAGTCGACGCTGTACGCAGTGGTCGACCGTCGAGCAGGAGGACAAGACGCGCGGCGAGGCGGCCCCGAGCCAGATCCACGAGCAGAAGATCCGCTGCGCCTACCTCCCCGCCGCCGAGCACGGCTCGATCCCGGAAGAGACGGTGCGTCGACCCTCCTTCTGTCGAGCGCCCCTTGCGCCGCGGGCCGCTGACGCTCGCCTCGCCCGCAGACCTCGCACGACACGCCCCGCACCTCGAGCGCCGAGCCGGCCTTTGCCTCGGCCGTCAGCCCCTCGTCGCACGCGTCGGCGACCCCGACCCAGTCGTCAACGACGACCAACGGCACCGACTCGCCCTCGCCGACCCAGTTCCACACCTCGTCGTCGGCCTCGCCCGCCATCGCCGACAAGGCGCGCGACGCCGCCGCCGGTGCGGCCGGCGCTGCGGCTGGTGCCGCCGCCGCCGTCGGGCTCCCCGGCGTCGCCAACGCGATCGAGCGCAACGCGCCGATCCAGTCGTCGGGCGGGCCGGCCTACCTCTCGGCCTCGTCGCCCTCGGGCGCCGCCGCCGCCGCACCCGCGCCCGCCTCCTCCTCGTCGACGTCGCGCACGACCGCGACGACGAGCGCGAGCACGCCGGCGGCGGGCACCGGCGCCGCCGCCGGTGCGGGCTCGGACGAGCTGTCGCGCCTGCGCTCCGAGCTCGCGTCGACCAAGGCCGAGCTCGCGCGCGTCGAGCAGCAGCTCGACGCGAGCGAGACGACGGCGGCGACCCTGCGCTCGCGCGGCGCGGGCGCGGGTGCGGGTGCGGGCGGCGCGGCGGGCAAGGAGGCGAGCACGGCGCAGGCGGTCGTCGAGCTCAAGGGGCAGGAGGGCGTGCCGGTGCAGGTCGTTGCGGGGCTCGTGTTCGCTACGGTCTGTCTCACCTAGTGCGTCCCCACTCCCTCTCTCTCTGCCTGGACCCGACGCACGACGCAGAAAGCTGACCTTCCCTCCTCGTCGTCGTGCACAGCCTCGCGTGCCGGTGATCCCGCCGCGCCGCCTCGAGCCCGCAAGCCGCTTCTCCCCCTCGTCTGTACCTTGTTGAACTGTCTACACTCTTCCCTCTCCTTCTACTCGTCGCCTCGCCTCGCCGACAGGCTCTCTCTCTCTCGCCCTCCCCGCCTTTATCTCTCTCTCTCTCTCTCCCTAGTCTTCTCGTTCCGTGCCCGATGCAACTCGCTCTCGATCACAAGCTCGTTCTCGTGCTCTCCTGCGCGCTGCTGGGCCGACGAGAGAGTTGGGCGGAGCACGCCGCACAGCCTCGCACGCGCAAGCCCCGATCGGGGACCGTGCCCGCCTCAGCTCGCGTTCTCAGTGCTCGCGCTCGGGCCAGATTCCATCGCACGAGCGAGGCCGAGCGCTCCATTCTCTCTGCGCAGAGCGCATGCAGGTGAACTTGCTCAGAGCGGCGTCGACGCTTTTTGACATTCCCGTCCCGCGCTGCCACGCACGAGCGTCGGGACGCGGCGGGCAGCGCGCATCCGCCCGCGCCGCACCACGCTTGCGTCGGCCTCGCTGCGCTGCCCTTTCTCTTGCACTCGAGCGCAACCTTGGGCAGCACGCCGCTCGACCGCCTTATCTCGCTCGCCGTCGACGCCGGCCGCTCGTCCTCGTCGCTCATCCTCAGCCCGCCAAAACCCAGCTTCGCCCGCGCTCAGACCTCGCCCTCCTTCATCGTTCCTCTCCGACCTTCGCTCTCGACATGCGCTGCACAGCTGGCCGGCTCTTTGCGGCCGCGCTCGCCGCTGTCGCCCTCTCCTCTGTCGGCGCGAGCCCGCTCCAAGGCGAGTCGAGTCTTCCTTTATCCTTGCCGCGCTCGCAGTCGTCTAGCTGACCCTTGCCCCCTTCTCACCTCACGACGAGCAGCAAGCTCAGACCTTGCCCGCCGCTCCTCCCAGCCCGCCCTCGTCGCCGACTCCTCCCCCCTCCTCGCTCGCTCGCCCGAGTCCCGCCAGGCCTCCGCCGCGCGGGTCAAGCGCGCCAAGCTCGCCGCGGCCAAGAAGGCGAAGCGTGCGACGACGGCGCAGGACGAGGGGCAGCGCCTCCTGAAGCGCCACGTCGACGAGGTCAATGCGCGCGAGGGCGTCTCGAAGCGCGACCTCGAGCGCCGGGCCGTCTTTGCGCGCACGCTCAAGCGCTATCGCTGTGGCACCGGTGCGTCACTGATCGCTCGGGAGCGTCGCAGGGAGTGTGCGCGCGCTGACTCTCGCTCCTGCTGCAGACCGCGTCTGCCTCAAGGCCGTCACCTCGCTGAGCGACATCCCGACGAACGGGCTCGTGTACTGCAACAAGGTCACTCACCTCTGCACCGGTACGTCCTTGTCCTCGCCTTTCTCCGACGCTTGACGGAGAGAGCAGAGCTGATGCTCTCTTCGAGCGCACAGTCGGCTGCCAGCCTGGCTTCATCCTTGCGGGCGGCGGCACGTGCCTCCCGAGCCAGCCCACCTGCGGGCCGAACGTGTGCGGCACAACGGCGAACGGCGTCTTTCTCTGCTCGGGCGACAACGCGTGCACCCTGATTTGCAACGAGGACGCCGTCGCCAGCGGCGGGCAGTGCATCGACGTCGTCTCGTCGCCGACCAACTGCGGCACGATCGCCAACGTGTGCCCGCCGTCGTACAACGGCATAGGGACGCCTCAGTGCCGCAACCGCAACTGCCTCCTGAGTGCGCCTCGCTCGTCGGGCTCGCCTTGCTGCAGTAGACCAAGCTGACGCTTTCTTCCTTCGTGCGCAGACTGTCCTCGCGGTTCTTACATGCGGCGCACCCTCGATGGTACTCGTCTGTACTGCTACGGCCTACCGGTGCCAACCTGAGCCCGCTCTGTGAACGCTCGGCGCCTGGCCCGCCTTTGCTCGCCGTCGTGCTCTCCCTCTTTCCTCCCTCACTGTATCCGAAGCCCTCCTTCTGTAGCTTCCCTCTGTCCTCCATCTCGTTCGTCAACGAAGTAATCTGTAGCTTCTCTCCTCTCTAGACGGTCGTGCAACGAGCGAGCAAGTCCTCGACGACCTTCTCAAGTCAGTCCTCGCGCGCTCGAGAGGAATCCAGATCTAGATTGCAGGCGCCCGTCGGCCCAGCCGAGCAAGCGAGCGCATCCCCCTCTACTTGGCCACCGCCGGCGGTGCGCTCCTGGCCGCCGCGTAGAAAAGCCCGGCGATGAAGCCGACGAGGATCGAGCAGACGTTGGAGAAGTTGGCCGGATCGCCGAAGAAGAGGATGCCCGACGCCGCGACAGGCAGCTTGTTGAGTGCGCCGACCATCGAGAATGTCGTCGACGAGGTCGTGCGAACCGTCCAGGCCGTGCAGTAGGAGATAAAGACGGCCGCCGCGCCTGAGAAGGCCATGAGGCTGAGGAGGCTCGTGCGCGTCTCCTCCGGGCCGCAGACAGGGCGCACGTGCAGGTCAGGAAGGTGCACAGGATGAGGTCGGGTCAGAGAGGAAAAGGGACGCACAAGTTGCGCACGAGGTTGTCGGACGACCAGGTCTCGAACAGGAACGAGAAGACGACGAGGACCGGGATCGAGAGCAGGTTGTTGTAGAACATCGAGTCCCAGTCCTTGAAGTTGGTGACCTTGATGCGCTTGCGCATGGCGAGGACGTAGCCGGCCGAGACGAAGCAGTTGAACTGCGAGCGAGCGAGGCGAGAGTCAGCTCGGGGCGTGCCTCTCGCGCACGCGTCTCTGAACGTGGACGTGGAGAATAGCTTCGACGCACGAACATCCACAGGTAGCCTGCGCTCGACTGAGCTCCGACGCTCGGAGCGGCGCCGACGCCGTTCATCCACCGCAGGACGTCCGGGCTTGCGGCGATGAGCGACGAGACGACCTGCGGGCGAGACGCACCTCGTCAGCAGCTCGCTCATTGCTCGGCTCGACGAGGAATGAAGGTCCACACGAAAGAGAGACGCACCATGAGGCCGAACGAGACGAGCGTCAGCGGCGTCACGCTGCCGCCGAACCAGAGCACCTCGCCGTACGCGATGAGGATGATGGTGAGGTTCTTGAAAATTGTGTAGACCGGGACCGAGAGGTATTGCTGCAGACGCACAGGTCAGCTGCCGCAGCTTCGAGTGCAGACGAGCGAGAGGAGGACGCACGAGCGACTTGGACCCGGTGTAGATGACGAGCACGAGGAGGAACGAGATCGGGAACCAGCGGCGGGCGTCCTCGAAGTCCCAGTCCCGGAACGTGATGACCTGCACGGCGAGAGGCGTCAGCGTCCCAGCGCGAGCTGTCGAGAGGTGGGCGGGGAGAGGGACGCACGCCCAAGCGCTTTGCGGCGACGACGCAGCTGCTGCACACGACCGACTGGATCGCGAGCAGGAGGAAGTTCATGTTAAAGCCCTTGCCGGAGACGACGAACTCTGCGCGCGCAAGGTGACGAGCGTCAGCACTGCTTCAGCGGATCCAGGGGGGCGCGAGGGAGAGAGACGACTCGCTGTTGACGACCTGCGAGCGGGAGACAAGGAGACGTCAGCGCAGGCTCGCTCGAGTGCAAGAGAGGAAGCAGACGCACCGTCATGAGGATGCTCGAGGCGCAGTAGCACAGGACCGGAAGCGCCGGATGGTGGAGGAGGCGGTCGAGAGATGAGGGTGCCGGGCTCGCGGCACGACGGCTGCCGGCGCGCTCGAGGTCCTGGTCCTGCGTGGCGACCAGTTCGTACTCGCCCTTGGCCTCGGACGCGCTCATCGTGAGCTGGACGGGCGGCGGCGTGCGAGTGGGGAGAAGGTTGGTGAGGGGAGCGACGGACGGCGCGCGGCGGGAGCGGGCAAAGGGCGGTGCAGCGCGGTAGAGCGGGTGCTGTCGAGGAGGACCTTGATTTCGTCTCTGAGGTGAGCAGAGCAGAGTGGGAGAGGAGACCGCAGCTCGGTGCGCGCGCAGCCACGCGTCGAAGCTGAGCCGGCCGAGCCACGCGCCGCAGCTCGATCGAGTACTAGTCTCTCTTGGGTAATGGCAAAACTCGTACGGTGCGACTAGACAGAGAGGCTCGTCCCCTCGCGCTCACGCCTCGTCGACCTTCATCGCGTCGTCATCCTCGCCCGCCGCCGCCTCCGCCGCCGCTGCCACCGCTGCGACCGCGCCCGCCGCCTTGCGCTTCCTGCGCTCGTCGAGGAAGGCGTCGATCTGGGCCTTGAGCTCGACGGCGTCGACGATGTCCTCCCACTTGAGCGGCTGGCGGTTGAACGGGTCGGTCGCGTCCGAGAGGTAGTGCTGCTTGATCGTCGAGCGGTCGACGATCGTCTTGCTCGAGGGGAGTAGGACTGGGTCGCGCATGACGTCGTACGTGAGCGGGTCTGCGGGCGGTGGGACAGTAGGTCAGTCTCGAGGGCGACTCGATGGCGACGAGGAGGGCAAGAGAGAGGGAGCGCGACGCACCGAGGAACTCGTCAGGGAGGTCACCGAGCGCTTCGTCCTCCTCCTCGGCCGTCTTGATCGCCTCGACCTTGTCGACGAACGCCGACAGCGCCTGGAGCTCGTCGGGCGTGCGGATCGCCGTCTTGGCCGCGATCCGGCCCGCGCGGTTGAACAGGTCGCGCGAGTAGCTGCGGCCGTCCTTGGCGACGGCGCTCTGGAACTCGAGGTGCGGGCCGAGCTCGAGGAAGCACGCGAGGACGTCGGCGAGGAGCTCCTTGGGCCGGAACTTGAGCTTCTCCGGGTCGCGCACCTTGAGGTCCTGGCACCTCGGGCCGGCGAGCACCGACAGGTTCATGTCGAGCATGGCGGCGAGGCGGTCGACGATCTCGGGCGTGAGGAACGGCTCCTTGGTCTCGTGCGTGAAGAGCTTGAGGAGCCGCAGCGACTCGTGGCCGAGGTCGAGGTCCGACTTGACCTGCGACTCGTACTGCCGCAGGAGCTTCTCCTTCTCCTGCCGCTCGGCCGCCGGCAGCGCCGCCCACGCCGCCGTGTCGTCCATCGCGCGCTGCGTCTCGCTGATCTTGCCGAGGTGGACGAGCGCGTCGTCGAGGAGGTAGGTCGTGTCGTTCATGAGGAGGTTGACAAAGCGCACGTAGCGGTCGAAGTTGACTCTGCGAGCAGGAGGGAATGAGTCAGCAAGGGAGCACGGCGCAGGCCTCGCCCAACGGCGCAGTGGCGAGAGAGGGAGGGGGAGGAAGGGAGGGAGGAGGACGCACTGGCTCTCGCGCTTGAGCGACTCGCGGTGCGTCGGGTTGCTCCACACGAGCTTGAACAGCTGCGTGATGTAGTACCGGATGTTGAACTTGTCGTAGAACTGGGTGTGCGACCCGGTCACCTCGATCTCTGCGCACAGTTCCGCTCTTTCCATCAGCGCTCGGCTCGGTGCACCTCGCACGACGGCACCGCAGAGACTGAAGAGAGACAGAGAGAGGCCGACGCACCGATGTAGGCGTGGATGAGGCACGGCATGAGGTTCTTGAGCGCGAGCGTGTGGAAGTTGAGCACGTCGCCGAGGCACCCGCGCGGCGCCGTGTAGCTCGGGCGCGTCAGGTAGTACATGATCTGCGAGAGCGTGCAGATGAAAGTCAGCGACGCTGCTTCGAGCCAGGCCGTGCCCCGCGAGAGGCTCGTGCGCGGCGAGAAAGAGGAAGGCGCACCTCGACGAACTGGCCCTTGAGGTAGGGGTTTTTCATGTACGGCGTCGAGAGGAAGACGAGCATGAAGCTCATGAGCTCGTCCTGCGAGCTCGTCTCGAGGACCGACGGCGCGTACCTGCGAGCATGTCCATGGAGCACATCAGCGACCTGCCGCCGACGACGGCAGCGAGAGGGCGAGAGGCGGACGAGGGCTGCGACGCACTTGGACACGAAGCTGAGGAACTCGGTGATGTCCTCGATGAGGAACTCGGGCAGCATGCGGAACACCTCGGGCGTCTCGTCGGGGAGCGGCAGGCTGCAAGGACGAACGACATCTGGAAGTCAGTCCCCAACGCACCGTGCCTGGAGGACGAGACGCAGAGACGGTCGCCGACGCACCTGATGCGAGTCTGCGGGTGGCGCTTGAGCGGGTCGACGAGGCGCACGAGCCACGCCATGACGAGGCTGCCAAAGTTGGCGCACTTTGCGAGGTACTCGGGGTCGAGGAGCTGCACCTCGTACGCGAGGAGGTGCGCGCGCCACTGCTCGATCTTCTTCTGCAGACGGTCAAGACGGTCGAGGGGCGGGTGCGTCAGCTCGAGAGCAAGACCAAGGCGAGGCGGAAAGAGGGTGCGAGCGCACCTTGTACCGGTCGAGGCTCGCCTGGGTCGCAGCTTCTTGCGGCGTCTGCGGGCGTGCGTACGAGCATCAGCAGCTGTACGAGGAGCAGGACGACGAGCGAGCTCTCTAAAAGGAGGAGGAGGAGGAAAGAGCGAGACGCACCCCGCGCCACGTCGAGTCGGCCTCCATGTCTGCGAGCTGGCGCTGCATGTGCGACACCTGCTGACCGATGCCCTTGTGCTCCTTGATGGCGTGCAGCGGGCCGAGGTGGAGGTACTGGGCGCACAGGAAGAAGATCTCGGAGATGAAGTTGGGCGGGAGCGCTGCGGGGCGAGAGAGGGGGTCAGCTCGGTGCGCCGGTCGGGCAGGGTACAGGGCGGCGAGAGAAGGGACGCACGAGAGTCGTTCGTCGCCTGCGAGTAGTACGCGTCGCTCTCCTGCTGGTTGGCGTTGATCTTGGTGTCGTCCTTGACGTTGATCCGCGCCGAGTGCTTGTAGTACAGCGGGTCGATCTTGTCGATCTGCGCAGACGACACGTCCTTCATCAGCACCTCCTCCTGACAAGGTCGACAGGCAGGAGGAGCGAAAAGAGCGAGGAGGACGAAGCGCACCTTGGTGAACCCGGCGTCCATGAACGGCTCGGCGAAGCGCAGGAGGACGTAGTGCAGGTTGTGGACGAAGCCCTCGGTCGAGACCGAGCTCGGGTCGACGCGCATCGCGGCGCGCTTGGCGTTGAGCTGCGCCGTGTGGCCGAGGAGGTCGAGGACGGCCGCGCGCGCGGTTGGCGACGAGCGCACGATGTTGTCGAGGATGCGGAAGAGCGTGTTCTGCGGGCGTTGAGGACAGCGAGGGGAGAGAGAGGGGGAGAGAGGCGTCAGGCCGCGAGCGAGAGGGAGGAGAGCGAGAGGCGAGGAGGACGCACCTGGACGCCGCGCAGCGTCCCGCGCAGGCTCGCGCTCGCGCTGTCGATGTTGCCGCGGCCCATCGTGCTCGGCTCGGGGAAGTAGGCGAGTGGGAGGTTGGGCTGCAAGGAAGGAAAGGAAAGCGAGTCAGGCCGAGCCCACGAGGAGGGAGGAGGACGAGAGGAGGGAGAGGGACGCACCGCGCCATCCGGGAACGCGCTCAGCCGCAACAGCGGTCCGAGCAGGCTGCGGTACTCGAGCATGGGCGCCGCCGCCCCGGGCGCCGTCGACGGGTCCCACCCGTCGACCGTCGGCAAGCACGCCGCGACGCCCTTGACCTCGCTCAGGGTCTGCACGGCGCCGAGGATCTCGCGGTAGCCGACCGAGCCGGGCGCGCCGCCGCCGCCGCCAATGTCGAGCTTGTGCCCGAGGAGGTGGGCGTTCCACTTTGCAAAGAGGGGCGCGAGGATGAGCTCGAGCCCGGACTCGTGGTCGTTGGCGGGCGAGGGCGTGAAGCGCAGGGCGAGGTCGGTGAGGAGCGAGGCGGCGTCGCCGGCTTGGAGTTGCGAGGCAGGGATGACTGTCGAGGGCGGGATGAGGAGGGGCTCGAGCTCGAGGGCGCCGAGGGGCTTGCCGCTGCGGACGAGGAGGGTGGGAGGGACGTCAGCAGCTCGTCCTCGTCGGGCACGACGAGAAGAGGGAGGAGCGGTCGACGCACGTGATGTGGTCCTGCGGGAACATGGTCGAGTCCTGCATGACGAGGCCCATGTACGACACGAGGAGCGCCTTGACCTGGGCGAGCACCTCGAACCGCTTCTTGGCCTCGTCCGGGTCCGAGTCCTGCGTCGCGGTCGTCCGCATCAGCTAGTCTGTCCCTGCAAAAGCAGAGACTGACAGTGAGCGAGAGCGGGACGCACCTTCTTGGCCATGACGCGCATGCGCTCCTGGCGCTCGCGCCTCCAGCACGACCCGAGGTACTCGAACGCCGTCTGGTCGGCCGGGAGCGCGGCGATGACCGTCACCTGCTCCGGGTCGTCCGTCATGTTGCTCGGCGCGAGCGAGAGGCGCGCGAGGAGGAGGCGGTCGACGAGGTCGGCGTGGAGAGGGTGCGGGCGGGGTGCGGCTGCGGGCGCGAGAGGGGGGAGGTCAGCGGAGGGAGCGAGGCTGAGGGAGAAGGGAGGGAGCGCAGAAACGCACTCGGCTCCTCGTCGTCGAGCTCTTGGGCGACATCCTTGAGGTAGACCGTGGCCCAGTTGGACGCTTGCGCGACCTCGGACTGCGAGCGGGCGGGGGGAGGGCGTCGTCAGCGGCGGGGGTCCGGGACAGAACGAGCAGATGGGGCGAGACGCACACTCAAGGTGACGTTAAGGATGCTCGAGATGGCCTTGTCCTGCCACTGGTCGAACGACTCGGCGAAGCGCTGCGGCTGAGGAGCGGTGGCCGTTCGAGGCTGCTTTGTCGGAACCGGCGGCTGCACTGCGGGCTTTGGCGGCTGCGGGCGAGGCTTTGGCGCAGGCTGTAGGATGGCAGAGAGCCGTCAGCCGAGCTCCCACGGGGTGTGGATGTCGAGGGGTTGATGACGATGGTGCACTCACCGATGAAGCTGGCGGGACGGGTGGAGAGGGCTGCGAGATGTGCGAGGTCGAGGGCTGGGCGGGTGCGGCTCGTTGCTGTTGCTGCTGGTGCTGGTCCTGCTGCTGCTGGAGCTTGGCGATGCGCTTGAGGCGGATCTGGACGGGGGCAGAGTGGGGAGGCGGTGTCAGCTCCGGGGGAGCGGGCGAGGGTGGCTGCGAGGATGGGGGCGCACCTTGTCGGCGTCCGACATGGGAGTAGGCTCTTCTGCCATGGCTGCTGGCGGTGTGGAGGAGAGCGAGAGCGAAAGCCGGCCTTGCTCGGGGCGACGCCGACGCGACGAGGGGAAAGTGGAGCTCGCGCTCGCTCTCTTCCCTCTCGCCTCGCTGTGCCTTTGCTGCACCGTCTGTACCACCAGGATGGCTCACGAGCGCCACCCCTACTTGTACCCGACGACGCCCTTCACCGGCCGCGACGACGACGACGACCTCCTCGCCCAACAGCTCCTCGGCTCGACACAGCCTCGCGACGCGTCCATCGGTACGGCCAGGTGGGCAGATCAGTCGGGCTCGGCACGGCCACCAAGCGGCGCAGGCTGGCGACAGTGGCAGGGCCGGCAGTCGCACCGCACCCACGGCGTCGCCCTCGCGGCTCTCGCCCTCATCCTCGTCCTCTTCGGCGGCGCGTCGACCCAGCCCGACGTGCGCGACTACGTCAAGGACCGTGTCGCCCTCTACGCCGGTCAAGCACCCCTCAACGCGCCGAGAGGTGCGTCCCTCTCTCCCCCCACCACCTCCTCTCGGAACCCCGGCTCACCTCCTCCCTCTCTCGCCCGCAGCCAACGCGACCATCGTGATCCTCGTCAACCCGTTCAGCAACATGTACCAGGCGCTGCTGCCGACGCTCGAGAACATCGAGCTCAAGTTCAACCGCCGGCTCGGGTACCCGATCCAGCTCCTCACCGACGGCAAGCTCCCGTCCGAGGCCATCATGAACCGCACGAGCTACATCACCGAGGGCAAGGCGACCTGGTGTGCGTCCTCTTCCTCCTGCGCCTCCTTGCCTCGTCGCGCGCTGACAGCACGGCCCCTTCCTGCAGCCGTCGTCACGCCCGAGCAGGGCTGGGGCCCGCCCGACTGGCTCCCTCGAGCCGACATCGACGAGGGTCTGCGCAAGATCCCCTTCCCGCTCGGCTACCGGTGCGTCCTTCCCTCCCTCGCGCTCCCTCGCTCGCACTCGCCCCTCGCTCGCACGCGCGCTGACCTCCTCGCACCTCGCGCCGCAGCAACATGTGCCGCTTCTTCTCCATGTTCCACCACAAGCACCCGGCGCTCGAGGGCTACGACTGGATCTTCCGCCTCGACGAGGGCATCACGTTCCACTGCGAGCTGGTGCGTCCCCCCCTCGCTCGCTCGGCTCGGCGTGGTGGGCTCCAGACGCTGACTCGCCCGGACCGTGCAGCACGAGGACCCGCTCCAGACGGTGCGCATGCGCTCCCTCGCCGTTCGCTCGTCGCTCTTGAGGTGCTGACGCCTCTTGCCTCGCGCGCAGCTCATCGCCAACAACAAGACGTACGGTCCGTCCCTCCTCGCTCCCCCTGTCCTCCTCCCTCGCCAGCCCTCCCTGACGCGCTCCTCTCCTCTCCCCCCCGAGCAGGCTTCACCAACGTCGATCAAGAAGCGCAGTTCGTCATCCCGACGCTGTGGAAGACGGCGACGGCCTTCATGCGCGACGCGCCCAGGCACTACTTTCCCGCGGGCCGGGACGAGTCGTTCGTGAGCGACGATGGGGGCAAGACGTACAACCATCGTGTGCGTCGTTCGCTATTCCTTCTGTGCGCTGGCGAGCGCGCGAAGCGCTGAAGCGCGTCGACGACGGCGTGAAGGAGGGGCTGTCGCTGACCCTCTTCTTCTCCCTCCTCTCCCCTTCCTTTCGCCAACCCTCTTCTCGCTCTGCGGCTCTGCAGGTATACTATAACAAGTGAGCCTCGAGCCCTTTGGCCCTTCGAGCCTCAATCCGTCTCGCTCGAGCAAGCCGCTGACCTCCTGCGCCCGCTCGGCCCCCTCTCCCTCGCGCAGCTTCGAGATCGTCCACCGCTCGGTGCGACCTTTCCCCCTCTCTCTCTCTCCTCCGTCGCCCTGCAGAACCCTCTGACTCAAAGCCGACCCGTGCGCAGTTCCTCGAGAGCGAGCCGTACCAGGCGTTCGTCAACTACCTCGACCGCGCGGGCGGGTTCTACAAAGAGCGCTGGGGTGCGTCGCCGCTCTCCCTTCACCCTCTCACCGACCGAGCGAGGACCTCTCGACTGACGCCGCCTCGACCCCTCCGCAGGCGACGCCCCGATCCGCACCATCGCCGCGTCCTACTTCCTCGACAAGGCGCAGATCCACTCGTTCGCGAACGTGACCGGGTACAGGCACGACCTGCCGCCGTTCGAGTGCCCTGACCTGCCGTGCGTCCTCCTTTCCCTCTATTATCTCTCACGAGCACGAGCGAGAACGAGCCCGAGCGCACAGCTGACGCCTCGACCGCGCGCGCAGGTGGTGCACGTGCAACCCGGCGCTCTCTCACATCAACGCGCACGGGCAGTGGTGAGCGACAAGACCTTGTAGACGTCATAGATCCTTATGTACTGCATCGGCAGGCGGTGCAGCACGCAGCTTCGAGGGCTTCTTCTCGCTGCGAGCGGAGGCGGGGTGCGAGCGCGCCGGGGTGTGTCCCTCGGCTGCGGCGAGCGCGCTACGGCCCCCCAGCTTCTGATCGCAAGCAAACATCGACGGCGCGCCTCCTTGAGCCTCGAGAGCGCCGTTGCGGGCGGGTGCTGCCAGCTTGCGAGGACAAAAAAGCTGCGACACAGAGCGGGTTTCCGCAGGAGCGGGTCCGGACGTCCGGGTCGTCGCTTTGCGACTCGCACCCAGCGCTACGGACTGCTTTCTCCTCTGCTCTTTTGCTGTCCTACGAGCGCAACCGGGCCCAGCTGCTACATAGATCTGCGGCGGGCGCTCATGCTGTTCTGCGGTCGTGCGGCTGCCGGCTACGCTTCCGCTCTCGAGCCCTCGACCCCGCACCGCGAACCTTAGCCGTTTGCGCGCTCCAACCTCCAAATGGACCGCGCCGAGTTCGTGGACGACGTCGTCGACGCGCCGGGCGCGATGCCGCTCGGCTCGCTCCCACGGTCCAGCTCTCGCCTGCTGCTTTAGCTCGCCCTTGACACGCTCAGCCGGCTCTTCTCTGCGTCGACCAAACACCGCCATGTCCTCCTCGAGCTGGCTTGCGAGCCTCGTCCGGCGCGGTGCGTCCTCATCTCCATTTCGTTCCCACGCGTCGAGCGGCGCATCGGCGGCCTCTCGAGCTGCTGCGCGCGAGGACAGCGCGCTGACAGACGCTCACACCGTGCAGGCTCGGGCGACTACGCGCCGCTGCGCTCCGATCGGCTCCTCTCCGCCTCGACCATCGCGAGCGAGTCGTCGACCCGCTCCTCGATCGACCTCGCCGACAGCGACAGGCCGGCGCACGACACGACCAAGGAGCGCCTCACGCTCGCCGACCTCGAGGAGCACGAGGCGCCGCAGCCTGAGCCGCGCAACCGGCGAGGGCGGGTCGCGCTCGCAGCCGTCGTCGTGGGCGCCGCCTTCGCCCTCTCGCTCCTCACCGCCTCGTCCCTCGCCTACTTCCGCCCGGCGACGACAAGCGCCCTCGACTCGTCATGGTCCCCTCCCTGCCCCGCCCGCGCCTTCGCCTCGGGCCGCTGGGTCGAGCGCGATCCGGCTCCCTCGCCCAACGCGAGCGTGTGGGCGTCAACGGGCTTCACCGGCTGCGCGCAGAACTGGTTCAAGAACGACTGGCACCTCGGCCTCTTGCCGCCGAGCGGCGACTCCCCGGCGGGCGAGGGCGGCGTGTGGCCCATGAGCCCGTACCGGCGCCGAGCGGGCGCGTGGGAGTGGCAGTCCGAGCACGAGGTGTGCGCTGCGCTCGACGACGATGCGGCGGAAGAGGGTGCAGAGGGCGAGCAGGTGCAGGGCGTCGACGTCGTCAGGCTCCTGCAGGACCTCGTCGACCGCGGCGCGTGGCTCATCGTCGGCGGTGCGTCCTCCTTCCTCTCGTTCCTCATCTCGAGCGTGCCCTCGAAGGTGCTCCATGCTGACTTTGCGTTCCTCGTGCGCGCAGACTCTCTCTCGGAGCAGCACTTCTTCTCGCTCGGGTGCCTCCTCTTCCCGCACGTGCGCGCGCAGTGGCCGTACCCGCCCATGTCCGAGTGGCGGCAGATCAAGGAGGAGCACCTCTTCCTCGACCCGGCGAGCCCTCTCCTCACGAGCGGGCGCCTCGTTGTGCCCGACGACTTCGACTTTGACGGCTCGCCCGTCATTTCGCACGTTCGGTGCGTCCCTTCCTCTCCAATTCTTGATCCTCGTGTTCCCAGGTTCTGCTCGCTGACTTTTAGCTCCTTCACAGGACCGATCATGGCCTCGCACCCTCGGAGCTCGTCGACACCTACTCGTCGTTCCACGAGTCGAGCCCTCCCTCCCTCGCCGCTCGGTACCCGGCGCTCGCCTCCCTTCCTCGGCACTCGGACCCTCGCTCGATCCTCACCGCCGTCGAGACGTTCTCGCCCTCGATCGACTACTACCTCGACTTGTTCCTCCGCCCCCAGTCGTACCGCAACATCACGACGGGCATCTCGCCCTCGTACTCTGCGGCGACGACGCCGCCCAGCTCGCTCGCTGTCGAGCGCAATGCGACGCGCTCGGCGCACTACCGCGCCCTCCTCTTCTCGACCGGCGCCCACTTCAGCTCTCGGCACTTCAACCTCCCCGACGGGCCCGTCACGTACGCCGTGCCGGTCGCCGCCTCGCCAGAGTCGGGCGCTCCTGCGGCGGCTGCGTCTACGGGCGTCGGTAACGCGCAGGTCGAGTTCTTCGAGCTCGTCGTCGACGCCTGGGCGGCGCGCGTGAGCGCTGCGCTCGAGGCTGCGACGCCCGAGGAGCGCGAGGGCAAGGTCGTCCTCGTGCGGCCGAGCAGCGGCGGGCACAACGACTGCCACTCGGCGACGAGGCCCGTGCAGGACGGCGAGGAGGCGCAGAGCAACTGGTACAGCTGGGCCGACATGGCCGTCATGAACGTTCGAGCCGAGGTGCGTCGTCTCTCTCCTTGCCTTCGCTTGCGAAAAAGCGGCTCGCTGACTCCTCCTCGTGCACGCAGACGCTCATCGACGAGCTCGCCGACCCGCAAATCGCCTTCCTCGACCTCGCGCACCCGGCCAGCCTTCGACCAGACGCCGTGAGTCTTAGCGCGACGGCCTCGCACGCTCGCAGAAGCTGACCTTCTCAACTCGCACCTTCGCCCGCAGCACACCAACGACGACTGCCTGCACCTCTCGACCGGTACGGGCGTCATCGAGGGCTGGACGAGGTACGTGTCGTACTACCTGCGCGAGCGCACGGCGGTCGAGCAGCTAGGACGAGCAGGGTGGATGAGCCGGTTGAGCGACTTGGCGCCTTGGTAGTCGCGCTCGTCGTCGTGTTGTCATATCAATCAGTACCTCTCTGCAGCGTGCGAGTTTTGCGCGCTCTCCTCTCGAGAAAGCGCGTCGAGAGGGTCAAAGCGCGGACAGCGATCGGCGGACGCTCCGAGGCCGTCCCTCGGACTTCGGCAATAGAACCAGCCTGCCCTCAGCCTCGCTTCGCTCTCGTAACCAGCTCGCTCGCAGCTGGCCAGCAGGCCACCGCTCTCGCTTCTCTGCTTCTACAGCTCGCCGAACATGTTCACGCCGATCCCCTCCTTCGTCGGCGGCCTCCTGCTCTCGTTCTCGACGTCGACGCTCCTCCTCACGCAAGGGCGCACGCTCGGCTGCAGCGGCGTCGCGCACGGCACGGTCGACGCGCTCGTCGGCTCGCTCGCAGCAAACGGCGGCCGAACCGGAGCCGACAGCAAGGACAAGCAGCCGGCGGCCTCCTCGTCGAGCGGGTGGAAGTTGGCGACGACGGGCGGACTCGTCGCAGGTGGCGCGCTCCTCCGCCTCGTCCGACCTCAGCTCGAACGCCTCGTTGGCGCAGCGATCTTTGATGCGCCGTTGAGTGCGGCGCAAGCTGGAACGGCGCGCGTCGTCCTCGCCGGGCTGCTCGTCGGTGGCGGAACCAAGGTGCGCTCCGACCCTCTCGCTCTCTCTCTCTTTCCTGCGCCCTCGTAACGAGTTAACCTTTCATGAGCACCTTCACATAGCTCGCAAACGGCTGCACGAGCGGGCACATGCTCCTCGGCCTCGCGCGCCTCTCCAAGCGCTCCCTCGCCGCCGTCGTCACCTTCTTCGCATCGGCCCTCCTCACGTCCCGCCTCGCGCCCTTCTCCCCCAGCACCTCGTCGACCCTCGCATACACCTCGACGTCCCTCTCCCTCTCGACCGGCGGCGCCCTCGCCATCCTTGCGCTCGCACCCCTCCTCTCCCTCCCTCCCCTCTTCACCTCGCGCTCGCGCCCCGAGTCCTACCACGCCCGGTTCCACGCCTTCCTGCTCGGCATGACATTCTCGATCGGCCTCGCTCTCGCCGGCATGACGCGCCCGAGCAAGGTCCTCGCCTTCTTCGACGCGCCGCTCCCGTTCCTCCCCTCGCCGCCGCCCGGCGCGGTCTGGGACCCGTCGCTCGCCATGGTCGCCATTGGCGGGCTCCTGCCCAACATGGCCGTCTGGCAGGCGGTCAAGGGGTGGAAGAACCCGCTCAAGGCGGAGCGGTGGAGCGTGCCGCGAGGAGGGGACGTCGACGCGACGCTCGTGCTCGGGTCGGCGGCGTTCGGCATCGGCTGGGGGCTCCTCGGGTGCGCCTCCTCTCCCACTCTCTTTCGGTGTGTGCTCTCGAGCTCTAAGCTGATTCTCGACGAGCGCCCGCAGGATCTGTCCCGGCCCGCTCCTCGCCGTCCTCGGAGGAGGGTCCGGCTCGGCCATGACGGTGTTCGCGGCAGCGTTCGCCGCGAGCGGGCTCGCAGTTGGGCGGCTCACAGCATGAACACGGTGCAGTAGAGATAGATAGAACGTCCGTTGCAATGACTCCTCCCCGACCACGCTCGTAACGCCGTCCTCCTCGCTCTCTAGCTCACCGACCGACGAGAGACTTGATCTGCGCCCAGTAAACGGCGAGATCCTCCGACTTGGTCTTGAAAATGAACAGACCTGCCAAGGCCAGGCCATAGCCTACGAGCTGCGGCGAGAAAGAGAGGGTCGAGGTCAGCCGTGCGAGCGAGGCCTGAGCGCCGAGGAGGAGGAGGGACGCACCTGAATCATGGTGACGGGCGTGCCAAACAGAACGACCGAGCCCGTGACGAGGAGGATGTCCTTGAGCACTCCTGCGAAATAGAGAGAGAGAGGGAGCTTGGTCAGTCGCCGCTCGAAAGTGCCTGGGGGAGCGAGAGGAAGAGAAGAAGGAAAGGAGGGGACGCACCCGAGAGCGTGAGGACAAGCGAGCTCGCGCAGCCGATGAGGAAGACGACGCTGACGTTGAGGAGGAGGGCAACGTTGCAGTTGACGAAGAGCGTGATGGGCCCGACCTTGTCGAGGATCTGCTCGAACGGCGCCCAGCCCTCGAACGGCAGGATGAGGAGGCCGTTGAAGACGGCGCAGACCTGCGGTGCAGTGCGGAGGACACGTCAGGAGGAGGGACAAAGGGGGAGGAGAAAGAGGAGGGACGAGGCGGGAGGAAGGAAGAGGAGGGACGAGGACGCACCGGCGCGTAGTAGTACAGCGACACGAGCGGGTCCATGCGCAGGCCCTGGAGGAGCTTCTGGATCGCGACGAGGCGCGTCGCCTCGAACAGGATGCCGAAGCACTGGAAGACGAAGCCCGAGAAGACGAAGCGCAGCTCGCCGTACGACGCGAGGGCGACGCCGGCCGAGATGCCGATGACGGTGACGGCCTTGCGCTTGTCCCAGCTGTCGAGGCCCATCATGACCGACATGCCGAGGACGGCGACCGAGGTGAAGGCCTTGAGCCTGCGAGCGTGAGGAGGTGCGTGCGCAGGGTCAGCGGGTCGCTCGTGGGGGAAGACGCGCGCGTGCGCTCGGCGAGAAAGGAGGGGCGACGCACATCTGGATGAACGAGACCGAGAGCGTGAGGTAGGCGAGGTTGGAGAAGATGAGCGACGCCGAGAACAGGGCGCCGATGGGGACGATCTGCGCGAGGGCGAGAGGAGCAAGGTCAGCTCGAGTCGTTCGGCGAGAGCCTGACAGGGAGGGAGACGACGACGCACGTTCTTGTACCAGCGGTCCCACGACATCTGGACGTTGTCGAGGCCGTCGATGAGGTGCGTGAACCGGCGCATGAGGCGGGTCGCGAGCGTCGCGTACACGAGGTGGGTCGTCTGCGCACAGCGAGGGCGAGCGGGTCAGCGCAAGGTCGGCGCAGGCCGCACAAGTGAGCGGGACGCACAGTGAGGAAGATGGGGTAGCGGAAGTTGAGGTCGCCCTCCTTCTTTCCGCTGCGGACGAGGAAGAGCGGGTCAGCGCTCGTGCTCGCGCGGCTCGAGGGAAAGCGCTTGGAAGGGGCCGCACAGGATCCAAGCGTTCATGAGGATGACGCTCGACGACAGGGCGATCCAGATGGCGATGATGGGCGCCGGGTGCATCTTCTTGGGGACCTGCGAGGAGGAAGGCGAGGAGGAGGGTCAGCGCTGCCGGTCTCGCCATGTTGCGCGGGTTGCAGCGGCTCGTCCAGACGATCTGCTCCATCTCGTCGTATTGCGCGTGCGCACGAGCGCGCATGTGAGCGCACGAGGCTTCATCGCCTCGTGCTGCGAGAGCGAGCGTCGACGGCGAGCGTGCTGCCCAGCTCGACGCGCTCGAGCGTGATCGCTCAGCCCAACGACTCGAGAGCGCACACGGCGAGCTCTGAGGAGCCCTGCACAGGCCGGCATTGCCATCTGCCGCGAGCTGGACGCGCCGCACGTGTGCGCAAGGGGGAGGAGGGGGCCGGGAACGAGGACGCGAGGGACTCGGGACGCACCGCTGCGGTCGCCGATGCAGGTCGGGGCAACGACTCCTCCTCCTCGAGGGCCTGCAGGTCGGCCTTGAAGTGGTTGCCGCCGGCGCGGGTCGAGTCGCGTCCGTCGTCCTCTGCAAGGAGGGCGTCGGCCTCCTGGAGGGCGAGCGCGTCGCGGTCTTCGAGCGTGACCTTGTGGCTCATGGTCGGGATGGGAGCAGCAGCTGGTGGTGGTGCGAGTAGAGCGGGCGAGGCGAGCTGGGGAGGAGGTTTGGCTCGTCGCGCTCGTCGGAGATCCGCTGGCCTTCGATCTCTCTGCTCCGCACAGCCCGGACCTCCGTCGAGCGCATGCTACCCCTGCTGCAGATCCACCGCCGGGCCGCGCACTCCTTGCCCTCTCGCCGCAACCCGCCCACCGGTCCTCCTCCCCGCCCTCCTCCCTCTCGACCGCGACCGGCAACCGCTCGCCCTCAAGCTCTTGCACCGCATCGAGCCGGGCCAAACACGGCACGGCAGCGTCGAGGCGAGTGCACACAGCTCGTCGAGCCGCTGCGACGAGGTCGACGAGGTCTCCTCCTCCTCGTCCCATACGCCTCGCCTCGCCTTCGGGCTCGTCCCCGCCCCGCCGCCTTCTTCTCTTTGCTTCTGCCGAGCAGCCATCCTTTGTCTGCTGCATCTCACAGGGTACAGCAGGCAAGAGCTCGCCGTCCAAGGACGACGGCCCCACCCCCTGTGCTGTTTCGCGCGGCGGCCTCCCTTTGTCCTGCTCGCTGCGCTCCCTCTTCCGGCGGCTGCGCTTCTTCACGCTCGTCTCGCTCGAGAGCTTCCCCTTGTTCGTCTCGCATTGTTCCGTCGGCGAAGCTCTTCCGTCGCTGCTCGCACAGCGGGGCCGCCTCGAGTACTCAAAGCCGCGAGCGCCATGACCTCCTTCCTCTCTTTCTCTTCATCTTCCCCTCCCTCGCTCGCCAAGCCCTTCCCTCGCAACCATGCACCTCCTCGCGACCCTCTCCGCCCTCATCGTCGCCCTCGCCCTCGCCCAGGCCGCGCCCGCACCCCTCCCGACGCCCGCCCCTGCCCCCGACCGCCTCGCCGACCACGTCTCCCTCATCGCCGGCGCCTTCGAGCGCCACAGCTCCGGCTTGAGCGCCTTTGCCGCCGAGGTCTCGTCACGCGCCTCGGTCGCCTCGGTCGCCTCGGTCGCGAGCGCCGCCGCCGCTCGCCGCTCGAGCGCATCCGCCCTGCGCAACTCGGTCGTGTCGGCGAACCGCGCAAAACAATCCGCGTACGTG
>Ga0308169_10002229_pt1 | contig 20473 bp, 22 predicted proteins | sample PhyBR1_2_FD_202139 | JGI IMG/M metagenome (GOLD analysis project Ga0308169, IMG submission 202139) | Phyllosphere microbial communities from UC Gill Tract Community Farm, Albany, California, United States - DLSLSB.R1 | ecosystem: Host-associated > Plants > Phyllosphere > Unclassified | place...
GGATGGACGAAGGGAGCGGGAGCGAGGCGGCGGGAGGAGCGGGAGGTGGTCGGCGTGCGCTCGAGGACGGGGCGGACGAGCGCGACGAGGTTCTTGTCGAGGTACGGGGCCGTGGCTGGGCCATGGCTGCAGCCTGGGTGCCGGTGGAACTGTGAGGAGGGGGAGCGTGAGTTGGATGACCTCGGGAGGAGGAGGGAGAGGTGAGGACGCACCAGGCGATGCGGGCGGTTGGCGATGCTTAGTCGGGGTGGCTTTGTGCGAGTAGGTGGCTCAGGTAGAGCTCAGCATGAGGCCCTGGCGTGAGGTGTCGAGGAGGGGCGGCGACGAGAGAGCCGCACAGGCTCGCTCCCTCTCGCTCGTCGACACCACCGCCGGGCTAGTCCCCGCACCAGAGCTGCAGCCACTCGCACACAGCTACTACCGCCACTCGACCCTGCGACACGCCCCTCCTCGCCCGCACGCCCGCCGCCCTCTCGTCCCCGCTCCGTCATCTCGCCCGCAACCAGCCTCCTGCCTCCCTCGCACCCACGACCAGGCAGGCCACCATGGTCGCCACCACCATCGACGTGTCCGACTTCGACCCCTTCTCGCCCACGGCGTCCACCTCGTCGTCCAGGTCGTCGTCCCCCCACCCGCTCGGCGCCTTGTTCCCCGGACCTCGCGCTCCCTCGTCCACCCGCGCATCCTCGAACTCGGCCACGCCAGCACCTCTCGCAGCACCGACACCGCCCCCCGTTCACACCCAGGGCGTCGAGCCGGGAGCCGACCCGCTCGGCGGCCTCTTCGGCACCCTCGCCCTCGACCCGTCGTCGTCGGCCTCGTCCTCGTCCCGACACTCGCTGTCGCCTGTGCCGACAGCCGCAGCGAGTACGGCGAGCCAGGCGACCTACGCCCAGGAGCAGCGCAACACGCGCATCCTGCGCGACCTCGACCGCGGCCCGTTCGCGCCTCCGACCCCGCCCACCCCTCTCGCCCCTCCCCCTCTCTCAGCGACCCACTCGACCCCACTCTCGCCCTCGTACACCGACGAGCCGACGTCCCTCCCCGCCTCGTCCGCCGTCCCGATCCCGTCCCCCTCGTCCCCGACGCGCACCTCGCACCGCCCGCCGCACCCGCACTCGCCCTCGTCGACCCTGCACCGCCGCCCCTCGGCCTCCTTCTCGCCCCCTCGCCGCCTCTCGACCCTCATGGACTCGCACTCGTTCCCGCACGGGCCCTCGTCCCCGCCCGCCGAGTCGTCCATCCTCTCGGACCCTTTCCACGCGGCGAGCAGCGCGGCGGGCGCAGCGTGGCGCCGCATCCGCGACGCGAGCGCCGGCGCGGGCGACTTGATCGAGCAGGCCATGGAGGGCGAGTGGACCGTCGGCCAGGGCGACACGAGCGGCGAGTGGGGCGAGTTCCAGGGCGGGACCCCCGAGCTGCCGCCCAACGGCGCCGCGTCCGGCTCGGCGCGCACGAGCGCGGCGCCGTCCCCGAGGGCGCAGCCGATCGGCGTTCCGTCGTCGCACGTGCACGCCTCGGCGGCGTCGCAGGGCGGCGGCGGCATGGGCACGCTCGGCCGCGCGGCGTCGCTCCCCGTCTCGGCCGCCGCCGCAGCGGGCTCGTCCCTCTCGAGCGGCTTCTCCTCCCTGTTCGGGTCGGCGCAGCACCCGATTGAGGGAGGCGCGGCGACGTCGGCCGCGAGGAAGCCGTCGCCGCCTTCGCCGGCGCGCGCGGCGACGACGAGCGGCGCGGTGGGAGGCGCGCGGACGGGAGGGTTCGACCCGACGGCCCAGCCGATCAAGCTCGTCGGGCTGCGGCCTGGGGTGCAGCGCGTGCTCGAGGACGACGTCGCAGAAGGGGTGCGTCCGCCTCTCGTCCTCTCGCCCTCCCTCTATCCCTTCGCTCGCTCGCGCCGCTCGGACGTGCACGACGACGCCTCGCTCCAACGCCCCTACTGACTCGTCTCTCCTTCCTCCCGCACAGATCCGCCCCTCCCTCCCGCCGCGCCTGCGCCTCTCGTCGCGCTGGACGCTCCTCTACTCACTCGACCAGCACGGCATCTCGCTCACGACGCTCTTCTCGTCGCTCCAGCGCGGCCTCGCCCAGCGCGATGGCGGCTTTGTCCTCGTCGTCAAGACGAGCAGGGGCGACGTGTGCGGGGCGTACGTGAGCGAGGCGCTGCGGGACGGCGCGAGGGAGCAGAGGGGGAGCACGAGGTGGTTGGGCGACGGCAGCTGGTGCGTTCGCTACCCTCTCTCTCTCTCTCTCTCTCTCTCTCTCTCTCTCTCTCTCTCTCTCTCTCTCTCTCTCCTCGCTCGACACCTGTGCGTTTTCTATGTTCGCACGCCGCTGATGCCCCTCTCTCCCTCCTGCAGCTTCCTCTGGCGCGCGACGCCCTTCCCTCCTCACGACTTCCGCCTCGGCTCGTCCGTCCAGTCGTTCAAGCCGACTTTCCGCAACACCTACTACGCCTACGCGACATCGACGCCCTCGCCCGTGCTCGCGTCGCCGCTCGGCGGGACCGGCGGCGAGGCGTTCCTCGCGTTCGGCGGCGGCGAGGACGGCCAGTTTGGGCTGTGGCTCGACGGCGTGTTTGAGCGCGGGTGGACGGGCAGGAGCGAGACGTTCGGGAACGAGCCGCTCGTGGGATCAGGAGGAGAGGCGGGGCGGGAGAAGCGCGAGGGAGAGAAGGGCGGAGGGAGCGACGAGGACGACGAGGAGGCGGGCGAAGGGAGGAAGTTTGAGATTGTCGGGCTCGAGTGCTGGGCCGTCGGGTCGTAGTGCCACTCTGTCGCTGTGCATAGACGCTGTGCGCCCACCTTGGTGTGTCGAGAGCCGCGGTGTCGGCGGCGAGAGCGGCTCGGCCGTGAGCGCGACGAGCTCCTCCTCCTCAGCCTCGCTCGTCTCGCCTCAGCACCGCGTTCCGCCACGCACGACTCGGCACAGCCATCTCGAGCTATTCTACAGCCCTCTCGCTCGCGCCGCGCCGCACCTTCGTCCAGCACGCGCCCCTCTCGTCACCCGACTTTTCTCATCAGTCGCCCGGTCTTCCTCCACCTCTCCCTCCTCCCACCGACCTCGTCCGGCCAGTCCGACCAGTACAGCCTCGCTAGCATGAGACAGTGCCTCATTTGCGGCGTCCCGACCGAGCAACGGTGCTCGTCCTGTGCCCAAGCCGGCGTCTTCATCCCGCTCTGCTCTCGCGACCACCAGAAGCTCGTGCGTCCCCATTCTTCACCTTTTGTGAACTCTAGGGAGATGGTAGCTGACCCAATGTCATTCGCACAGGTCTGGAAGGCGCACCGCCCGGTCTGCGGGCCCGGCAAGGCGCAGCCGTTCCTCGTACCGCCGTTCGAGGAGAGCGAGGTGCCGTACATCATGGACGCCTGCATGAGCGAGTTCTCCTCTGCGCAGATCGGCGCCATCTTCAAGCTTTCGCCGAGCTCCTGGGCCCGGTTGGCGCCGCACGGCAAGCTCAGCGTCTTCTCGATCCTGTCGCAGACGGGCATCGTCACGGCGGATCAGTTCGGCCCGGTGCGTCCCTCTCTCTCTCTCTCTAGCTACACTCGCACCACCGGGCACTGATAGTTCACGTACCGCCCGCAGACGCGAGTCGCTCCGTACGTCGGCTCGGTCGGGGCGGCCAACCTGCTCAAGAACCCCGGCGGGCAGCAGTGGCTCGCGCTCGTGCGGCACTGGACGTACGAGCTTGCCACTTTACCCGCAGGCGTCCACGCATTCGAGCACTACCCGCCGATCTACCTCGCCGAGGCGCTCGAGTACGGGCTGGTCGGGTGGCCCCTTCCCGACAATGAGCAACCGCCGCCTCACCCGCTCCACGACGAGTTCAGGACCAGGCTTAAGCACCGCACCCTCATCCTCGCTACTCTCCTCAAGCAGCCATCGCAGCGCGCCTTCTGGCCCGCAGCGATCCAGAACTTGCTCGACTTCATCCGGGCTTGCGTTCTCCTGCCGTCACACGCGCACGCTCAGGACTGCCTCGGTGCCCTGCGCGCCCTCCTCAGGCCGATCGCGCCTCACCTCGAGCTGTATCTCGACCTCGCGCCGGGCAAGCCGCTCGGGTTCGGGTGCAGGGTCAAGCCGCCGAGCTGAGCAGGAAGGGGTCGGCGAAGCGGTTGTAGCTGTGCGCCGTGCAAAGGAACCAGCTTTTCATCAGCGTATCGGCATTCCGGAGGCTTGACGGGGGCGTCGAGAAGCTCTCTGCGCGCACGATGATCCAGCGAGCACGGCCTTGGCGAAAAGCGCTTTGACCTCTTGCGCTCGCCGCCTGGTCCAGCTCTCGCTCTCGCTCTCGCTCTCGCCAAGCTTGCTCGCGGTCAGACATGTGCATTGCGCGCCCTCGAAACTCGCTACAGCCTCAAGCCCCTCTCCTTGCCGCCGCTCGGTCCCCTCCTCAGCTCGCCGCGCGGCAGAAGAACCCGACGATGCGCCCGCCGAGCCCGCTCATGGCACCGAGCGAGACGGGCTGCACGGGCGCGACGATGGCGCCGAGCTCGCCGAGGCGCGCCGTCGTGTCCCACAGCGACGAGATGGCGTAGTGCGGCGTGAGCGAGACGAGGAGCGTCTTGAGCGCCTCGGGGACGAGGTGCGGGACGGGCGGGTCGGCCTTGAGGAGGGCCGCGACGACGAGAGCTTGATGCTTGAAGATGCTGCCGACGAGAGGCGGGAGAGGCGCGTCCGGGTCGAGCATCGGGCGGATCGTCATCTCGAGAGCGGCGGCGAGGACTGCGAGGGGGAGCGCTCGGACCCGGTCGCGCTCGGCGCACGGGCTCGAAGGCGAAGGCGAGGGCGAAGGTAGAGGGTCGGACTCGAAGAAGATCCAGGCGTAGTGGCGCAGCTCGGTGAGCCAGGCTTGGACGTCGGGGTCGACAAAAGTCTCGCCGCGGTGGCTCGTCTTTAGACCGTCGACAGCTGACTGCGAGCGGGGCACACTCTCGTCAGCTGCGTCCTACTTGTAGGCTACTCCTCGAGAATGCTGGAGCTCACGCACCTTGCGGAAGTGCTTGACGGCGATGCCGCTCCTGGTCGAGTAAGCGCGCGCGAGGCTGACCTTTCCTTTCCTCGCGCACTCGGACGAGAGCGTCGCGGGGAGCACGAAGCCCCTTTGCGCAAAGGTCGCGATGGGCACCTCGCGGCGACTGGCCGAGAGGATGAAGGGGAGCTCGTCGTCGTCGATGGACGAGGCGACGAAAGGGTGAGCGCGGGTCAGACCGCAGTGCGGGCGGTGCGCCTTCCAGACCTGCGGGAGGGGCGAGAGTCAGCTCCTGGATTGGTCTCGGGGCAGGGAGAGGGGACGCACGAGCTGCTGGTGGGCGGGTGAGCAGAGGAAGAGCGAGACGCCGGCCCTGGAACAGCTCGAGCAGCGATTCTTGGTGGGCTCGCCACAGACGATGCAGGGCTCTGGCGGCGGGGAGCTCATGGTGGCTCAAGCCTGTCGAAGAGGCGAGGTGGGAGCGTGAGGAGGAGGGAAAGAGAGCGCGCGCTGATGAGAACTGCGGGGTCGTGACGACGAGCGGCGCGTGCTGAAGCGCAAGCTCGCAATGCAGCCGCACACAGGTGCAGTGCACTCCTCACATCCTGGACGAGGCCTGCTGATCGAGCCTGAGCGAGAGGCGAGGTGCAACGAGCAGCTCTTGCGAGACGAGGCCCGAACGCGCGACGAAGAGGAACAGCCTCGCTCGCTCTCTCTCTCACTGCGAGTCAGGACAGCCAGACTCGAACGTCGATCGTCTTCATAGTTGCATGCTCGAGAGCGAACACAAGAGAACGATAAGGAAGGGAGAACGAGCGTGAGGAGGGGGACAAAGAGCGCACGAGGGCAAACGAGGGAAGAACTGACGAGAGGGGTCCAAAGCGGTGTACACAGCGAGTGAAAGGCGAAGGGACAGGTCGAGAGAAGGTGCGAGGGTAGGTGGAACGACGAGCGATGCGAAGGGTATGAAAAGGGAGGACGAGGTGGACGAGGAGAGGGGGTATCGAGGGCGGGGGCGACGCCGGCCGGCTACCGTCGCAGCGTGTCTTGGACGTCGCGCACTTGCTGCATGAGGCCCTGCGCGTTCAGAGACGTCAGCTGGAGCCGCGAGAGGAACAGCACGAGGAGGTGGGGAGACGGACCTGGGCGATATCGACGATGTCGAGCTCGGAGCGGATCTCGCCCTTCTGCACCTTGTCGGCGACGCACTTGATGACGGCCTCCATCAGCTGGTCGTTGATGAGCGGGTACCGACTTGGCGGTGCAGCAGCTGCGCGCAAGAGGGAGAGGTGGGTCAGTCGCTGACACTCGAGCCGGGGAGGAACGAGGGAGCGAGTGCGCACCTGGCGTCGCCTCGTCGCCTGATCGGCGCAGGAAGGGTTGCTGCAAGAGCTCCGGGATCGCTGCTCGCTCCTTGGGCTCGTACCGCAGGCAGCTCTTGAGCGTGTCGAGCAGGTCGGGCCCGACCTTGAAGCGGTGCTCGGTGAGCTGCTCGCCGCGCCGACCGGTCGGCACGGCGTGGTCGGGGAAGGCGATGCGGTGTCGAGGGTTCGAGATGGCGGCGACCTTGAGGCCGATGTCGCGCAGGTGCGAGAAGGGCGCGCCGCCGTAGACCATCTGGTACAGGATGCAGCCGAGCGACCACACGTCGGCGGCGCGTCCGAGCTGCGAGAGGGCGACGAAGAGGCGCACAGTCAGTGCATGGCTCGACGAAGGCGAACGAGGAGGAGTGAGCGAGCGAGCGAGCGCACCTTCATGAGCCTCTTGCCGCCCTGGCCGAGCCCCGTGTCGTTGAGCGCCTCGGGCGGCATGTAGTTGGCCGTGCCGATCTGCTGGTCGCGCCCGATGTTGGTCGTGTCGGCCGCGATGGCCTTCGAGATGCCAAAGTCGATGAGCTTGAGGCGTCCCTTGACCAGGACGAAGTTGGCCGGCTTGAGGTCGCTGTGCACGACGGCCTCGTCGTGGATGACCTGGACCGCCGAGAGCATCTGCAGGGGAAGCAGAGCGTCAGGGAGGAAGGAGGGCGCGCGAGGGGAGAGAGAGAAGGGGACGCACCTGCTCCCAGATGTAGCGGATGAAGTTGAGGCTGACGGGCTTGCCGGCGTGGCTCGCGAGGAGCGTGTTGAGGTCCGTCTCGCCCGCCTCCATAACCTGCAGCGACGACAACGTCAGCTTGGTCTTCTGCAGTGGGCGAAAGAGCAAGAGAGAGAGGGAGACGCACCATGATCACGTACTTGCCCTGGATCTCCGAGTCGACGAGCTGGATGATCTCGGGCTTGCCGATGAGCTTGCGCAGGAGCGTGATCTCGTTGATGAAGCTCGCGCGCGACTCGGCGTCGTTGCGCGTGTCGACCCGCTTGAGCGCAAACAGCTCGTTGCTCGCGCTCATGACGCGGTACACCTTGGACGAGCCGCCGCGGCCGAGGACGCCGGCGCGGTGGTACGCTTTGCCGTTGACCTGCAGGAGTGTCATGCGCATTAGCTCGTGAGGTCGAAGAGAGAGGAAGAGCGAGAGCGGGACGGACAATGATGGGCTTGGGCTGGCGCTTCTCCTGCTGCGGCTCGCCGCCGGGCGTGTACCCGAGCTGCTGCTGCATCTGCATGGCGAGGTGCGGCTGCTGCTGCTGCTGGAGGTACTGCTGCTGCTGCTGGTACACCTGGTGGCTCTGGTAGTGCTGCTGCTGGACCGTGACGCTCGGCGTCGCCTCGGCCATGCCCGGCGAGCGGTCCCGGAGCGGGACGTGGTAGTCCTTCTGGCTGCTCGTCTGCTGCGTCGACGAGCCGTACATCGGCGCACCGGGTCGAGGCTGGGTCGAGGGAGCGGCGCCGACAGGAGGAGCGTACGGCCGGTTGACCTCGGTGAGGGCGGGCCGCGGCGCCGAGGTGGGCGGCGCGCCCGGGCGCGCGTACGAGCGAGGGTCGTAGGCGTTCTCGTCGTGGTAGGGCTGGAAGGCCGACGTGGCGGGAGCTGGAGGCTGGTCGGGGAGGACGTCCATGACGGGCGGCGGGAGCTGCTGGTACTGTGGCTGCTGTTGACCCGACGGCACCCGGGCGACGGAGGGGCGCTGCTGAGGCTGCTGCTGCTGGCCCTGCGGCTCGTCGCGGTACATGCCCATGCTTGACGCCGGGCGCGCGACCTGCTGCACGGGCGCGGCGGGCTGCCCGAGCGAGCCCTGCGTGATCGTCACGCTGTTGCTGCGCTTGAGCCCGCCGCCCGAGCCGTTGACGAGCGTCGTCCCGCCGTGCGTCGACGCCGACGAGTTGCTGCCGCCCGTCTCCTGGCCGACGTCCTGCGAGATCGACGTCCCGCGGCGGTGCGCGTAGGGGATCATCATGTCGCGCTCGCGCGGCGGCGACGCCCGGCGCTCGTCGAGGCTCGCTCGGCCGACGGCGGCGGCGGGCTCGTTGAGCTGCCCGGTAACTCGAGCGGCGACGGCCTCGCGGCGGATGTCGAGCGACGCCGCTCGGGCCGCAGGTTGGCCGTCCTCGGCGAGCGACGACAGCATCGAGACGCTGTTCTTGCGCGAGAGGCCGCCGCCGCCGCCGCCCATGGGCGCGAGGCGGAAGCTGGCGCCGCCGCCGCCGCTGCTGCTGTTACCGGCCGAGGTGGACGACGGGAGCGACTGGGCGAGCATGGGCGGCGACGGCTGGGCCGAGGCGGATCCGGCATCCGACGGCGGCGAGTAGTGCTGCTGCTGCGACGACGACAACGACGACGACGAGGCATTGATCGACAAGTTCGAGCCGCTGCTGAGGAACCGGTTGCGGAAGGCGGTGCTGCCCTGCGCCTGCGGCTGGAGCTTGGAGCCACGAGCGCTCGCGCTCAAGTACGAGCTGCCCATGGCCGGCGGCGACACGTCGTTGTTACTGTCCGAGGCGCTGTAGTTGCTGAGAGAGGAGCCCGGGCGCAGGTTGCTCGACGAGACCGAGTGCTTGGCGAGGTAGCTCGACGCGCCGATGGTGACGGTCGACGCGGCGCGCTCAGCCGAGGCGATCTTGGGCGACGACGGCGGGAGCTCGGAGAGCGAGCGGCCGTGGCTGTTGGGCGAGATCGGCGGTCGAGGGCGAGGAGGAGGGGCCATGTCGGGAGCTGCGAGGAGGACACTCAGAGTCAGCCTCGCGCCGACGTGCGCATCGTGAGAAGCGAGAGGGGACGCACAGGTGTCGGTGCTCGTGCTCGTCGAGGCGTCGGGGCTGTCCTCCTTGACGCTCCGGCTCTGGTCGCCGTCGTACGCCTCGCTCGCGGTCGGACCCTCGGGCGTCGCCGCCGCAGGCTGCACGGGCTGCACGACGCGCCTCGCGCGACCGACGATGCGGTCGCCGCCGGCGGGGCGCGACGCAAAGAGGCGGCGCGTGCCTGCGCTCGGGAGGGTCGACGTCGTCGACTTGGACAGGCCGGCGCGAGGCAGGCCGGGCGTGGTGCTCGCGAGGTGGGGCTGCGAGCCTGAGAGGGAGGCGTCGTTCGAGGGTAGGCGTGTGAGGGGGGCACGGGTGGGCGGGGCGAGCTGCGCAGGACTGAGTGTGAGCGAGAGATCCAGCAAGGGGACGAGCAGGACTGGAAGGAAGGAAACGCACCTCGTCGGGCTTGCGAGAGACCTTGTGCGTCAACTCGTCGTCCTCGCTCTGCGCGACCGACGCGTCGTGTGCCCGGCCCGCCGTGCCCCTGCCGAACCCTCGGCTCAGGCTGCCGACCGCCTCCCTCGCGCTCGCCGTGCTCGAGAGCGCGCCCTTCCAGGCGCTGCCGCTCCCGCTCACGCTGTCGCCGCGGCCGCGAGTCGACATGCTCGTCGACGGCCGAGGCGGAGCGGGCAGGGCCGTGTAGTCGCCGTCGCCGCCGGCCGAGGCGGTGGACGCGAGGGTCGACGACGAGGCGAGGGTGTGGGCGTAGAAGCCTTCGCCGCCGCTGCCGCGAGGGCGGTACGACATGCGCTCCGACTCGAACTGCGGGAGGTCGAGGTCGTCGTCGTCCGTGTCGAACGTGAGCGGCGGAGAGTTGGTCGCCGAGTTGGACGCGAGCGAGGCGGAGCTGCCGTTGAGGGAGGCGGGGAAGGGCGGGGCGGCGGATGCGCTGGTCGTGCTCGAGTAGGACCGCAGCGAGGCCTTGCTGCTGCTCCTGCGGCCCATCATGGCGCTGAACGGAGACGCCGAGCGAGGGGTCGACGCTCCCCCCTCGGGCGCGTTGTTGTGGTCGGTGCCGGTGGGCGTGCGCAGCTTGTTGAGGAGCTTGCCGAAAGCGTTCGAGCCCTTGCTGACCGAAGGAGTGGAGGGCTGTGCAGCCATCTAGGGCGCGTCGGGCGATGAGAGGCCGGGGGAAGGAGCGACGATGTTGAGAGACGGCGCACGAGGCGAGGGTCGGCGAAGACGGTGGGGCGAGGGGGAGGGAGGGTGAAGGCCTCTGCCAGAGTCCCACAGGTGGACTGGGCGGCACGTGCGGGCGGCTGGCGGGTTCGAGAGAGTCTGGACGAGGGTGACGAGGAGGAGGAGGCGCTCGGCGCGGCACGAACCGAAGCTGCTCGCCTCGAAAATTGCCGTCCAGCATCAGGGCTTGCCAGGGCTACGAAGCGTGCAGCTCTATCCTCTCACAAGATCATTTAGCCGTGCGCGCTCTCGATCTGTGGGACGACGACAACCCGCCTCTCTCGTCGTCGCTCGCCGCAGCACACGACCTCGCTGACGAGCACACGTCGAGCCAGCGCGCTCTCTCGAGAGTGCAAGAGGAACGAAAGAGACGATGCGACTGCAGGGTATCGGATACAGGCTCGGGTAGGAGGGAGACGATGGCGAGGAGAAGGAGGGAGAGAAGGGCGCGAGGAAGGTCGGGCGGCTCGACGAGGGCGAAGGGCGGGACCGAGGAGGTATGGACCTGCAGAAGGACCTTGTCAGCTCGCGCAGGGCGGGAAGAGAGAGTCAGAGAGAGGGCACGCACGAGGATCTAGGATGCGGCGGCAGCGACCGGCTTGAAGTCGAGGACGACGAGGCCCTCGCGGTTCGCCGGGCGGCCCGTGAGCTCGCCGGCGCCCTCGAGTTCCTGCTGGATCTGGCGGATGACCTGCTGGCGCACGTCCTGGTTGGCCTTGACGGCGACGCGCTTCTTGTCGCCGAGGCAGACGAGGACGCGCTTGCCGCGCGCGAGCATCTCCTTGCCCTTCTTGAGCTTGTGCTCGAGGTCGTGCGCCGACACGCCCCACGTGAGGTGCACCTCCTTGGGCGACCCTCCTCCCGCGCCGGGCGTCGTCGCCGGGTCCTTTGCGCGCTCCTGCGCCTTGGCCTTCTTGTCCTTCTCGCGCTGGTACTGCTCCTTCTTGTCGAGGATGCGGCAGATGGGCGGGTCGTGGGCGGCGTCGACGAGCTGGATCGCGTACCGGGTGCGGTCGAGCGACGCGAGGAGGCCGGCGAGGGTCGAAGGAGGGAGGAGACCCTTGGTGGCCGGGTCGACGAGCACGACGACGTCGTGCGGAATGTCCTCGTCCTTGACGACGCGCGAGCCCTTGGCTGCGGCGGTGGCGGGCTTGGGCGCGAGCGACCAGGGTGCGCTCGTCGAGAACAGGCGAGGTTGCGGGGAAGGCGGTGGTGGGCGAGGGAGGGTGGACGAGCATGCTGCGCAGCGGCGTGGGAGCGCGCGCGCTGCTGGTGCTGCTGCTCGAAGCAGCTGTGGGCATCGACTGGCGAGCATGTCGGCAGGCTCGAGTGGTGCAGAGCGAGTGAAGCGGAGCCTCAGAGAGGCGGGTGCTGGCCAGCGCAGCGGAGGAGGGCGAGGCTCGCCGCTTCCTCTCGCTCTACACTGCGGTTGCGAGCTGCTTTCTGCACTGCAACCTGTGCTACAGAACACGTGCGCAGCGGTCGGCCCTCGAGCACCCTGCTCCCCTCCGCGGTCGCCCTCCTCCTCCTGCTCGACTCGAGGTGCGCCGCCGATGTGCTCCGCCGCTCCACAGCCGGCGGGGCATGCGCTGCCGGAGTGCAAGCTGCTGCGAGAGCGGAAGCGCTGCTTCCGTGAGTGCTCCTCTGGCCGCCGTCCGCCGCCTCGGCGGGAGCGGCCCACTTGGTTACCTCAGCGTGCTTGCTCCGTCCGAGATCGCTTTGTCTTACTTATGTGCCGCAAAGTGCTCCGTGCGGGGACCGAAGCTCTCTCTCTCTCCGTGCGAGCTGAACGCCATCCAACTTTGGCCTGTGCTCGCTCGTTTTCCCTCTCTCTCTCCTCCGCAAACACCGCGCTCGCTCGACACGCGCAATGGCTGCCGTCCACCCTGGCGCACCGGCACTCGCCGCACCCGCACAAGCACTCGCCGCGCCGCACCACCACCATCAGCCCGCCGCCTCCACCCCGTCATCGTCGGGGGCCGAGCAGCCTGCCGAGAACGAGATCGTGCGCTCGTCGTCGCGCTCGTCGCACTCGGGCGCGACCTTGACCGACCGCGACGCTGTCGACCTCGAGAAGGCCGGCGGCAAGGGCGCAGAGGGGGGAAAGGAGGGCGCGAGCGGTGACGATGGTGCCGAGCCGAAGGGTCCGGCGCCGCCAAAGGACGACGACGAGTGCGTCGGCTCTCTCCCTGCGCTTCGGTCGGCACGGAACAGGCGCTCACGGTACCTTGCTGACGCTGTCTGTCGCGCGCAGCCCGTTCCTCGTCACCATCAAGGGCCGCGAGTCGCTCAACCCGCACACCTGGAGCGTCGGGTACCGCTGGGCCATCACCGGCCTCGCCGGCCTGCTCGTCCTCAACGCCAGTGAGTCGAGGACTCTCTCTACGTGTCGAGGAAGAGCGGCGGCGACGTCGGGGCGACGCGCGAGCGAGCCGCACCGTCCCCGCACCCACCTCCACTCGCGCTGCGCATCCTGCTGACCGCCTCTCTCGCCGTGCAGCCTTCGCCTCGTCCGCTCCGTCCAACCTCATCGCGTCGATCATCACGCACTTCGACGTCTCGCAGGAGGTCGGCATCCTGCTCATCTCGATCTTCGTCGCCGGGTGCGTCCCTCTCGCTCTTCCTCCCCCTCGCGCTTCTCTCGTGCGCCATCAGTGGCTCGAGCTGACGTCGACTCCCCTGCAGCTACTGCCTCGGTCCTCTCCTCTGGGGCCCGCTGTCGGAGCGCTACGGCCGCCGCCTCGTCTTCCTCATCGTCTGGATCCCCTACATCTGCTTCCAAGTCGGCTGCGCCCTCGGTGCGTCCCTTCTCCTGTCCGTCACACATCCCGCTGCATCGAGACTGACTCTTCGTCCCTGCTCGCAGCCCCCAACATCGGCTCGCTCATCGTCTTCCGCTTCCTCGGCGGTTGCTTCGCCGCCGCGCCGCTCACGGTGTCGGGGGGCGTCATCGCCGACCTGTGGGACGCCGACCGTCGCGGCGACGCTCTCGCCGTCTTTGCGCTCATGCCGTTCGCCGGGTGCGTCCCTCTCCTTCGCTCGTTCGGCTCGGCGCTCGGGCCTCGCCTCGGGCCTCCTACTGACGGCGGCTCCCTCTTGACAGCCCGGCTCTTGCGCCGATCATCTCGGGAGCTATGGAAGTGCGCGGCGTCAACTGGTACTGGATCTTCTGGACCCTCACGCTGTTCGCCGGCGTGTGCGGCGTCCTGATCGTCTTCTTCATCCCCGAGACCTACGTCCCGTTCATCCTCGCGACCGAGGCCAAGCGCCTGCGTAAGGAGACGGGCGACGACCGTTGGCACGCGGCGCTCGAGAAGAAGAACAACGACGGCATCACGGGCACGCTCAAGCGCACCGTCCTCAAGCCCTTCATCATGATCGTCGAGGAGCCAATGCTTGCGGTCATCACGCTCTACATGAGTTTGGTGTATGGCGTCGTCTACCTCCTGTTCGAGGCCATCCCGATCGTCTTCGAGGGCAGGCACGGCCTGAACCCGCTCGAGTCGGGCCTCGTCTTCCTCGCCCTCCTCACCGGCGGATCCCTCGGCGTCCTCGGCTATGTCACGTACTTCAACCGCCAGTACATGAAGGTCCACCACGCCATCAAGCCGCACATGGTCCCGCCCGAGGAGCGCCTCAAGCCCCTCATGTACGCCGCGCCGGCGCTCGCCATCAGCTTCTTCTGGTGCGTCTCCTCCTCCTCGCCGCTCTCTTCGTTGCTCGACCGCATTCTTACTCCCTTCCCGCATCGTACAGGTTCGGTTGGACGGGTGCCTACCCGCACATCTCCATCTGGAGCCCGATCCTCGCCGTCGTGCTCCTCGGCGCCTGCGTCCTCTACGTCTTCCGTACGTCCGCTCTCTCACTCTCTCCTCGCCTCTCCTGCGCGTCGTCGCTGACTTGGCTCCCTCACACAGTCACCGGCTTCAACTACATCGTGCGCTCGTCGTCCTCTTCTCTCGATCCATGCGGTCGTAGGTCCGAAGGATGGGCGAGGACCGTGCGCTGACCTTCCTAAACCCGTCTTTCCCCTCTCTCCCCTCCTGGCGTCCTCCTACGTCTCTCCCTCTCGGACTCGTCATCTGCAGATCGACACCTACCTCTGGGGTGCGTCACGACTTCCCCTCGGCGTCTCCCTCGAGGGCGACTGCTGACCTCGTCCACCCTCCCCCTCTTCCTCGACTCGCAGGAGCCGCCAGTGCGCTCTCGATCAACACGGTCGTTCGTAGCGCCTTTGGAGCAGGGGTGCGTCCTTTTCTCGACGCTCTCTCGCAGGAGAGACGGCGCGCCGTCCAGCGCGGCCTGAGCGTGCCTCGCTGACTCCCCTCGCCCTTCCTCCCACAGTTCCCGCTCTTCACGACGCAGATGGTGCGTTCCGTTTTCGCTCTCTATGACTCAAGGTGCAGCAGACTGATTGTGAACCCTCTCTCCTCGCAGTACGACCGCCTCGGCATCCAGGGCGCCTCCTCGCTCCTCGGCGGCCTCGCGTACGTCCTTTCGCCCTTTCCCCGCCGTGCTCGTGAGCTTTCCTTGACCCTTTTCGCCTCGCACAGCATCGTCTTCATCCCGATTCCGTTCGTGCTCATCAAGTACGGCAAGAAGATTCGCGGCATGAGCAAGAACGCCGTCGTCCTCGACTGAGGTTCCCCCTCCTCGTCCTCCTCCCGCCCTCCCTCTCCATGCCCCCTCCCCTACGCTCGCCTCGTCGGCGCCTGTTGTCCATAGTCCCTCGTCCGCACCTTACATACCCATTTAGACGTCCCCTCCAGCCCCTCGGCTCCTCCCCTTCCCTTCCTCGCCGTCGAGCCTCTCTCCCTCTAGATCGCGCAGAGCCAGCACTTGCGCTCTCGCCCCTTCCCTGTGCTTACTTCACCTTCGTCGCACCCCTCGCACGCATGCTCTGCCGCCCGGCAGAGCCTCGCTTAATCCGCGCCCCCTCGCACTGCAAAGTCGTCCGTCCCTCTCGCTCGCTAGCGCCTACGACGAGAGCGAGGCGTGACCAGGAGAGTGTGTACTACGCATAGGCCGAACGAAAGCCTCGCTCAGAGGAGCGGTTGTGCCCTCCTGCCGCCGAACCTCCTCATCGCCTCGCTCGCCTTCACCATGTCCTCGCCCCCGACCAAACCTGCGGGAGAGCTCGAGGACGAGCTCGCGTCCTTTCGCGCTGCCTGGCTAGCCGAGACGCGGCGCACCAAGCCGCCCGCCGCCTCCTCGACCTCGGCCACCTCCACCTCGAGCCGACCTCCACCACCGGCACCAGCACCCGCAGCAGCAGCACCGCTCAAGCCGTCGGCCCTTACCGACCAGCAGGACACGCCCCCGGACGCCAACGCCGAGCTGGCTGCCCAGGTGGCCGACGTGCAGCTCGATGACCAGCTCGAGGCGCCAACCTCGCCGCCGCGCGACAAGGGCAAGGGCAAGGCCAAGGAGCGCGAGCGACCAAGCAGCGCGCTGGAGCTGTACGCGCTCGCTGTCGAGAGCGAGAAGCAGGGGCGGCTCAACGACGGTGCGTCCCCCTCTCCCTCCCTCTCCCTCAGGAATCGCTCAGCGGGGCCTTGCGCTGACGCCTTGCCCCGCTCGCAGCCCTCGTCAACTACCGCTCGGCGTTCCGCCTCGATCCTGACGTCGACCGCGCCTACAACCGCGCATCGGTCGCCGCGCAGAAGCACGCAGCGACACGAGCCGCCGAGCCTGCACCGCACCCGGACGCCGCAGAATGGCGGTTCGAGCGCACGATCCAGCTCGGTCCCGACTACGACGCCAAGCACGAGCATCGCAGCGCCGAGGAGGCGCAGCGCGAGGTCGGCAACGCCGACGCCGACTCGACGCACCCGAGCAGCACCGCCTTCCTCCTCAACTCGCTCCTCAAGTCGATCGCCGAGAACCCGTACGAGCGCCCTCCTCCTCCAGTCCACGCCGCCGCACCAGGGCCCACCTCGCCTCGACGCGCACAGCCGCCCGCGCTGCCCCCATCTTCCCCACCTCCGCCCGCACCACCTGTTCGCCCTCCTCCCTCGACCTCGCACGCGTTCGGCAAGGGCACGATGACGCCCGACCAGGCCCTCGCGACCCTCCACTTCATCCCCCTCGACGAGGAGCTACCTCTCCCGCTCGCGCACCTCCCGCGAGAGGTCCTCATCCTCATCCTCCGGCACCTCGTCCTCACGGGCATGCTCCCGCCGCCCAAGTCGGCGCACGCCGAGCCGTCGGCCGAGGAGCGTCGCGCTAAGGGCCCAAAGCGTCTGCGCAAGCGCACGCTGCGCGAGGAGATGGTCCTGCTCGAGGCTGAGCTCGAGTTGGCGGACGTCGACCGGGCGTGGACGAGCGACGTCGAGGCGCTCGAGCGCTTTGCGTGCGTGTGTCGCGCAGCTAGGGTTCTCACGCTCGACAATGATTTGTGGAGGTGAGTCCCTCGCCTGCTCATCGTCCTCGGCCGTCCTCGAGGCGCACTCGCTGACGAGCCTCGCCCTCCTGCAGATCCCTCTGCCTGCGCACCTACGTCCCGCCGCAGCAAGTCGCCCGCGAGGAGGACGCGAAGCAGCTCGTCAAGCAGCATGGCGCAGACTGGCGGCGTCTCTACATTGAGCAGTGCGTCCTTCCTCCTCTCGTCTGCGTGGAGCGCTCGCTCGCGCAGATGTGCTTACCCTTGCGCACCTACCAGTCCTCGCATCCGGCTCGACGGCGTCTACATCTCGGTCGTCACGGTGCGTCGATCCCTCCTGCATCTTGCGCCATACCGACAGTCGCTCACGCTCTCTCACGCCGCAGTACCTCCGCCGAGGCGAGACGCAGTCGATCTACGCGCCGACGCACTTGATCACCTTCTACCGCTACCTTCGTGCGTCCTCTCTCTCTATCTCTCAAGTGCACGCCCTCGAAGCACTCGGGCTGACCTCGCTCGACCGGTCCGTCCGCAGGCTTCTACCACCACGGCCTCGCCCTCTCGCTCCTCACGACCGACCCGCCGGGCCAAGTCGTGCGCAAGCTCAACCCGACACTGCGCCTCAAGGGCCTGACGTTCGGCCGATGGCGGCTGCGCGGCGAGCTGGTCGAGCTGTGGGGACTCGAGGACCCGGCGGTCGAGGACCCGAAGTACAGCTTCCGGATCCAGTGCAAGCTCAAGAGCACGGCGCGAGGCAGGATGTGCGTCCCTCTTCCTCTCGCTCCTCCTCGTACTCGCGCGAGCAGGCGACTGACCCGAGGCCCGTGCGCGCACGCCCGCAGGAACAAGCTCGAGATGCTGTCGATGGCGACCGAGCACCGGCAGACGCTCGAGCTCGAGGACCTGCCGATCCGGCCGACCAAGCCCTTCTTCTTCTCCAAGGTGCAGGCGTACGCCAACGAGGACCGGGTGCAGGGCGAGTCGTGAGGCGAGGCCGGATGAGGAGCGGGCGGGAGGAACGAGGAGGCGGGAGCTGGCAGTGCGGCGGGTTCGCAGTTGTAGATGGCGCCGCTCGGTGCTAGAGACGACTTCCTTGTCCTATCCTGCCTGCGTGCACCTGCTGCCATGGACGAGAGCGTCGACGAAAAGGCACACGACGAGGCGATCAAGCTGTGCGGCCCGATCGGCCGACAAGCGAGCGACTTGGCGCCGACGACGCCGTCCTCCTCGGCTCCCGCTCACCCTGCCAGCGCCTCGCTCTCGACACCGCCAGCGCGCATGGCCAGGCTCGGGCTCGATGCCAAGTACAGCACGCAGCGACCGCGCTTCGCCCTCCAGCTGCCGACCCGCCCACCGTCCATCGCCCTCCCGCCGCCCTCATCGCACCGAGCGAGCGGGTCCGACTCGCCCTCGTTCCCGGCCACCCCGGCAGCGCTCTTGCACGCCTTTGCGAGCCTCAGTCCGCGCGCCAAGAAGCTCTTCGCCGCCGCCCTCGCCGCCATCCTCCTCCTCGGCGGCCCCATTGTCCGCCGGGTCGGCGACCGCGGCCACGACTTCTCCCCACAGACGCCCTCTCCTGCGCCCAGCGGATCGTTCGAGCTCCCGCCAGTCTCTCCGCAGCGCACCGCCGCCGACGGCACGCCCCGAGCCGGCCTCTTCCACCCTCTTGCCTCCGCCGCGTCCAACGACCCTTCCGTCTCGCTCTCGGCCTTCCTCGACTCGCACTTCGGCCCCTCGACACTCCCTCTCGAGGAGCAGCCCCATGTGTGGCTCACGATGGCCGACGCGCTGTGGGCGAGGACGGGCACGGCAGCGCTGCACTCGTTCGTCGAGCGGCTCAACTCGGAGCGCAGGGCGAGGTACGGCCGGCGCGAGGGCGGCGTGAGGGACACGAAGCTCGTCGTCATGTGTCTCGACGATGGGTGCGTCGACGAGGTGGCCAAGTACCGCGACGCGCACGGGCGAGACGCGGGCGGCGGGTACGCGTATGGAGGGTGGAGGTGGAACCGGCCCGACAAGGTGCGTCCAGAGCCTCTCTCGCTGTCTCCATGGGCTCGCACTTCCGAGGAGTAGGCACTCAGACCGCAGGAAGCTGACTCTGTCGCCTTGTCTTGCAGATCCTGTCAGTCTCGATCTTCCTCTTCTTCGTCCCGGCGTCGCTGACGCGCCGAGGCGCACCGGCTGCGTCTCTCAGGACCCGAGACTGACGTTCTTCATCTCCTACAGCGTCTCGACCTGGCCCAAACTCGCAGGTGCGTCGTCAGCGAGCTCTCTCGCACCCTCTCCTCGTCCCCTCGCTGACTCCTGCCTGCTTCCCTCGCAGCCTTCATCGAGGTCCTCCCTCACCGCGACCTCTTCTTCGTCGACTCGGACGTCGCCTTTCGTTGCGACCCGTACCCGCACATGGAGCCGTTCATGGCGACGCACGACCTCGTCGCGCAGGAGAACGACAGCTGGGACCACCTGAACACCGGTGCGTCCTGCTCGCCCTTTCGCGCTCGCTCGATCCGGCTCACGTGCTGACGCTCCTTGTCGACAGGCTGGATGTGGATCCGTCGCTCGCAGGCTGCGGCCGACGCCTGGCACGAGGTGCTCAAGATGGACTTGGAGAAGACGAGCAGGGACCAGAACAACTTCAACGAGGTGCGCTTGTCTCTCTCTTCCTTCCTCCTGCCGCTCGTGCCTCCCTGACGTCCTCTTCTGCAGGTCCTCGGTACCGCTCTTCTGCGACAGCACCTCGACGGCGGCGACCCTCGTCGGAAACCGCTCCTCGCCGACTTCACCGCGAAGAACGGCCTGCGCGTGCACGTCCTTGACGACAACATCTTCCGCAGCCACCACTTCGAGATCGACCGACCGTACGCGGCGCGCGACCGGTCCGTCTATCTGCACGTCACCTGCGGCGACGACACGAGGACCAAGGTCTACGTCTCCAAGGCGCAGGTGCGTGCGCACCTCCTCTCTCTTCCGCGCACTCGCTCCCGCTCGAGAAGCTCACGCTCGGGTCGTCCTGCAGGGCTTCTGGAGCGACGTCGAGCACTACTACACCGAGCCGCCGCCACTCCTGACGGTCGACCACCTGAGCGGCGACCGGGACGACGTCGAGCAGCTCTTCAAGGTTCTCCTGACAGCTGCGTACGTTCTCTCCCTCCTCTCTGCCCCTTGAGGAGGCTGAGAAGTGACTGATGATGCTGCCCGACAGACACTACACGTCTCGCACCCTCCTCCCACCGACGCACGCGACCTTTCTCGACCTCGAACCCTCGTCCTCCTCGACTTCGCACCAGACGCGCCGCATCTACTCGTCCTTCCCCGTTCCACACATCGCCGAGGCGCTCGGCGTCCCGATCGTCGAGCCGCGGTACACGGCCTGGGCGGCGCGCGAGCTTGTCGGCGGCAGCGTCCTCGGCCTGCCGAGTGCGTCGGGCTCGGCGGTCGAGGAGGACGACGGCGAGCGAGGCGGAGGAGCGCGGCTGCGGCTCGACGTGCAGTGGAGCGGGTTGGACTTGCGCAGGCGCAACGAGAAGGTAGCCTCGCTGGCCGAGGTCGTCGAGCTGGGTGCGTCCTTCGTCCGCTCCCCCTTCTCGTGTTCGTCGACTTCTCGCTGACGACTGTCGCTCACTCCCTCGCTGGCAGACATGCGTCACACTACGTCTCTCACCTCGTTCCTCTCCCTCCTGCGCTCGCCCTCATTCTCCTCGGACCGTGCGCCCGTCGTCAAGGTGATCAACTACGACTACCCGGGTGCGACGCACTGG
>Ga0308169_10002230_pt1 | contig 20465 bp, 26 predicted proteins | sample PhyBR1_2_FD_202139 | JGI IMG/M metagenome (GOLD analysis project Ga0308169, IMG submission 202139) | Phyllosphere microbial communities from UC Gill Tract Community Farm, Albany, California, United States - DLSLSB.R1 | ecosystem: Host-associated > Plants > Phyllosphere > Unclassified | place...
TCTCGGCGAGGAGGAGAGGGAGGGGAGGGGAGGGTCCGCTTGAGTGCCTGTTCTTGTACAACCGCCGCTCGCAGTCCATTGCAACGCACGCTTGAGTCAGTCCTTGCAGCAGCAGGAGCCGTCCTCGACTGTCTCTGAGCGAGACGGCGAGCCCCTTCTCCTCCTCCTCGAAGCTCTCGGTCGGACGACTTCCTCACGACGACGCTCTCTCGTGCTCGCTCTTTGCTGTCAGCTCTTCTCACATCTCTCTCGAGAGAGAAGCTCAGGCCATGAGCGCAAGAGAAGCACGAACGAGTTGCACAAAGTGACGCACGGACCTCCTCCCCCTCCCTCACCTCCTCGCGCCCGGTCTGCCGGTCCTCTTGCTCACCGTGCTCCACCCTCCCTCGGCCTGGAACTTCTGCGGCTTGTACACCTCCTCGAAGCCGTTCTCGTCGGCGCCGATGTCGTGGTTCCTGCGAGCGAGCGCTGGGATCAGTCCTTGCTCGGGGTCGAGAGAGGCCTGAGCGAGAGGGGACGCACTGGTCGTCCGGCCCGAGGAGAGGTGCGCGAAGGCGTGCAGGCCGTCGACACCGCTCCTCTGGCCCGGCGATGACGATAATGCTAGGCGCTCTGCAGCTAGAGAAGGCTCGAGAGGAGAGGGGACCGAAGCGAGGCGGGCGAGAGGCTTTCGAGCGGGCAGTGACCACGAAAGAGTGAGTACGTTTGCATTGCAAGAGCACTCACAGGTACAACGGTACGAAGGAAGGACAAAGCGAGAACTCGAGAACTCCTCTGCGACCCGACTCGAGGCGAGAGCCCGACATGCTCACCCGTAGCGCGGGATGACCTTGACGTCGCTGCGACGACGAACTAGACGTCAGGTGCGTCTGCATGTGACGAGAGAGCAGCAGAGAGAGAGGACGCACTGAGCAAACATGCACCTGTGGCAGGGGCGAGGGGGAGGAAGGTCGAGGGAGATGAGTAAGCACAAAGCTCCTGAAGAAGGGGTCCGAGCGCGACGCACTGTCCACCGTGCTTTGCGGCGTAGGTGCACTTGCCGGTCTTGCGCAGCTCCTGCTCGACGAGCGCATAGATGAGCGTCTGCGTGAAGAGAGCGAGGATGAGGGAGAGGAGGACGTACGCTGCACGGGTACGACTTCTTGACGAGGTCGCGCAGCCGGCGTTCGTCGGCGGGCGTGAGACGGTCTGTGGGTTCGGAGACACGTCAGAGTGGGCCGAAACAGAGCGAGAGGAGCAGGGAGAGCGACGCACAGTCGTGGGAGCGGTCGCACTGGCGAGCGGTGCATCCGTTCGGCGCGAGGTAGGTCCAGAAGCACCTGGAGGAGCAGCGTGAGGATCATCAGCTCAGCAACGTCGCTCGAGCTGAAGAAGACGCACAGAGGGGGATCTGCAAGACGCAAAGAATCAGCCACGAAACCGCAAGATGGATCGAGGCGAGCGGGCGGCGCACCTTGGTTCATCAGGCTCTTCTTCGGGTCGATGACTGGGCGCTTCTGCTTGGCCGAGGGCAGGGGAGCGCTGCTGCGGGTCGACTCGCCATACGTTGACCTGGGCGCCGGTCTGCTGCTGAAAGGTGCGGTCGGACGTGTGCTGCGAGGGGAGAGACGAAATCAGCTCGGGCGGGCGGCATTGGCGGAAGGCAGGGGAGCAAGACAAGAACATGCTCACGATGAAGAAGTAGGAGAGGCGGCTCGAGGTGCACGGTCGGCGAGCGGCAGGGCGATGGAAGACTCGAAGACGCCGGCGAGCTCGATCGTCGAGTCGGCGAGGTCGCCCATGGCGTGCAGAGGAAGGTGGCGGACGCTGTTCGTGCAGGATGCGCATCAGTAGGTGAAGGTGACGAGGATGAGAGCAGGGGACGAGACGCACAGGTTGATCTTGGGCATGACCTGGTCGACGAACGCCTCGGCGAGCTGAGCCGACGAGTCGGGCTGTTGCTCGACGACGTCGCTGATGCCGTGCTCGGGGTGCACGCCGACGAGGTAGACCTGCTGCACGTTGAACATGAAGCCGAGCTTGCTCAGGACGGCGGCCATGTGCTCCTCGGCGGGCGCGCTGTCTGCGAGCGGAAGAGGTCCGAGCGTCAGCTCTAGCCCGACGTGCAGCAGCGGCTGAGGGAAGGGCACGACGCACTGGCGACGTCGATGACGAAGTTGCCCGCGACGCGCGAGAAGCCGTCGATGAAGTTGCGCCAGGTCGACGGGTTGCTGCAGGAGGGGGAGAGCCCGTCAGCGAGGGAGCTTCCTTGCTCGCCCGGCGAAGGCGCGGAGAGGACGCACCTGATGACACGGCTGCGCTCGAGCGATGGGATGACCTGCAGGCGGTCGTAGTAGAGGAAGCACAGCAGGTTGACCTCGCCCTCGGTCGAGAGGCTGCTGATGTCGAACTCGATCTGGCCGCTGCAGGGCAAGCTCGCCGTGAGCGGTCGTCCTCCTCGAGCTGCGAGAAGAGAAAGAGGACGTACCGCAAGATCGAGGACGCCTCCATGCCGCCCGCCGTGCCCTTCTGGATGAGCGCGTCCGAGAACGGCGCGACCGTGCTGCGACGCACCCGTTGATGAGGACGAGGACGACGGGCGGGCTCCTGTCGGCCTTGGCGCGCGTGCCGGTCGTGAGCGACTCGGCGGGCGGGGTCGAGGACGCCTGGAGGTGGAGCTGGGCGAGCTGGGCGTCGAGGTTGGCGAGCGTCTTCTCGGCTTCTTCCTGCGCCTTGAGGTGCTCCTGGTAGGTCTGCATGGAAGCGTCAGCTGCTGTGCGGGGCGAGGAGGGAGTGGAGGAGAGGACGCACCTCGCGAGCCTGGGTGACCTGCGTCTCGAGCTGCCGGATGCCGGCGAGCCGCTCTTGCTCTTCGCGCGCACTCGTAGTCGTGTCCTTGGCGGCGGCGGCGTGCTGCTGGGCCTCGACGAGGCGCTGCTGGAGCTCGGCGCGGTTCTGGAGGAGGGTCGCGACAAAGTCGTCCTGCGCCGTGATCAGGCTGCGAGCGGGGTGTGGGTGGTGGGTCAGCGTGTGCGCGAGGGTACAAGGAGGAGATTGAGCGCACTCTTGCCACTGCAGGAGTAGAGAGCGAGTCAGGACTTCGTCATCACCTCGAGCGCGGGAGGAGGACGAGGAGAGGGAGGGCGCACCGTCTCGCAGTCGCGCTCGGTCTGGTCCTGGACCTGCTGGACGAGGGAAGGCGCGGCAGCGACCATGCCGGACTCCATGCTGATCGAGCCTGAGCGGGACAGGAGGAGCGAGGGCGACGACGAGGAGCCGGCGGAAGCGAGAGCACACGCCTCGTCACTGGAGCGCAGAGTGAGCGGGACTGGCTGTGCTTGCAGACAGAGGTGGACCACGGCATCCGCACACCGCCCTGCCCCTCGAGAGGACTCGCCCTGGTCGAGACGAGACGGCCGCCGCTCTCATCTGCTCCCCCTCGACGACTCGACGACGGCGATCCGGCGCCTCTCCTCGCTCTCTCGCTCGTCCAGAACAGCCCATGCTGGCGAGCTCTCTGAGTTGCACCCGCGCACCGGCTGCCGGCCTCACACCGCCGCTTGGCTTCCCCTCCCCGACCTCGCCGCATCCCACACCGCCCGACCGTCCCCCCTCGCCGCGCCCGGCCGAGGCGCTCCCTTCTTGCCGCTCACAGCCTGCACCCTCTTCGACGCTGCACCAAGCTCCCCTCCCGCCGAGAACGGGTCCTCCCTCAGGCCCCGCTCGTACTCCTCCTCCTCACGCCTCGCCCTGTCGAGCAGCCGCGCGAGCTCATCGTCGGTCAGGTCGACGGCGTCGGTGATGGAGGGCGGCGGCGCAGAAGCGTGCGCATCGTCGGCGAGGGAGAGAGGGTGGCCGAAGGGGGAGGCGGGCAGGAGGTGGTGCTTGGCGGGAGGGGAGGCGAGGGTCGGCGGGGCGTGCGGGCGCCGAGAAGGCTTGTGGAGGTCTGGCGCAGGGGATCTGGGCGACGCCGCGCCGGCGAGGAGGCGTGCGAGGGCCGAGCGGGTCGAGGATGGCGCTGCCGCCGCGCGACGAGCGAGGTCGGCCGCCGAGGATGGGCTCGCCGCTCTGAGCGCTGCAGGGTTGGGCGACAGGGGCGCCCTCGCGGGTCCTTCTCGAGGAGGAGAAGGAGCTGCGCGAGCTCGGGCTGGCGGCGGCGGCGGGTGCATGCTCGGCGCCGTGAACGGGCACGCCGCGTCGGCGCAGCGCGACCCGCGCGCGCATGCGTGCGCGAAGTGGCACCTCGACGCCTCGCCGCACTCGTACCCAGCGAGGACGAGCGGGCACGGCGTGCGCGAGACCTCGAACCGGAGCGCCTCGAGGACGTCGGGCGGGATGCGGTACTGGTGCGAGAAGGCGCAGCGCTCGTCGTGGCACCGGGAGAGGGCGAGGTAGTGGTCGAGGCAGATGGGCGGGTCTTGCTGCCACAGCGGCTGTTGGGATTTTCATCAGTGATGCATCTTGTGTCGAGCGAATGCGAGAGCGAGAGCGAGGGTGAGAAGGGAAGAGACGCACCCGAGCATAGTCGACTTCTCGAGGCTTGTGAGCTCGCGCATCGGTCAGGGCGTGCCGCCGCAGGAGACGGTCGGGCGCGAGCATCTGTGGCTGTCGTTGGATGAGCTGGGTTGGGAGGAAGGCGCCGATGTGCGGCTCGACGAAGAGGATCTTGGCCGGGAAGGTGGCGGCGACGGTGCGGTCCTTGACGTTGGTCGGCGCGAGTCGTTCGGCGAGGTGCAGGTCGTACGCCCATCTTCCGAGGATGAGGCGGTAGCACAGAGGATGCTCGGAGAAGAGCAGGGCGAACGCGCGCTGGCGCCGAAGGACGTGCTCGCTCGAGCCGCTCGGCTCGACGATGACCGTGAAGAGCGGGTCGGCCCGGTTGAAGGCGTAGATCTGCAGGCAAGAGGAAGGAGCGTCAGGGCTTACGATCAAGAGAGGTAGAGACGTTCGAGACAGGGAGAGAGAGGGAGGAGTGCGACGCACGAACTCGTCAAACTCGCGAGCCGAGCCAACGAAGCCGTGCGCGACGAGCTGCTGGACGAAGTGCGGGTCGCGGCGCCTGCATCAGAACGAACGTCAGCACCTGATTGACGAGCCGAGAGAGTGAGGCGACGCACCAGAAGATGAAGGTCAAGCACTGCCAGCTCTTGACGCTCTGCGTGGGCGGGAGCGACGACAGGCTCTCGTACAGCTTGCGCCGAGTCGCCTCGACGGCGGCTCGAGCGGCATCGGGCTGGTAGAAGATCTCGGGCGCGAACTGCAGGAACGTGGAACGTCAGCTGAGAGACCGGCGCGAGGACGCGGGCTGAGAAGCGGACGCACGAGGTCAGCCTCAAGGTTGAGGATCGCCACAGCGAGACCTGCGCGCAACTCGTCAAGACCGTCGAGTCGAAGAGCGAAGTAGTGAGGGCCGTACCCGTCTGCGTGCGAGAGCACAAGGTCAGCGAGCCAGCTCGCGAGCGAGGAGGGAGGTTGGGAGCTGGAGCGACGCACGTTCCCGCCCGTGAGCCGCAGAATCTCCTTCTCCGCCTTCTTGAGCTCCTCCTCGTCGGCCTTGCGCCCCGCACTGACGTCCTTGAGGTCGCGCTGCGCCTTGTCGAGCCGCTCCTTGAGCTCGTTGTTCTCGGCGACGAGGCGGCCCATCAGGTCGAGCGCCTCGGCTTGGTGCGACGACTGCATGCGCAGCCATTGGGCGTGCAGGGCGTGGAGCTGCAGGGGAGCCGGACTCAGCGAGAGCTCACGAGGCTGATGAGGGAGAGGAGGACGCACCTGCTCCTCGCTGATCTGCTGTGAAGGCTGCGCCGCCGCCGCTCGTGGCGAGCTTGAAACGCCGCCGCCGCCGAGGCTCGGCAGCCAGGAAGCCAGGTAGGTGAGCGCCATGGCAAGCGAGTCGAGGAGCCGAGAGCGAGAGCGAGAGGCGGGGAGCAGAGACCGAGCGGATGACGGACAGGGGCGAGGACCGGATAGTCCGGCGAGGCGCGAGCGAGGAGGCTGTGCAGCTCGAGGAGAAGACGAGAGCATGCAGTCCACAGGCAGGAGGTACAGAAGCTAGAGCGGCGGGATGGAGAAGCGAGAGCGAAAGCAGCGCGGCGCAGAAGCTGAGCACGAGACGGAAGAGGCTCGAGGTCTCGAGCTCGAGGCCGCAGCGCGCAAGCCGCCGACCGCCTTTCAACCATCCTCATGAGCAACCGGTACTCGTGACAACACGCCCCTCTGCCTAACCCTGAGTGCATCGCGCCGTGCCTCCTCCTGCTCGAGCCGCCGCGCTCCTGCCCAACCAACCGCCTCGTCCTCCCTCCCTCCTCGGCGGCGCGCCTTCCTTCTCGCTCACCGTCCCTGTTTGAACGAGTAGTAGTGCCCGGCGAGCTCGACGAGCCAGTCGCCGTCCTTGTCGATGGCCGTGATCTCGCGCATGAAGCGCTTGGTCGTCTCGATCACCTCGTGGTAGATGACGAAGCGCGACGGCGGCGTGCGCGTGAAGAGGATCGACGAGGGGTGCGCATGAAGTACCTGTGCACGATGGAAGACGGCCTAAAGTCAGCGAGCCGCTCGAGCGAAGGCAAGAGAGGAGGGCGAAGAGAGAGTCGACGCACCGCGCCTTCTCGCACCGAGCGGTACGTCCCATCGGGCTGCAGCACCGCAGCGTTGCGGAAGTAGCCGCTCGTGAGGCATCGCCGAATGCTCGTGTGGTCCTCGCCGCACGACACGATCGGGATCTCGAAGCGCTTGAGGTACTTGGCGAGCTGGGTGCGGATCGAGAGGGCGCGCGAGAGGGCGCGGAAGTTGAGACGGTGCTGCACGAGAGGAGGAAGGACGGCGTCAGGGCGGGCGACGAGCAGGAACGAGGAGCTTGAGGAGAGACGCACCGTGTGGCACCACTTGCTCGACTTCCTCCCGACTGCGAGCACGAGTGCAGGGTCAGCCTCTCATTGCGCTCGAACGCAGATGAAGAGCAACGACGACGTACACTTGACAAAGGCGTTGTAGGCGTTGAGCGCTGTGAGGTGGTCGCCCTCCTCGACGGTGAACTTGCGCCGCTCGAGCTCGGCACGGACCGAGTCACCGTCCATGATGAAGACGTTCTGCGGGCGGGTGACGAGCGTCAGCTTCGTCGGTGTGAGGTACGAATGCGTGAGAGAGAGCGACGCACCTGTACAGAAGTCATGGCGGCGATCGTGAGGATCTCGTCCGAGCAGCCGAAGAGGCCCGAGTCGAGGAGCTGTTTCAACGGCGCATCCTGAGTCAGCTCACCTGCGCAAGCTCGAGAGGGAGGCGAGAGAGAGAGAGCTGACGCACAATCTTGGACATCATAGGGTCGATGGGCATCTCGGCCATGCGCATCCCGAGCGGCTTGGTCAACTTGCCCTCGTCGTCGAGCGCGCCGAGGCAGTACAGGAACTCGAGCGCGCGCTCGAGCATGACGCTGCTCGGGCTCGTCATCCAGTCGAACCGGAGGATGTTCTGGATGCCGAGGCTCTTGAGCTGCAGGACGAGGAGCGAGATGTCGCTGCGAGTGATCTCGGGCGGCGTGGTCGGGAGGAGCGTCTTGAGCGTCGACGAGGGGAACAGGCGGAAGCACTTGCCCGGCGAGGTGCGACCTGCTCGGCCGGAGCGTTGGGCGAGAGAGGCGAGGGAGCAGGGCGTCGTGACGAGGGCGTCCATGCCGGTCGATGGGTCGAACGAGCGCAACTGCGGGCACGGCCGTCGGTGAGCTTCTCGCCCGACGCGCCGAGCAGTCTCGCGGGGGAGGGGCGCACCTTGACGAGCCCCGAGTCGACGACGTACTTGATGCCGTCGATCGTGACCGATGCCTCGGCGATGTTCGTGCTGACGATGACCTTCCTCGTGCGAGGCGGCGGCGGCTCGAAGACGGCGATCTGGCTCTCGGTCGTAAGCCCGGAATGTAGCGGGTAGGCCTTGATGAGAGGTGCTCCTTGCGGTAACCTGCAGGAGTACGCGCACGAGTGAGCGGGGGAGCAAGAGGAGGAGCGTGCACGAGGGGGAGAGCAGCGCACCTGTGCTGGTAGTCGGCGATGAGCTGGAGGCACTTGTCGATGTCGTCTCGACCGGTGAGGAAGACGAGGATGTCTCCTGGCGGTTGCTGTAAGGGGAGAGGACGATTCAGCCGAGGTCCTGGTGGACGAGGGCGAATGGACGAGGAGACGACGCACCTTGAGGTGGATGTCGAACACGGTCTCGACGGCCTTCATGGCAATGTCGTTGGTCGGCTCGTCGAGGTAGGCGACCTCGACCGGGAACGCCTTGCCTTCGAGCCGAACCATGACGGCGTCGTCGAGTTTGGGCAGCTCGCGCTCCTTCTTGTCCCACCTCGAGCGCTTGGCCGGCGGCGGCTGCAGGATGTCGTCGCCGGGCTTGACGCCGGACGACGCGACGGCCGAAGAGGGCGGCTGCGTGTTGAAGAAGTCGACGAACGACTGGGCCTCGATGGTGGCCGACGAGATGACGATGCGGAGCTCGGGGCGGACGCGGCGGATCTTTTTGAGGACGCCGAGGAGGAGGTCGGTGTAGCTGCTGCGCTCGTGCGCCTCGTCGACCATGACGACCGAGTAGCGCGAGAGGAGCGGGTCGAGGAGGATCTCGCGGAAGAGCATGCCGTCGGTGAGGTAGACGACCTTGGTGTCGGGCGTCGCGAGCGACTCGAAGCGCACGCTGTAGCCAACCTGTCGGGAGGATGAGGATTAGCTCACGAAGCTCGCACGGGCGGGGAGGTTGGGAGGGAGGCGGAGAGCGCACCTCGTCGCCGAGGATGCAGCCGACCTCTTCTGCGACACGCTGCGCGACCGAGATGGCGGCGACTCTGCGTGCACACTTCCTCGAGTCAGCTCGACGTAGACTTGGGAGAGCTTGCAGGAGGGAGAGGGACGCACCGTCGGGGCTGCGTGACGGCGATGCTCTTGCCCTCGTTTGCCCAGCCGGCCTCGAGGAGGAACTGCGGGAGCTGGGTGCTCTTGCCCGTGCCGGTCGGGGACTGGAGGACGACGACGGGGTGCTGCTCGAGGAGGTAGAGGAGGGCGTCGCCTGCGGCCGAGAGTGGGGAGGAGGGCGAGGGTCAGCGAGGTGAGGCGTGGTGCGAGAGGGGGGAGAGCCAAGGGGGAGGGACGCACGCTGCTTTGCGATCGGGAGACGGTTCCTGCGCTCTGAAACGGCGACCTGCTGGACCCTGCCCGTGACTGCGCCGGCTCCAGCTCCTGCGCCTCCCTCGAGAGCGGTCGAGTCCGAGTCGCGGTCGATGGACGAGCCCGGTGCGACGGTGCCGGGCTTCCAGAAGGCCATGCCGGGAAGCTAATGGTGCGCTCGGCTGAGCTGTCTGGCCGGTGAGAGGACGAGGAGAGGAGGAGAGCCGGCTGCAGCGCTTCATCAGTTGGTCCTCGTCCGCTCGCTACAATGGCCGCTCCTGCTGCGCCAAGGCTTGCCAGGGCTCTCTCGACTGCGCCAGCACGCAAGCAGCGCGTCGTCTTCTCCGGCATCCAGCCCACAGGCGTCCCTCATGTGCGTCTCCCCTCCCCCTCCTCCTCGCCCAACCTCGGCTCGCTGTCAAGCACCAGCATCGCCCCGCCTGCTGCAGCTGACTCGATCATGTCTCCTGAAACAGGTCGGCAACCACCTCGGCGCACTCGCACAGTGGCAGCGCATCGTCAAGGAGGCCGCCGCTCAGCCCGCCGACTCGCGCGACTCGCTCTTCTTCTCCGTCGTCGGCCTGCACGCCCTCACCGTCCCCCAGGTCCGTCCCTCTCCCTCTCCTATGCTCTCGAGAGGAACGCAAGCTGACGACCGAGCGCGCCAACGCAGGACCCGGCCCGCCTCGCCATCGAGCGCCGCGACATGTTCGCCGTCCTGCTCGCCCTCGGCCTCGCCGACCCGGCAGGAGGCGCCGTCGTCTTCCACCAGGACCAGGTGCCCGAGCACGCCGAGCTCGCATGGTACCTCAACACGGTCACGCCCGTCAACCGGCTCATGCGCATGACGACCTGGAAGGTGCGCCTCGTTCTCCTGGCTCTCGGCACCGTGCATCCTCTCGAGGACGCTCAGCTGATCCGGGTCTTCGTTCCCGCCCGCAGTCCAAGCTCGCAACGATCCGCAACGCCAACTCGGAGGACGAGATCGACGACTCGATGTTGCAGCTCGGCCTCCTCGCCTACCCGGTCCTCCAAGCCGCCGACGTCCTTCTCTACAAGTGCGCCCTCCTCTCCCTCGCATCCGAGCGCTGGACTTTGACGAGCGACGCTGACGCCCCTCGCCTCGCGCTGCAGGACCTCACACGTGCCCGTCGGCCACGACCAGTCGCAGCACCTCGAGCTCGCGCGCGACCTCGCCCAGATCTTCAACCGCGCCTACCCGGGCCGAAGAAAGGACGGCAAGGGCAAGGGCAAGGGCGTCTTCAGGGTGCCCGAGGTCATGCTCAGTGCGTCGGCCGCTCTCCCTCCCGATCGAACCGCTCCTCCTCTTCGAGACCGGCCGCTGACCTGCCGGGCTGCGCTCTCTCTTCCCGCCTGCAGCTACCCACCCTCGCATCCAGTCGCTGCGGGATCCGGCGCAGAAGATGAGCAAGTCGGCGCCGCACCCGTCGTCCAAGATCTTCCTCACCGACTCGGCGTCCGAGATCCACGCCAAGATCAAGTCGGCCGTCACCGACTCGACTGCGGGCGTCACCTGGGACCCGGCGAACCGGCCTGGGATCGCGACGCTCCTGCAGATCTACGCCGGCTACTCGCACGACGGCGCCGGCGTCGTCGAGATCGCGGCACGGTACGGCGACGTCAAGGGCATCATGCGCCTCAAGGACGACCTCGCCGAGGTCGTCAGCGAGTCGCTGAGAGGGTTCCGGGACGAGTTTGCGCGGATCCGCACCGAGGAGGGCTACCTTGCGGCCGAGGAGCGCAGGGGAGCCGAGCGCGCTCGAGAGGCGGCCCAGGCGACGATGCGCGAGGTGCGCGCGGCGGTGGGCACGACCTGACGAGGCCGTGCGTCTTGTGTATCCTCTCGCACCTGCAACTTGCACCTCTCACAGCCATGCTCTCTCGCTCGCTCGCACATTTTGACTTGGGCTGGCCCTCGACGAGGCGACCCCGCGTGGTGTCGCTCGGCTCGCGCTTTCTTTCTTCCTCCCCCGACTGCTTGCTTACGCTCTCGCTCGAAACGATGAGCACCTGGACCCCAGACTCGTGGCGCGCAAAGCCGGTCGGCCAGACGGTCGAGTACCCGAGCCCTGCGCCGTCGTCGTCGTCGTCGTCGTCGGCGGCGGAGCGGGATCCCGACCCGGTCCTGTTCAAGCGCAAGCAGGGCCTCGAGTCGGTCGCGGGCAAGCTTCAAACGCTTCCTCCACTCGTGTCTGCAGTCGAGGTGCGTCCCCTCTCCCTCCCCCCGTGGCAGGAGGCGTGAGCGAACGAGCGGGAGCTGACCTTCATCTCCCTCTCGTCCTCCTCCTCTCGCACTCGCACCAGATCGAGCGCTTGAAGGTCAACCTCGCCAACGTCGCCAATGGCAAAGCCTTCCTGCTCCAGGGCGGCGACTGCGCTGGTGCGTCCCCTCGTCCCCCTCCTCCTCCTCGACCAGCCTCGGGCGAGTGCGCTAACATCCGCTTTCCCTCCCTGCAGAGCTGTTCGACTACTGCACGAGCGAGAAGATCGAGCATCGCCTGTCGCTCCTCCTCTCGATGAGCCTCATCCTCATTTGTGCGTCCCTCTCAACCCTCCCTCCACACTCTCTGGAGGTCCGAAGAGCTGACCCCGCTTCGAGCGCTCGCAGGGGGCATGAAGCTGCCGGTCGTCCGCATCGCTCGCATGGGTGGGCAGTACGCCAAGCCTCGCTCGAGCCAGACCGAGGTCGTCGACGGCAAGACCATCAACTCGTTCCGGTCCGTGAATCTCCCCCGCGAGCTTCAGCCTCGTGCGCCGCCGAGCTGACCCCAGCTCTACCTGCAGCGGCCACAACGTCAACGGCATCGACCCGGACGACCGCCTTCCCGACCCGGAACGCCTCCTGTCGGCCTACTTCCACTCGGCGGCGACCGTCAACCACGTCCGGTCCCTCCTCGCCTCGGGCTTCGCCTCGCTCCCGACCTCGGCGCACCAGTCCGTCCCGTGGTCGCTCCCGCTCGCGCACGTGCGCTCGCCCGAGCTCCTCAAGAGCTACGAGGAGATCGTCGCCAACCTGAGCGGCGCGCTCGAGTTCATGAGCGTCATCGGCGTCGACCGCTCGGCGACGACCAACGGCGCCGCGGCCGCGCTCGAGTCGGCCGACATCTTCATGAGCCACGAGGCCCTCATGCTCGAGTACGAGTCGGCCTTGACGCGCAAGCTGCGCGTGCCGGCGTTCGCGGCCAAGGTCAAGGACGAGGAGGGATGGTACTGCACGAGCGCGCACACGGTGTGGATCGGCGACCGCACGAGGGCGCTCGACGGCGCGCACGTCGAGTTCTTCCGCGGCCTGCGCAACCCGGTCGGGATCAAGGTCGGCCCGTCGATGGAGCCCGACGAGCTCGTTCGGCTCCTCGGCATCGTCGACCCCAACAAGGAGCCGGGCAAGGTCACCCTTATCAGTCGCTACGGCGCAGACCTCGTGCGTCCCGTCTCTCTCCTCTCTCTGTGCGCCGAGCGTCCTTCGGGCAGAGCTGACTCTCGCTACGCCCCGAGCAGGTCGAGAAGAAGCTCCCGGCGCACATCTCGGCGGTGCTGCAGTCGGGCCACAAGCGTGCGTCCCTCTCTCTTCGTCATCGAGACGCTTGCGCAGAGCTGACGTCGTCCCTCGCTCGCAGCCATCTTTGCGTCGGACCCGATGCACGGCAACACGCGCACGTCGTCGGCCTTCCCGGGCGTCAAGACTCGGCACATGCACGACATCGTGTCCGAGATCAGCGCCTCGCTGCGCATTCACGCCTCGATGGGCTCGCGCCTCGGCGGCGTGCACCTTGAGCTGACGGGCGACATCACCGAGGACGGCCTGAGCGTCACCGAGTGCCTCGGCGGCAGCATGCGGCTCGAGGAGGAGGAGCTCGGGCTCAGGTTCGAGAGCTACTGCGACCGTACGTCGTCTCCCTCCCTCTCCCTGCGCTCTCTTCTTGCTCACGAAGCTGATACTCCTATATGTGCGCTCGCAGCCCGCCTCAACTTCGAGCAGGCTCTCGGTGCGTCCCCTCGCCTCCCCTTGTGCTCTCTCTCTCGCTCACGCCCTTGGCTGACCATCCTCCTCCTCCTGCAGACATTGCGTTCCTCCTCTCGCAGTCGGCTGGCAGCCGCGGCAGGGTCGACTCGCGTATCCTCGAGGAGCTCGTGAGCCCGAGTCGCCCGGCGAGCACCGACAGCCGTCAGGCCCCGCCGGCGCAGGGACAGTAGATGCGGCTCGCACGCGACGAATCTATAGACATGTACAGCATCTTGGCGGCCGTGCAGAGCCTGTGCGTGCGCGCGAGCTGCGAGAGAGCGAGCAAGTCTCGTCGGGCCGTGCGCCGAGCGGTCCTCCTCGGCAGAGTCGCCTCTCAAGGTGAGCTGCGCGCGCGCCGCTGCAGGTCCGTGACTAGCTTGCGAGTCGGCCGAGCGGCTCGAACCTGGAGACGAGCGCGTGCTGCGACCAGCTCCAGTCCGAGCGGAGACGCGACCTCCTCCTTGTCCTCGTCTCGCTCTCCCGCTCGCTCTTCGTCGCTCGTTCGCACTCGGAGTCTCGTCGTCATGTCTGGTGGAACGTCTGGTCAGCCGGTCAAGGTGCGCCTCGCTCTCACTCCTCGTCCCCATCGACCGCCAGGGCCCGCCGCTGACTGAAGGCGATGCACCCTCTCGCACGCAGAGCACGCCGCTTGTGTGTGCAGGGTGAGCTCCTAGCACTATAAGAAGGCTCTCGTCGCCCCTGCTGACCCTGCTCCTGCAGTCACACGCGCCCCATCCCCTCGATCCACTACTCGCCGCTCCTCCCGCCGACCGCCGCCGCGCCAAACGACCCCAACTACCTCCTCATCTCGTCGTGCAAGGATGGCAAGCCCATGCTGCGAGACTGGTGCGTCCCTCGCTCTCGCCTCCCGCTTCTGGGCGTCCTGCTGCAACTGCTCACGCTCAGCTCTCCCGCAGGTGCGGCGACTGGCTTGGCACGTTCACGGGCGACAACGGGCACAAGGGCGCAGTGTGGAGCGCACGGCTGAGCAACGATGGGAGCTTGGCCGCGACGGGCAGTGCCGACTTCACTGCGTGCGTCCCCCTCTCTCTCTCTCTCGACCCTCCCCCACTTGCTCGCCCAGCTGACCCTAGTTCCCGCCCTCGTCGCGCAGCAAGGTGTGGGACACGCACAGCGGGAGCTGCGTCGTCACGCTGCCGCACTCGCACATCGTCCGCACCGCCGACCTCTCGTCGACCTCGTCCGCCTCGACCCTGTTCCCCTCCTCGCCCAACCTCTCTTCCTCCTCGCCATCTCCCCTCCCATCGAACGCGCGCGTCCTCACCGGCGGTCACGAGAAGCGCCTGCGGCTGTGGGACCTGTCGCGAGCGCCGAGGGACGGGTCGGACGCAGACGGCGTGGACGGCGTCGACGAGCTGCGGCTCCCGGGAGGAGGGACGGCGCACGCCGGCACGGTCAAGAAGGTGCTGTGGGACGAGGAGCGACAAGGTGCAGTGAGCATGGGCGAGGACCGAGTGCTGCGGTGCGTCAACTCTCACCTCGTAGAGAGCCCGCTCGAGCGCCAGCTGACGAGGAGGATCTGCGCGCAGATGGTGGGACCTGCGCACGCTCGCGCCGACGCACGAGCTCAGCTTTGACGACAAGCCGATCACGAGCCTCGAGAGGAGCGTCGACGGCGAGCTGTTGTGCGTGACGGCGGGCAAGGACGCCATCTTCCTCTCGCTCGAGACGTGCGTCCCCTCTCGCTCTCTCGCTCTCTCTCTCTTGCCGCACACCTCGCTCACGCGCCCTCCCCTCGACACAGCCGCCTCCCCTACCTCCAGCACACGCTCCCCTACGCCCCCTCGTCGTGCTCGCTGCACCCCTCGCGCAGCACGTTCGTCACGGGCGCGTCGGGCGACGAGTGGGTCCGGGTGCACGACGCCGTCACGGGCCAGGAGCGCGAGGTCGCCAAGGGCCACCACGGGCCCGTGCACTGCGTCGCGTACAGCCCGGACGGCGAGTGCTTTGCGAGCGGGAGCGAGGACGGTGCGTCCCTCTCTCTCTTCCTCGTCGTCGAGCCCGACCCCTTGAAGAGGAGCTTGCTGACTCTCTCCTCGTTCCTATCGTACGCAGGCACGGTCCGGCTGTGGCAGACGGCGCCCAAGACGTACGGCCTGTGGCGGTACGCCGAGCTCGAGGAGGGCGCTGAGGCATGACGAGCAGAGCTGCAGGATGGGCATCGTCGAGTGCAAGGACCGTATTTGCTTTCTCTCGTACGTCACGCTCACGCTCGAGAGGTGAGAGGTGCGAGGGAACCCTAGAGTACAATGCGGCGAGCGAGAGAGAAAGAGGGAGGAAGGGGACGTACCAAAGAGCGCGCGCCCGCTCAGGCCTCGTCCTCGCTTTTCCCGCGCTCCTTCTTCTCCATCGCGCTCCTCACTCGGTGCAGTGCACTTTCTCCTTTCCAGAGAGTGCTCAAGAAGGCGCACAGCGCGAGCGCGAAGCGTAGAGAGCCGACAGCAAGGTCTCTCCCTCTCTCACGACTGTACGCTCTCGAGGCGCTCGAGACGGTCTAGGTGGTGGGGTTAAAGGGCACAGATTGCATCTCGCGAGCAATCTAGTCCTGGGCCTCGGCCTCCTGGTCGAACGAGAGGTTGTCTGCGAAGCGAGAGGGGAGGAGCGTCAGCAAGGCGGCTCGAGCGGGGCGAGGACGAGAGGAGGGAAAGAGCGAGACGCACAGAAGCGGAGGGTGTAGGTCGACTTGTCGGTCGAGACAACACGGAGCCACTCGCGCACTGCAGGACGGCGAGAGGGAAGACAGGGTCAGTGCGCTGATGCGGCGAGGGAGGACGGCTCGAGAAGGCGGACGGGAACGCACTCTGGTTCTTCTTGAGGAACTTCTTGGTGAGGTACTTGAGGTAGCGCTTCGAGAAGGGGACGGTCGAGGTGACCGAGAGCTTGCCCGAACCCTCACGCTGGAGCTTGACGTCGTCGCCGAGCTGGCCAGTCTTGCCCTCGACCTTGATGTGGTCGACGAGGAACTTCTCGTACGCAGCGGCGTCGAACTGCGGGCGCAGGGAGGGGAGTCAGCGGTGAGGCTCGACCGGAATGGACAGCCAGAGAGGGAGGGAGGGGAGGTGGGACGCACGATCTTGTCGTTGGCCGGGCCCGAGTAGTCGATGACGAACTTGGTCGGGGCGACCTTGGCCTTGGTCTGCTTCTTGGCCTACAGGTGCGAGAGCAGCGATCACGGTGCGGGATTGGCGGGCGACGGGCGAGGCGGGACGAGGACGAAGGAAGGTGGAAAGGAGGCAGTCAGCGTTACGAGTCGGGGTGCGCCTACTGAGACGTCGCCAGCGCGCAGGGACCGTTGCCAGTGTGCGCGCGGGACCTTCAGCAAAGCGACTGGGGGGCAGCTACTGACGGAGACGACGGAGGGAGCCATTGCTGCAGGCGAGGAGGGAGGAGGGTCAGCTTTTCGGATGGCGGGGAGGGACGACGCGAGGTCGGGGCGAGGTGCGGTGTGGACGAGGGTGGAGAGGGGAGGAGTGCGCACCTGCTAGGGTGGTACTGGAAGTTAACCGAGGACGGTGGCCGAGGGACGAGACAGGACGAGGAGCAAGCTGGACGAGGCGAGCGCCGCGGAGTCGCCGCCAGCTCGGAGCCATCCTCGCCCTCCTCGTCGTCGTCGTCGCCTCGTCGTGCCAGTCTAGCTCCACACCAGCCTCAGGGCCCACCTACCTCCCTCCCCCTTCCCCCCTTCCCCCTCCCAGCGGGTACCTCAGGCTCCTCTCCCCCCTCCAACCCTTTGGTGCTCCCTCCCCTCCCCGCTCCTCCCACGAGCGCAGAGCCTTGCCTCCACAGCCTCTCTTCCTCGTCAAGCACCGCCTCCAGCCCCGCCATGTCTGCCGCCCAGGTCTCTGGCGAGTGCGTCCTCGCTCCCCCTCGCCCCTCCTCCCCCGCCTCGCCTCTCCTCACGCTCGCCCGTGCTCACCGCCCTCATCACTCCGCTCGCCCGCAGCTTCGCCATCAAGCCCGAGTCGACCGCACCGGTCCTCAACACCAAGGACTGGCCGCTCCTCCTCAAGAACTACGACAAGCTCCTCGTTCGCAGTCAGTCCTCGCCCCTCTCCTCCTCCTCCTCCTCCTCCTCCTCCTCGCCTCGTCGCTCTCGACACCGCCTCACCATCCCCCCTCCCGCGAAACAGGCTCGCACTTCACGCCCATCCCCGCCGGCGCGTCGCCCCTCAAGCGCGACCTCAAGAGCTACATCAAGCTCGGCGTCATCAACCTCGACAAGCCGTCCAACCCCTCGTCGCACGAGGTCGTCGCCTGGATCCGCCGCATCCTCCGCTGCGAGAAGACGGGCCACTCGGGCACCCTCGATCCCAAGGTCACGGGCTGCCTCACCGTCTGCATCGACCGCGCGACCCGCCTCGTCAAGTCGCAGCAGGGCGCAGGTGCGTCCGCTTCCGCTCCTCTCCCTCTGGCTCGCTCGCCTTGCCTGACGCTCCTCCTTCCGCTCGCAGGCAAGGAGTACGTCTGCGTCCTGCGCCTCCACGGCGCCCTCCAGTCCGAGAAGCAGCTCGCGCGCGCCATCGAGACGCTCACGGGCGCCCTCTTCCAGCGCCCGCCCCTCATCTCGGCCGTCAAGCGCCAGCTGCGCATCCGCACCATCTACGACTGCAAGCTCGTCGAGTTCGACAACGACCGCCACCTCGGCGTCTTCTGGGTCTCGTGCGAGGCCGGCACCTACATCCGCACGCTCTGCGTCCACCTCGGCCTCCTCCTCGGCGTCGGCGGCCACATGCAGGAGCTGCGTCGCGTCCGCTCGGGCGCCATGAGCGAGAGCGACGAGATCGTCACGATGCACGACGTCCTCGACGCCCAGTGGCTCTACGACAACACGCGCGACGGTGCGTCCTCCTCTTCTTCTCCTTCTCCCCCCTCCCTCCCTCCCCCTCTCCTGCCCCTTCTCCTCGCTCTCGACTCTACCTACACGCATACGGTACTGACGCCGAGCTCGCCGTCCCTCGCAGAGTCGTACCTCCGCCGCGTCATCCGCCCCCTCGAGTCGCTCCTCACGGGCTACAAGCGCATCGTCGTCAAGGACTCGGCCGTCAACGCCATCTGCTACGGCGCCAAGCTCATGATCCCCGGCCTCCTGCGCTACGACGCCGACATTGAGCTCAACGAGGAGGTCGTCCTGATGACGACTAAGGGCGAGGCCATCGCAGTCGGCATCGCACAGATGACGACGGTCGAGCTCTCTACGTGCGACCACGGCGTCGTTGCCAAGGTCAAGCGCTGCATTATGGACCGCGACTTGTACCCGCGCAAGTGGGGCATGGGTCCGACGGCCCAGAACAAGAAGAAGATGGTCAAAGACGGCAAGCTCGACAAGCACGGGCGCGCCAATGACCAGACGCCGGCGACGTGGAAGCAGGAGTACGTCGACTACTCTGTGCAGGGCGAGGGCGTCCCCGCCGCGCAGATCCCGACCCAGCCGACGCCCGCCGCCGCCGCCGCCGCGCCCGCATCCGCGCCCGCACCGGTCGCCGCCGACGAGCCCAAGCCCGCCGAGGACAAGAAGGACAAGAAGCGCGACCGCGACGGCGAGACCGAAGAGGAGCGTGCGGCGCGCAAGAAGGCCAAGAAGGAGAAGAAGGAGCGCAGGAAGAGCGAGGCCGAGGCCTGAGCGGGCGCGCTCTCCTCTCGTTGTACATCCCTCTCCCTCGCTTGCCGCATTGTACTCTAGCCTGTCTACGCGTCCCTGTTCTCCCGAGCGCGAGCATGACGTGCGAGTGCGAGGAAAGTCGGACTCGGACGAGCGGCTCGTGTCGGCTCGTCCTGCCTCGTCGTCACCTTCTCCTGCCGGCTCCATGCTCCTCGAGGAGCTGCTCTGGACCTCATCGAGTGCGCCCTGAACGAGGCAAGCCGAGCGGAGGTCTGTGGGCGGCGCAATCGTCGTCTGAAGCGGGCCGAGGAAAGCTAATCGGCAAAAGGAACGCGCGCCTTAGCTTGTGATTAGACGAGCGAAGCTAATGCCGGTTAGCAAGTCAAGCACGCCCGGCTTATGCTCCTCCTCGCTCCTCGTCCACTCGCCCTCACGACTGGGCACTCGACCTGGGCCTCGACTCGCGACCTGCACCACTCGCCAGCACCTCTGTGCTTCGCCTGCACCGCCAGCCGCCCTCGCCCACAGCCTAGAGCCACCTCGGCGCGTCTTCATCAGCGAGCCTCGTCGACCGACCTCTCTCGACACCGGCGGCGACTCCAAGACTGGCGGACGCCCTTCATCGAGGTTCAAGAAGGTGCAGCACATCGTCGGTGTACTGCGAGCAGGGCCTACTGCAGTGGGAGAGCAGGTGCGTCCTCCTCCTCCCCGCGCCCCCACCTTGGCGCTCCTCTCTGTGTCCCTCTCGCCCACGCCAGCTCCTCGAGCCGGTGCGTAGACGCGACGATGAGCTTACTCGAGCCCCTCGCGCGCAGAACGATCGTGCAGAACGGGTGGACGGGCAAGTCGAGCGGGGCAGGGGCTGGCGGGCGACCTCGAGCGCTTCATCTCGGTCCTTGTACGTCTCGCCTGCTCTCTCTTCCTCATACCCCAGGCTCGAGCATGCGCTCTTGCACTCCTGTGAGCCGCGCGCTGACCTCCTTCTCCCTGCGCGCAGGTCAGTCGGGCCCACGATGGCACCCTCTTCCGTTCGCGCCTCGAAAGCTCGCTCTCTCGCTTGCCGGCCGCCTCTCGACGGCGCCGGTCGATGCTCATCGTGTCTCTCGAGAAAGCTGTCGGGCCCAGGCTGCCGAAAGATGTCCGTCTCGTCGTCCCTACTCGTCCCGGCGGCTGCGCGAGCCGAGCCGTCGCGGACGGGTCTCTACGAGGCCGCACCCGCCCTCACGTGCCCCTGAGGGCAGCGGGTGCGCTCTGGTGAGCCGCTCGCACGGACACTGCCCCTGTGGCACGACCGTGCGCCCGGCCACCTCTTGAAAACAGGGGGAGACTGCGCACCCTCTCTCAACTGCTATCTCTTGATCTAGCGTGGTTGCGGCTTTCTGCTCGCGCGCGATCGAACGAGGACGTCTCTGCGATGCAATCGAGCGCTTCTCCTGACCCTGTCAGTCCTGTAGAGCGCGAGCTGGACCGTTTTCCCTGCCTTCTCAAGTCGACGAGGGGTGCGCGAGACCTTGCTGCCGGCTCTTACTGGCCCGGCCTCTCGCACTACAGCTGCTCGAGAGCTCTCCGAGCGGTAGAAGGTGCGCCGCGGGCAGTGAGCCGCACGCGCCTCCTCGTCGGCATGGGTCCGACGGCCCAGAACAAGAAGAAGATGGTCAAAGACGGCAAGCTCGACAAGCACGGGCGCGCCAACGACCAGACGCCG
>Ga0308169_10002231_pt1 | contig 20461 bp, 15 predicted proteins | sample PhyBR1_2_FD_202139 | JGI IMG/M metagenome (GOLD analysis project Ga0308169, IMG submission 202139) | Phyllosphere microbial communities from UC Gill Tract Community Farm, Albany, California, United States - DLSLSB.R1 | ecosystem: Host-associated > Plants > Phyllosphere > Unclassified | place...
GCGCATCTGCAGAATCGTCTGGAAGACCGGGTCAACCGGCATGACCTGGAGTCCTGAAGCATGATCGTGGTTGAAAAACTGACCAAACAATTCAACGGTCAAGTGGTGCTTGACGGCATCGACCTTGAGGTCAAGGAAGGCGAAGTGGTCGCCATCATCGGCCCCAGCGGTTCCGGCAAGACCACCTTCCTGCGCTGCCTGAATTTTCTCGAAGAACCCACCAGCGGCCGCATCAAGGTGGGGGATATCCAGATCGACGGCAGCAAGCCGCTCAACCAGCAACAGGGGCTGGTGCGGCGTCTGCGCCAGCACGTGGGCTTTGTGTTCCAGAACTTCAACCTGTTCCCCCACCGCACTGCGCTGGAAAACGTCATCGAAGGCCCGATTGTGGTCAAGAAGATGCCACGGGAAGCGGCCACCGAACTGGGGCGCAAGCTGTTGGCCAGGGTCGGCCTGGCGGGCAAGGAGGCGTCCTACCCGAGGCGGCTGTCCGGCGGCCAGCAACAGCGTGTGGCGATTGCCCGTGCGTTGGCCATGGAGCCGGAGGTGATTCTGTTCGACGAACCCACCTCGGCTCTCGACCCGGAACTGGTGGGCGAAGTGCTGGCGACCATTCGCAGCCTGGCCGAAGAAAACCGCACCATGGTCATCGTGACCCACGAAATGAGCTTTGCGCGGGACGTGGCCAACCGGGTGATCTTTTTCGACAAGGGCGTGATCGTTGAACAGGGTGAAGCCAAAGCGTTGTTCGCCAACCCCAGGGAAGAACGCACCCGGCAGTTTCTGAGCAAATTCCTCGCCCACTGACCCACCCTCCACAGGAGCGAGCTTGCTCGCGAAAAACGCCCAGGCAACTCGGTCGATCTGAATCACCGCGTTACCGTTTACGTTCTTCGCGAGCAAGCTCGCTCCTACAACGGGTTACCATTTCAGCGCATAAAATACCCCGCCGTACCTCCCTTAAAATCCCCCTCCCCGTCAGACCCTTCTGAATATCCTCAAACCCGCCGTTTAGCCCTTTGCCTCCATTGACGCTCCCCGGCCAACCCTCTTATCTAGCGCCTTGAGGATTGGATCCCATCCCGGCTACTGACTGAATCGTTCCTTTCGAATCGCCCTGTGCCTATGCGCCGAAGGTTCGGAACGATGACTGCTGGCTGCAACAAGGAGATTACTTATGACACACACTCAAACGCTAGCCATGCTGCCTGCCCCGAAGCTGCCCCAGGCGGTAGGAAACGGCATCAGCGCCCTGGCCTCTACCCATCTGCAGGTCGACATATCCCCCTACTCGGGCATGGAGGAAGGCGACCTGATCGAACTGTTCTGGAACAACTGCTTTGCCGCCTCGCGCAAGGTGACGGCGTGCAAGATCGGCACCTTCACTCATCTGTGGGTACCGGAAAGCTTCGTGCAGGACGGGCCGGCACGCGTCCACTACCAGGTCCTGCAAATCGGCCATGGCCCGATGCGCTCGGCCGTCGCCCTGGTGCGGGTCAAGACCAACTACCCCGGAGGCCAGCCTGCGCCATGCCTCAACCACGAAAGCGATGAAAACCAGAATCTCGCCCCCGTGGGCTTGCCCGAGACGATCCGCCGCTATGGCGTCAACACCAACCAGGTTCGGCGCGGCATTCCGCTGACGATCGAACCTTACTTGAACATGAGTGCCGGCGATGCCATCACCCTGCGCTGGGGTGATGTGCGCCTGGACCTGCCGAAAATCCAGGCCAAAAACGTTGGCCTGGCAGTGCAGGTGTGGGTACCGTCCCAGATCATTGTCGAAGCGGGCGACGACTGCCGATTGGAAGTCACGTACTGCATTCTCGATCGCGTTGGCAATAATTCACGCTGGGCACCAGCCCGCACGCTACGTATCGCCGCCTGCACGCCAGTCTTGCCGACCCCGCCTGCCTCGCCCGCACCGGGCTATCAACCGCGTCGCTTCGGCTCACCCTGTGAACCGGGGTGACAGCCCTTCTATGCATATTCCTAAAAGTTAGTTTATTTAAAGAATTAACACGCTTAGGGTATATGCACCGGACCACCGGACATTCCTGATTTTTCTGTTTTTATTTCATTGAATGCGAGGTCGGTATGGTCAGAATTACCCCGGTGCATAACGCCAGGGCATTGCGTGCAGCCAAGGAGCGGCGCTGATGTCTAACTTGGCTCTAACACCCCCCCAGAGTGATCTGGACGTAGCCCCCCTGTTGTTGCCCGCCACGGTGCTGCGCAACGACGCCCAGGCACTGAGTGCGGCTCATGAGCTGGCCCAGGCAGCGCGCCTGCAGGCCGCTACGCGCGACCAGCAGCGCAAACTGCCGTGGGCGCAACTCGAACAATTCACCCGCAGTGGCCTGGGCAGTATTTCCATTCCCCGCGAATATGGCGGCCCACAGGTGTCGTTTGTGACCCTGGCCGAAGTCTTCGCGATCATCAGCGCAGCCGATCCGGCCCTCGGGCAGATCCCGCAGAACCATTTCGGCATCCTGCACGTGTTGCAGGGCACTGCGACCGAGCGCCAGAAAAAGCAGCTGTTCCAGAGCGTGCTCGACGGTTGGCGCATCGGCAACGGTGGCCCGGAACGCGGTACCAAAAACACGCTGGAGCTCAAGGCACGCCTCACGGCCGAGGGCGATGGGTTCGTGGTCAGCGGCCAGAAGTTCTACTCCACCGGCGCACTATTTGCCCACTGGGTCGTGATAAAGGCATTGAACGATGACGGCAAGCAAGTCATGGCCTTCGTGCGGCGCGGCAGCGAGGGGCTGCGCATCGTCGATGACTGGTCGGGCTTTGGCCAACGCACCACTGCCAGCGGCACCGTGCTGCTCGACCGCGTGGCGGTAGACCCGGAGTTGGTCATCGACAACTGGCGCCTGGGCGAAAGCCCGAATATTCAGGGTGCCGTGTCGCAACTGATCCAGGCAGCCATTGACGCCGGCATCGCCCGTGGTGCCCTCGACGACACTATCGCCTTTGTACGCGAGCGTTCACGCCCCTGGATCGACGCCAAGGTCGAGCGGGCCAGCGATGACCTGTATGTGATCGCCGATATCGGCAAGTTGAAGATCGAACTGCACGCTGCCGAGGCACTGTTGCGCAAGGCCGGCCAGGTGCTGGACCAGGTCAGCGCGGCGCCGATCACCGCGCAGTCCGCCGCGCGCGCCTCGATTGCCGTGGCCGAGGCCAAGGTACTCACCACCGAAGTGGCATTGCAGGTCACCGAAAAGCTCTTCGAACTGGCCGGCAGCCGCGCCACCCTCGCCGAATTCAACCTTGACCGTCACTGGCGCAATGCGCGGGTGCATACCCTGCACGATCCGGTGCGCTGGAAGTATCACGCCATCGGCGCGTATCGACTGAACGGCACCTTACCTGCTCGTCATTCCTGGATTTAACCGACCAGAACACTTTTTCCACGAGCTTCTGGAGAAACTCATGACCCTTTCTCACCACGTCGCGGTTATCACCAGCGATGAGCAAGCCCTTATTGTCGCCAGCGACCTCGCTGAAGATTTGCGCCGCGACAGCGCCCAGCGCGATCGCGAACGCCGCCTGCCGTGGCCCGAGCTGGACGTGTTTTCGCGCTCCGGCCTGTGGGGTATCACGGTGCCCAAGGCATTCGGCGGCGCGGGCGTATCCAATGTCACCCTGGCCAAGGTGATTGCACTGATTTCCCAGGCCGATGGCTCCTTGGGCCAGATCCCGCAAAATCATTTTTATGCCCTTGAAGTGCTGCGCGTAAACGGCAACCCCGAGCAGCAAAAGCGCCTGTACGCCGAGGTGCTGGCCGGTCAGCGCTTTGGTAACGCCTTGGCGGAACTGGGCACCAGGACCGCCCATGACCGCGTGACCAGCCTCACCCGCGACGGCGACGGTTTTCGCATCAACGGGCGCAAGTTCTACGCCACCGGCGCGATCTATGCCCAACGCATTCCCACCTCGGTGGTGGATGAAAACGGCGTCCAGCAACTGGCGTTCGTACCCCGTGACAGCGAGGGCCTGACGGTCATCGACGACTGGAGCGGCTTCGGCCAGCGCACCACCGGCAGCGGCTCGGTGGTGTTCGATAACGTGTGGGTCGCAGCGCAGGACGTGATCCCATTCCAGAGCGCCTTCGAACGCCCGACCACCGTGGGGCCCTTGGCGCAGATCCTTCACGCCGCCATCGACACCGGCATCGCCCGCGCAGCCTTTGAAGATGCGTTGCATTTTGTGCGCACCAAGACCCGCCCGTGGATCGATTCCGGCAACGACAAGGCCACCGAAGACCCGCTGACTCTAAAGAGCTTCGGCCACCTGAGCATTCGCTTGCACGCCGCCGAGGCGTTGCTGGAGCGCTCCGGCGAATTCCTCGACCGCGCCCAGGCAGACAGCAATGCCCAGACCGTCGCCGCCGCGTCCATCGCCGTGGCCGAAGTGCGCGCCCTGAGCACCGAGATTTCCCTCGCGGCGGGCAGCACCTTGTTCGAACTGGCCGGCAGCCAGGCGACTTTGGCCGAGCATGGCCTGGACCGCCACTGGCGCAACGCCCGGGTGCATACCCTGCATGATCCGGTGCGCTGGAAATACCACGCGGTAGGCAACTATTACCTCAACGATGAAAACCCGCCGCTGCGGGGGACCATCTGATGAGCAAGAAAAAGATCCTGCTCAATGCCTTCAACATGAACTGCATCGGGCATATCAACCACGGTTTGTGGACTCACCCACGGGACAACTCGACCGAGTACAAAAGCCTCGAATACTGGACCGAACTGGCGCAGATTCTTGAGCGCGGGTTGTTCGATGGTTTGTTTATCGCCGATATCGTCGGTGTCTATGACGTGTACCAGAACTCGATTGACGTGCCGCTCAAGGAGTCCATCCAACTACCGGTCAACGACCCGTTGCTGCTGGTCTCGGCCATGGCCGCCGTTACCCGGCACCTTGGCTTCGGCCTTACCGCCAACCTGACCTACGAGCCGCCCTATCTGTTCGCCCGACGCATGTCCACGCTCGACCACCTGAGCCGTGGCCGCGTCGGCTGGAACATCGTCACCGGCTACCTCGACAGCGCCGCCAAGGCCATGGGCCTCACCGAACAGGTCGAACATGACCGGCGCTACGACCAGGCCGATGAATACCTGGAGGTGTTGTACAAACTCTGGGAAGACAGCTGGGAAGACGACGCGGTGCTCAACGACCCGCAAACGCGGGTGTATGCGCAACCGGGCAAGGTGCACAAGGTGGAGCACCACGGCGAGTTTTATCAGGTAGAGGGTTATCACCTGTGCGAGCCATCGCCGCAGCGTACGCCAGTGCTGTTCCAGGCCGGCAGTTCCGAGCGCGGGCTGCTGTTCGCCGGGCGCCACGCCGAGTGCGTGTTCATCAGCGGGCAGAACAAGGCCGCGACCAGGCTACAGGTGGACAAGGTGCGCGCCAGCGCCGTGGAGGCTGGGCGCAACCCGGATGACATCAAGGTGTTCATGGGCCTCAATGTGATCGTGGGCGCCACCGAAGAGCTTGCATGGGCCAAGCACGCCGAGTACCTGAGCTATGCCAGTGCGGAAGCCGGCGTGGCGCATTTCTCAGCCTCGACGGCAATTGATTTCTCCCAATACGAACTGGACGAACCCATCCAGTACGTAAAGAGCAACGCAATCGAGTCGGCCACCAAGACCCTGCAAAACAACGACTGGACTCGACGCAAATTGCTCGACCAGCACGCCCTGGGTGGGCGCTATATCACCCTGGTGGGCTCGCCTGATCAGGTTGCCGATGAGTTGGAATCCTGGATCAGCGAAACCGGGCTGGATGGTTTCAACCTGACGCGCATTGTGACGCCGGAGAGCTACGTGGATTTCATTGACCTGGTGATACCGGAATTACAACGACGTGGCTCGTACAAGACGGAATATGCGCCGGGAACGCTGCGGGAAAAAGTCTTCCACGACACGGCCCGCTTACCCAAACAACACACCGGCTCTACCTACCGCCAATAATCCCCTGTAGGAGCGAGCTTGCTCGCGAAGATCGTCAACGATAACGCGGGTTGCCTGGCACCCCGGGGCACCCTCAGGTTTTTCGCGAGCAAGCTCGCTCCTACAATTTGGAAGTCAATATGAAAAAAAACACTGCCACCCACCCAGTCAAAGCACTGGCCCTGGCCTTCGGGTTATTCAGCACAGCGGTCTTCGCCGCCGACCCACCGCTGAAAATCGGCACCACCGCCGCCTTCGCCATTCCGCTGGAAGCGGCCGTTGAAGAGGCCGGCAAACAGGGCCTGAAAGTCGAACTGGTCGAGTTCAGCGACTGGATCGCCCCCAACGTCAGCCTCGCCGCCGGCGATATCGACGTGAACTACTTCCAGCACATTCCCTTCCTGGAAAACGCCAAGGCCGCCGCCGGGTTTGACCTGGTGTCTTACGCACCGGGCATCATCAACAACGTCGGCCTGTATTCGAAGCAATACAAAAGCTTCAACGACCTGCCCGAAGGCGCCAGCGTGGCCATTGCCAACGACCCGATCAACAGCGGGCGCGGCCTGCAACTGCTGGCCAAGGCCGGGTTGATTACCCTCAAGCCGGGCGTGGGCTACAAGGCCACCGAAGAAGACATCGTCAGCAACCCCAAAAAGCTCAAGATCCTGCAGGTGGAAGCGGTGCAACTGGTACGCGCCTACGACGACGCTGACCTGGTGCAGGGCTACCCGGCGTATATCCGCCTGTCCAAGACCTTCGATGCGCAATCGGCGCTGCTGTTCGATGGCCTCGACCACCCGGAGTACGTGATCCAGTTCGTGATTCAGCCCAAGAGCAAGACCGACCCACGAGTGATCAAGTTCGTCGACATCTACCAGCACTCGCCGGTGGTACGTGCCGCATTGGATAAATCCCTGGGCAAGCTCTACCAAGTCGGCTGGGAAGATAAAAAATGACCGCCGCCAACGCCCAACTGCGTGACCTGGGCCGTGCGCCCAGGGACGCCGAGCAGACTGAACTGCACCCGGACCTCAATCGCGCCCACGTGCGTTTTATCAACCTGGGCAAAACCTATGGCGGCACCGTGCACGCCCTGCAAGGCATCGACCTGGCGATCCAGCGTGGCGAAGTGTTCGGCATCATCGGCCGCAGCGGCGCCGGCAAGTCGTCGCTGATCCGCACCATTAACCGCCTGGAACAACCCAGCAGCGGGCGGGTGCTGATCGATCAGGTGGACATCGGCGGCTTCGATGAAGACCACCTGGTAGCGCTGCGCCGGCGCATCGGCATGATCTTCCAGCACTTCAACCTGATGTCGGCCAAGACCGTGTGGCAGAACGTCGAGCTGCCTCTCAAGGTCGCCGGGGTGACCCAGGCACAACGCGTGCGTAAGGTGCATGAACTGCTGGAGCTGGTAGGTCTGCAGGACAAACACAAGGCGTATCCGGCGCAGCTTTCCGGAGGGCAGAAACAGCGTGTCGGCATCGCCCGCGCGCTGGTGCACGACCCCGAGATTCTGCTGTGCGACGAGGCCACCTCGGCCCTCGATCCGGAGACCACCCAGTCGATCCTCGGCCTGCTGCGTGAGATCAACCAGCGCCTGGGCCTGACCATCGTATTGATCACCCATGAGATGGCGGTGATCCGCGAAATCTGCGACCGCGTGGTGGTGCTGGAACACGGGCGCATCGTCGAGCAAGGCCCGGTGTGGCAAGTGTTCGGCAACCCGCAGCATGAGGTCAGCAAAACCCTGCTCGCACCGCTGCAACACGGCCTGCCGCCCGAATTGCAAAGCCGCCTGCAACCGACACAAACCTCGGCTGATGCGGCGCTGGTGCTGCGCTTGCAGTTCACCGGCAGCGATACCGATGAGCCGGACCTGGCCGCACTGTTCAGCGCCCTCGGCGGCCGCGTGCGTTTGCTGCAAGGCGGTGTGGAGCGGATCCAGGGGCACGCTCTGGGGCAATTACTGCTGGCGGTGAATGGCTCGCCGCACAATGCCGAAGAGCTGCGTAACCGCGCCGGCAATTGGGCACAACGGGTGGAGGTGCTGGGCTATGTGGTTTGATCGTTTAGTACAGGGTGCTATCGACACCTTGTTGATGGTCGGTGTGTCGTCGCTGATCGCATTACTGGTGGGCATTCCGCTGGCGGTGTTCCTGGTCACCAGCGACAAGGGCGGTATCTACCAGGCGCCGGCGCTTAACCGCGTGCTGGGGGCGTTCGTCAATCTGTTCCGCTCCATTCCGTTTTTGATTCTGATGGTGGCGCTGATTCCGTTCACCCGCCTGATCGTCGGCACCACCTATGGCGTATGGGCGGCAGTGGTGCCGCTGACCATCGCCGCCACACCGTTCTTTGCCCGCATCGCCGAAGTCAGCCTGCGCGAGGTCGACCACGGCCTGATCGAAGCCGCGCAGGCGATGGGTTGCCGGCGTTGGCACATCATCTGGCATGTGCTGTTGCCGGAAGCCCTGCCGGGGATCGTCGGCGGCTTCACCATCACCCTGGTCACCATGATCAACTCATCGGCCATGGCCGGGGCGATCGGCGCCGGTGGCCTGGGCGACATTGCCTACCGCTATGGCTATCAGCGCTTTGACACCCAGATCATGCTGACGGTGATTGTGTTGTTGGTGGTGCTGGTGGCGGTGATTCAACTGAGTGGGGATCGGTTGGCGCGGGTATTGAACAAACGCTGAACTCACGGGCATTCGTCCAACTGCGCGACGCTGGCATGGGGCACGAAGCTGACGGTTTTTTCCTTGGCCTGCCAGGGGCGCACGATATAGCTGCCGTCCGAGTCTGCCATCACCCGCAGTTTTACGCTGCGTTGCGGGTTGTCGGCGTCTAACAGCACGCGAGGAACCTTGGCGTCGTCCGACCAGGTCATCAGCGTACACACGCGCCCTCCGGAGGCTGAGCCTTGCAATGGCAACCCACCCAACTTGGACCCGCTCGCCGGGATCAGCCCGAGGAAGACAATGAGCGCAAAGGCCGCCATTGAGGCGAATGCCACCGGGTTTTTATGATCCCTCATGCACACCACAAGACAAGCGGCACATCCCTGGACCAGGAACAGCACCACCAGCTCGGCAAACATGAACGGCGCAAAAAGCACCGCACTGTCGGAATACTCGCGAAAGGCCCGGGAGACCGGCACCGTCACCATGAGGATTACCAGCATTTGAACGGCACCTGCACCGACACTGGCCAGCCAGAATTCGCCGGACAGGTCACGCAGTGCAATATGGGCGGGACGGGCGCGAAGGATGATGCCAACGTAGACCACAACCGCCAGCACGACTGCCACTATCCAGCTGATGGTCAGTAGAGGCCCGCTCTGGGCATTCACGGACAGGTAAACAGCGGACATCCAAAAGATACCCATGACGACCAGACTGGCCGCCCAGTGCAGCAACAAACGGCGATGTTGCGCCGTCACCTGCGGCGACTCCGGGCTGAGATTGAGTTGGTCGCTGAGGCGAGCGCCCGTGCTGTTCATGCGTTTGAACAAGATAAACGTGGGGATCAGGATCGACGCGCCCATCATGCCGATCACAAACACCAGCATGGCGAACATCGCCGGCAGCGCAGTGAATGCGGCGGCCGACAGAATGCTCAGGGGTACCTTTTCCACCTGGATGTACTGGTACAAATACAAGCCTGCCACCGACAGGATCCCCACCGTCAGCGGCCAGGCGCGCTCGTTGAGCCATAACAGCCCGTTGCTCAATTTCGTGGCGTATTGGTCGACTTTGTTGCGAGTGGTTTTTTCACCAATGGTTGGACGTTTTTCCGGTTCCATGGATGTACAAGCCTCTTCAAGTAAAGCCCGATGTTAACCAGAATCCTGCCGTGCGGTATGTCAGATGCTGACAGCACAAACACCGCGAACCGTCCTACAGCAGGCAAACGTCTTTCAACTGCATCGGACGCGACCTGAGGTATAGTCCAACGACCTCAACCGCAGCAGTGCGCCACGCCATGAAGCTCGCCCCCGACGACCTCAACCAGATCACCTCCACCACCCTGGGCCATTACAACAAGGTGGCCGAGGACTTTCGTGAAGGCACACGCGATCACGATGTGAGCCAGAACATCGACGCGCTGCTACGGCATATCCAGGGCACCGCGCCGTTTACCGTGCTGGATTTCGGCTGTGGGCCGGGGCGGGATTTGCGCACGTTTACGCGTATGGGGCATATCGCCGTGGGCCTGGATGGCTCCGAGCGGTTTGCGCAGATGGCGCGGGAGGACAGTGGTTGTGAAGTGATGCAGCAGGACTTTCTCAAGCTGGACCTGCCCACCGAGCGCTTCGATGGGGTGTTTGCCAATGCGGTGCTGTTTCATATTCCCAGGCAGGAATTGCCCCGGGTGCTCAAAGAGCTGCATGGTGCATTGAAGCCTGGAGGCGTGCTGTTCAGCTCCAACCCACGGGGTGAGAATCAGGAGGGCTGGAATGGGGCGCGGTATGGCTCTTATCACGATCTGGAGGCGTGGCGGGGCTTGCTGACTGAGGCCGGTTTTGTAGAGCTGGAGCATTATTACCGGCCAATCGGGCTGCCCAGGGAGCAGCAGCCTTGGTTGGCGAGTGTGTGGCGTAAAATTTAGTGCCGCATTGCCTGTACCGGCCTCATCGCAGGCAAGCCAGCTCCCACATTCGGAATGCATTTCACTGTGGGAGCCGGGCTTGCCCGCTATGGCGCCGTAACGGGCAGCGTTATTTCACCTGATACACCACCGGCTCCTCCCCCTCCACCAGCGCCGTCACACTGCGCCCGGCATACCCATCTTTCTGCGCGTCCGAAAAATTCGCCACCAACCGCGTCCCATCGGCGAAGGTGGTTTGCTGCAACAGTTTGTCCGCTGTCAGCCAGCGAAACTCAGTCATTGCCTGAGTCCCCAACCGTTGATGCAGCGGCCGAAAGAACCGGTCCTGGCGCTGAATCACCGGCAGCCTGTCCTTGAGTGTCGTCGCGCTCAGGTGATACAGCGGCGGTACGTTGTAGAGCAGTTGGGCCAGTTCATTTTCAGCCCGTACATTGCTCAGCTTGAGGTTGTCGAACAGCCAGTGATGAGTGGTGATCACCGAGCCATGGAACACCGCCTGATACAACGGCAGCCGCATCGTCGGGTCGAAATACACCGTGCGCAGTGACGCTTTCAACGGCACAGGCTTGAAGAACACCGCCGGCTGTTCCGCCGGGTACCAGTTGCCGACGTAATAGGGCGACTGCCGGTCGCGGGTCATGTCCCGGTCACCCCAGCCGATGACCGGTGTTTGCATACCGTGGGCAAACAGAATGCCCTGAGCGGTGATGGCGTTGCCGTCTTCGGAACCTGCGGGCAGTTTCAGCGAAGTGTTGAGCCAGCGCGAGGCGTCGATATTGCCCTGGGCATTCTGCGCCTGACTCATGGAGGCGCCGTCGCGGTAGCTGTCGAAGACCATGCTGGTTGCGTACGCATCGAGGAACCAGGCATTGAAACCCGCTGCGGCCTGCACCGCTTTTACCCGTGCTTCCAGCAACGGTCGCACACAGCGCGGGTCAGTGTAGTGGCCCGATTGCTGGAAGCCGGTTTTTGGCTCGCCGCTCTTCAATATGATTGCGCAGTCGCGGTACGCCTTACCACCCAGGTGGGCTGTGGCCCAGTCCGGATTTTCGCTGGCCGACAGCGCCGTTTCATACGAGTCGTAAGGTGCTACCAGGTATCCCGCAGCCACGCCTGCGCGAATCGCTTCGGGATGCCAGAGCCCGCCTTCCCAGCCATCACCCAGGGTCAACAGCAGACGCGAGAGCCCCGCGTCACGCAAGGCTTGGATAGTCGAATGCCCCCACGTTTCGGGGCGATCACTCAAGGCTGAGGCGAAATCCACGGCCAGTTCGCTACGCAACTCGCCGTAGCGAGTGGCAAGGCGACTCATGTCGGGCTCTTCCACTTGCCAGGCTTGTCGGGCCTTCTGGTTGATGGCCGCATTGAGGCCGCGCAGCAGCACGGTTTGCTCATAACGATTCAATGCGGTTGTCTGTGCGAGCACCTTGACAGACTCTTTGTCCAGCAGCCTGCCAAACTCATGGGTGCGCAGCCGTTTGATCAACGTTGGCCAATCACGAACATCATCCAGCGTCAGCAAGCCGTTGCCCCAGAGGTAAACGTGACTGGCGCCGAGCAATTTTACCGCCTCAGGGGTTTGCCGCAGCTTGTCCGCCAGCGGCTCGTAAAGGCCCTGCTCCACCAACCATTGGCGATAACGCTTGGCGCCGGCCAATGGGTCGGCATCGCCCAGGTACAGGCGTAGCGTCATCGGCGCATCGGGGGCAAGGGTGGTGAATTCATGGACCGCTGACAGCGCCAGGCCCTGGCCGTCCGCTTGCCATTCAAGGCGATTGTTGTAGGGGTTGGTCAGCAGCCAGTTAAGCGTGAAGCGCCCGTGATCCAGGCCCCACAAGGGCAAGCTCAGGTCCTGGGTGGTATTGACTTCGCCGTGCTCAAGCAGGAACGCCTTCCACACGGGGTTATCAAAGGGCACATAATGCCCTTCAGCCAACGGCCAGATCAGCGCCTGGCCCATGGCCGCGGCCGGCTGGCGCAGCAGGGCCAATTCACCCGGCTCGCGGGCACTGATAGACAGGGACAGTTCGCGCTGTTCAAGCCGGGCCGTCAGGCGGTAGGCGCCGCTGTCCCATTGCCAGGAGACCTGTGCGGCATCAGCTTGCAACGCACTGACAGCGTGCACGGCGACACCGCTGGAGGCTTGTACCGGGGCCTCCCCCGCTGGCGTGACACGCAGCGCCAGGGTTGCAGGGTCGAGGTCAACGCGCCACAGGGCGTTTTCCAGCACGGTGGAGGCAAAGACTGAGGGCGCAAGAACAAGCGCACAGAGCACAAAGACGAGGCGCAGGCACTGCATGGGAATCGACCTGGACGGAGAAGTTAGGTCGAGAGGGTAAAACATGCAGACAGTGGCCGGGGCAACAAGTGGATCTTTCGGAAGCTTCCCACAGCCTCAAGCGAGATGAAGATCCAAATGTGGGAGGTGCGGTGCGACGATTCGACTTGCTCCCTCCCACATTTTTAACCGCGTTGTTCCTGATGCTCTTGTTTGGGTTCGCGGATTTTGTACCAGGCCACATACAGCGCCGGCAAAAACAGCAGCGTCAGCAACGTGGCGATGATAATCCCGCCGATCATCGCGTAGGCCATCGGCCCCCAGAACACTTCCCGGGCAATCGGGATCATGCCCAGGCTCGCCGCTGCCGCCGTAAGCAGAATCGGCCGACGCCGGTGTTCGGTGGCTTCCACCACCGCATCCCACGGCGTATAGCCCGCCACTTCATACTCATGAATCTGCGTCACCAAAATCACCGAGTTACGGATGATGATGCCGATCAGCGCCAGGATCCCCAGGATCGCTACGAAGCCCATCGGCGTACCGGTGGGGATCAACGCCAGCACCACGCCGATCAACCCCAGCGGTGCAACGCTGGCCACCAGGAACATTTTCTGCACGCTGTGCAACTGGATCATCAGGAACGTGGCCATCAGGAACAGCATCAATGGCACCACACTCGCAATCGGCCCCTGGGCCTTGCCGCTTTCCTCCACAGTGCCGCCAGTGGCGACTTTGTAGCCCACCGGCAGGCCGTCACTGAATTTCTGGATGGTCGGCGCCAGTTGCTTGACCAGGTCGGTCGGCTGCATCTCATCGCGCACCGCGGCCTTGATGGTAATCGTCGGCTTGCGGTCACGACGCCACACCAGCGGCTGCTCCAACTCGTAACGCACCGTGGCAAACGCGAGCAACGGGATCGAGGTGCCGTTGGGCGTAACGATCTGCAGGTTCTGCAAGGTTTCCGGCGTGCCGCGCTCGGCATCTTCGGCGCGACCGACCACGTTGATCAGGTAGATATCGTCGTGCACCTGAGTCACCGCCGCGCCGCTGACCACGCTGTTCATCAACTGCGCCACGTCTTCCGACGACAGCCCCAGTTGCCGCGCCTTGTCCTGGGCGATATCAACGCGCAGCACTTTGCCCGGTTCGTTCCAGTCGTAGATGATCTCGCCCAGGTGGGTGTTCTGGTCCAGCAAGGTCGCCAGTTCGATGGCGTGCTTGCGCACCTGGTCGGTGTCTTTGCCGGACACGCGGTACTGGATCGGCCGCCCGACCGGCGGGCCCATTTCCAGCGGCTGCACATAGCTGCCGATACCGACAAAATCATCGCGCAGGCGTTTCTGCAATCGCGCAATCAAGGCGCTGCGCTCTTCCAGGCCCTTGCTGACGATCACCAACTGCGCGTAGTACGGGTTCTCCAGTTGTTGGTCCAACGGCAGGTAGAAACGGATCGCGCCCTGGCCGATGTAGGTGCTCCAGCGAGCGATATCCGGATCGTCCTTGATGATCGCTTCGAGGCGATCAACCGCCTTGCGCGTCTCGTTGATCGAGGCGTTCTGCGGCAGGTTCAGATCAACCAGGATTTCCGGGCGATCCGATGACGGGAAAAACTGGTTCTGCACAAACTGCATGGAAAACACCGAGGCCACAAACAGCGCCACGGTGATACCGATGGCCCACCAGCGGTTGCGCATGGCCCAGAGCATACCGCCATTGAACGCGCGGCCAATGCGCCCAGGCTCGGCGTTATGAGGCTTCACATTGGCGCTGAGAATATGCACACCGATCACCGGCGCAAACAGCACCGCCACCACCCACGACACCAGCATCGCCACGGCGATCACCGCGAACAGGGTAAAGGTGTACTCGCCCGCCGAACTGGCATTGAGGCCAATCGGCACGAAACCGGCCACGGTCACCAACGTACCGGTAAGCATCGGGAACGCCGTGGAGGTATAGGCGTAGGTAGCGGCCTGCTCCTTGGTTTCGCCTTTTTCCAGGCGCGTGATCATCATCTCCACGGTGATCATCGCATCGTCCACCAGCAGGCCGAGGGCAATGATCAAGGCGCCCAACGAGACCCGCTGCATGGTGATACCGCTGTATTCCATAAACACGAACACCAGCGCCAGCACCAATGGAATCGAGCACGCCACCACCAGCCCGGCGCGCATACCGAGGCTGATAAAGCTCACCACCAGCACGATGATCACGGCTTCGAACAACGCGCTGGTAAAGCCGCCGACGGCCTCTTCCACCACTTCGGCCTGGTCGGACACCTTGTGCACACCGACGCCCACCGGCAGATCGGCAGTCAGCTCATCCATGCGCCCGTGCAGCGCCTTGCCGAACGACTGGATATTGCCGCCCTTTTGCATAGCGATCGCCAAGCCAATCGCCGGCTTGCCATTGAAACGGAACATCGGCCTTGCCGGGTCGACGTAACCGCGACTGATGTCGGCGATATCCGCCAGCCGATAGAAGCGGTCATTGAGGCGCAGGTTGACGTTGGCCAGGTCTTTCTCCGAAGCGAACTGCCCGGAGGTGCGCACCGAAATCCGCTCCGGCCCGGCCTCGATCACCCCGGCGGGCGTCACCGCATTCTGCGATTGCAGGCTTTGCACGACCTGGCGCTGATCAATGCCCAACGCCGCCAGTTTGCGCGTGGAGAAGTTCAGGTAGATCACTTCGTCCTGCTGGCCGATCATCTCGACCTTGCCCAGCCCCGGCACCGAGCGGATTTCGGCGCGCACCTGCTCCACGTAGTCGCGCAACTGGCGCATCGACAAGCCGTCACCGGTAAACGCATACACCGAACCGAATACGTCACCGAATTCATCGTTGAACGACGGCCCCTGCAAGCCCTGGGGGAAGGTGCCGCGAATATCATCGATCTTCTTGCGAACCTGATACCAGATCTCCGGAATGGCCTTGGCGCTGGTGGTGTCCTTGAGGAACACGAACACCGTGGACTCACCCGGCCGCGTATAACTTTTCACGTAATCGAGGGAGTCGAGCTCTTCGAGTTTTTTCTCGATGCGATCGGTGACCTGCTTGAGGGTTTCCTCCTGGGTAGCACCCGGCCAGCGGGTCTGGATCACCATGGTCTTGATGGTGAACGAGGGGTCTTCCTCGCGGCCCAGGTTCATATACGAGAACACGCCCATCAGCAGCGCGACGAACATCAGGTTGAAGCTCCCTTTCATCGTGGGCTGTCCTCGTCGATTTTGACTTTTTGCCCGGGTTTCAGGCTGTTCACGCCGGCGGTGACGATGCGTTCACCGGCTTTGATGCCGCCATTGACCAAGGCGCTGTCAGCATCCCGGCTGACCACACTGACCTCGCGTGGCTGCACGGTCTGGCTCTGGGTATCAAGCAGCCAGATGCGCGTCTTGCCGTCGACTTCCTGCAAGGCGCTCAAGGGCAATTCGATACGCGGCGTAATGGCGCTGCTCAAGGTCACGCTGATGGCGGTGCCCAGGCGGAACGCAGCGGGGGTGTCGGTCAGGCTCAGGCGTGCGCGGCGGGTGCGCGTGGCGCTTTGGGCCTGGGGTTCGATCTCGCGCACGACGGCGGTGGTATGCACGCTGGGGTCCAGTTGCCCGGCGACCAGAAACACCACATCCGTCGGCAGGCGCTCGGCCAGGCCGGCAGGCAGGTCGATCACTGCCTCCTTGATGTCCGGGCGAGCCAGGGTCACCACCTGCTGCCCCGCGCTGACTACCTGGCCAGCCTCGGCATTCCAGGCGGTGACGATACCGGCGTGGTCGGTGTGCAGTTCGGCGTAATTGAGTTGGTCCTTGGCCTGATTGACCGAGGCGCGGGCCTGATCAAGGGTGGCCTGGGTGGTTTTCAGGTCAGTCTGCGCCACATCCAACTGAGCCTGGGCGCCGACGCCCCGGTTGAACAGCTCCTGCTGGCGACGGGCATTGGCCTGGGCATTGATGAACTGTGCCTGCACGCGGGCGAGGTCGCCCTGGGCGGCACGCAGTTGGTTCTGCTGGTCGGTGGGGTCGAGCACGGCAAGCAAGGCGCCCTTCTCCACCTCGGCGCCCACGTCGACGGCGCGACGGGCGATGCGGCCCGGCACCCGGAAACCCAGGTTGCTTTCATAGCGGGCCTGGATAGTGCCGGCGAAGCGGCCGAGGTTTTCCTGATCTTCAGCCTTCACTTGCATGGACAACACCGGGCGCACAGGCTCAGGCGGCGCCTCTTCCTTGGAGCAAGCCATCAGCAACAGGCTGGCGGCGACGATAACCGTCAGTTGCTTCATGGCTGGGCTCCTTGCTGGGCGATCTCGACCACCATGCCGGGGTGCAGCAATTGCCCACCGGCCACTACGACTTTTTCGCCGCCTTTAAGGCCCTCGCCAATAATCACCTTGCCGGTGAGGTAACGGGCCACCTTGACCTTGTGCAACTGCGCCTTGCCGTCGGCATCCACCAGCCATACGGCGGGCTCGCTGAGGTCTTTGGTCAAGGCCGCCCAGGGTAATTCGATGCTGGCCTTGGCCGGGCCGTTGGCGGTGGCGCTCACCACCGAGCCCAGCTCCATGCCTTTGGGCAGGTTTTGCAGGGCGATCTTCACTTGTATGGTGCCGGTATTGGCCGCCACTGCCGGGGTCACTTCACGCACCTTGCCCACGGCTTTGATGTTCGGGTTTTCCAGCAGGCTGACGGTAATCGGCGCATCCGGCGGCGGCTCCACCAGCAGGGATTCATACACATTGAACACCGCGTCACGTTCGCCATCACGGGCCAGGCTGAAGATCGGTACGGTGGCTTGTACCACTTGGCCGACTTCAGCCTGGCGCGCCGTGATGATCCCCGGTGCATCGGCGACCAGCGCCGTGTAGCCAAGTTGCTCACGGGCGTTGGCCAATTGCGCCTGCGCGGCGGCCAGGGCACTTTGACTGCTGCGCAACGCGGCCTGGGCGGCGTCGTATTCGCTGCGACTGGTGTAGCCCTTGGGCAAGAGTTTTTCCTGGCGCACGAAGGCGGCGGCGGTCTGCTTGACCCGCGCCTGCTCGGCCACAACCTGGGCCTGGGCGGAATCGACGTTGGTTTGCAGGTCCTTGGGGTCGAGCTTGGCCAGTACCTGCTTGGCCGTAACCCGGTCGCCCACATCGACCATACGCTGGATGATCTTGCCACCCACGCGAAAGGACAAATCGGTCTGTACCCGCGCCTGGATATCGCCCGTCAGCGTGACCGCCGCGGCAAAATCCGCCGGCTGCACGGTTTGCACAAATACCCGGGAATGCTGCTTGGGCTCCGCTTTGTCTTGGCCACAGCCGCTCAGCAGCGCCAGGAGGCCAAGGCTGAAAATAAATGTCGAAGTACGACCGCCCATGCAGGCTCCTTTTGCGTGACGCAAGGTACAAGTGTGTATGCGACTGTGAGCTTAGATCAGGGTTCCTTATCTGCATGGAGGATCCCATACTCCAATGGTTCCCTCGCCGATTAAATGCATATGCTCAAAACCCTCGCGGTGGCCAATTACCGCTCGATCAATAAATTGGTAGTCCCGTTGGACCGCTTGAACCTGATCACCGGGCCCAATGGCAGCGGCAAATCCAACTTGTACCGCGCGTTGCGCCTGCTGGCCGAAACTGCCCAGGGCGGGGTGATCAATGCCCTGGCCCGTGAAGGCGGGCTGGATTCGACCTTCTGGGCCGGGCCGGAAACCATCAGCCGGCGTATGCGCACTGGTGAAGTACCGATCGAATCCAATGTGCGCCAAGGCGTCAAACGCCTGCGCCTGGGGTTTGCCGCCGAAGATTTCAGCTACGCAATCTCTCTGGGATTGCCGGAAAAAACCTCGTCGTTCTTCAGCCTCGACCCCGAAGTGAAGAAGGAATGCATCTGGGCCGGCCACATCTACCGCCCGGCCAGCCTGTTGGTGCAGCGCTCAGGTGCCATGGTGCGTGCCCGCGAAGGCCGTGCCTGGGATGTACTGGCGCAGCACACACCCAACTACCACAGCCTGTTCGATCAGGTCGGCAGCCTGCGCGGCTCGCCGGAAGTGCTGCTGTTGCGTGAAAGCATTCGTGGCTGGCGCTTTTATGATCACTTTCGCAGCGACGTGGACGCGCCAGTGCGCCAGCCCCAGTTGGGCACGCGTACGCCGGTGTTGCATCACGATGGCCGCGATTTGGCCGCCGCGTTGCAGACCATCCGCGAGATCGGCGACCCCGAGGCGCTGCAACGTGCAGTCAGCGATGCATTCCCGGGTGCGCGCCTGAACATTGAACCGTTGCAAGGCGGACGCTTTGCCATTGAGTTCTATCAGGAAGGCTTGCTGCGGCCGTTGTCGGCGGCGGAGCTGTCGGACGGGACCTTGCGTTACCTGTTGTTGATCGCAGCGCTGCTGACCCCACGCCCGCCGACCATGATGGTACTGAACGAGCCTGAGACCAGCTTGCATCCGGACCTGTTGCCCGCCTTGGCGCGCCTGATTATCGAAGCGTCGAAGCAATGCCAGGTGTGGGTGGTGTCCCATGCCAGCCGCTTGATTGCGGCGTTGCAGCAGGATGAGGGGTGCAATTCGATTGTGCTGGAGAAGGTGTTGGGGGAAACGCGGATCGTGGGGCAAGGGATTCTGGATGGGCCGGCCTGGCATTGGCCGGAGTAGGAGCGAGCTTGCTCGCGAAAAACGTCAACGATAACGCAGCGCTATCTGGTAGCCCGCGTTGCCTGTGCGTTCTTCGCGAGCAAGCTCGCTCCTACGAGGACGGGGTGATCAATCAGCCCTGCCACTTACCCCCTTCAACAATCACACTTTCAGGCTTGGTGTCATCGCTCAGTTCTTTGCGCACATATTGGTCATAGAGCTTGAGCAGGAACTTCTCCTCGCCCAGCTTCGCCAACTCGGCATTCACCCAGTCGCGCAGTTCGGTATTGCCCTTCTTCACCGCCGGAGCAATCGGTGCTTCATCACCCAGCTTTTCTTCCAGCACACGGTAGCCCGGGTTCTGCTTGGCCCAGCTGAACAGCACCAGGTTGTCCTGGGCATAGGCATCGCCACGCCCGGCCGACAGCGCTTGCAGCGACTCGGAGTTTTTCTCGAACTTGAGCAGCTTCCAGTCCGGGTGGTTTTTGGTCAGCCAAATGTCGGCGGTAGTGCCGGTGGTGACAATGGTGGTGCGAGTGGCCAGGTCATCCAGGCTTTTTACCGTGCTGTCATTCGGTACAAGGGCCTGCACCGCGACTTTCAGGTTGGGGTTGGTAAAGTCCACCGCTTCCTTGCGCTCGGGCGTCACGGTCATGTTGGCGAGAATCAGGTCGACCTTGTCACTTTGCAGGAACGGAATGCGGCTGGCGGGTTCAACGGCGACAAATTCCACCTTGTTTTCGTCGCCCAGCAGGTCCTTGGCGAATTGACGGCCAATGTCGGTATCGAAGCCGACGTAGCGGCCAGCCTCGTCGACAAAGCCAAACGGTGGCTTGTCCGTGAAGACGCCAACGATCAGCTTGTCCCGTGCCTTTATTTTGTCGATGTAGCTGACAGCCGCGGGTTTTACCGGCTCTTCGGCCTTTTTATCGCAGCCGGCCAGCAAGGCGACGGCAAACAGTGGCAGCAGTAGTTTTTTCATATCAGC
>Ga0308169_10002232_pt1 | contig 20447 bp, 25 predicted proteins | sample PhyBR1_2_FD_202139 | JGI IMG/M metagenome (GOLD analysis project Ga0308169, IMG submission 202139) | Phyllosphere microbial communities from UC Gill Tract Community Farm, Albany, California, United States - DLSLSB.R1 | ecosystem: Host-associated > Plants > Phyllosphere > Unclassified | place...
GCTCGGTTGCTCTTCCTGGACTATCGGGGTGATCCGATTGAAGTGATCATGCAGATTCGTGAATGGCTGAAGTCCAAAAAGCTGCATTTGGATGCAACAGGCAATGATGTGCAAATTTCATTTAGCAGTGAAATTATTGATGCCAATACCTTTGATCTTGAGATTGATTTTCCGCAGCGCGATAAAATCGTGATGGATGATAATGGGTACCATGTTTGTCCGGAAATGATCTGGAGTGATAAGTCTGGAAAATTTGTACCTGCAGGAACTGAATAATGGATGCCTATGCTGGATTAGATCATTGGCTTGATCAGATTGCGCTGCGTCTTGAACCAACCCAGCGACGAGAACTGATGCGTCGTTTGGCTCAAGGTTTAAGGGTACGTAATCGGGATCGAATCAAACAGCAGCGAGATCCAGATGGCCATCGTTTTATTCCGCGTAAACGCAATCAAATTGGAAATAAAAAGCGCCAAGGCGATTTATTCCAAAACATCGGTAAAGAAATAAAAACTGAATATTCTGCAGATCATGCTGCAGTCGGTTTTGGTGGACGTATTGCACAAATTGCGGAAGTTCATCAAGAAGGTAAAACCATTAAGCCTAGTCGTTATGCAAAAGCCACAAAATACCCTATTCGAGCATTGGTAGGATTTAGCAAAGACGATGAAAAATGGATTCAGAATGAAATTTTTAACTTTTTATTAAAAATATAGAACTTTAAAATTAATAGATTTTTTCTAAAATCAGGTCTATAATTCCGATAAATCTATAACTTTCAAATATTTAAATGAAATCTAAAGTCAATAACTCACCTAATCCAGATAAAGAAGAAAAAGACGAAATTAATAGACTTGAAATGCTAATGACAATATCTACAAATATTGCAGCTTTTTTTTTCCTATTAATTTTTTCTTTATACTTTATAAATTTTGGTTTAGGGAGTTTTGAATTTTCACAAGATAAAAGTGAATGGGGAGCATTCGGAGATTTTATTGGGGGAATATTAAATCCTATGATTGCAGCTTTTGCTTTATTTTGGTTAATTACTTCTGTTAATCTCCAAATTAAAGAGTTGAGAAAGACAAATGAGGCTTTAGAAAAAACTGTTCAAACAGCTGAAAAACAGCAGAACCAATCATCAATTCAAAACTTTGAAAGTTTATTTTTTCAATTACTAAAAACAAAAAATGACTCTTTAGATGACATTGAATATAAAAAACAAAATTATGATAGTAATCAACCAACCACTATCACTATATTAAAATCTGTTGATGCTATTAAAGAACATATTATAGATTTTAAAAATGACCCTAGAGGAGATTGGCTTAATTATTACGAAGAAAAAATGCTTGACTACACTGGAAGCTATTTTAGAATTTGCTATCAGGTAGTTAAGCTAATTAATAAAAGTGAAATATTAAAAGCTAGTATTCCAATGAGCGAGGACAAAAATATTGTTTATTCTGCTGAACAAAAAAAATATTTTGATATTTTTAGAGCTACCCTAACAAAACACGAAATTGAAGCTTTCTTTTTTAATTGCCTAAATCAATATGGAAATAAAAAATTCAAGAAAATGATTGAAAAATATGGCTTATTTGAACCTTTGCCTATCGATCATGATCGCAAAAATGAAAAAAACCATCGTCTTACAAGATATGCATATCAGTATGAATCAATAGTTTTTGAACAAAATTCCTCATGGAAAAATTACTTCAGTGAAATTAGTAAAATAGATATTACTATTAGTTTAGAAAATTTAGAATCTACTTTTAAAAACTTACTGTCTACAGGTATTATTATCCCTTCATTAATTCACGGCTTACACCCAAATAGCTTTGAACAAACTTCTGGTTTTTGTTACTCCTTCAATGGAAATATAAATAGTAAAGATATTTCCATTATATTTTCAGAAGAAAATCTAAAATTAATAAAAGATACTCCTTTATACAATAATCTGAAATTTGAAATTTGCCAAAAAGAGGAAAGAATAAAGAATATAAATCAATATATTAATAAGAGTATTTCTTATTTTAAAAGTTATTCTATAGAAAATTATAACGATGAATTTGCAGAAATTTGGAATCATCCAGCAGATCGTAAGTCAATAAATCAATTGAATGAAATAATAAAAGAAGTAAATAGTCAAATTAGTAAAATTAAGAAGAAAATTGAATTTTTAGATCAACAGCTTATTTCAGTCCGAGAATCTGAAGTCTCTCTTACAGCATTTATATTAATTAAATACGGAATTTCGTATAACGAATATTCGGAGTATATGAAATCCAAACAAGCTATTGATAACCCAACTCAAAAAATTTAATTGAATAAGACCACTGCAAATCGGTGATCGATTTTCATAAATCAAATAATATTTTATGTAAAAATATTATTTGTATATCTGAGTAATTACTTGTATTTTTTTACTTTATTTCTGATTAAAATTTACTAACTACTTCTCTCATATATTTTAAATTCCCAATTAGACTTTAAACAGGATTTAATACATCGCAAATCACAAGTAATTTGCTCATCATTCCCCTCTCTAAACTCTAATTCTAAACAATAATGGTTGAACTCAGATGTAAATGCGGAAAATTACTGTGCCGCATAGAAAAACTCACAGTAAAACTTGAAATCAAATGTCCTCGATGTCGAGTGCTAAATCATTGGAACGCCTAGAGCGTCAGGTTAGATAGCCCAGAGCTACCAACGGAGTCGACTTATGTCCCCGAAAACTAACCCTAACACTTCAACTAAAACCAATTATAACGCTTCTGGCCGGTCTTTTTCAGGTTGGTTAGGCGGTAAGTCACAACTGGCACGTACCATCATTGAGATGATGCCCGAACATAAGCATTACTGTGAAGTGTTTGGCGGTGCAGGATGGGTTTTATTTAAGAAATCAACGTCTACACTTGAGACCATCAATGATGTAAATGGGGATCTAATTAATCTGTACCGGGTATTTAAATACCATCCTGAAGCATTAGAAAAAGAATTTGAAACGCAGCTGATCAGTCGTGACGAGTTTGAACGCTTAAAGGCCGAGAAAAATTCATCCCTGACCGATGTTCAACGCGCAGCGCGTTTTTATTATTTGCTACGCACCTGCTTCGGGGCAAAAGTTGCCGAGCCGAATTTCTTTTCCCATGCAGAGCGTCCGCCTTCTTTAAAACTCGGTGATGACTTGAAAACAGTACTTTCAACCATTCATCAACGTCTGCAGAAAGTAAATATTGAGAATCGGAATTATGATGTTTTGATTCAAAAAATGGATCGGGAGGACACCTTGTTCTATCTAGATCCACCGTACTACAACTGTGAAAAGTACTATGGCAAAGATATTTTTGGCCGTGATGATTTCATTAAATTGCGTGAATTACTGAAAAACATTAAAGGTAAATTTATTTTAAGCCTGAATGATGTACCTGAGGTGCGCGAGTTATTTGATGGCTTTTATTTTCATAGCAAAAAAATCCGCTGATCATTAAACAGCAAAGCCCAGGATGAAAATAATGGCAAAGAGCTGATCATCACCAATTTTCAAATTCCTGATTAAGCGTTAAACAGGATTCAAGTCCTCGCACTTTAAAAACAAATTGCCCATGATTTCGGTCATGGGCATTTTACGTTTGTATAAGCATGACGAATCAACTTTTAAGACAATTTCAAAACCTTTCTAGCATCGGTACCGTGATCGCTATCGATGCTTCAGCGTGGAAAATTCGCCTCAAAATTGATGAAAATGAAACGGACTGGATTCCCATTCCAACAATGGCTGCAGGTGTCGTCAAAGTTTGGCGATGCCCATCGTTAGGAGAACAATTTTCTGTTTCAGCCCAAGGCGGTGAGCTCACCAGTTCCGTCCCCCAGATCAGTCTTTTCTCTGAGGCATTCCCTCCTCCAAGTACCGATCCGAATGAAGTTTTTGTACAGATCGGTGAGCATTTTTTAAGTGTCAATATTGAATCCGGAGAAGCCCTGTTCAAATTAAATAAGTGTACTTTTGATGTACCGGAAACCATCTTTACTGGCAGCGTCTATGCCGAAAAAGCCATTTCATCCAATGAAGATGTCACAGCAAAAGAAGTCAGCCTTGTGGATCACCCTCATGGCAATGTCATGAATGGGCCAGGACAGACAACGCAGCCCCTTCTTACTGGAGGTGCGACAAATGATTAAAGGCATGTCACGGTATACAGGAAAAACCATTCGGGATGATGGGCAACTGCCTGCCCACCTTGAGCAATCCCTGCATGACATTTTAAGTACTTTACTCGGTACCCGAATATGCCGACGAAATTACGGTTCTCTTTTACCACATTTAATTGATCAGCCCTGCAATGACATCACCAAATTAAAAATTATGAATGCCTCAGCTACAGCCATTATTCGCTTTGAATCCCGACTTAAAATCAAGCAGGTTCAGGTCAGTAGTACAGACAGTCAGAATGGATGGGATGTCACGCTCATTGGCACATATTCGCAATATAACCAAGCTCAAACTTTCAAACAGAGCTATACATTTGGAGCAGCTGCATGAGCACCATAAACCGTGTCGATTTATCCTCATTACCTTTTCCCGATGTTCTTCAGCAGTTAGATTTTGAAGCTGAACTTTTAGCCTGTAAGCAGGAGTTAATTTCAAGAGATCCAGAACTGAGCGACGTTCTTGATTTTGAAAGTGAGCCTTTGGTTAAGCTACTGGAAACCTTTGCCTATCGTTTTTTATTAAAGACTGGACAAATTAATGCAACCGCCAAAGCACTGATGTTGGCTTATGCCACCAAATCCGATTTAGATCATCTGGCTGCCAACCGTGATGTGTACCGAAAAACCATCATTCCTGCACAACCCAATGCCATTCCCCCGATTGAAGCGGTGATGGAGTCGGATGAGGATTTACGTCGACGAGTGCATTTACAGCCTGAAAGCATGTCTGCAGGTTCAGTCGGTGCCTATCAATTTTGGGGTCTAAGTGCACATGGCCATGTCAAAGATATTTCTGTCGAAACGCCAGAAGAAGGTCATGTCAATATTTGGGTACAAAGCCATATTGATGAGATTGCCCCACAAACTTTACTTGATATGGTCGATGAGACTTTAGATTCAGATACCCGACGACCGTTCACCGATCAGGTTCATGTCAAAGCTGCGACCGTAGAAGAGTGGCAACTCAATGCAACCCTGGTTCTTTTTCCTGGCCCCGACTCTGCCGTGGTCAAAGCAGCTGCTGAAGCGGACGTAAATTTATACATCAAAAAAATATCATCATTGGGTTATGACGTAACGCGTAGCGGACTATTCCGATCCTTGCACCAGGGTGGTGTTCAAAATGTCATTTTAAACAGCCCAGCATCCGATATTGTCTTACCAAAGAGCCGTTATTCAAAATGCACTGCGATTAATATCAATATTGTGGAGTTTACAGATGTCTAGTCTTCTCCCGCGAAATGCCACAAAACTAGAAAAAAATATAGAGCAGCTTGGTGAAAAAATTTCCCTCATTCCAGTCCCTTTTGTGGATTTACACAGTATCGATCATTGTCCTGTCCCTCATTTGCCTTGGCTTGCATGGGAGCACCGTGTCGAATATTGGCAGCCCGACTGGAATGAACAAGACAAGCGAAATGCCATCCGTGAAAGTGAGTCTTTTAATGCTGGGCGTGGCACACGATCATCCATCTCTAGCCTCCTCAGTACCGTCGTCGACAATTATCAACTAAAGGCATGGTATGAATTTAATCCGCCACAAAAGCCCTTTACTTTTGTGGTCATCATTAATCCTCAGTATCTGCTTTCAATTGAACAGTTATTACAAGTTCATACCGCGATTGATGCGACCAAATCCGTCCGAGATAACTATTCCATTTCCGCCAAAGTACAAACTCTTTGTGGTTTTTACCTTACAGGTTCGGTCACCTCTGGCACCAAAATTCATTTAGAAAGTATGTAAAGAGAAGAATATGCCTGCAAAATATTACGTCACACTTACCAATTATGGTGCAGAACTTGTTGCTGCAGCTCACGACCTGCAATCCATCACATTGACTGAAATGGTGATTGGTGATGCAAATGGTATCCCATACCAACCAATTGACCATACAGACTTAACCCAGCTCGTTCATCAAACCGCAGTTGTCGCAATCAGTGAAGTTAAAGTGGCAAATAAAAGTGCCACGGTTTCAGCGATTATTCCTGCCAATGTGGGGGGCTTTAATATTCATGAAATCGGCCTTAAAGATGCGTCAGGTAAACTGGTGTATCTCGGTAATTATCATGGTGCTTATAAACCGGTGATTGCTGAAGGTGGCGGTGGTGAACTTGAACTGGTGATCGATATTAAAGCCACGGCAGGTGCACAGGCTTTGATTGAAATTGATCCGCTAATCCTTTCTGCAAGTAAAACATGGGTATTGGAAAAATTTAATGAACTGTTAGAAGCAATACAAATTGAGCGTGATCAGAATAGTCAGGCTATTTCCGGCATGCAAGAAACTATCAAGTCACTGAATCAAGAGATTCAAAATTTAAAAAATAATCAGACTTCTACTAAAGATCTCATCAATCAGATCTTTCCGGTCGGTAGCATCAGTCTTTCAACACCGCTGAACGGTGTAAACGGTATAGTTTGGGGTGGCTTAGGAAATACCTATGACGTAAACCCATATGTCTATAGACGGACAGTTTAGTCTCCTGATAAATGGATAGGTGTCGAAAAGCGTATATTTTTTAAATCCTGATTAAGCGTTAAACAGGATTTTGCTCGTAGAATAAAAAAAGTCCTCCATTCATTATGACTCTAAAAGTACAACCCCTTTTGGAGTCTAAACAATGGCTGAACGTCATCACGGTATTACAGGCCGAGAAACAGCTTCTGGAAAAATCCCGATTCGCGATGCAGCGACTGCTGTGATTGCCATGCTTGCCTATGCAGATGATGCGGACGAAGAAACTTTTCCGCTGAATACCCCAGTCCTGGTCACCTCAATCAATCGCGTTTTACCTAAAGCCGGTGTGACAGGCAATTTACGTAAAAATCTGGAAATCATTTCGCAAATCACCTCACCAACCTTGGTGGTTATTCGAATTGAGAATCCATTTAGCCCCTCGTTAGATCAGTCGACGGTTATTGGTACCACAGATGAATTCGGTCAGCGTACAGGTCTTCAAGCCTTACTGACGGTTAAATCAGTTTTGGGAATTACTCCCAAGATTATTTGTGTACCGGATGTTGAAACGGTTGATGTTACCAATGCCATCGGTGCGATTTGCAAAAAGCTACGTGCCTATTCGTACATCACACCACGCGATGCTGAAGGCATGATTATGAAATCGGCAGAAGCTGTGGCGAATTTTCGTCAAATGCTGGCATTCCGTGAAATTGAAATCATCTGGCCAGAATTCACCAGCGGTAATGTGTTCCTGGGTAGCGGTGATTCCGATCTGGAATTTACTGATATTGCACTTCAAAAAACTCCAGCAGATCGCTCTTTCGTTACACTGACTTATGACCTGTATCGTAATGGTGAAAAAATAGAGTCCAATCAAACTGTCGGTGATCCAGAACCTGACAGTACCTCCGGTTCATTTATCAACTGCATAGAAACTATTTTTCAATCCTACCCTGATATTTCAATAGATCAGGGCGGTGGTGGCATTGCACATTTCAGCACTCGCAATAGATACCGCATTTTCGGCAACAAAGGTGATTTAGAAAAAGATTCTATCCGTCTGATATTCAAACAAAATCCATCTCAAGAAGATGACCTCTTTCCAATGCTTACAGATCGTTATAGCGGACAACCTTTTAATAGTCCGATTGAACTGATTACTTTGGGCAAAACCATGTATGAAGGAGTCTAATCCTCATGACTTTAAAATATGGAACAGGCATTTTTACTGCTGCCGTCGCTGCTGCAGCATTACGTGCTGAAACGGATCAGAAAGTCGGATTTCATAAATCTCTCTCCAATATTCCCGTGACGGGTCCAACAGGAATCAGCCAGCCGATTACCTGGGATCTGGAGGATCCTGACACCGATGCCGGTTATTTAAATAGCCAGGACATCACCACCATGATCCAGCATATGGGTTTCCGTTTTTGGGGCAATCGCAACTGTTCAGATGACATTCGCTTTTCCTTTGAAGTGGCGACACGTTCAGCCCAGTTCTTATTGGACACCATTATTAATGGCTGTTTTCCTTTCGTGGACCAACCACTGACCCCTTTTCTAGCCAAAGATATTATTGACTCGATTAATGCCAAGTTGCGTGAACATGTCGATGCCAAGCATTTGATAGGTGCATCGGTCTGGTACGACCAGGCTGAAAATTCAGTCGAGCAGTTATCGCAAGGTGTGATGTGGATTGATTACGACTTTACCCCTGTCCCTACGCTTGAAAACCTGGGATTAAACCAACGTATTACCGACCGTTATTTAGTTGACTTTGCTCAAATGATTAATGGCGCAAATACCACTGAAGGAATCTAAGCCATGCTTCCACGTACGCTCAAAAACTTTAATGTATTTGTGAATACATACTCATGGGCAGGTGTCGCTGAAAGCGTCACCATTCCCAAAATCACCAAGAAGACTGAAGACTATCGTGGCGCTGGCATGATTGGTGATATTGCCTTGTCAATGGGCTATGAAAAGCTTGAAGGCGAAGTTGTCTATGCCGGTTTTGATGTCAAACAGTACCGTCAGCTCGGTGTTTGCGGCACTTCAGATTTACCTGTTCGTTTTGTCGGTGTCTATGAACGTCAGGACAATTGCACCTCCCAAACTGTGGAAATCTATACCCGTGGCCAAGCCATTGAACTTGATCCTGGTGAATCTAAAAATGGCGAAAAGACAGAAATCAAAATGTCTTACAACTTTACCTACTACCGTATGGAAGTGGATGGGGTGGTCGAGGTCGAACTAGATTTCGTCAATGGTACCGAGCGTTTTGGCTCAAGCAATGTCGCTGAAGAAATTAAAAAATTACTTGGTCTGTAAAGACCTGGTTATTCCTCCCATTCATTTTATTTGAGAAATCCATATGACCCCTGAAGTACAGCAGCAAAACCAAGAAGCGATTCAAGATCCGAACATGATCACGATCAATTTTGACGAAGGATTTAAGCGTGGTGAACAAACCGTTACTGAAATTGTGATCCGTAAACCGAAAACCCGTGCCCTTCGTGGTTTAACCCTGGTCAACGTCTTACAGCTTGATGTGGATACGTTGGCAAAACTTGCCCCACGTATTACCACACCAACGATGTCGGAAAATGATGTTTATGACCTCAGTCCTTCTGACCTGACCAAACTCAGCAAGGAAGTAATTGGTTTTTTCGTGAAAACCGAGGAAGACGACTTCCAGTAAGTACCGATGATGTCATCGCAGATCTGGCTGTGGTGTTTCATTGGACACCGACCGACTGTGATGATTATGAAATTGATGAATTAATGGATTGGCATGAACGTGCTCGAGCACGATGGGAAACAGATAGCAGATGAGTCAAATTAGCTTAAAAGCCATGTTGGAACTGGTGGACAAAGCCACTGCCCCACTCAAGGACATTATGGGTTCAAGTGAAAAGACCAGTGATGCTTTACGTGCCCAACGTGAAGAGTTAAAACAACTGAATAAATCGCAGTCGGATATTACGTCATTTCGACGTTTATCCACTGCATTGAAAGGAACCCGGCAGGATCTTGAATCAGCGCAGCAAACGGTGGCCAGACTTGCCCAAGAGCATGCCAGTGTGCAAAAGCCTACCCGTGCCATGATCAAGGAATTTGAGAAAGCCAAACTGAGCGTTAAATCGTTAAAACAAGCTGAACAGGATCAACTTCGTCAATTACAAATGCTGCGTAACGGATTAAGTCAGGCCGGAATCAGTACCAAATCCCTAGGTAGAGATGAGCGTGAATTAAAGTCGCGTATTGATGCATCAAGCCAAGCCTTACAACGAAAAAAGCAGCAGCTGGATAAACAGGTTGCAAGCCAGAAACGTATGAATGATCTGGTCAAGCAGCATAAAAGCACCCAGGAAATGATGGGCAAAGTTTCAGATACCGGAGTCAGAGCCGGTGCAGGTGCTGCGGTGGGTGCAGGAGCTTTGGCAGTACCCATTAAAGCTTATGCTGATGCTGAAGACGCGGCCACCACCCTTAAAGTCTCCATGATGCAATCGAATGGCCAAGTGGCGAAAGAGTTTAACGACATCAATCAACTGGCCAATCAACTCGGCACTAAACTCCCAGGTACGACTGCTGACTTCCAACTGATGATGGCCAAACTGGTTCAGCAAGGGATCAGCTATAAAGCCATTCTAGGCGGTGTTGGCCAAGCATCCGGTTATCTTGCAGTGCAGTTAAAAATGCCTTTTGAAGAGGCAGCCGAATTTGCAGCCAAAATGCAGGATGCGACCAAGACCTCTGAAAAAGATATGTTGAGCCTGATGGATACGATTCAACGGTCGTACTATTTGGGCGTCGACTCCACCAATATGCTGCAAGGTTTTTCTAAATTATCTGCCGGGATGAAAACCATTAAAGCAGAAGGTTTAAAAGGTGCCCAGGCTATGGCTCCGCTTTTAGTCATGGCAGACCAGGCTGCAATGGCAGGTGAATCTGCAGGTAATGCCTACAGCAAAATTTTCTCATCGATGATGGACACCAAAGGGATTCAATCCGCCTTAAAAGGCTCAAAACTGTCGATGAACTTTACCGACGGCAAAGGTGAGTTCGGTGGTCTGGACAAAATGTTTAAACAGCTGAGTAAACTTAAAGGCTTATCGACAGAGGCCCGTTTGCCGATATTGTCCGATATGTTTGGTAATGATGCGGAAACCATTCAAGCCTTAAATCTGTTAATTGATAAAGGTCAAGCCGGTTATAACGAAACCCTGGCAAAAATGAATGCCCAGGCAGATCTGCAAAAACGTGTCAATGAGCAACTCGGTACCTTAAAAAATCTTTGGGATGCCGCTTCAGGAACCTTTACCAGTGCAATGACCAACTTTGGTGCTGCAATTGCACCAGAACTTAAACAGGTCGTTACAGGTCTGACCGATGTTTCAGAAAGCATTGGCAACTGGTCTAAAGCCAATCCTGAACTCTCCAATGCCATCATGAAAACCATTACAGTGATTGTCATTTTATTAGGTGCATTCAGTGCAATTGCACTGGCACTGGTCACCCTACTCGGGCCGATGGCATTGCTTCGTTTGACCTTTGGCGTTTTGGGGGTTAAAGGCTTCAGCCTGATTAATGTGATCCGGCTGATTGGAGGGGCATTTTTATGGTTAGGTAAAGGGCTATTTATGGTCGGTCGTTTAATGATGACCAATCCTTTATTTCTGGCCATCGGCTTAGTGGCAATTGCAGCTTATATGATTTACCGCAACTGGGGTCCAATCAAGCAATTCTTTATTTCACTTTGGGGCAGTATTTCTGCAGGTGCCTCAACTTTATGGCTCAATCTTAAATCATTTTTTAGTAGTGGCATTGCCAATATCAGCGCCACCATCCTGAACTGGTCACCCATCGGATTATTTTATCGCGCCTTTGCTGCAGTGGTGAATTATTTTGGCATTCAACTCCCGAGCACATTTACAGGCTTTGGCCAGATGCTGATGCAAGGTTTAGCCAACGGTATTAGTAATGGTATTGCTGGTGTGATTGGAAAAGCTAAGGCAGCAGCAGCACAGGTAACCAATACCGTTAAAGGCGCTTTTGGCATCCATTCCCCTAGCCGGGTTTTTGCTCAACTCGGTGCATACAATATGCAGGGTTTAGCCAACGGGATCTCAAACAACAGTCATCTGGCCAACACTGCAGTAACCACAGCCAGTAAGGACATGTTGGGCTATTTTGATCCTGGAGCAATTCAATTTGATTCTCGTCCACCGATTGCTTCAAACAATAACAATTCAATGACGGCTTCCATGCCTGTACAGCAAGTTTTCAACATTTATGCTGCACCGGGTATGGATGAAAAAGCCCTAGCACAAATGGTCGCGACTGAAGTTGCTAAAGCACAACGTCCGCAGGCATCTGGAAATGTTCGCAGCTACAGCGATTTAGATTAGGAGGACAAGCCATGTTGATGAGTTTAGGACAATTTATTTTTAACACCAGTTCTTTGGCATTTAAAGAAATCCAGCGACAACGTTCGTGGAATTATGCAGACAATGCCGTGGCATTTGGCCGGGCCAAAAAACAGTTTATGGGTTCAGGTCAGGATAGTATTTCTCTTCCTGGTCTCATCTATGAAGAATATGGATTCGGTAGCCGTTTTGCCCTGGATGAATTGGCAAGCATGGCCGATACAGGACAAGGCTTTGTACTGATGGATGGCTCTGGTTATTTATATGGAGTCTATGTGATTGACAATATCGACGAGACCAAATCATTTCTTGTCGATAGCGGTGTACCTCGCAAAGTCGATTACACCCTTAAACTGTCCCGTGCCGATGATGATCGTATTGAAAATCAAGCTGCGCCTGAACGCATGGATGATTCGGTATGATTAAAACACCAGTTTGTATTATTACTGCCAATAACAAGCCATTAAACGCGCTGATTTCTAGTCGAATTATTAGTGTCACCGTGACAGATAACCGTGCCAATGAAGCGGATGAACTGAGTATTGTTTTAGATGATTCTGATGGTGCCTTAGAGTTACCTAAACGTGGAGTAAAACTGAATTGCAAGATGGGCTTTTTAGGTGAAGATATTCATGATAAAGGCGACTTTGTTGTCGATGAAACGGAATGGTCGGGTACACCCGATCTCATCACCGTGAAAGCCTCCAGTGCCAATTTTAAAAGCAAGATTAAGGAAGCAAAGTCAAAATCTTATCACCGTAAAAAGTTCGGTGATATAGCATCTGAAATTGCCAAGAATCATGAACTAACCTTGGTCATGGCCAACGATTTGAAAACCATAAATTTATCCCATGTGGATCAGACTAATGAGTCGGATCTGAATCTTTTACAACGACTGGCCAAACAGAATGGTGCTGAAATGGCGGTGAAAAAAGATCGCTTACTTATATTCAAAGCCGGTTCTGCAAAGACCGCTTCAGGCAAAAATTTACCTGCCTTGGTTTTGACCAGGAACGACGGTGATCAATTTCGTTACAGTGAACAGGATCGTGAATCTGACCATACGGGTGTATCTGCCAGTTATCAGGACACAGGAAAAGCCAAACGTGAAAAAGCTGTCGCAGGTGAAAAAGGAAAAGTGAAACATCTGAAGGGAACTTTTGCCAATAAAGAAGAAGCTGAACGTGCAAGCAAAGCAAAGATGGCTGAAATTAAAAGGCAGATGGCAAAATTTAGCATCACCACGGCTTATGGCATACCTGAAATGAGTACCGAGTCACCAGTTAAGCTACAGGGCTTTAAAGAAGAAGTGGATAAGCTGAAATGGATTGTTGAAAAAGCCACTCATAGCTATACTAAAAGTGGCGGACTGACTAGTCAATTGGAGTTAGAAGCAGGTATTTAATTCTTTAGATTTTTGGTACATGCCTTACCTTTAAATCATCATAGATTTCTATTGCAGCATCAATTCCATTAAATAAAAGCCCTGAAAACACAGCAATAACAGTACCAATAATAAGGGTACAGATTCCTCCAAATACTAATAACCAAGCGTCAACCTTGAAAGGAGTGAACCAACCACATTTATTAATAATGAAAACTAAAATATCATTTAGAGGAATAATAAAAATTGAAGAAAGATAAGTACCAACTAGAATAAGTCTTTTATTTTTGTAACTTTTTTTAGATGATGATGCTGTAAGAAAAATCTGATTATCTTCAATGGATGTTTTGATAAAATGACGTGCAGTAATTAATTTTTTAATCATTAAAAAAAAACGTTGTGGAAACTCTTTAATTACATAGTCAACTTCTAAATGACTAGTTTTTTCAGAACATACTAATGCTTGTGCAGCACAGTCCTTTTCGAATTTATCTTTATCAGAATTATAGTAATTATCTAAATATTCTTTTACCGCTTCCAACCTATTTAAGTAAAATTTTCTTCGATGGGTAAAACGCTTACCTTTATCCAACCAAACGATAAAAGGTACGAGAGCTACTAATACCGTTGTAATTTTTATTAGAATATCTAAATTCACTCATAACCCTTTTTAAATTAAAAATCGATCCTAATATCTAAGCAGCAATGCCGAATTTTGTACCTAATTCCTGTTTTATGATGATCATGTTGAGAAACAAAAATCAGTGGGTAATCTGCTCGATAGTTATAAGTAAAATTCTTTAGTCTAGCTTCTGAATCAATTGAAATTTGCTGAAGATATTCTTGCCATTGTGTAACCACCTCCATAACATTGTATTGTGTACTATTTAAGTAAATAAGTACGCCACCACTTTCGTTTGGATTACCAAGTGAATAGTCATTTACTAGCTGATATAACCCCTTTTCACTATATTTTTTTCCTCCATATAATTTAGCTTCGCCTAACCACTTAAATTTTTTGTTTTGGCTCCGTACTAAAATATCAACATGCCCATTGTGATTTGGATCGTGCTCGGCGATGAATCCACTTTCATCTAACATATGAGCAATTTGACAGGAAATATCATCCTCTAATTTCTTTTCTAATAACTCTAAATGTAATTCTAACTCTTTAGGATCCTGAATATTTCTTCTAGCAGAATCACATAATTGATTAAATGTTTTAACTGATGAGTTTTTCTTTGCTGAAGAGCAAACCTTTTCTGATGCAAGCACTAATTTGTCTTCTAAAAGATTTAAAAAATCGTCATGCGAATCTACATTAATAATTTTTATGAGCGTCTGGACCAAAGGGTGAGCATGTAATGGATTTGAATCATATTGTGTCATTTTTATGATCCAGAAAAAACTTTGTAACGGCAAAAAAAGGGATGACCTCTTCGTAAAATTGATCCTCTGTTAATTCTTCACCAGTATAGGGATGTGAAAACTGCTTAGAATTAATCATTCTAAGTACTTTCTCTTTTTTTACTTCCACATATCTATCTTCGACTGTTTTCCAAGCTGAAAAACCCTGCTCAAGAATTTTGATGTCTTCTCGAGTTAAATAGAATACGCTAGTAATAAAATCTTCATCACTTATCCTTTCATCAACGTTTTCACGCAATTCATCAAAACTAAAGCTGACTTCTCGGTCTCTACCAGCCACTATTAGATGATCTAAAATTAAAAAACAGCTATATCCAACGTCAGAAAATTCTGAAAATTTCTGAGCTTTAATTATCTTATGAAAATAACTGTTTTTTATTTCATAGTTCATGGCTTTTATCTATTAGCTAATATCTTATCAATCATAAAAGTATAATCTTTATAAGAATTTATATCGAAAATATGGGCTTCATATAAACTTTTCCCACCAGGTTTATTGAAATATCTATAATGTACTCCAGCATAAACTTGAGGCCATTTATTAGTTGCTCTTTCAAACCGCTTACTTATGCGATATGGGCGAATTTTACCACCTAAAGCTTCTTCTGCAGCTTTACCTCTTAAGTGATACTCAGCTTTACGGATATCACGAGCTCGATCTCTCAAAGTTTCATGGTGGTTATTCTTTGAAGTAGAGAATGAAGCTGACGTTACTTCTCCTTCCTCATTATCATAAAATTTTTGTATAGCTGTATAAAGGTTTTCAAATTGAATTTTTTCTAGTAAACGACAGTTAGTGACGCCAGCAACATCGAAAGCTTTATTAATACTCGTAATTAATTTATGAAAAAATTTGTCAACAGCGTTTGCTAGAACAATACTTCCCAAATCTAACTGTAAAATTACACGATTTTTTGTTGTATCTACAATTACAGCATCATAGCAAGTCACTTTGACAGGTCTATAACCAATTACACGATTATATTTGTCTAAGACAGAGGCAAGCTCGCCTAAATCACTTTCAGTTAACTCTTTACGTTCGGAAATCTCACGTACAATTTTAAAACAGTAAATTGAAACACCATTCCCAACATCATAGCTACTGTCAGCAATGTAATCAGAGTCAGAAAATGCCTCATCTACACTATAAATTTCGCTAAAAGCATCATTAAACTCATGAGATTCATCTTCAAACAAGCGATCAAGAATCATGATGAGCTTATCGTCATACAATATGTGATTAGTTAGAAGCTTATCTACTTTTTCTGCAATATTAGTTGCTGCTTCATCACCACAGCTGGCAGCTGCTGCAGTCAATGAGCTCCATCTATGAATTACCTCAATCCCCTCTCTTTCAAAGATATCCTCAACAATAGAAAGATCAATCCTACGCTCTTCACAGATTTTTATATTATCAATTAGTGTTTTCCGCGAGTGATTACTATCATTTTGTTCAATATTAAGTGCTGTTTGATCAGACATTTTTATAACTTTACATAATTTTTAACTTAGTTAAATTTATCGCAATTTAACAAAAGAATCATCCTCTATTAGACTAATTAATTTTTCTTTCTAAAGTTTTGTAAAATCTAACTCCGATAGAGAATTCTATAATCTTGAGTTAAATCATAGTTAATTTATCTGGATACAAAGAAGGACTCTGGCAAATGAATCAGGATAGGAAATCACCAGATTATTTAACAAAATAGAATTAGTTTTTTAAAATAGGCTAAAAGAATAAAGCAGACAGACTAATTTGTATGAAGGGTATTTGATTTCAATTTAATTATCAAAACTCAAAAATGCTCTCCTTTTCGAGAGAGCTATAACATGAAAACTTATTATTTTAGTCTATTTTGTTTATTTCTTTATTAGACCTTAACAACTCAAAAAAGCTGATCATCACTTCGTACTTTTCGTAACCAATATATGAATAGACACCAATTAATATTATTAACATCGCCAATAAGTTCTGTACTAGGAAATAGTTTATATACAATTCATTAACAGCCATATAAAACAAAAAGGTTAGCGATATTAGAATTGAGGCAACATAAGCGGATAAAGCATAGAATTTATTAGCGAATAAAGATTTTTGAAAAATTTTATTTGGCATTAATATTATTAAAATCAATATTGACCAATATAAAAATTGAATATCAATCTTACCAATTTGAGCTGGAACAAAAAGATTTCTAATAAAAATACTTGTAAAAATAATTAATCCGAAGAAAGCCGCTAATCTAGCGGTAACAACTAGAAAGTTAAAGTTTCTATCATTTTTTCCTGTGATTCCATCATAACAAACAGACCTTACATCCCTATAAAAATATGAATTAACATCATGAAATACCTTGTAGTCAATCAAATCCTTTGAAAACATATAAAGAGTTATGAGTTTCCCCTTATCTTTACACTGCATTACATCCTGAATAATATAGTCAGGAACTTGCTTATCTATTAAAAATCCTTCCATTTCCTTATTATAAAGTAATCTATCATTTATTCTTTTTTTAACAAGTCTAACCTCATAAAACTTAAGATAAATTTTATTTATCAAAAAGATCCATAACAATAAAAGTAAAATAGAAATAACAAAAAAATTAATACTTAGAAGACTCATTTAATTACCATCGCTCTCAGATTTTGCTTTAACCATTTCTGCACTCGCGCGTATAAGCTCAGTTCCAGCAGATAACTGATTCTGTACCAAGTCCCCAATTTTATCATTTTGAGTTTGATCCATATCATTCCCAAAATATCGAAGTGCCAACTCTTTGGTAATTTTTTGCTGATCTTCATCTTTTAGTGATTTTATAAAAATTGGATAAGCATTAATCTCGACATGCGTTTGGTATGCTTTTTCATATAGCTTTTTTGAATGCGCAGAACGACGTAAAAACAATGTGCAAAGCGTTATTCCGACTGCGATAATTAATAGTTTTACTGAAATAAAAACTGGCCAGTTAATTTGATCTATTGGAATATTAAAAGTATAGGCAATGGATAAAGAAGTACAGCAAACAGTAATGATTAGTGAATTTCTAAAATAATCATTGTTAAGTTCATATTCTTCTTCATATTTTCCAGATAAATCTTTATAGATTTTATCAGTTTCATTAGTTTCTAAAGCTAACTTTGCAGATTCTATATTCTGGACACTTATTGTTGCTTTTTCAACTTGCTCCTCTAAGTCAGAAATTAACTTTTTCGATGCTTTTTCATTCTCAGCAATACTTCTGATCGTATTGAAAACTTGAAATAACTCCTGAATAGAATTTAAAACATTATTTACATCATCTGAAGTAATTTCGATTGATTTTTGATTAATGGAATTAATTACTTCTTGCATATATGAAATAAAATTCTTTCCTACTATTATATATAAAAGATATTTATTATTCTCAGCGAAATAATTTTCACAATTTTCAGATAAAAAATCTCGTCTACTATCAATCATATAAATTTTAAGAACTGTTTCCTGATTCTCTTTAAGAGAAGGGGTTGTATTTGCTTCCTTAACAAATAAGTTAAGTTCATTAATTAACTCCCGAAATTCTTTAGTAAAACTTGAATATACTTTTTCTAAATCGTTCCCCATAGGCTCAGTAAAACTAAATCCCATATATTCCTCATAAAGTTTATTTATTCTTTAAGATTTTTTGAAACTATGCATCGACTCAACATGACCCGATCCATTAGCTCACAATGAGCCAAAGCATTGTATCAAAAAGACCTTTTCTTCTATATATAAATAGAATAAAGAATAGAGTTATAAAAGAATGATAAAAAACAAAAACAGTTGACTTAAAAAATATTTAAATTATATTGTCCATATCACAGCAAAATCTGTGATCAGATGTGGAAGTCTGAACTATCATCCAAGAGCGCAAATCAAAGTCGCTTATGCGACATTTTTTTTGCCCACTGTTTAGCAGTCGTTATGACAGGCTATGCAGGGCAGCTTCGTGCTGGCCGTGACTCTTGGAGCGGTACTTCCACCCCTGTGTAGTCTGTCACCATTCTGTGGAAGGAATGTTGGTAGATATTAAAACTTACCAAGAGAAAACGACTATGAACACTCAAAACAAAAGTGTGCATCAAGCACCTGTACGCCTCGACACCCTCTGTCTACAACGCTTACAAGCCTCTAACTTTGCTCAACCTCAAATTCATAAAAAAATTCTAAATTTCATTCGCCTACGTTTTACACGTTAAGGGGAATCGCATGTCTAAAATTTATATCAATACTGAACTTGGTACAGAAAAACGCTGTACCCGTTGTGGCGACTACTACCCTCTGGATACAGACTTCTTTTATAAAAATGGTATTTGGCGTGGCAAAACCCAATGGAGATCACATTGTAAAGCTTGTTTCACTGAAACATATCGAGGGGATAAATAATGAAAAACATCCTCCTTCAAAATCAAGAATACCCACTCATTGCATCACCGCAACTTGCAAAAGAGTTGGGTACAGCAGCAGCATCATTCCTGCAAAAATTGCATTTTTTATTAAGTGAAAATAGAAAATTTAAACAGAAGAAAAATCTAACCACTTACCTAAACCGTAAATGGTGGTTTCATACCTTTGAAGAATGGCAAACCACCCTTGGCATGTTCAGTGTTTCAACCATCAAACGTGCTGTGGCCAAGCTAAAAGAACTCGGCTTAATTGAAATCAATAAGCTTTCAAAAATTAAATCTATCCGTGTAAATTACTACACCATTAACTATCAAAAGCTTAAAGACCTGTTTGGTATATCTACATCTCAAACCAAGCCATCGCCTGTACCCAAGCCAAGTCCTGAAAATATTGTAGGTACGGATGCCCCAACTCAACCAGAAGCAACAGTAGAAAATCTAGTAACCATCCCAAGTGAACACCGTGCTTTGTACCGACAGCTTCGCCAGTTCAAACTGGACGTTTCTTATGATGATCCACGACTCCACTTTTGGGAGAAAAAAGCAAGATCCGTGATTGCCTATGCAGCTTCAGCATCAAACCGCTTAAATATAAATAAATGGCAATGGCACACACCAGAACAAATATTGCCTGAAGAACTTTTGAGGACTTAAAAAATGGGAATTGAAAAACACATTATTCGAGTTCAAGAACCACTTTCTAAAAAGCGTAAGTTCTTTATCAGCTCGAAGCATTTATACCGCTTGCTGCAAGCAGATGTTTCCTACAAAACTTTTGTAGAAACAAATATTGTATGGTCTCGACTTCGTGAAAACATTGACTACCATTTCAATGAGCAGCATGACACATACAATCTTTCAATATGTGCAGTACAGGCAATCTTGATTTTAGAGAATACAGAGAAGAGTTGGCAATTTTTCAATGAACTGACTGACCTGATAAATAACGGTTTTAACCGTTCTTAGAGGAATAATATGGATACTCAAACAAGATTATCGTTATTAGATCAGCACTTAACTTTGTTGATTGAATCGACTGAAAGCTGTGACTCGCTAACCGGTGAATCTGTGGCAGCAACATTATTTATTATTCAGGAA
>Ga0308169_10002236_pt1 | contig 20422 bp, 19 predicted proteins | sample PhyBR1_2_FD_202139 | JGI IMG/M metagenome (GOLD analysis project Ga0308169, IMG submission 202139) | Phyllosphere microbial communities from UC Gill Tract Community Farm, Albany, California, United States - DLSLSB.R1 | ecosystem: Host-associated > Plants > Phyllosphere > Unclassified | place...
AGCGTGGAGAAGGGCAAGTCATTTAAGTGCGTCATGCAATGCTCTCGAGACGACGTGTTTGACCCATTGTAGCCAAAGACGGCGCGGCGCACCGTTAGGTGGTCAACGGTGACGTAACTTCCCACCTTTCGATGGGGGGCTCGGCGATCGCCTGCCGCAGGTGGTCGAGGAAGACCCTGCGCGGAATCGGGAAGGCGCCGAGCGAGGCCAGGTGGCCGGTCTCCTGCTGGCAGTCGAGCATGCGTACCCCATGGCTGCGCAGGAAAGCGACCAGGTAGGCCAGCGCCACCTTGGAGGCGTCGGACACGCGCGCGAACATCGACTCGCCATAGAACATGCGGCCGATGCAGACCCCATAGGCGCCGCCGACAAGTTCGCCGTCCAGCCACACTTCCGCCGAATGCGCGTAGCCCATCCGGTGAAGGCCGGTGTAGCCGGCGATGATGTCTTCGGAAATCCAGGTGCCGGGGCCGTCCTTGCGCGGCGCGGCGCAGGAGCGCATCACCGATTCGAAGGCGCTGTCGAAGCGCACCACCCAGGGGCCGTCCTCGCAGCGCGAACGTTCGACCTTGCGCAGGGTCTTCCTGAGGGTGTCGGAAATCTTGAAGTGATCGGTGTATAGCACCATGCGCGGATCGGTGCTCCACCACAGGATGGGCTGGCCTTCCGAGAACCAGGGGAAGATGCCGTTACGGTAGGCCTGCAGCAGGCGCTGGGGCGAGAGGTCGGCGCCGGCCGCGAGCAGGCCGGGAGCGTCGGTGGTCAACGCTTCGGATACGTCGGGGAACGGCGTATTTGCCTCGAGCCAGGGAATCATGGTGCGGGATGGCTCAATCGGGTTCGACGGGGGCCGGATCGCCGGGCCGGCGCATCGGCCGGGTGATGTCGCGGCTGTGAAAACCGTAGCTGCCGCCTTCGAGCACCTTGCGGCGGTCGGCGAAGAACAGCTCCAGCGTGGTGCGGATGGTCGGGAAGGCCAGCTCGTCCCAGGGGATCTCGTGTTCGGCGTACAGCTGCACGTCCAGGCTCTCGATGCCGGGCGCGAAATCCAGGTCGAGCAGGCGCGCCAGGTAGAACAGGTGGACCTGGTGCACGTGGGCGACGTTGAGCAGGGTGAACAGGTTACCGAGTTCGACGTTGGCGCCGGCTTCCTCCTCGGTCTCGCGCACCGCGGCCTGGCCGGTGGTCTCTTCGTTTTCCATGAAGCCGGCCGGCAGCGTCCAGTAGCCGTAGCGCGGCTCGATCGCGCGCTTGCACAGCAGTACCTTGAGTTCGCCGTCCTGTTCCCAGACAGGAATCGAGCCGATCACCATCTTCGGGTTCTGGTAATGAATGGTGCCGCATTGGGTGCACACGTAGCGCGGACGGTTGTCGCCTTCGGGGATGGCCACCGTCACCGGATGGGCGCACTCGGAGCAGAATTTCATGGAAAAAGTAGGTAGTAACGTTGCCCTTACTTTACCACCGTATCGTGCCGGCTGTGCCGCAATCCGTACGCGCATCCAGGCCGCCATGCAGGCAGCTCATGCCGCCTCCGGCCGCGAAAACCGGACCGGCATTGCGCAAATGGCCGGAGCTGCGTATAATACGAACCATCAGACGCGGGGTGGAGCAGTCTGGCAGCTCGTCGGGCTCATAACCCGAAGGTCACAGGTTCAAATCCTGTCCCCGCAACCAGATTCCAAGGCCGTTGATCCTGTTCAGGATCAGCGGCCTTTTCATTTTCCCTGCCGGCCCCGGCGGCGCGTGAAGCGCCTCAATCCCCATCTCCTTTGCCGCAACCCATGCGGCCCAGTCCGGTCGAAGACATGTCGGCTGAATGCGGAGTCTTTCGATGATAACTGTTGACGAGATTAACGAGGCCTGGGGCTGGACCGGCCTGAACGCCGTGGAAGTGCTGGGGGAGAATGCCTTCGGCAACCTGATCATCCGCGACGACGAGGGCCGCTACTGGCGCCTGTCGCCGCAGGACCTGTGCTGCGAGCCGGTGGCCGAGGACCGCGCCGCCCTCGATGCCCTGTCCTATAACCAGGAATTCCTGAACGACTGGTATATGCCCGAGCAGGTGCGGCTGGCCGAATCCACGCTGGGCCCGCTCAGCGCCGGCCGCAAATACTGCCTCAGGATCCCGAGCGCGCTGGGCGGCCATTACCGGCGCGACAACCTGGCCACCGTGCCCTTGTCCGAACTGATCCGGTTTGCCGGCGAGGGCGCCCAGCAGTTCGAAGGCCTGCCGCGCTGGAACTAGCTTAGAAATCCTTCAGGAATCCCACCTGGAACAGGTCGCGGTCGTCGGTCTGGCGGAAGGTCTTGACCCGGTTGAAGTTCGCGAACACGCGCGCATGGCGCGTCACGGCGTGCTCGGCCTGGAAGGTGATCAGCAGGTTGCCGTGGGTGATGTTGTCGTCGCGCCGGTTGCGGGCGATATAGGGGCCGAGTCCGGCGCTGATCGCGAAGCGCGGCGTGACCCGCTGCACGTAGAACAGCTGGGCGGCCACGCCGCGGCGGTCGACCCGGGCGCCGTCGTCGCCTTCGAACAGGAACTTGCCGGACACGGCCCAGTGCTCCATGCGCTCACCCAGATAGCGGCGCGCTTCCAGCACGGCGGCCAGGGCGGCATCGGTGCCGGACATATTCGTGATCGAGTTGCCGCCCGAGACGCCGAACCAGGTCTGGCCGTCGGCGGGATCGGTTTCGGGATCGGCTTCCGAGCGGCCGAACTGGCGGCCGATGCCGATCATCAAGGCATCGGAGCGGTGCACATTGCGCATCTGTACGTGGTTGTAGCCGATGCGCAGGTGGGTGCCTTGCGGCATGAAGTTCAGCGGCAGCCGCAGGCCCACGCTGACCAGCGCGCCGACGTTGGCGTCGTCGATCTGGCGGCCGTCGATGACGGTCGTGTTCATGCTCAGGTAGGGGCCGATGCCCAGCTCGATGGCACTGCCCGTGCCCAGCCGGCGCACCGCCAGCCATTGCACGGCGAAACCGTCGCGGTGGTTGTTGTCCGGATGGCCTTCGTTGTAATGGACGAAGTCGATCCGTTCGCTGAGGCTGTCCGGCAGGGGCGAGCCGAACAGGGTGCGCTGCTGGCGTCCCGCGCGGACCTCGAAGGTGCGTCCGCGCATCCAGACATCACCCTCGGCGTTGCCGCCGTGGATGCGGCCATTGCCGAATATCGCCGACAAGTAGGCGCCGTGGTCGTCCGGGGCGTCGGTGACGTCGGTCGGCGCGCCCTGGGTGCTTTGGGCCTGGGCAAGGCCGGCGCATGCCAGCAGCATGGCGAGCAGGGAAAAGGATAAGGTCGGCTTAATGTTCATGACCGAAGTTTAATACTGCTTGCGTATCCCCACCAGAAACAAATCGCGGTCATCCATCCGGACAAAGGTTTTTACGCGGCTGAAGTCGAAGAAAACCCGGGTATCGCGCGACAGGGCACGCTCGGCCTGCAGGCTGACCAGGAGGTTGCCGCGCACCGGGGCGTCGGTGCCGGTCGGTACGCTCTCGCGCCGGTTCCTGGCGAAATACGGACCGATCCCGGCGCTCATCGCCAAGCCCGGCGCGACTTCCTGCACATAGCGGAGCTGGCCCGCCAGGCCGCGCCGGTCGACGCGGCTGCCGTCGCTGCCTTCGAACAGGATCCGCGCCGCCCACGCCCAGTGCACGGCGCCGTGGCCGAGGTCGCGGCCGGCATCGAGCACGGTGACGCGGCCGGTGGCGGTGCCGGGCATGCTGGTGACCGCGGCGCCGCCCGACACCCCGAACCAGAGCGGCATGGAGGCTTCGCCGATCGGCCCCTGCGCGACCGGTCCGAACTGGCGGGCGACACCGAGCATCAGGGCATCCGAGCGGTGCACGCCCGGCATCTGGGCATGGTTGAAACCCAGGCGCACATACGTTCCCTCGGGCGCGGAAAACAGCCGCATGCGCAGCGCCGCGCTGAGCAGCAGGCCCCAGCGGGTATCGTCGAGCTGGCGGCCGTCGAGGAGGGTCGTGTTCATGCTCAGGTAGGGGCCGATGCCGAATTCGGTGGAAAAGCGGTCGTCGAGCTGGCGGACGCCGGCCCATTGCAGGGCGAAGCCGTCGCGGTGGTTGTTGTCGGGGTGGCCCTCGTTGTAGTAGACGACGTCGAGGCGGCTGTCGGCCGTCTCGCTCAGCGGCCGGCCGATGCGCAGTTCGCCGGCGCGGCTGCGCATCCAGCGGTTGCCGACGGCCCTGCCGCCCTCGATGCGTCCGCCGCCGTGCTGCACCGACAGGTAGGTGCCGCTGTCGGTCGTCTCATCGCCGGCCTCGGTGCTGCCGGCCCAGGCCAGCAGGAGTGCGCAGATCCATGCTCGTGCTTTCATTCCCGACTCCCCTAGCTGACGACCTCATCAGTCTCGCCAAGCGGGATGCCGCCGCCTTGTGTCAGCTCAGGCTCGCCCAAAGGTGGGCGGCGGCCATCGTGCGATGAGGACGGTAGTTGGCCAGGAAGGCCGCGGCCTCCGCCAGGTCCGGACGTTCCGCGGTGCCGAGCAGACGGCCGATCGCGGTCCGCACGGCAACGTCGCCCTCGAGCGAGCAATCGGCAAAGCCATAGCCGCGCAGCAGGCCGTAATTCACGGTCCAGGGACCGATGCCCTTCACCGCCAGCAGGCGTTCGCCGACCTCGTGCAGATCGGCATCGCGGCCCAGGGGAAGCAAGCCGTCGGCCAGCAGGCGCGCCAGCCGCAGCAGGGTCTCGGCCTTGGCGCGCGAGAACTTGCGGCTGGTGAGCTGGTCGAGGTCGAGGCGGGCCGCATCCACCGCGTCAGGATAGCACCACAGGCCGCTCGGGTGCGCGCGGCCGGCCAGCGCAATGAAGGTGCGGCGCAGGGAGATCGCGAACGCCAGGTTGATCTGCTGGCCGATCACGGCCCAGCTCAGGGCTTCGAAGACGGTGGCCGACTGGATCACGCGCAGCCCGTGCTCGCGCGCCACCAGCGGCGCGAACAGCGGATCGTCCGCTACCTGCGCCTCGAAGGGAGCGGGATCGATGCGCAGGCCCAGCACGTTGAGCAGCATGCCTTCCACCTGGGCCGGCAGCCGCGCGGCATCGATGTCGACCGTGCACAGGGCGCGGTCCGGCTGCGTGCCCAGGTCGATGCCGAGCAGCGCCGGCACGCCGTCGACCATCACGCCCTTGCGGATGGTCCGGGCGTCGATGCGCTCGGCCAGGCCTTCGGCGTCGCGGCCATGAAAGGTGAAGACATCCCGCCGGCGGTAGTCCGGCGGCAGCGCGATATCGAGTTCGAAGCGGCTCATTCAGCGGCTCACTTGCTGGCCGCCGGCGCGCTGGAGCGCTTGGCCGCGCCGCGGCCGAAGCGCGGCACGAAGCCCGTCACCAGGGCGGTGCCGACCAGCACGATGGCGGAGCCGGCGATGGTGTACCAGCCGATGGTCTCGCCGAGGAAGAGCGCGCCCCACAGGATGCCGAATACCGGGTTCAGGAAGGTGACCGTCAGGGCGGAGGTCGTGCCGACTTCCTCGATCAGGCGGAAGTAGAGGATGTAGGCGATGCCGCTGCACAGCACGCCCAGCGCCACCACCGCGCCGACGATGCCGGGTGTCGGCGTGCCCGTCATCGGAAAGAAAAGCAGGGCCGGCAGCACCATCAGGCTCGAGGTCCACATGGTGCCGTGGGCGTTGGCGAAGGGTTCGACGCTCTTCGCCGAGCGCGCATACTGGCTGGCGATGCCATAGCTCAGCGCGGCGACGAGGGCGGCAGCGACGGCCAGGCCGGCGCCCGGCCTGCTGGAGACATGGTCGAAGCCGACCAGCAGGGCCACGCCCGCCGTTCCCAGCAGCAGGCCGAGCGCCGTGCGCAGGCCGATCGCATGGCGGGTCCAGATCGCGCCGACGATGGCGCCCCACATCGGCGCGGTGGCGTTCAGCACCGACAGCACCGAGGCCGACAGGGTGCGCGCGCCGAAGGCGAACAGCAGGAAGGGCAGGGCCGAATTGAAGAAGCCGAGGATGAAGAAATGCTTCCAGTTGGCGCGCAGGTCGAGGCGCTTCTTCAGCACGAAGCCGACCGCGGCCAGGAACAGGGCGGCGAACAGCACGCGGAATTCGATCAGCACCGCCGGCCCCAGCACGGGGGCGCTGATGCGCATGAAGAGAAAGGATCCGCCCCAGATGGCGGCAAGGGAGATGAGGCGCAGCAGGTTGGCGGTGTTCATTGCGTTATTCCGTGTGAAGCGTCAGGCATGATGGCCTGGCGCGGCGCCGGAGGCTCTCCGTTTCTTGCTGCCGAATTGGAAAGTGCGGCGGGGAACTGGCAATGATACAAAAAACTGGGTAAACCTGCTGATAAGGCAACCGACGTTGATTAAGTGCGCGGGGACGACGCTTACAGGCTTACGGCACCAACGCCTTCTTCGCCGCCTTCTTCGCCTTGATCTCCGCCTGCGCCTTCTCGATCGCCGCCAGGCGCGCCGCGATGGACGGGTGGTTGGCGCTGTAGCCGTTCAGTACCGTGGCCGGATGCGTCTCGTTCAGGCGCTTCCAGAAGTTGTCGGCGTTGTCGATGCCGTAGCCGGCGCGGGCGGCCAGGTAGAGGCTGAGGCGGTCGGCGGCGGCGTCCATCTCGGGCGGCATGGCCTTGATGCCGCCGCTGCCGATCAGCATCGAGGTGTCCGGCGTGACGCTCTTGAGGTTGTCGATGATGCTGCCGATGGTCGACACGTTGCGCTGGGCGGCGGCGTGGCCGAGCATGTTGTGGGCCATGGTCTTGGCCAGCACGTAGGCCAGTTCCTCGTCGTTGCGGGTGAAGTTGATCATGCCGCGCGTGACCAGCACGCGCGAGCCGTCGGCATAGGCGTTGACGTTGTCGGCGTTGCCCAGTTCGATCGCGAAGGCGCAGGCGCGCGTGACCGGAATCGAGAGCTGGCGCTCGCTGTCGTGGCGTTCCACCGTCATCGGCAGCGTGGCCTGGGAGGCGATGATCTTGCCGAAGATGCTGCCGGCCTGGCTCAGCGCGTGCTGGCCGGTGGGCAGCGGCTTGCCGCCGGCGGCGAGCAGCACGTCGCCGGTCTGCAGGCCGGCCTTGGCGGCGCCGCTGCCGGCCAGCACGCTGGTCACCTGCAGGCGTTCGTCCATGCCGAAGGCGACATGTGCGGCCTCGTTGTAGTCGCCCGGGTAGGACCAGCGGTTCTTGGCGGTGAAGCCGAGCAGGGCCCTGGCCTGGCCCTTGCACAGCTCGGCGTTCTGGATGAGGAGGGGAGCGGCCACCTTGTACAGGCGGTTCTGCTGGTCCGCCATCCTGGTCAGGGTGTCGGCGGCGGCGGCCATCTGTGGAGTCAGGCCGGGCGCCTCGGGCGTGCGTTCGACGACGCGCGGTACCGTTCCTGGTTGCTGCGGCGCCTGGGTGGCGCAGCCGGTCAACAGCAGGGCGATGGATGTGGCAAATGCAGCCGCGAAGCGATTGGCGCTCATGTGCTCCTCATGTCTGGTTTATTGTTTGCCGGTGCTGCCGAATCCTCCGGCGCCCCGGTCGCTCGATGCGAACTCCTCCACGACGTTGAAACCAACCTGAACGACGGGAACCACGACCAGCTGCGCAAGCCTGTCCATCGGCTGCAGCGTGAACGTGGACTGGCCCCGGTTCCAGGTCGACACCATCAGCTGGCCCTGGTAATCGGAGTCGATCAAGCCTACCAGATTGCCGAGAACGATGCCGTTCTTATGGCCGAGCCCACTGCGCGGCAGGATCATCGCCGCATGGCCGGGGTCGGCGATGTGGATGGCGAGGCCGGTCGGCACCAGCACCGTCTGGCCCGGTTCGAGCACCAGCGGCGCATCGATGCAGGCGCGCAGGTCCAGGCCCGCGCTGCCGCCGGTGGCGTAGGCGGGCAGGAAGTCCTTCATGCGCGGGTCGAGAATCTTGAGGTCGATCTGTTTCATGGAGAGTGATGCGTGAAGCGTGAAGCGTTGATGGATGGATCAGGTAAGCAGCGACCGCCGTTCGAGGCGCTTGGCGATTTCCGAGACCAGCTGGCGCGCCAGCTGCAGCTTGCCCGCCTGTGGCAGCACGGTGTGGCCGCTGTCGTCGAACAGGACGATGGCATTCTCATCCTGCCCGAAGGTATGGTGGCCGATATTGCCGACCAACAAAGGGATGCCTTTCTTCTCGCGCTTGGCGGCGCCGTATTCGATCAGGTTTTCCGACTCGGCGGCAAAGCCGACGCAGTAGGGCCAGCCGCTCAGCGAGGTGGTGGCGGCGACGGTCGCGAGGATGTCCGGATTCTGCGCGAACTGCAGCTGCGGCGTGCCGCTGCCGTCCTTCTTGATCTTTTGCGCACTGGCATTCTCGACGCGCCAGTCGGCCACCGCGGCCACGCCGACGAAGATGTGCTGGCCGGCGATGCCCGCCATGACGGCATCCAGCATCTGCTGGGCGCTCTGCACGTCGATACGGCGCACGCCGTGCGGCGTGTCGAGCGCGGTCGGACCGGATACCAGGGTCACTTCGGCGCCGGCTTCGCGCGCGGCGCGCGCCACCGCATAGCCCATCTTGCCGGACGAGAGATTGGTGATGCCGCGCACCGGGTCGATCGCCTCGTAGGTCGGACCGGCCGTGATCAGCACGCGCTTGCCCGCCAGGACCTTGGGCTGGAACGAGGCCACCAGCTCTTCCAGCAGCTCGTGCGGTTCCAGCATGCGGCCCATGCCGGTCTCGCCGCAGGCCTGGGAGCCGGCGGCCGGACCGAAGATCTGCACGCCGTCCTCGCGCAGCCGGGCGACATTGCGTTGGGTAGGCGGCTTTTCCCACATCTCGACGTTCATGGCCGGCGCCACCAGCAGCGGCACCTGGTGCGGGCGCGCCAGGCACAGGGTCGACAGCAGGTCGTCGGTGGCGCCGTGGGCCAGCTTGAACAGGAAGTCGGCCGAGCAGGGCGCGACCAGGATCGCGTCGGCGTCGCGCGTCAGGTCGATGTGGGCCATGTTGTTGGGGATGCGGCCGTCCCACTGGTCGGTGTAGACGGTGCGGCCCGACAGGGCCTGCATCGTCACCGGACCGATGAAGTGGGTGGCGGCGTCGGTCATCACGACCTGCACGCTCGCGCCTTCCTTGCTCAGGGCGCGGCACAGTTCCGCGGCCTTGTAGCAGGCCACGCCGCCGGACAGGCCGAGGACGATCTTCTTGCCCTTCAGGTCCATGCTCATGGGAAGCTCCTTAGTGCTTGTTCACCCGGCGCAGTTCGTCGAAGATGAACAGGACCGCACCGATGGTGATCGCGCTGTCGGCGATGTTAAAGGCCGGGAAGTGGCCGACGCCGGACAGGTGGAAATCGAGGAAGTCGATCACATGGCCGTAGGCCAGGCGGTCGATCAGGTTGCCCAGCGCGCCGCCCATGATCAGGGCCAGGGCCCAGCAGAACATGCGCTGGCCGGCGTGCCTGCGCAGCAGGTAGATGATGAATACCACCGCGGCGATGGCGATACCGGCGAAGAAGTACTTCTGCCAGCCGCCCTGGTCGGACAGGAAGCTGAAGGCGGCGCCCGGGTTATACGCCAGCACCAGGTTGAAGAAGCCGGTGATCGGCTTCTCTTCGCCGTGCATGAAGGTGCGGGTGATGGTGATCTTGCTGATCTGGTCGAGCAGGATCACGATGAAGGCGATGCCGAGCCAGGGCGCGAGGCTGGCGCCGGAGCCGGATTTGACAGCGGTAAAGCTTGGTTTGGTTTTTTTTGTGGCCATGGCTTGGACGATGAGGGATGGCTTAGGCAAAGCGGCGCTGCTCACCGCTGCCGAACAGGTTGCTCGTGCAGCGGCCGCACAGGCCCGGGTGCGCATGGTCGTGGCCGACGTCGCGGCGGTAGTGCCAGCAGCGCTCGCACTTTTCCGCTTCGGACGGGGTCACGGTCACCGCTTCCTGGGCCGCGTCCTCGACCTTCTCGACACTAGCCTGCGAGGTGATGAAGACGAACTTCAGGTCGTCGTCCAGGCTGGCGAGAAGCTCGTACTTCTCGCCCGCGGCCTTGAGCGCCAGTTCCGCCTGCAGCGACGAGCCGATCGCGCCGGATGCGCGCACTTCCTCGAGCTGCTTGGTGACGTCGGCACGCACCGCGCGCAGCAGGGCGTACTTGGCCAGCAGGGCGTCGCGGCCGGCGATCTCCGGGAAGTTCCAGAGGGTCTGGGTGAAGATCGTCTCGTCGCTCTCCGCATAGGCCTTCTCGCCGGCGAACACGGCCCAGGCTTCCTCGGTGGTGAAGGACAGGATCGGCGCCATGATGCGCAGCAGGGCATGCGCGATATGCCACAGCGCGGTCTGCGCCGAACGGCGGGAAACGGAGTCGACGCCGGTCGTGTACAGGCGGTCCTTCAGGATGTCGAGGTAGAAGCCGCCCAGGTCTTCCGAGCAGAAGTTCTGCAGGCGGGAGACCACCGGGTGGAACTCGTAGCGCTCGAAGTGGGCCGCGATGTCGGCTTGCAGCTTCTCGGTCTCGGCCATCGCATAGCGGTCGATCTCCAGCATCTCGGCGACCGGCACGGCGTTCTTGACCGGGTCGAAGTCCGAGGTGTTCGCCAGCAGGAAGCGCAGGGTGTTGCGGATGCGGCGATAGGACTCGGTCACGCGCTTGAGGATCTCTTCGCCGATCGACAGCTCGCCGGTGTAGTCGGTCGACGCCACCCACAGGCGCAGGATGTCGGCGCCCAGCGTATCGGAGATCTTCTGCGGCGCCATCGTGTTACCCAGCGATTTCGACATCTTCTTGCCGTTCTCGTCGACGGTGAAGCCGTGGGTCAGCAGCGCCTTGTACGGCGGACGGCCGTTCAGCATGGACGAGGTCAGCAGCGAGGAGTGGAACCAGCCGCGGTGCTGGTCCGAGCCTTCCAGGTAGAGGTCGGCCGGGAAGGCCAGCTGCTCCTTGTGCGAGCCGCGCAGCACGGTCTGGTGGGTGGTGCCGGAATCGAACCAGACGTCCAGGGTGTCGCGGTTCTTCTCGTAGATCTCGGCGTCGTCGCCCAGCAGCTCGCGCGGGTCGAGCTGGTGCCAGGCGTCGATGCCGTTCGCTTCGATCAGCCTGGCCACCTGCTCCAGCAGTTGCGGGGTGCGCGGGTGCAGCTCGCCGGTTTCCTTGTGGATGAAGAAGGCCATCGGCACGCCCCACTGGCGCTGGCGCGAGAGGGTCCAGTCCGGACGGTTGGCGATCATGCCGTGCAGGCGCGCCTGGCCCCAGTCCGGGAAGAACTTGGTAGCGTCGATGCCGGCCAGCGCGGTCTCGCGCAGGGTCGCGCCGCCGTCCGCAGGCAGGAGGTCCATGCCGGCGAACCACTGGCTGGTGGCGCGGTAGACGATCGGGGTCTTGTGGCGCCAGCAGTGCATGTAGCTGTGGTCGAACATCTTCAGCTCGAACAGGGCGCCGGCCTCGGTCAGCGCGCCGCAGATCGGCTTGGAGGCTTCCCAGATGGTCATGCCGCCGAACAGCGGCAGGGTCGAGGCGAAGCGGCCGTCGCCCATCACCGGTTTCAGGATCTCGTCGTCCTTCATGCCGTGCGCCTTGCAGGACTGGAAGTCTTCCAGGCCGTAGGCCGGGGCCGAGTGGACCACGCCGGTGCCGCTGTCGGTGGTGACGTAATCGGCCAGGTAGACCGGGGACGTGCGGTCGTAGAAGGGATCGGCCTTGTGCAGCGGGTGCTTGAAGCGGATGCCTTCCAGCTTGGCGCCTTCCGTGGTCGCGACGACCTCGCCTTCGAGCTTGTAACGCTGCAGGACGCTCTCGGCGAGATCCCTGGCGACGATCAGCAGGACCGGCTTGCCCTCCTTCTCGGTCTTCACCAGCGCATACGTCACTTCCGGGTGCACGTTCAGCGCCTGGTTCGACGGGATGGTCCACGGGGTGGTGGTCCAGATCACGATGAAGCCGTCGCCTGCCGGCAGTTCGGCCAGGCCGAAAGCGGCGGCCAGCTTTTCCGGTTCCGCGAACGGGAAGCCGACGTCGATCGCCGGATCGCGCTTGTCCTGGTATTCCACTTCCGCCTCGGCCAGTGCCGAGCCGCAGTCGAAGCACCAGTTCACCGGCTTCAGGCCGCGGTAGACGTAACCCTTTTCGAGCATCGTGCCGAGGGCGCGCAGCTCGTCGGCCTCGTTACCGTAGGCCATGGTCATGTAGGGATTGTCCCATTCGCCCAGCACGCCCAGGCGGATGAAGCCGGCGCGCTGCCTGTCGATCTGCTCGAGGGCGTAGGCGCGGGCTTTCTGCAGCACCTCGGCGGTCGGCAGGTTCTTGCCGTACAGTTTTTCGATCTGGATCTCGATCGGCATGCCGTGGCAGTCCCAGCCCGGCACATAGGGCGCATCGAAGCCGGCCATGGTGCGCGATTTGACGACCATGTCCTTCAGGATCTTGTTGACGGCGTGGCCCAGGTGGATGTCACCGTTGGCGTAGGGTGGACCGTCGTGCAGCACGAACTTCGGACGGCCGGCAGCGGCCTTGCGGACGCGCTCGTAAATCTTTTTCTCTTGCCATTGCTTGACCCAGCCCGGCTCGCGCTTGGCGAGGTCGCCGCGCATCGGGAAGGCGGTATCGGTCATGTTGACCGGGTATTTGCTGTCGGGCTTGTTGCCCCCTTGCTTGGCCCCTTTCGGGCCGTTCTTCGTATCGGACATAGGATTTTTCTAAAGTGGACTGCTGTTGTGCGTGAAGCGTGAAGAGCCGCCAGGCCGCGTCAGGCGGCATGGCCGGGTTGGTTCACGTTCAAATTCGGTCGGTGGCGGTGAGGGCGGCGCGGCGCTGGGCGAACCAGTCGCGTGCCTGCTGGGCGTCATTCCCGATTGCCGCCGTCAGGGTCGGCAGGTCGATGTATTTTTCTTCGTCGCGCAGCTTCTTCAGGAATTCGACGCGCACCAGCTTGCCGTAGCAGGGCTGGTTCCAGTCGAACACATGGACTTCGAGCAGCATGCGGCCCGCATCCTCGACGGTCGGGCGCACGCCGAGGCTGGCGACGGCCGGCAGCGGACGGTCCGCCAGGCCATGTACCTGCACCACGAAGATGCCGGCCAGGGCCGGACGGTGGGCGACACGCAGGTTCAGGGTCGGGAAGCCCAGCGTACGGCCGAGCTTGGCGCCATGGATGACGTGGCCGGACATCGAGTAGGGATGGCCGAGCAGGGCGCGGGTCGCGTCGAAATCGCCGGCCGCCAGCGCGGCGCGCACGGCCGAGGACGAGATCCGGGTGGCGTCGTGCAGCACGGCCGGCAGGCTGTGCACCTCGAAGCCGTATTCCTTGCCGGCTTCGACCAGCAGGGCGACGTTGCCGGCGCGGCGGGCGCCGTAGCAGAAGTCGTCGCCGACCATCAGCCATTTCACGTGCAGGCCCTCGACCAGCACCTTTTCCGTGAATTCCCGCGGCGACATCGAGGCGAAGTGCTCGTTGAAATGCTCGACGATGACGCGGTCGACGCCGGCCTCGGATAGCGATTCCAGCTTGTCGCGCAGGTTGGCGATGCGGGCCGGCGCCTTCGACAGGTCGTTTGCCCGGCGGGCGAAATATTCGCGCGGATGCGGCTCGAAGGTCATCACGGCGGACTCCAGTCCGAGGCGCTGTGCGGCCGCGGTCACGTGCGCCAACAACGCCTGGTGGCCGCGGTGGACACCGTCGAAGTTGCCGATCGTGAGTGCGCAAGGGGCGCGCGCCCTGTCGTTGGGAAGTCCGCGAAATACCTTCATTGGATGATTCGTGCTCCGAGGCGAAATACCAGATTATACGGCAAAGGACATGTTGCACAGCGCAATGCCCTCAAGGCCCAATATGACCATGGGAAAGAAAAAAGCGCCGCCTGCTGGGCAGGACGGCGCTTTTCAGCGATGCGGAAGGAAAGTCGGGGCTCAGGCCGCCGGCTTGTTGATCGCCATGATGAAGTAACGGGCCAGGTCTGCCGTGCCATCCTTGCCGCCCACGGTCTTGAACGTGCTGATGGCCTGCTGCTTCTTGCCGGCGGCGGCGTAGGCCTCACCCAGGTGCAGCTTGGCATCTTCCGGATACTTCAGCTTGCCCGACTTGATGGCGGATTCCATCATTTTCAGGCCCTTGTCGGCCTGGCCGGCCTGCACCAGGGCATAGCCCAGGGCCAGCAGGCCGTCCTCGTCGCCCAGTTTGTTCAGGTCGGCTTCGGTCGCGGCAAAGTTCTTGTTCTGCTCGGCCAGGTTCTTCTCGGCCAGATCCTTCAGGCGCTGGTGGCGCTCGGCATCCGGACCAGTGCCCAGGGCGCCGGCCTTGTAGCCCTTGTCGACGACCTTGACGGCTTCAGCCGGCGCTTTCGCCTGCAGAACGAGCTGGGCCATTTCCATGAACTCGCTCGGCTTCTTCATCAGGTTGTTGGCCAGTTTCAGTCGGTAGACGTCCACCGACAGGCGGCTCGCGAAGCCCGGCTTGCCCTGCACGCGGTTCAGCAGGTCGGTCCAGTACTGGGCTTTCGGATAGTTGGCCGCCAGCTTTTCGATCGTGTTGACGTAGCCGACCTTGTCGTTCTTCTTGAGCTGGATGTTGGCCAGCATGCCCAGCTGGTCTTCGCTCAGCGAACCGCGTTTCTCGGCGGCGCGCAGCTCGTTTTCCAGCGCGGCGACGTTGCCCTGCTTGTAGTAGTTCTGCAGCAGGTAGGCGCGCAGTTTCGGATCGTCGCGCTCTTTCAGCTGCTTCTCGATCGCGGCGTTCGCTTTGTTCAGGTCGCCGGCACGCATGTAGATGCCGATCAGGCCTTCCGAGACCTGCGACTTTTGAGCGGCGGACAGCTTGCCGGAGGCGAGCAGGGTCTCGGAGGACTTGGCGGCGGTGTCGTAGTCGCCGGCCTGCACGGCCGCGCCGAGACGGGTCATTTCGATCAGATAGGTTTCGTTGGCGGATTTGCCGCTGATGCTGTCGAGTTGGCGCAGGGTCGCAAGGGCTTCCTTGTTCTTGCCCGACTTCATCTGTTGCTGGGCTTGCTGCAGCGGTTTGCCGATTTCCGGACGGACCGTTTCGGCGGCGTAAGCCGGAGCCAGGCCAACCACGGGAGCGGCAGCGGTGAATCCGAGTGCGGCCAGTGCGAGGCCGAGATGTGCGAGGCGGAACTTGGACATTGTTAGATTTCTTCCTTCAAAATAGACACGGCAGGGAATCCCTGCCGTGTTCATTATAGCCAAAGTGACTTTACTGGAACTGTTCGTTACCGACCATACCGATCTTGGTAACGCCCAGGCGCTGCGCCGTCGCCATGACGCCAGCAACCACCCTGTACTCAACCAGCTTGTTCGGACGGAGATGCACTTCCGGCTGGTTAGGCATTGCAGCGATGCTGTTCATCTTGGCTTCCAGGGTCGCACGATCCGGAATCGCCTGGCCATCCCAGAGGATGGTGCCGTCGAAGTCCACGTCGATCGTGACCACTTGCGGCTTCTCGGTCTGCGGCGGCGGGGTGCCAACCGGCATGTTCAGATTGACCGAGTGGTTTTGCTTCGGAATCGTGATGATCATCATAACGATGAGAACGAGCAGGACGTCGATCAGCGGCGTCATGTTCATTTCCATCATTGCTTCTGGATCAGCGTTCTTGGCGGAGCCGCTACCTACGTTCATACCCATGGTGTTTCCTTTCAAATGTTGGGGCACGGCGGTGGTGCCGGGCTAGCCCGGCACCACCGAGGGGTTTAGCCCTTGTCCGGCGGTTCGATGATGAAACCGACCTTCTGTACCCCAGCACGCTGTGCCGTGTAGATCACCCGACCGATCGCTTCGTAGCGGGTAGTCTGGTCTCCACGCACCTTGACTGCAGGTTGCGGCACCTTCACCGACTGCTCCGCGAAGAACTTGAACAGTTCATCCGTGTTGGCGATGTGTTTCTGGTTCCAGTACATCTCGCCTTCGGAGGTCACAGTGATGTTGATGTCTTCCGGCTTGGTCTTGGTGACCTGGTTCGTTTCAACCGGCAGATGGACATTCTTCAACTTCAAGACCACCGGGCTGGTGACGAGGAAGATGATCAGGAGAACCAACATGATGTCGACGAGCGGCGTCGTGTTGATCTCTGACATCACGGCATCTTCATCTCCGGAATCGGAGCCGACACTCATTGCCATAATTTATCCCACTTTCTTGGCGCTCGCTGCCGCGCGACCAGCTTCCGAGGTCGACATGGCGCCCGAGATCAGGACCGAGTGAACGTCGGCGCTGAACGAACGGATGTCTTCCATGGCTGCCTTGTTGCGGCGAACCAGCCAGTTGTAACCCAGAACTGCCGGAACTGCGACGAACAGACCGAATGCAGTCATGATCAGTGCTTCACCCACCGGACCTGCAACCTTGTCGATCGAGGCGTTACCCGACATACCGATAGCGGTCAGTGCGTTGTAGATGCCCCAGACGGTACCGAACAGACCGATGAACGGCGAGGTCGAACCGACGGTTGCCAGGAACGACAGGCCATCCTGCAGACGCGACTGGACTTTGTCCACGGCGCGCTGGATCTGCATGGTCACCCAGGTCGACAGGTCGATCTGCTCGAGCAGGGCGCCGTCGTGGTGCTGGGTTGCCTTGGTGCCGGTTTCAGCGATGAAGCGGAACGGCGAGCCATCCTTCAGTTGTGCCGAGCCGGCGGCGATCGACGGAGCTTTCCAGAACTTCTGGGTGGTTTCCTTCGACTGACGCATCACTTTGGCCTGGTCCAGCAGCTTGGTGATGATGATGTACCACGAACCGATCGACATCAGCGACAGGATGATGATGGTGCCCTTGTTGACGAAGTCGCCTTCTGCCCACATCTTTGCGGGACCGTACGGGTTCTCGACCTTTTCCTTGGTGCCTTCGGCAGCCGGAGCGGCAGCCGGGGCTGCTGCGTCGGCAGCCGGAGCTGCTGCGTCGGCGGCCGGTGCGCTTGCCGCCGGAGCTGCGGCGCCTGCTGGTGCGTCAGCGAAGGCCGGCGCGGACACCAGGGCCGATGCTGCCGTTACCGAGAACAGGACTGCCGCCAGGAGAGCGGACAAACGGGTATTCTTAAACATGCTTCCTCCAAAAATTTAAAATGAACAGTTCGCTGAACAAATGACAACGAAATTTAAAACTTGAGACTTTCTTACGAGCGTCTCTCTTATTCAAGCGTCCAGACGTACTGCACCGGCTGCCATGCTTGCACGGGCACGCCATTCTCCGTTGCTGCCTTGAAGCGGCACTTACCCAGAGCTGCCTGAGCTGCCTTGTCCAGGTCACGGAAGCCGCTCGACTTCGTGATCTTGGAATCCATCACCCGACCGTCGGCACCGATCAGGAACGAAATAGTGGAGATACCAGTTTCCTCGTTACGCAGCGACGATTTCGGGTATTCCGGTTTCGCGCAGGTATTGAAGTCGGCCACTGCCTCGGTACGGCTCGGACCCTTGGTCGGCGGAGCCGGCGGAGCCGGGTTTGCCGGAGGAGCGGGCGGAGCCAGGTCCCGGGACGGCGGAGGCGTGTTGGTGGCAGCCGAGATGGTGTTCTGCGGCGGCGGCGGTTGCTGCACCTGCACCTCGACCGGCGGGATGAACGGCGGCGGCGGCGCCTTCATTTCCGGCGGCGGCGGCGGCGGCGGAGTTTCCGGCGGTGGCGGCGGTTTCACGTCTTCGATCAGTTTCGTTTCCACAGCTTCCGTCACCTTGCTGACGATCTTGGTACCAAGGCCATTAACGATTGCCCAAGCGACCAGAACGTGCAACAGGACGACGATGGCTATGCCTGTGAAATTCTTCCCGGGGTTTTTCTCATGCGAAAAATTCATGCCATATTTCTCCAATACCATCTCTTTTTTGTTGCTACTAAACCCACTAAACACGACAAAAACTCAGGGCCGCATCCGGGACATCGAGGAATTATACCTACGAATTCTTTTTTGCACATACATTTTTATACCTCCAAAGAGGGGCTAACTGCCTGTAAAAACAAGCAAACAAGCTCATCCGTAATGAGGGGGGACAGGGTGCATGATCGAGAATGTAGTTAGCTTTGTGGCAATGTTAGCGTTATCCCCTTGCTGAAGTGTAGAAGATCAGGTCAAGTAGCCCGTTTCGCCAAATTTTCCATGCCGATTTTGCCAGTTGGCAAATAAGATATGATTCAATAATGGCGTTTCTGCAAACTATAGCCAGATTCATTCATGGGGGGCGTACTGTTGAAACGGCCTCGCCCTTGTGGTAGGGGTGAAAGCCATAAGAGGCACTTATGTACGGACGCCTGTTTGATATGGCTCAGCTGCCACGCAGGCAGAATTTTGCGTTGACACAGAAAAAAGGCCTGTCCTAAGAAGACAGGCCTGTCGGCGCCGCTGGCACCAGCATATATATATTAGAACCTATCTCAGTAGCGCGCGCGCTTCTCGCGGCGGCACTCGAGGCTGCTGACCACGCGCCCCGACGGGTCCACCGTCTCCAACCTGACATCGAAACCCCAGAGCCGGGCCACATGCTTGAGCACTTCATGGGCCTGCTGGTTCAACGGGCGGCGCTGGAACTGCGTATGGCGCAGGGTCAGGGCACGGTCGTCGCGGGTGTTGACCTGCCAGACCTGGATGTTCGGCTCGCGGTTGCCCAGGTTGTACTGCTCGGCCAGCTGCTGGCGCACGTAGCGGTAGCCGGCTTCGTCGTGGATCGCCGAAATCGTCAGCTTGTCGCTGCGGTCGTCGTCCAGCACGGCAAAGAAGTGGAAGTCGCGGATCAGCTTGGGCGACAGGTACTGGGCGATGAAGCTTTCGTCCTTGAAGTTTCGCATCGCGAAATCGAGCGTCTTGATCCAGTCGCTGCCGGCGATGTCCGGGAACCAGGCACGGTCCTCGTCGGTCGGATCTTCGCAGATGCGCCTGATGTCGGTCATCATCGCAAAGCCGAGTGCGTAGGGATTGATCCCATTGTAATAGGGGCTGGTCGCGGGCGGCTGGTAGACCACGTTCGTATGGCTCTGCAGGAACTCGAGCATGAAGCCGTCGCCGACGATGCCCTCTTTATATAGTTCCTGCAGGATCGTGTAATGCCAGAAGGTGGCCCAGCCCTCGTTCATCACCTGGGTCTGGCGTTGCGGATAGAAATACTGCGAGATCTTGCGCGCGATGCGCACCAGCTCGCGCTGCCAGGGTTCCAGCAGCGGCGCGTACTTCTCGATGAAGTAGAGCAGGTTTTCCTCGGGCTCGGCGGGGAAGCGCGGCGGCGGCGCATCCCGGTGGGACTCCTCGCGCCGCGGCAGGGTGCGCCAGATCTCGTTGATCTGGGACTGGGCGTATTCCTCGCGCTCCTTCTGCCGGTTCTGTTCCTGGGCCACCGACAGCTTGGCCGGACGCTTGTAGCGGTCCACGCCATAGTTCTGGAGCGCGTGGCAGGAGTCGAGCAGTTCCTCGACGGCGTCGATGCCGTGGCGCTGTTCGCACTCGGCGATGTAGTTCTTGGCGAAGACCATGTAGTCGACGATGGCGTCGGCGTCGGTCCAGGTGCGGAACAGATAATTCCCTTTGAAGAAGGAATTGTGGCCATAGGCTGCGTGGGCGATCACCAGTGCCTGCATCGTCAGGCTGTTTTCCTCCATCAGGTAGGCGATGCAGGGGTTGGAGTTGATTACGATTTCGTAGGCCAGGCCCATCTGGCCTCGGCGGTAGCTTTTCTCCGTGGTCAGGAAATGCTTGCCGAAAGACCAGTGGTTGTACGACACCGGCATGCCCACCGAGGTGTAGGCGTCCATCATCTGCTCGGCGGTGATGATCTCGAGCTGGTTGGGGTAGGTGTCCAGGCCAAACTTCCTGGCCACCCGGCGGATTTCCTCGTGGGCTTGCTCGATCAGGTCGAAGGTCCACTCCGACTGGTCGGGCAGGGCACGCGGATTTTTGGGATCTCTTGGCATGAGCGGGCCTCGTCTACTTGGGCTGCTTCTTGAACAATTCGCGGAACACCGGGTAGATGTCGGCCGGGGTCACGATCTTCTGCATCGCGAAGTTCGCATGCGTGGTCGCCACCTCGCAATATTGCTCCCACAGGTTTTGCGGCGGGCCGTCCGTGATCTCGACATAGGTGTAGTACTGGACCCGCGGCATGATCGCATTGGTCAGGATCTGCTTGCACAGGACCGAGTCGTTGTCCCAGTTGTCGCCGTCGGAGGCCTGGGCCACGTAGGTGTTCCAGTCGCCGCTGCTGTAGCGCTCGCTGATGATCTTGTTCAGCAGGTGCAGCGCCGAGGACACCACGGTGCCGCCCGATTCGCGCGAGTGGAAGAAATCGTTCTCGTCGACCTCGGCGGCGGCCGTGTGGTGGCGGATGAAGACCACGTCGATCTTCTCGTACACGCGCTTGAGGAACAGGTAGAGCAGGATGAAGAAGCGCTTGGCGGTGTCCTTGCGGCTTTCGTCCATCGAGCCGGAGACGTCCATGATGCAGAACATCACGGCCGAGGTCGACGGCTTCGGCACCTTGATCCGGT
>Ga0308169_10002240_pt1 | contig 20405 bp, 37 predicted proteins | sample PhyBR1_2_FD_202139 | JGI IMG/M metagenome (GOLD analysis project Ga0308169, IMG submission 202139) | Phyllosphere microbial communities from UC Gill Tract Community Farm, Albany, California, United States - DLSLSB.R1 | ecosystem: Host-associated > Plants > Phyllosphere > Unclassified | place...
GTGGGGGTGATGCTTTCTGTCGGAGCGCTCAAAGGGATTTGCGGGGATGACGCCGGGATTGAGTGCAGTCGGTAATCGAATACGACGGCCTACTGCTTGATCAGTCGAGGTAACGTTGAATAGTCCTCCAATCCCTCGGCCCCCTCCCCGTCCTGTGGATGATGATGTACTATAAGAGGTGTGCCGCGCGAGTCAGAAACAAGCACGACAAGAAGGGATGGTCGCTGGAGAGAGGAGGATAGGGCGGTGGATGGGAGCAAGCTGTCGGGCAAAGGTACGGGCGGCAATGTCCGGTGAGCGGGTGAGGAGGGGTGTGTCTGTCGTGGTTTCACGATCAAACTCTTTTGATCAGAGCAGATTGGGTACGGCGACGACCCTGAATACCAGCCAGCACTCCCCTCCCGGGCCCTGAGCCGACCCGCCGTCCTTTCCAGCGTGAGACGGTTACGTAATTCCACAAATTAGACTGGAGACTCCGCGGACCTGAGCCACGGAAAAAGCCAAGCCACAACCCACAACCACGCACCCGCACCCCTACCGCCGTCCGCTGCGCCCACGCCTCTGGGCCGAACCTGACCAAAACTACTGCCGCACGGCTTGTAATGATTTACAGGGCGGAGGGGATGGGAAGGGGGATATGGTTGGTGTTTCGTGCATATGCATGCACAGCATGCCGCAAATGGGACAAGAGGGACTAGGCCCGGATGTGGAGTGGGGGGGATGGAGTTGGAGTACGGCCGGAAATTGCGAAAGCGAAAGGAGGGTTGTTGAGCTACGTCCCTGGATCGCGTTTCGGGTAGAATAATGGGATCGACGGACGACAGTCACAACTGGTTGGGTTTGCGATGACGAGCGGGACGTGGAACCCGCACGAAGGGGATACAGACATACACTCGGTGGAGCAGAAAACAAAGGGTGGATAGGATCGGCCAAGAAACCGGGAAGGCGGGGATGCACGAAAGAAGGCCGGGACTCCCCACCAAGGCAGAAATAGACTCACGTTATGCCCTATGCGATTGATCAGAGAGGTGTTGATGATCGTCGGCGACAGGCACCAGCGGCTGGATTGTAAGCATGCAGACGGAGTGCGGGCAGAAACCAGACGCATGGAGAGGGGATGCGAACATGCCGGGGGAGCGTCAAGCGAGGTGGAGGTGAATAATCAACCCGTACACCGTGAACGAGGAATGCGAGATTGGAAGCATGCATCCGTCCATTGCCAGAGAAGGCGGCAGACTCTCGGGATGAGGTGTCAGGGGGGGCAACGAGGGAACGGGAGTGTTGTCACCATGAATGTGATCAAGGCTTGGGCGGACACATACCTCTAAGGAAAAAGTGATTCTCGTTTCGTCACGCGAGATATCAAGCCAATGCACGCGATGTGCAATGGACCGTTTGTAAGTAGCGTGTGGGCAAGGTGTTGTAGTGATGAGGGGGAAGATCGGATGATGTGAAGTGATGTCGACCGAAAGAGAGATCTGGCATGAACCTGGGTTGGTTGGGTTGGTTGGGTTGGTTGGCTTTGGTCGGTTACGGTTGGTGATCGTTTGTGGTGAAGCGTGCGTGCGTGCGTGCGTGCGTGCACCCACCCACCCGGTGTGGCCCGGTCAGTCGGCCCTAGAGCCCATATCGATCCGCCGTTTCATCTCAGGCTTTCAGCCTCCAGGGCGGCGCTAATAGCCTTTTTGATCAATCCACGTAAAAATATCCACATCCGGCAATTATCCCCGGTGGAGGTCGTCCACTTTCTCCGGAGGTAAAAAACCTGCATCAACCGCGTCATCGGTCAGTGGCCAGAGCCGCACGTCACGCGCCAAGGTTATCACTGATCTGCCCCATCTCGCATCACATCTCATCGCGGTCATCACATGCATAAGGTAGAACATGTATCACAGGTCCTCATACCGGCACAGCCGTCAGAGTCGTAGAGATTCTATAGACAGACATCGCTGCAGTCGTTACGTCGTGAGACATCGCCAAAGTCCCACCCTCTCATGCTCCTTCGGCATCAGCCCTGCTGCCTGACAAGTGCCAGCCCCCTTCATCGTTCGAGTCGATTTCTGGGGCGACGGCCACAGTGTCTGTCGTTGTCTCCCCACCGCCGGCTTCTCGTCCGCCCCCCTCTCCGTCTTCCCCATCGCCCTCGAGCGCAGTAGCCTCCGTCTCCGCCTTCTCCCTCGCTCTTTCCTCGGCATTCGCCCTCTGCGCCGCCGCCCTAACCTCCGCGGTCTCCTTGCTAGCCCGCATCAACCTTTCAAACTCGCTCATCTTGGCCCATCGCTGCAATGCTTCTCGCGCCCTGGGACACAGAGCGACCGGTTCTTCCGGGTCCAATAGCTTGATTCTAGGTTTGATCTCTGGGGCGAATTTACAAGGCGCGGCGGGCAAAGGTCCATCCTTGGCGACTCCGCGCTCGCCCATGGTCGGTGGACTGGTGGTCGACACCTGCTGAGCGACAAAGCTAGACTGGGGCGGTGTAGCGGAGGATGCCTTGATCACCTCTGGGGACAAAGTGCCGAAGGAGGGTTGAGTCCCAGAGGGCGCAGGACCCGAGGCGGCATGATCCTCTTCCGAAGCGGAGGAAGCGGTATGGGAAGCGGGAGACTTCTCGTGCTGGACCCCCGCCGCGCCTTGACCGGTGCGAGGGGACGACACGGAGAGGTAAAGCGGTGGACGAATCTCTATCGCAGGGGTTTCGGGTAGAGGGACGTTCGTCGCGGCGGGTTCTGCCACAGTCCTGCCATGCAACGAGGGTCGTTTGGCCTGGGCGTTCTTGAAAGGATGTTCTCGAAGAGCCGGGCCTGTAATCGGTATATCGACGCGGGGCCTGGCCGAGTATTCGACGTCGATCGGTTGCGAGATCGTCCTTGGCTTTTGCTCCGCGGGGACGTGCGGTCGGGCGTCAGAGATCGTCGCCGTATTGTCCACCACCGTTGTTTCCGGAAAAGCAGTCGTCGTCTCCTTCACCTCATCGTCCACCCTTGGGCTGATTGTACTGTACGGGCTGTCCCCCGACAGCCTCAGCCACTCCAGAAAGTAGCTCCAGCCGGGATTTCGGGACCTCCACTGCATGCTGACCCTCTCGATGACGATCCCCGTTTCGGGTCGCTGCTTGTATCGACGAACAAGTGCCGCCCAGACCTTGTCCGCCTTCCCACCCTCCTTGACGTTCGTCACCCACACCCACAGGTCCTTCTTGGTCTCAAAGCCTCGAAGAAAGCGCTCATAATCGAGGCCGAGCCATCTACAAAAGTTCTCAGGGTCGGAGGTGAGTTCGATCCTGATGGGCCCAAGGCCCGGGTATGGCGAGTAGTGAAACGAAAGGTGGGTGCCGCTTGCTCGAAGGTGAATTGACAGGAGGGTGATGAGATGCGATAGGAGAATGTTGGAATACGACCGGAAAAAGTGGGTGAATTCGAGGTGGTCGGGCGAGATGAATTGCAAATCGACTTGGTAGAAAGGCTGCGGTCAGCGGGTCCCACAGGAGAACAGGTGTCTCCCTCTTTCCACAGTCAGACATGGTCAGAAAGGACGCAGCAAGTTGGGAGCTAAAAACAGTCCACTCACCTCTTTTTCGAACCTTGCGGCGCCCTCCTTCGGCACCTTGTCTTCCGGGCCGCTCCACTCATCGCTGTCATTGAACTTGACGTAGAATCCCAAAGACTCATGATCGAGCCCCTCCACCTGGATACAAGGAACGCCAACGCTCATCAGCCCGCCTCTCACGCCGCTCCTCTTCCACTCCCTCCCCTTGAGCGCTTTGACCACGCTGACCGCCCATTCTCTGAACTCGTCATTCTCCGGTCCCTCCCTACCTAGCCCCTTATCCTTCGTACCGCCCTGCACCGGATGCCACGGCGCCGGGCCCAGGTTCTCTCCCTCGTCATCGAGGAGCCCAAACTCCTCGCCCTTGACCTTCTTCGGGTCGAAGGGGACCTCGTACGCAACAAGCAGGTCCAAATCGCCATGTGTCTCTTTTTCTTGAAATGCAAGGAGAGGCCGAGTCGCAGGGAAGAGGGGCGCGAGACAGGTCTGGCAGTGCCGGATGAGAAGCTCGAGATGCGCCGTCGTGAGGATCTTGGCCTGGCGGCCGAGGGCGGCGCCGCCCATGTTGCCGCGGTGTATCTGTGTTGTGAGTGGTAATGTGTCAGCTATTCAAGAAGGGATGGATGGTTTTAGAACTATCAAGATATGTCAGCGGGTAGATATGGGTGAAGCACAACAGTGAAAGCGAGCGGGGGCAGCGAAGAATCATCAGCGGGCGGGCGTCGAGTCGAAAGGGCGTCGAGTCAGGTGTGTGATGGGAACAGACCGCCGCGCAGTGTACACGAGGCTAACACACACCATCTGCTCCACCATCTTCGCTTCCACGAGTGGTCTGAGGCGTCGTTACTGCGCGTAAAGACCAATGCGCATCGACCGCGCTACATGCGTGTGGATGAGGTGCATGACGGGACGATGGCCGGCACACGTTTGCTTTGGCTCGCTTTGCGAACCTGGCGGCGTCGTCCGTTTGGCCGAGTCGGAATCAATCTAATCCTCTTCGCGCGGTTACCGAGCGGCCGGCAGTGATACAAGCCGAGCCTAGCCCAAAGATCTTCCCCGAGAACGGGATACGCCCGCCGTTCTGCGAATCGTCCCTATCTTTGCATCTCTGCTCAACGTACAGTACATGCCAGCTAGTCAAGCCATAAAGCCCTGAATGCACTCCCTCAGCGTCCTCACGGCCCCGCGAATCTCCTCATACGTCGGCTGGGCGAAAGACATCCTGTAGAACGCATTGCCCTGTCCACCGATGGTGTGCTCCCCGCCTGCAGCGGGGCAGAAGAGGATCAGCTTGGAAGCGAGGATATCCCAGAAACGCTGTTGAAGGTTGTTGGTCGCGGGTGTGTGGCCCAGCTCGGCGGCAAGTGCGGGGTAATCGGGGTGCTTGGCGAAGTGTATGCACATGAACACGAACATGCCCGCTACTATCAGCGGGGAATCTCCTCTTCCTCCTGTAGAGTGCAGGCGATCGTAAGCAGTGCTCACCCGTAGGAGGAATGAAAGACAACGCCGGGAAGCCCGATCGCGTCTTGTCGTGGCAGAAAACGCTGCCCGTGACTTCCAGCCCGCCTTTTCCAGGTTCGGCGTCGACGCCCCACCGCTTGAGCGTGAAGACCTCGTCAAAAGCGTCGCACAGCCAGTTCCGGCGCATCATATACCCGGCGCGGATGCCCCTCAGCCACCGGATATACCCCTCGACGCCCCATTCATCGAGGAGAGAGTTGGTGATCAGCGTGGAGAAGCCTGAAGGGGCGGACGTCGTTCCTTCGGTGATCCTGATCAAGCGCTCGACGAAGAACGAGGAGGCCGTATACCAGCCTAGCCGAGATCCAGGACAAAGGGTCTTGGAGAATGTCTGAAACGTCAGCTCACTGCTCGCCCACTGTGCCCAGTCAGCCTACATCGACGCGGATGACTCGGCCTTGATAGTCGTACTTGAGGAAGCTCGGTGGGAGCGAGGCCACCCAGGTATCATTGTCACCATTCGTGGGGCTCTCATCTCCAGCGTGGACGTCATTGCCCGACGGAGCAGCCCATGGCCCCATGTGCTGCTGGTCAGCCCAATGCATATGCGAATGCCCTGACCCACCAGATGATAATATGGGTCATCCTCCAGAATGATCACGTCGTACTCCACACAGATCTCGTAGATCCGCTTCTTCCTCTCACCCGTCATGGTCGCGCCCGTGGGGTTCTGCCCCGTCGGAATAGTATATAGCAACCTAGGCCGAGGGGCGCCCCTCTTCCTCTCGTCCCACCCCGCCAAGACTGCCTCCAAGTGGTCCGGGATCAAACCCTCCCCGTCCATCTTGATGCCAACGAGCTCGACGCCAAGCGGCAGGATCGAAGCTGTCGAGCCGGGGTAAGTCCATTCCTCCACGAGCACGGCGTCACCCCGCTCCAGGAGCATATCGGCGATTTTGGAGATGCCATCGGTCGCCCCGGCGTTGACGAGGACATTCCAGTCCGAGTAGGCTGGGACGAGTTCGAGACGCTGGTTATACGCCTTCAAGAAGGGAGGGAGCGTCTGGAGACCTTGGCCATCTTGGTAGGCAAGGCCGGTGGTGAGATTGAACGTTGTTGGTTCGGCCTTTCGCGGAAGGGAGATCTCGAGCGTGGGTTGCGGACCAAGCGTAGAGTCACTCGCGGCGCTGGGGTGGGACAGGGGGAGTGCTTCTGGCTGGAAGGCGGTGAATGTCAGGTTGGTGTAAGGCAGGTACTCGAAGCTCGGTGCGCCTGAGGGTCAGTACAGATGGTCTGGTAGGTCTGTACCCAGACCGACTTACCCTCAGCCATGCGAGTCACGCCAGGGATGGAGTTGTACTTGTACTGCTCTTTCAGAAAGTTGGGCCGTCGCGCGGCGGCGGTGCGCGTCAAGTGTCCGTCAAAGGACAGCGCTGTCGGGAGATCTGCGCTTTTGGTGGTGGACGTCACGATCGTCATGGCGTTGAGAGTTCTTGTGAGAGGTCGCCGGAAAAGAAAAGTCAGCTAGCTTATGAGGTACTCTGATGCCCGTCTTCGGTGCGAAGACTTTGTTCACGGTCGTGGGAAAGCAATCGGGCACCTCCAAGCGATGCGTCGTAGCTCGAGTCGAAGTCGGAAGAGCCTATGCGTCGGGTACGAGCAACTATGCATGTCGTGCAGGAAACGTGTGGGAGGTGAAGTTGCCGTTAAAGGTGAAAAGGATGATGCACCTGCCTTTGGAGGAAGGTGACCATCTCCCAGCCAGCGGCTAAGTCGTGCCAAGCGCGCTTGTAGCGCTTCGCCCCGTTCTCCACCGTGCACGATGCAGCCGTGCTTTTCCGTTCCATTCGCCCGTCTCGCTTGCATATCGCAGTCTTTGTGTGCATTTGGTCTCTGCGTCCAACGGTCCATCGACATGCAGAAGGCTACATGAACGGCGCGGTCGCGAGCGGAGCCGAGCCATGGTGATCGTCATCGCGCAGGAGACAGATGAAACGCGAGTGAGCCGTAGACCAGAAACCGGCGGCGCCCCCACGACGCGTCGATATGCTATCGATGACACCGTTGTCGCCGACCTCTGTAATCATTCATCGTTCCAGGTCCTGGAGTGATACGGGATCCACGACAACGGGCTGGGCCTTGTGGACACGGGGCGTTGTCGAAGACCGCGCAGGCATGTTCAGCTCATCGTCTCTTGATCACTCGCCGTCATTTCATCCTGCTCCCCCGCGTCTGGCACGCACCCACGTCTGACACGTCGCTTTCATCTCTGCAACAGCATAGCACCTTCGACCGGCTCGGAGTAAGCAAGCATCCTCTGGCAGGATGCGCCGCCTCCTCATCATCTGGGTCTTCCTCGATCTCTGTCTCCTAGCCGCGGGGGTGCTGAGCATCGTTGTCAGCGTGGTGTTCATGGCACCTCGGCATCTCATCCTCAGTATGATCTTCGAGAAGATCAATTTCCGGTGTGAGCCCGCCCGCAATGTAAGCAGACACCAGCTGATTATGATACAGTCGGGATCATCCTCGGCAGCCTCTACGTCCTCGCGTGCTTGTTGTCCGTCCCAGCCATACTGCAGCCGAAAGACAGGCCGATCCTGCTCCAGGCGCTGAATGCGATGTTGATCGCTTTATCAGCCGCGACTCTCGCGGTGAGTGGACGGCCGCTGAACTGGTCAGTACGTTTTGGTCGCTGATGCCAGATTGGCACAATTTACTGGATCTTCTCCCTCTCCCAGTTGGACAACTTTAGCAAGATATGGGCGACGTTGTCGCCTGAGAGGCAAAAGACTTTGCAAGATGCAGTAAGTGCGGCTACCAACGTATACCCAGTTGACGAGCAGTTCGCGTGCTGCGGGTACTGGAACGGCACGGCCTCAGGGCAGTTCACCACTTTCGAAGGCTTCTGCTCAGACACCATCCTCGCTGCCACAGCGCCCGGCTGCCAGCCTTGGAGTGAGTCGACTCTCACAGTAATGGGCCCCATAACAGGACCCATATCTGAAGTCGGAACATGAGAGGCGGAAGGACTTCCCGAGATCGAAGACTCACCCGGTGTCGCGTCCAGAACTGACACTAGTCACCAGCGCCAAGTCGCCCGGAAGCGACTTCACCCTCGAAAACATCTTCACCTCGATATACGGCTTCGAAGTTATCATTGGCATGTTCTTCCTGGCCACAGTGTGCGTCATCACAGAGGTGAGGCGCACAAGTGTGAGAACCAGCCTTGACTGAACTCAGCGCGAGGTAGACGTGCGCTTCGCGAGGATCGATGAGAAGCGCGGTGGAGGTGGGTTCGTATGAGTTAGGGGAGGGAGAGACATGAGAGGGGCGGAGAGCAGACAGATGGAAAGCCCGGGACGACGGGCCACTGCTGGACAAGGAGTCGCAGATGGTTTCATGCCAAAAGGCAAAAGGCGAGTGAGAGGGGGAGAAGGGTAAGCTATGATGCGATAGCAGAAGATTTGCGATTTGTAACCGGGGGCTGTATGACTGCAGATGACCTTTCAGACGAGCTTCCAGTACACCGTGAGGGCGCATGACAGCCTCACAGACCCATACTGCTCGCGAAGTAGTCATGCATGCTCGCACACAAACAAACGGCACCGCTCCACCACTCGCACCCTGCCCAGTTGCATTAGAAATGCTGGGGATCCAGCCGTGATCGTTCTGACGCACAGTGAATCTCACCTCTACCCGTAGACCGGAACTCAGCCTGGGCCGTTGGCTCCCGACATGATCGGATTGTCGTCAGCTGAGGGAGGATCTGGCGCCGGGGGGGGGCGGCAGCAATGGCGCCGGCGGGGAAACCGTTTCGTGAGCGCTAGTAACCACCGACGAGCTGCTCGCAATCGAAGACTTCGTCCGCCGGGAACTAGCAACATACGCCGAGACTGGTGGCATATTCAGTGAAATTTGGTCAAGTGCTGCTGGGGATATGGTACGTCAGTTTGCTGTTCCTTGTTGAGGCGTTATATACCTTCAGCTCGGGGCGGGAATCCCGCGCCACAAGAAAGGTGGACGACGATGGAGCGCCACGACGGAGCCGACCGACCAAAGGAGGATAGCTGTGTCAGGCGGTGGAAGGTGGGTGTCATGGCCCGAACACCGAAGACCATACCTGAGAAGCGACGCCTGTACCTAAAGTAACCTGGGCTCAGGTCACACTACCGGATAGCCGGGCTCAGGACTTATGCGGCCGGGGCTAGTACCTCGTTGCCCGACCTTACATATATAAGGCAGTCCTGCCGGTACTCACAGCCCCTCGAAGAATGTATCTTGTTGTCAACTCATAGACATCACTTCTCTAGTTCACCTTTACATCAGGATCGACTCTACGCAAGGCTACGACAGTAGTGAGACTTGTACGTCTCTGACAGTGGGGCTGGCGGTCTACGGATTGCGCGTGGAGCAGCTTTTCGAGCGATGCTTCTGCGGAGCCTTCAGGCGTATCTCTCACCGCGCTCCATGACCTCCTCGGGTGCCGCGGAAGGGCCCACGTGCTGGCGGCTTGCGACAGTGTGAACATACGACAAAGCCCACGTCATGCACCCGGGGGATCGGGCCTTTCCGCTTTTCGGGTCTCGACCTGTCAAAGCAGTCTACGTCAGTGACCTATGCATGCGAACAGGCCCATTGCCATGCATGAAGAGCTGTTCGTCATCCCTCACGCTCTTCAGCGTGGCCGGCTTCTCTTCAGCAAGGCCCTGCAGAGCTTTGAGCGTTTCCCGGTCCGCGAGTGATTACAAGCGTTCGTCCATGCCCTGTTCGAAATTTGAAGGCTGACGAGAAAGACAGATATATTGCCGATCCGAGGACGGGGTGAGTGTCGATGGTGTATAAGTGTTGAGCCATGGTGCATGTCCTGCAGGTCTGAGCGAAGCCGAGCGCATACATAGGGTCAGGCTGGTACTTGTACTGCGAGGTCCAACGGGTCAAGGACGCACAGAGAGCGCTCCACGTCCGAATCACTGTGCTCGTACCTCACTGCCAGTTGCCGTCCAATCCTACCTCACCCACCGCCATCTGATTCACAAACATCTCCCAGTCCATCTCGTCAATCCCATCCATCTTGAGCATCCCCTGCTGCGGCTCGTACTGCATATCCTGCATCTGCACTCCGCCTGTGCCCTGCTGCGGCCCATGGTAGCCTCCGGAGGGCGGAATCGCCAGGCTGATGATATTCGAATTATGCACAGTATGACCATGCTGGGGCGCGGGGTCGTTCGTGCCACCAAGGTCCGTGAAGTTGTATACGGGCTGAAGTGGCACTGAGGCCTGGCCCAAGGTCATGCCCAGCCCGATGGGACCGCCCGGCGCGCGATCGAGACCGAGGTCAATCTCGGTGATCCCGTAATATTGGTTCGGCGCTCCGCACGACCCGCTCTGGGCGCCGCTCGGCGAGATATCGATCGGCGGCCAGGTGAACTGGAGTGGCTGAGCGGTATTGGCCTGCTCCAGCGGCGAGAGGCTGAGCCACGCGGAAGTAGCGGGCGTGCAGGCCGGCAGAGCGGGCGGAGGAGGTACCGCGCCTCTGACAACACCCGTCATGGGCGACAACACGTCGCCCGCGTCGTAGTGCTCGGCTTCGGCGAGAGTGGCGCTTGTGGCGATGGATAGCGGGGACGTGGGCGGCAGGTGTGACTCTTGCGGCGCCGGCGTGGTCTCGAGGCTGGTCGGGCTGGCCTTCTTCGAGGACGGAGAGCTGCCCACACGGCGGAGCTTGGCAGAGGTGTGGAGGTGGCTGAGATCGTCATCGTTGTCGACAGGTATCGCTCTCGCCATCGATGGCGACTTGCCAGCGGCGACGAGCGCTTCCGCCGCGCGTTTCTGCAGACGTAGGAGGATAGGCAGGCCCTTCTTCGCACGGCAGCCCGGACGCGCAGCAGCGGAGATGTCGCAGACGATCGTCATGCCATGGAAGGCGGGGGAGGCGAAGGCCGAGATAGGAGCGCGGATGGCGATGGCCGCCCTGGCCGTCAGATGAGTCGCGTTTCTCGGGAAGAGGGCTCGAAACGTACAAGCACACAGACGCGGTGAACGCGTGAAACCAGAAGAACCACCACCGCGCGATGAGCGCCGGATGGTAGATGACAAGCTGGCGCACAAGCTGGACAATCTCCTGCGCGCTCTCGTACACCCCTACGAAGCTGCCGCCGAATTTGCCCCACGACGGATCGTCGGGGTTCTCGCCGAGGGCGCGGGCGAAGGATGGCCGGTTAAGCAACACACGGCTTTGGGCGACGAGCAGGCGGATGCCCAGCCGATGAATGATCTACCGTTGGCGCGCACGCGGAAGGTGATCGGTGCAGGCTCACCAGATGTGGGTGGATGCTGCTGTCCAGAGGAAGCTTTAGGATGGGCACGTTCGGCATCAACGCTGCCGGGATCTGCTCTCCGACTGGAGTCAGCGGGATCGAGCCCAATCACGCACATTCCCGGAACTCCTTGTCGAGCTGTTTGACCTGCTGGACCGACACTGCGGTCGTCTGGGTTTGCTGCGGTCAGTGGAAGAGTGGCCCGATGGCTCACGATGTCGATGATTTTCTCCATGAGCGTAATCAGGCGGTACTTTGTCTGGTGATCTAAACGTCAGCAGATGGTCCCAGGCATCGGCATCCGCACTCACATCCATCGCTGTCCGCAGAATAACCCGCGGCAGGATCTGGAAACTTTGTGTCCGACGTCCGGTTCGTACTCGCGCAGGGTCTGCATTTGAGCAATGTGGGTGGACCAGGCTGGATGGCGCCCTTGCTCACCTGCCGAAACATAATGCTTGCAGCCGGTCGTACGTCTCTCTTCAGCCCGGCCGCAGCCTGGTATCTACACTCACAACGATCTCCCACCACACCTGTCTTCGCTCCTCGACCTCATATGGCGACAGCCCAAACGTCTCCCCATCACGGTGCAAGCCCAGCTGGAGTCAGAGAGAAATTGCATTGTCGCGTACTACTCACGCTCTGGGCAATTTTCACCGCCGTGCCAAGCAGCGGCCAAAACATCTCCGCCCCGTTACCCTCTGGCATCAGATGGTTCCGGGTACGGCACGAACCCTTGTCGTTGAGCATATACGTCCCGCATAGGTGCAGCGCCTGTACTGTGGCCGGACTGGCGTGCTCAAGGCCAATTGCCCCTAGGCATGCTCGGCCCAGCGAGAACAGCTGTTCACCGCGGACGTCGACTGCGTTCAGCTTAGCACCGAGGGCCGAGCTGTCACTTACAAGGCTTTCGATTCAGGTCGAACATGACGCCTATGGCCATGACGAGAAACACGCAAGCGATCTTGTGAGCATTAGCCGGAGCATCCTTGTCATATGCGTTGGGGAGGTGGTCGGTGTCGAACATGGCTCGCGGCAGGATCTGATACCTGTCATAAGCGAACAGCTTTTCGTCCACACTCACATCCAGTTGACATGCTCCCAGTAGGTCTCGACGAGCTGTTTACCCTCCGACTCCCAGTCGGGTAGCATCGTCCTCAGATAGTCAATATCCGCTCCGGAAGCGATGCCCAGGGGATTGAACGGGGTCGTCCTGAAGTCGAAGCTTCCGGCGGTCGCGGAAGCCGGCGGCGTGACCAGACCACTCTCGACCGGTCCCTCTGCTGTCTCGTCCCCTTCACGGAGGTACTCGCTACCTGCGAAGCTTCCGACAAACCGCGCTTCCCCTTCGCCCGAGATGGTCAACGTCCCGAGCGCCCCCTCGAGGATCTCGTCCTCGTCTTGCATCACCATCAGCCCCGCTTCGTTAAGCTTCGGCTTGGTCGTAGTTGCTTCGCGTGAATGGAAGAGGTACGGTGAATCGAGAAGGGGATGCGGGGAGGTATGATTCATGCTGTGGGCTTGGGCAAGGGCGACCTCGAGCTGGGATATGCGTTGGTGTAGCTGCCGTCAGGACCATCGCATCAGGTCTACCCACCTCCTCGGTGTCGGCGAGGATCAGTCTATCATCAGTGACGCGTCATCAAGCGGGACTCACCTCTTCCCCTTGCCAGTCTTCATCTCCCCCTTTGGACAGATCTGCGCGCATCCCCGTTTCTCGCCTGAGGTCAGGGGGAGGTGCCCTTCTCGCGTACCGGGCCGTGACCAGGTCCCGCGATCACTTACAGCTGGTGCACGGCCACACCCGCGAACACCTCAGCTTCAGTCTACCGTGTCAGCTTGACCGCGCGAAAATGTCTTACCTGCGACACTCTGCACAGCTGAAACTCTGCCGTCCTTTCTCACCTTTCTCCCCTGCCTTCCTGGCCCGAGGCGTCGTGGGAGTGGTCAGCACAGATGAGGTATGCGCACGACCGAGCGGGAGGGTCAGCGGTCGCATGGACGTGGGGTTTGACATCCGGGCCATCCAGTGGGGTCCGCTTGTGAGACGATGTGATGTCGCTGTCCACTGGCGTCGGGCTCAATGAACCTGACTACGTGGCACGGAGGTTGACCTATGTGTGAGGTGTGGTCAAGTGGCGAGAGGTTGGGGCCGACGTGACACTGGCGATCAGCGCTCTATAGTGCCCGGAAGAGAGGAGACGATCGCCCGGGAGGTCGGCTCACCTGATGCCCGAAGAATGACACCGGTGCCTGCCCGGAACAAGCAGAATGATTAGTGCACTGGTGTGTCCCGGAAGGAAGTTGAAGGGCAACGGTGCTCGTGTGAGCTGTGGTCGACCGGTCGGAGCGAATTCGAGGGGGGCTGGCGGTGATCTGTCAATGATTTGATGGTGAGTTGTGTGCGTGTGCGTGTATGATCGCCGGGTAGCCGGAGCGGCGGGGCGGTGGGAGCGTCAGGTGATGGTGAGCAACACCATCTTGCCCACGTCTCGCTCGCTTTGACAAGCTGCGAGGAGGGACATTAGGTGAAAGGAGGACCATCAGCAGCGTGTCGACGGGCACCAATGCCCCGCGGAGGCACTTGCTTGACGACGCGAGAAGAGTCCATGGCGAAGGCGCCGGGCGCGCCGTTGCAGCCGAAACATACACGGGAGACACATTCCTCGCGCGTGACCTTGTTGCTCCCTTGCAGCACCGCTTGATAAGAGGTGCGAACAGCGACACCGTGGCATGGCGAAGCCTGGCGCGGTCGCCATCCCTCGAGGTTGCGTCGTCGTCAATGTCCGACGCCTCGGTGACCACCCAGTGTCCAACGATGCCGTTGCCTTTGGGTGAGCTTTCCCTGAAATCCCCCACGCTAAGGCCGTGCCTGATCATGCGCCACCGGCCGGCTCAACCGCACAGTTTTCTCCTCGCTGCCCCAGCTCGTCTCGTGGTTTGTGTCCCCCTGGCCCCTGGTAGGAAGCATTTCGGACCCAAGCAGAGAGGCGGCCACCCTTAGCGAACCCGGCTCCGCACACGGACAGCCTGGGGATTGTTTTTGTGTGAAAAGAGCCAAGTATAGTTTCTGTGCCCGGTAGATCGACGACGAAGACGGCGGCAACGGTTTGTACCCGCTTTTGCGAATCTGAATCACGAAAAGAAGCATTCACCCGAACACCGCAACTAAAGGCTCACGCAAACTCGACCCATACCAAGTGTCCGCCCAAACCCCCGTCACCCACACATCTTGCATGCTGCGTTGACACACACTCTGCATCTCCGTATCACTCGCACCCGCACCCGCGCACCCTGTGCATAACCCCGCATAATCCCTCTCAACCTGCGTCACAGCCTTAAACCAGTCCTCCGAACCAACACGGCAATCACTCCCAACCATGATGCCTCAACGTCCTCCGGGCTCCTCTGGTGGCCCACCGCAACACGACGATCGGTACCGCCCACCCTCGCGCTCGGCATTCATGCATCGCCTACCGCCCCCCATCCCCTCGACATCCTCGCCGCACTCGTACCCCTCGCCCGGCCACACCGACCCGTCCAGCTGGGCCTCGGCATCCGATCGCGAACGCAGCTCGCGCACTCGCTACTCGCCCATCATTCCCTCCTTTGACCGAACACGCCTCCCGTCGCTCAGCGACTACTCGCGACAGTCGGGCGCGAGCTCGCTGGGCGGATGGGACCTCCCCAGCTCGTCGACGAATTACCCGGGCTGGAAACACTCGACGACGTCGTACAACCCCTCGCCATCGAAGCGCGACCTCGATCGCGAGCGCGACTCCCGGCCTGTCTCGCAGCACTCGCATCAGGGCCATACGCCCCTCGCCCGCCAGTCGACCTCCATCGCAGCGACGACGCCCCAGGCCAGCTCGCCAGGAAAACACGGCGCGGGGGACGACGGCTCGAACAAGAAGAAAAAAAGGCGGGTCGCGCTGAGCTGCGCAGAATGCGCAAAGAGGAAGCAGAAGTGCAACAGAGAGACACCGTGCCAGCACTGTGTGGCCAGGAGGGTGCCCGAGTTGTGTATACCTTACACACGTGCTGGCAGTCCGCCGGTGAGGGGAGGCGGCAAGGACGTGAAGATGGAGGATGGAAAGGCGGACACGAGCGCACCGGTCATCAGGCAACCGGGCATGCTGCCCACGCTGAGTGTGCGGGTCGCCCGGATCGAGGCGTTGTTGAATGCTGTGGTGAACAAGGTGGATGGATTGGAGGGCAAGGCGTTGTCGGACTGGCGCATCAGTGGGTACACTAAAAATTCGGCTATTTGGCTGACGATAGATCACGCTCCTGCGACGACTCCGCCGCCTCGCACTAGCAGCTTGCCCGTCTCGAGACGAGACTCGATTCGAGACCACGACGAGAGCCCCTCGAGATCACCTTCACCCCAACCAACCGGGAACGAGCTCGAGTCGACCGACGCGACGAGCCGTGATGGCGATGAAGTTATTGGCCTCGACATGGACAGCTCAATGCGGAATCCACTGCCGCAGTCGGTGAGTTGTAGCCAATGTGCTTAGCGCTGACGTCAGATGCAGTCGGTGGAAGGGACGGTATCGCTCGCGCTCGACGAGCATGGCAGCCCCGCCGAGGGCTTGCAGAAGCTGTTCCGCGATTGCGGTGTCAGTCCGGACAAGGCGGGTCGCGAGGGCTGGGGTGAGGGTGACGCTGACAGCAGGTGCACGAACTCATGCGGGAGCTACCGAATGAGGCGCACGCCAACAGACTTCTCGAGTGGTTCTTCACCAAATTCAACCATCTTCGTTACCCAATCGACGAGAGTGTCTTCAGGCAATGTGAGATACAGAAACTTGCGCGAGCCAGTCTCCTCAACCCCGCGCTGACTTCAGCATATCAACACCTGTTTGCCCTGCGCGGCATCGACCCAGCCTCGGTGCTTTTCCTCCCGCTTATCTTTATCGTCTTCTCCATTTCCACCCGCATCGCCCCGGAAGACTGGGGCCTATCCGAGGCGGAGAAGCGGACACACAGTCTCCGCTACTACTGGCACTGTACGTCGCTATAAACACTCTTTACGCCATTGACAGCAGCCAAAAACGCAATTATCATCGCTATGGCTGTTAAGGCGGAGAACGTCCAGCTTGTTGAGACGAAAATTCTGGTGCGCAAAGAGCTCGTTCTGCCCGTCACCGCTTTGCTAACTACAGACCGGGCTGTATCTGGTTCTGATGCACGACCGACGACTGGCGGAAGCCTGGGCAGAGTTTAGGTCCGCAACGACCGTTGCACAAGCGCTTGGGATGCACCGGGACGGCACGAAATTGCGTCTCGCCGCATATCCGACCGAGTACAACCGGAGACTGTGGTCGTACCTGATCCATGCCGACGCGACGTACTCGTGCTTGCTTGGGAGGCCGACGTCGCTGGACCCGAGGTTTTACGATACCAAGTGAGTGCCACGCTGTACGGCTCGGGTGCCGCTCACGATAGACCGCCGTCCAACCTCGATCTGGCGGACCTGGCCGACAACAATGGCACTCCCCCCGAGGCGAAGCCGTACGACGAGCCGACGTTCGCGACGTACCTCATCCTGCGCCGAAGTCTCGGACAGATCGTCGCGAAGGTGACGGACCATTTCCAGATGCTTCGCGAGACGGTGCAGTACCGCGATGTCGAGGAGATTGACGCCGAGTTCAAGGTTTTCATGCGGGACCTGCCCAGGGCGTTTAGGATGAACGACCCGGACAAGACGTGGGATGCGAGTGAGTCGGAGCGCCGGTGGGCGGGGGTTAGGGCTTATGCCAGAATTGTGGTTCCTGCCGGTGCATCGATATTACATCCAGACGGAGATTCTGCACTTCATCATCATTCTCCACGTGAGCCGGACGAAACCGGAACAGGGTATCGGAGCTGACGGCAGCGGCCGTGGTTGTTGCGCAAGCTCCGGAGCAGCCGGTACGCCCTGTCGAGGACGGCCTGTATCGAGGCGGCCGCCATGGACTTCAAGATTGTCAGTAGCGGACGGGCACCGTGGACCGAGGCTGACGTACAGCGCCAGGCGTTCAAGCGGGATGTCCCAGACTTTTTCGAGACGCTCCTGGCTAGCTCGTTCCGCGAATTCGTGCGTGATGCAACCCTAGGCGGGACTGGGCTGATAGTAGAACGTGGCCATGATCGCGGGTATCAGCATCATCATCTCACCTGTGAGTTTGGGGCAACCATCGCGTAAACTGACAGGTGGGAGCTGATCGCAGTATACCCCACATCTCAATGACATGCGCGCGATCCTGCAGAACTTTATGGAACAGCATCCGCACGATCCGTCCATGGACGACTTTTCCAAGAAGGAGTCTGCCATCGTGAGCTCTTGTGTATCCGGCCCGGCTTCACGGCTGGCGCTCACACCAGATTTACACCCTGCACCAGCGCGCGACCGAGTTCGAAGAACGCCGTCTGGAAGAACAAGCCTCTCGACCTCGTTCTGGATCGATCCTACTCGGCACTCGGGACAACATATCTGCCGAGCGACATGAGCCGATCCCGCAGCCTCGATCTTCCTCGAGCAGTGGCTTAGGAGTGTCGGGCCCGAATGGCACGCCATTATTGGGCAGGTCGCCTTCGGGCTTGATGCAAAAGCAGACGTCTGGGTTGCCTGGGTCGAGCACGGGTTCGCCGGATGATGATCAACCGCAGCAGCTGTGAGCTTTGTTCCATCCTGCGCCTGGGCCTTTCTCCTTCTGCAGCAGCTGACCCCAGCCTCGATCATTGGCTCATGTCCAACACGCCCTTTGGCCCTCCCCTCTCCTCCCTTGATCCCTCGCAAGCGATCTATCCGCAACCCGGCCAGTTCACCGCCGGGGGATTGAACGAATACCCCACCCAACCTGTATGGCTAGATCACGGCGTCTCGGGCGTGGTTCACAACCCGGGTCTCGCCATGGCGTTTGTGCCATCGACTGTGGGCAACGTTGGGCTGGGTCCAACGAACTGGGGACCAGGAGGAAACGGGGAGATGATGCCCGCACCGCAGCATGCAGCGCTTGGGCCTGACGGGCAGCCGTTGCTCGGTCTCGGAGTGGGTGGGATGGAGGGGCAGTGGGGAGATGGAAATTCGAGCCAGTACTGGAATACGCTGGTTGATCGTGAGTCAAGAACGAAGAGCCAAAAGGACAGAGCGCAACTGATTCCAGGGATCTCTGGGATTGTCGAGCCGGGATATGCGGACTTGGGCGTGCCATCGGCATAGGATGCGACACCGGTGGAGATTGGCTCCGGCACTCTCATGGACTTGGAAGAGGATCATTGCGACAGGAGGCCTGGGAGAGGATCTAAGCCCCCGAGGGGCGGCAAGATGCTCGATACATGTTCCGTGTTGGGACCATTGGCATCCGGCTCGAACCACACGGTCGCCTTGTACACATCATGCTCTTTGACATTATCAGCGATCTGTGCGTGTACCCGTATGCAGCAGCACTGAACGTGGGTTTCACCGTAGATCAGGGTCATGACGCAGATCTGGCCAGGCTGACGTATTCGTGTGCGAGACGTCAGATCTGCGGCACGCTCGGCCGATCTGGATCCGCCTGACTTCAGTCCGTTTTAAGCGAGCAAGCGAGCCCACCGTGGGGGATGAGTGATTTATAAGGCTTTCCCCATGCGTAAGGGAGATGTGGAAGACTTTGGGTCTCAGCACAACTTGAGCCGGCGCTGAGGTGGTTCACGGACGACCCCTCCGTCCGCAAAGCCATGCCAACAGCCAGACACACTGCCTTATGCCCCACCACCCACATCGCCAAGAGACTCGGCACGCCCGGACCCCAATTCCCGTAATCTCCGGATAATCAATCGCGAAAAGTGCCACACGTTTAATCAGCGGCGAAAAGGAGATACGCCGCGTCCCTGGCAGACTCGATGCCGTGATGCCGGCACGGCTTCTAGCTGGTTCCTGAAACCCCCAAACTTCCTCTTCGGGTATGGGCGCGATCGCGGCGATAACGATTCGCGGGCGTGGCGGGCTGGGTGGGTGAGACACGGTGCGCCCATGCGTCCATGCATGCGTGAATGGAATGAGGGCGATATGGCGCCATGGGTATGGACCATGGCGAGACCGGTGGGCTGGGCTGCACGCTCAAAGGAATGTGGGAAGGTGTGCGCGATGTCGCCGGACCACCGGGTCAAGCACGTTGATGCAGCCGAGCCGGGATTGATCGGGACGTGCGTCGCCGTCGCCTCGCGCCGCATCGCGCCGCATGATTATTCCCTCCCTCCGCTTTGCTCGGCTAAAAGGGATAATCGCGCGCAGAAACGAGAGGCCGGGAGGGTACCGCAAATAATCGAGGGCTCAAACGAGGTGCACCATGCTGTGCATACGGGTCGGGCACGTTCTGGCATGTTCGATACGTCGCCGTCGACGCAAGTCCACGTCGCGCATGTGGTCCGCGCGACATGCATGGACGAAAAAGGGTCGATGGGCAGATGGGCGGCTGATTACGATAAACAAATAGCGAGCGTGAGGGTTCACGCACCGCTGTTCACTCGCGCCGGGCCGCGCCGACGCTTTTCCGCATTAGGGGATCGCACCAGGCGATTAGCAAAACGATATTTGGTATTGGCTCGGAATGGCCCGCCTGTGGGTGTGCTGTAGCTCGAGTCCAAGCATTCTGATTCTGCACTCGGTCAGCGGGCGCGAAGGAGTCGCCCATGCAGTGCGACGGGTGAGCTCATCGATCATCGCCCATCTGCGCAGCTCGGCCATTTGAACGTATGTGCGCGCAGCTTAGGCTGAACTGCTGGTGGTGGTGATCGATGACACGGGTGACGTACGACGAGTGCGGGTCTCTGAGATGTATGGGTCATGTGAGCTGTGTGTGCATTATTGGGGAAGCACAGGTCAGGGCGAGTCAAGAGGGGGGTTTTGGTTGGTTGGCTGGGTTTGGGTGGGATGGGATGGGATGGTAGGATATGGCCGGGGGCGTCAGATGATCAGTCGGGGTGTGGCAAATGAACCCTAATCTCTGGGTGCGGGACGTTTGTGATGAGAATTTGATAATCTGATGTTACTCGCCTGATTTGCCAAGATTGGCCCATGTCGATAACCACGCAAACCAAAACTAGTCG
>Ga0308169_10002241_pt1 | contig 20401 bp, 16 predicted proteins | sample PhyBR1_2_FD_202139 | JGI IMG/M metagenome (GOLD analysis project Ga0308169, IMG submission 202139) | Phyllosphere microbial communities from UC Gill Tract Community Farm, Albany, California, United States - DLSLSB.R1 | ecosystem: Host-associated > Plants > Phyllosphere > Unclassified | place...
CGCCTTCCATCCTGCTGCTTCGACGCGGGCAATGGCGACGTGAATATCCTTTACGGTCAGAGCCAGGTGGGCCGCTCCGATCGATCCCGCGCCGCTGGGCACCGTCCCGTTCTGGAGCCCGTTTGAATATTCCAACAGTTCGACCACGTGACCGTCTTGTGCCTTGACGATCGCCGTTTTCACACTCGGATCATCGACACCTGTCACCTGATGCAGGAAGTCGCCCCCCATCTCCGATTGCCGCTCAAGTGTGAAACCGAGCGCTCCCGTCCAGAACCGAACGGCTTCGTCCAAAGACGACACAGCGAAGCCTGTGTGGTCCACGGCAATTACGTTTGCGGCGTCCGTCATTACTGCCCTCTCACTGGTATGCCGGCCGTGCTTACCACGCGACCGTTCACCATAGTAAACCGCTTTCCCAAAACCCTTCCCCGCATAAACTTTCCCAATATGGGCTGGTGGACACGGAGAAACGGAAAGTCTTCGAGCCTCTTAAAGCAGCGGGTTCCAGGATGTGAAAGACCTTGGGAGAAGACGAGCTTGGTCATGCCGCGATCAGGCAACCAGCGGCCGCGGAGACCCAATTACAGGCGTTCGGACCGGCCGTCCCGTTTCCCAGCTTCAGACACTCGTTGATGCCCTTAGGTCTTTGAAAGTTGACGGCGACGTCGCTCACCAAAGCGCCTCGTGGTCATCCAGACCATCAACTGCTCTCAATCTTGTCAAAGCACATTTGCAATCACATGCGCATTGCCGCCACGAAGGCCTGAAAGGCGGCAGTCGGTTGACGTCGGCTCGGATAATAGAGGTGATTCGGGGGCAAGGTGGGTGCCCAGTCGGCCAGCACTTCGACCAGAGTACCGGCGGCCAGTTGCAGCGCGGCATGTGGCAGCGGCAGGCAAGTCACCCCCAGCCCTGCCACTGCAGCGTCGCGCATCACGTCGATATCGTTGGTGATGAAGTCGCCGCGGACTGACCGTTCCACCTTTCGGCCATCCCGCTCGAATTCCCAGCGGTGTACGACGCCAGAGGACGTGTATCGGTAACACAGACAACGATGAGCGGCGATACCGTCGGGATCGACGGGAGCGGGATGATCGGCGAGGTAGGCCGGCGCGGCGACGAAGACGAGCGGCACCGGCGCGCTGATACGGACCGATATCATGTCGGCCTGCAGGGTCTGGGCATGCCGGACCCCGCAATCGAAGCGGTCCGCGACGATGTCGACGAGCCCGTCGTCGACGACCAGTTCGACGGCGATGTCGGGATAGGCGTGTGCAAAGTCGGCCAGCCGCGGCAGAATGGCATAAATCGCCGCGACCCGGTGCGCGCTGACCCGGATACGCCCCGCCGGTCGTTCGCGGGCATTGTCGAGATCGGCCAGCGCGCCCGCGACCGAGGCGATCGCCGGCCTCAACCGCACCAGCAGTTCCTCGCCTGCGGGCGTCGGCGCCAGCGACCGGGTGGTACGGTCGAGCAGCCGGACGCCCAGTTTCGTCTCAAGCGACCGCATCGCATGGCTCAAGGCGGAGGCGGACAATCCAAGACGCGTTGCCGCTCGTGCGAAGCTGCCAGCCTCGACGATAGTTTCGAACACCGCGAGACCGGACCAGAGATCACGATCCATTCCTGAACATCCTTCAGCAACCCATGCGCCGCAGACGATCTAATCCTCGGGCGGTCCGGCGTCCATCTGGAGGTAACACAACGCAGGATGCCACCATGACCCTCGACACCTATCTCCCGCTTGGCCGCTCCGGCCTTCTCGTCAGCCCGCTGGCGCTTGGCACGATGACCTTCGGTACGCCGCGATGGGGTCTGGACGAGAGCGGCAGCCGTGCGGTGTTTGATCGCTACACTGATCTCGGTGGAAATTTCATCGACACCGCAGACGTTTATGCAGGCGGGCGATCGGAAGAGATGGTCGGCAGTTTCGTCGCCGCACAATCGTCGCGCGATCGGCTGGTGATCGCGACGAAATCGGGGTTTGCGACCGGTCATGGCTATCATGCAGGCGGCAATGGCGCGCGCCACATTCTAGCGTCCGTCGAAGGATCGCTCCGCCGCCTCCGGACGGACTTCATCGACCTGTACTGGGTGCATGTCTGGGACGGCGTCACCCCCGCCGAGGAACTGCTGCGGACGATGACCGCGCTCGTTGCAGCGGGCAAGATCCGCTATTGGGGCATATCCAACACACCGGCCTGGTACGTCGCCGAACTTGCGACGCTGGCGCGAGTCCAGGGGGATCCGGCGCCGATCGGTCTGCAATATTTCTATTCGCTGGTCGAACGCGGGGTCGAAGCCGAGCATCTGCCGCTCGCGCGATCGGCGGGCATGGGTTTCGTGCCCTGGAGCCCCCTCGCCTATGGCATGCTCACCGGCAAATATGACCGCGCGACCGTCGAGGCGGGTCCGAAGCGCGCGGGCGGCGTCCCCAACCAGGCCGGGCAGGACGACACGGCGCGGCCCGTCGACGACAAGCGTCTCGATGGCGACAATCCGTTCGGCGACACGTTGTTCACCGAGCGCAACTGGCAGATCGTCGACGAACTGAAGCGCATCGCAGCAGAGATTAACGAGACGCCGGCGCGCGTCGCGCTGTCCTGGGTGGTCGGGCAGCCCGGGGTCGCATCAACGCTGCTGGGCGTGAGCCGGGCGGAGCAGGTAACCGACAATGTCGCCGCACTCAGCCTCACCCTGCCACCCGAGCACCGTGCGGCTCTCGATGCGGCGAGCGGTGGCAACCTGCCGTTTCTTTACGGCCTGTTCGCCCCTGCCGTGCGCAATCAAGTCGTCTTCGGCGGCGGAGACGTTCGAAGCTGACGCGTCATCCGGAGCCGGCAGCCTGAGACTAAAGTCTGCGCCTAGGCCGGCTTCAATCGACAAGCCTGGCGCTTTCGGTCCTTCGGTCGGTCGCAAGTTCAGTCGCTGCAGGCCCGCACGGAGGAATGTAATGCGGATCGGAATCATCGATGCGGGGATGGCAGGCCGTCCCGCGCCCAAGCGCTCCGCCACCAGGGTCACAATGCCATTGTTCGACAAGAGCCGCGGGCCCGGTGGCCGTATGTCTACCCGTTGCATCGACACGCCGCTGGGTGATGCTGCGTTCGATCAAGGCGCGCTATAGCTGACAGCGCACGCGCCCGACGAGGATTTCACGGGGGCCGCCGAAGAATGGAACAAGCGGCTCGACGCCGATCCTTCAGCACGGCAAGGTGCCAAGATACCAGTGCGGATCGCTGGAATGAAAGTGTCGATTGTGATGATCGGTGAAGCCTAATATCACTTGCCGAACTGCTACCGTGCGTTCAGCATTGGCACCTTTATGACCCACAAGTGGACGCTCACGCCTCTTCCGTCGCTCCCCAACTTCGGACACTGGTTCATATTTGCGAATAACCGGTTTTCAAGCCCGGCTAGCCGTTCGCGAATGTCGTGATGGGAGGGAAAGGAGACTGTACGCTATTAGGAAGACAAATCGCGTTAACGGACGTCCCAGACGCAGCCGCTCTTTCTCGAAGAGGATCGACTTTCGGGAATCGCTGGCGAGGGACCTCGTATGCTATCAAGGTAGTAAGATACGCCGGTCCCATGGACGCCAGGTTAAGCTACATGAGCCTGCTTCTCGAAAGCTATGGGGTGCGCGAAGCATCTCTTAGGTACAATGGCGGCAATGATTGAACATCGAATCCGAAATTCATTTTGATTAGATTGTCTAGGTAAGCCTTGCGGACCGCACCCAGGCTGACAGGACTCCTACCTCCAAGATAGTCAAAGTCTTCTTTACCACGACGCACTGCTATCTCACGGAGGTAGTGAAATTCTTCATCAGAATCTACGCCGCTGGTTGGCGTAAATCCAATCTCGTGATGAAGACCACGTCCTTGGTAGCGCTCCATGTCCAGCATGACATAAATATAGGTTGGTGGATCTTCCACCTCGTCAATTACGCGTGCGGCCCAATCGGTAATTTCCTTCCTATCGACTGTGCCATTTATCAAAGCAGCGACTGCGAAGCCGAGGTCGATTGAGTCGTTGAATATTACGCGCACGCTACTGATCCTTTGAGATGTGCAATAATCTCGATTACTGCATCCTGAGCACACCAAATGTCTCAAAATGATGCTGAAGTGGGAATCACAGAAGCGAGTGCAGAATGTACCTAGCCACTGTCGATCAGTGATGCCCCCCGCTTCACGCGGTGATGGCCTAATTAAAGATATGCCAAACGATCGACGTCACCGTCTGGATAAGGGTCCACATAGTAGATTTGCCTGATAGCAATGACCGGCTTAAACGTGAGATCTGCTAGGAAGTCGTCCGCCCACTCACCCACCATGGACTGTATCGCGAACTCGACCGTAGCGCCGTCGTTCGTCGGCATGACGCACTGGATGGTGAGCCGATCAGGGTCAAAGCGTGCGTCAGATCCGAAACTGGGCAGCTGCGTTCGGGTTTCGGGCGTGATAAAGGGGCGAAGAAGATTTGCGTATGATGCGGAAAAATAGTCATCGGCAGGCTGCTCGACGTTTTCCCTCGAATAAGCTGCGTACGCATCGTTGTTCCAAGCCTTATACTCTCGGCAGAAACTGACGACGAATTCTTCGATCGAGGAGCGGTCCGGCTCCCCCGGATTCGAAACTGACATTCCCAGAAACCCCCAAACCAGCGTCTACCATGCGTGTACTCACGACAAACGCGATACACCTATCCAGCCGGCGCCCTACTTGGGCAAGACCGTTCCCGGAATGAATCGCGAAATGGGATTCCTGTTGGCCGGCACCGAATTACGACGTTTGAAACGGGACTGGACCTGCCGCCTGAGACCGACGAACTAATACTAATAAACGGATTGGGACACCGATGGCAGACAAGCAGCATTTCGAGGAAATCGTTGGCGACATTGGCCGAAAGCTCTGGTCGATCTTCCCCGAGGACGCTGTGGAGATGCGGTTCGAGGCACAGTTTCATGAGTGGATGCAGACTGCCGGCGTCAGTCAATGGACCCGTCGCAACGGTGTGCGAGGGCAGTATGCCGGCTTCGGTAGCAGGCCCGAGGAGGTTGAGGAGGCAATAAAGTTCGATCTCGCGAGAATGAGAACGCTCGATATCTTTCTGCCTAGACCTTGGAATCACGTTACGGTGACCTTGACCGAAAATGCTAAGATCAAATTTGATTATGCTTATGTCGACGAAATCGATCAGTGGCCTCGCCTTCATCTGATTGGGATCAGCGCTCTCGATCAAGTAGAGGCAACCCGCGATTACGGCATACCTGCTGCTGATTGGCGGCATGTCGCCAGCCAAGTGCTCAAAATTAGGAGGGCGGAATATGAGGCCGCGCGGGCTTCGGGAGATACAGTTATACAGCATGCCGTGGAGCAGACAATCAAAGACCTGCAGAACCGGATCGAAGCTGCTGCGATTTAGCTCGCGCAGCGCGCCGATAGGGCAGTGCGATCACAGCAGCCAATGCATTCCCGCTAGGATAGAAAAATGGGAAACGGAATGTCGGTAACGAATAGCGAGGCTCGATGAATTGAGATTATTCGACAGCGGTGTTCATGGTCGGATATTATTCGAAGGTTAGGAGAGGTTCGATGCCCAGCAGGATTGAGGCGCTGATACCGACGCCCCCGCAGGAGCGGATCGACGCATTGCAGAATCTCATTCTCCGGATAGTGGATTGTTTGGATGCTGACGAAGAGTGCGACGCGCTCATCGCCGAAGCCGATGCGCTGGCGGGATCGCAGGGGTATGATAGCGTCACGTTTAGCAACCTGAACAGTTGGACCAGCGAACGTGATTTTGCGGTGTTGGCAGCGATGGGACCTCCTCCGGGCATCCCCGACCTTACCGTTCAGGAAGTTGCGGAATGCATCGGCGTCATCGAAGCCGCGGACGAACCAAGGAGCAGCTTTTGCCTCGGTATTCTTGAGCGCACTTTCCCTAACGTACCTATCTGCGACATGATTTATTGGCCTAAGGCGGCAGCAGCATCCGACGATCTAGCCGCGGAGATTGTCAGGCTAGCCAAGGAGCCTCTCCCTACTCTGCCCGCTCCATAAGTGCCCGGGAATGATTTCTGCAGGTCTGGTTTCTCGATTGGGAGCGGCGATCGAGACGGTCGGCGCTGTCCCGCAAGGGATCGAATTTCGGGAATGGCCGGGTTGGGCGGTTAGTTACCGTCCTCGCGCGCGCTGTCTCGCGCCAGTGCATTCACCTGTTTCCAAGCATCTGTTCGAAGCGCGTTAAACCTCTCATTGTCTTCTGCCGGGGCAATTCCACCGGATTGCAGAACCACGTCGTTCAGTGATCCCATTCCACCGTAGAGACGCAAAAGTCGATCGACGCCGTGATAATCGGATTGTGCGATACTCGATCTACACCGCTCAACCTTCTCGGCCCATCCGTTGTCACCGTGCAGCTTTAGCAATGTCACCATTGCTTCGAGTGTTCCAGCGAGCCGAGCAACATCAGGATGCAGTGCCATTTTACTAGCGTAGCGGGTCTCTCGGAATGACTGCAAGTGGGCGTTTTTGCTCGGGTCGGCTTCCTCGCGAGGGATCGAGTTTTGGGAATGCGCGAGCCTTTCGAGAAATCATCGCACCGAGAATGCCAGATGAGCAGCGGGTGGGCTTGAAACGACTTAAATCGCACCGATGCCAGGAAAATGCCGGTGCACCCAATCTTCGAAGGGAGAAAGGCGGCTAGCCTCAAGCTGATACATCGTGCCAGGTTCAAAGAGCGAGATCGTCTCGCCCCGGCGAATTCTGGCCTTGAGCGTCTTCAATGCGGTTATGACGCCGGGAACGGTGCTGGCGGCACCGTAACCATAGGCGCCGCTCAGCCACTCGAACTCCGCGTCGCCGACAACGACATGTCCCTGAAATCGGTGGTCGAGCGGGCCGATGAGGACCTGTTGCCCGCTTCGGTTCAACAGCTCATCGTTCGTTGGACCCGCATCATGCCATGAGGTCTTTCGCAACAAGAGATTGTCTTCCAGGCAAACCGGATGATCAGTTGTCGTGGCCGGCTGACCATCTGCATCGAAACGCTGCATTGTCACGGTTCGGACGCCGTCACTATCGGCAAGAGCGACGACGACGTGACCCGCCGGGTCGGGATCGTGGTCGATCAACCAGTCACGGGCTTTCCTGACCATTTGCGCCGAGCCTCCAATGCTGTCCGCTTCCAGGCGGACCAGTATGATTTCTCGTGCCAGCGCCTGTGCGGCCGCTGTTCCGCGCAATGCCAACGCGACTTGTTCAGCCGACACATAGGTCCAAATACGACCGCTGCGCCCTGCAACTGGATTGGGTTGCTCAACGATCCTGTCATCGCCGGCTGCGAAAAGCGTAAGCTCCTCCCCGTTCAGGATGCCACGGCGATGCCCGGTCACCACGTAACCCGCAGCGCGGTTTTCTTGCAAACGCCCGGCCGCACGCACGGCCCAGTCTGCGTCTCCATACCAACGGAGATCGGACGGGCGCGCTGGCTCGTTGCGGTATACCAGTTCGTAAAGTCGATCGTGACTTTCACGCATCCCGCACCCGGGCAATCGTCCAGTTCTGAGGATGGCCTCCGCCTCACCCAAGTCGTTGGCCGCACGTGCTATCGCCTCCCGAACTGCGGCCGCAGTCCCATCGGCCGTCTCTGCTGCGAACTTGCGACCATCAGCAGTTGTGGAAAAAGGCATAGCATTTCCTTCGTGGGGGGGGCGCGTCGTGCGGCTATGTCACTTTCAACCCCAGCCATTCCTACAAGCGAACCCGTTTAGCGAATACGTCCGCGCCAATCACTCCGATGAAGGCCTTGAGGCCTGTCTTCTCAAAATCCGTTCCCAATTGCTCTTTCCCGAAAATCACAGAATGAAGACGGAGTTATGGGAATGTCCAGCGTTCCCAAACAGCGGGGTTTCGGGAGGGCCGCACGGACCCACAAGTGGACGTTCATAGCCCTATTTCAGCTTCCCAACTTCAGACACTCGTTCATGAAAGCCCGCCGATTGCGTTAGCCGCGCCGCAGACACGTCGCTGGTGTATTTGACCTACAGCGTCTCTATGTTTCGGGTTCCCATCCAGCTGCCGGCGGTGATGAATGTCCAAGTCCATGAAGATCGATTTCGTCTCCGACGTCTCCTGCCCCTGGTGCGTTATCGGCCTGCGGAGCCTGGAACAAGCGCTCGCGCGCACTGGCGACCTGATCGACGTGGACATCACCTTCCAGCCCTTCGAGCTGAATCCGCAGATGCGCACCGAGGGGCAAAACATCGGTGAACATATTGCCGAAAAATATGGCTCGACTGCCGAGCAGTCCGCCGCCAATCGCACGATGATCCGCGACCGCGCCGCCGATCTCGGTTTTGAGATGCGAATGTCGGAGACGAGCCGCATTTACAACACGTTCGACGCACACCGACTGCTGCATTGGGCGCATGTCGAAGGCAGGCAGCCGGCGCTGAAGCGGGCCTTGTTTGACGTCTATTTCACCAATCAGCAGGATCCGTCAGACCATTCCGTGCTGGTCGCGACCGCAGCCGCTGTTGGACTAGACGCGACGCGAGCCGCTGCGATCCTCGCGTCGGACGAATTCGCCCAGGAAGTCCGAACCGCGGAACGCTTGTGGCAGTCGCGCGGGATAAGCGCGGTGCCTGCCGTCATCATCAACGATCGCTATCTGATTTCGGGCGGCCAGCCTCCAGAGACGTTTGAGAGCGCCTTGCGCAAAATTGCAGCCGACACCGAACCTCCGTCACCGGTTTGACTGGCGCCCCTTCTACTGACGTGAATGGCAGGCGCGTGCGTCGCCGGACCGCTGGCTGTCGGCATCACGGCGGTGGTGAAAAGGAAGCAGAGGGCCGGAACGTTACCCGGACCTGACTAATATTGCCGTATCCCAAATCCTTTGGTCCGGGAGATACATTTGCAACAGACCATACCGTATTTTGAAAGGATCGCCCGTGTTGTCTTACCGTATGAGCACCATGGCTACGCTGATGCTGCTCACCGGGTGCGGGGCGGCTGACACTGGCAAGACCCCAGACAAGAATACAGGCAAGACCAGCGTGTCCGCGCCGCCGATCAATTACGGGACAGCGACATTCACCCTGGCCAAGCCCTTCACGACTAATGCCGTCGCCGCATTCGAATCTCCCTGGGCGCTCGCTTTCTTGCCGGACCGGAGAATGCTGGTGACCGAAAAGCCGGGCCGGCTTTGGCTCGTCACCGCGGCGGGCGATAAGACACCGGTCGATGGCGTGCCCCTGGTCCATTTCGAGGGACAGGGTGGTCTGTTGTTCGTGGCAACCGCGCCGAACTTCGCGCAAAGTCGGCAGATCTATCTTACCTATTCAGAACCCGGCGCAGGCGGTGATGGCTTGGCGCTTGCCCGGGCAACGCTCGATCTCGACACGGCTCAGCCCATGCTCAAGAACGTCCAAGTCCTTTGGCGGCAGCTGCCGCGCGGCAGTGGCGGGCAGTTCGGCGGCTACATCGCGTTCTCGCCCGACGGCCGCTACCTCTTCCTTACCTCTGGCGAACGCCAGCGCTTCACCCCGGCGCAGGACCCAGACCAAGCGCTCGGCAAGATCCTGCGGCTGACATTGGACGGCAAGCCCGCCGCGGGCAACCCCGGCGCCGGCACGGTCGGCGCCACTACGATCGGCATCATAGACCCTCCGGAAAACACGGGTTCGGCCGCCACGGCACCGGTACGACAGATCAAGCTCGCCGGACCGAACCTGACGCCGGCGGAGACATGGACGACGGGCCATCGAAACCCCTACGGCCTGGCGTTTGATGGGCAAGGCCGGCTCTGGTCGACCGAGATGGGACCGCAAGGCGGTGACGAGTTGAACTTGATCGAGCCGGGCAAGAACTATGGCTGGCCCGTCGTGTCGTACGGCAAGAACTACGACGATACGCCAATCGCCTCGCCGAGTGGCAACGCGAAATTTCAACAGCCGGCCTTGTACTGGACTCCGATCATCGCCCCGGCCGGCCTAACCTTCTATGAAGGCACTATGTTTCTGCAGTGGCGTGGCTCCGCGTTCGTCGGCGGGCTGGCATCGACGGCGCTGATCCGCATTGCGTTCGATGGCGAGGTCCCCCGCGAAGCTGAGCGCTGGGATATGGGCGCTCGCGTCCGAGCCGTTGTCACCGGCCCGGACGGGGCGCTTTGGATTTTGGAAGACGGGTCTGGCGGTCGACTGCTGCGCCTCTCGTCCAATCGGGCGGGGTGACGGAACAGCGGGCTGGCTTGCGTGATTTATCGGATATGATGTCCGACGCGCATCACACCTCCCGCCTCGCCTAAGCCATAGACCCTCAAACCGCCGATCGGTGTTGTCGCCGATTTTGCAGGTCAGACGGTCGTTCAGGTAACGCCGACAGCCTCTCAGACGGGCATATCAACCGACCGTTTTCCGCTAGCGCGACGCCATCATAAAGGTAAGGTGCAGTGACCTTGATCGGAGAAGATGGTTGGTTTTAAAGCATTTGCCTCTCGTTGCACTGCTCGGTGCCGTTGCGATCGGGAGTTCGGTGACTGGCCAGACTCCGAAGTCGACAACCGCACCGCCGACAGATGACACCGCGGCGACCAGTTATGGCAACTGGGGCTTCGACGTCACCGGGATGGATCGTAGCGTGAAGCCCGGCGACGACTGGTTCCGCTTCGTCAACGGCGCATGGGCGGACCGAACGCAGATCCCGCCGGATCGATCATCCTACGGGGCCTTTGCGGTCTTGCGCGACATCTCCGAGCAGCGGCTGCGTGGGCTCATCGGCCGCTACAGCGCCTCAGATACGGCACATCCCGACCGGATGAAGGCAGCGATCCTTTACGCGGGGTTCATGGACACCGCGACTGCGGAGAAGCTCGACGCCGCACCGCTGGCCCGACGACTATCGCCGCTGAAAGCTGCCACGTCGAAGGACGACATCGCACGGTTCATGGGGAATTCGCTCGGCGGTTTTGGCGCTAGCTTCTTCGCGCCCGGCGTCAATGACGATGCCAAGCAGCCCGACGTGTACGCGCTATATTTGCGCCAGTCCGGCTTGGGCCTCGGCGACCGCGACCTCTATCTCGACCCCAAGTTTGCCCCACAGGTCGCGCGGTATCGCCAATATGTGACGCAGATGCTGACGCTCGCGGGATGGCCGGACGCCAAGACCGCCGCGGGGGACGTCGTGGCGATGGAGACCAAGCTCGCCCAGGCACACTGGACGCGCGCGCAAAGTCGTGATCGTGACAAGACCTACAATCCGACGACGCCCGCGCAATTGGCGAGCCAGGCACCCGGTTTTCCCTGGACGACGTTCTTCAAGGCGGCCGGCGTCGATGCCGCCAACCGCGCGATTGTGGCGCAGAACACCGCCTTCCCTGGCATCGCCAAGGTGTTCGCCGAGAGCGACCTCGATACGCTGAAGGCGTGGGAGGCATTCCGCATCACCGACGACATCGCGCCACTTCTCTCAAAGCGCTTCGTCGACGCGCAGTTCGAGTTTCGCTCGAAGTTCCTGAACGGCCAGCCCCAGCAGCGCGAGCGCTGGAAGCGCGCGGTGGCGTTCGCCGAGAATGGCGTCGGTGAGGGGATCGGGCGGGACTATGTCGCGCTCTACTTCCCGCCCGCGTCCAAGGCGAAGATGGACCAGCTCGTCGGCAATTTGCGCGTGGCGTTGGCTGGGCGGATCCGCAATCTGACGTGGATGGGCGCTGCCACGAAGGAACAGGCGCTCGACAAGCTCCGCGGCTTCAACGTCAAGATCGGCTACCCGGACAAGTGGCGCAATTATGCTGCGCTCCAGATCAAACCCGGCGACCTCGTCGGTAACGCAGAGGCCGCGCAGCGCTTCGAATGGGATTATCGGCGGGCACGCATCGGCATTCCGGTCGACAAGGCCGAGTGGGGAATGACCCCGCAGACGGTCAACGCCTACTACAACTCGGTCAAGAACGAGATCGTCTTCCCTGCAGCGATCCTGCAACCGCCATTCTTCGACCCGAAGGCAGACGACGCCGTGAACTACGGTGGCATCGGCGGGGTGATCGGCCACGAGATCAGCCACGGCTTCGACGACCAGGGGCGCAAGTCGGATGGCCGCGGTATCCTGCGCGACTGGTGGACGGCGGAGGACGCGACCAAGTTCGAGGCGCAGGCGGCACGGCTAGGCGAACAGTACGAAGCGTATAGCTTCGACGGGCTGCCCGGTATTCACATCAATGGCCGCGCTTCGATGGGCGAAAACATCGGCGATCTCGGCGGGGTCCTGATCTCGCTCGACGCGTATCACGCCTCGCTTAGCGGCAAGGCTTCCCCCGTGATCGGCGGCTTCACCGGCGATCAGCGCTTTTTTCTCGGCTGGGGACAAGTCTGGCGGACCCTGTTCCGCAACGAGGCACTCCGACAGCAGCTGGTCAGCGACCCGCACTCGCCAGGGCAGATTCGCGCCGTCAATCCGCTGCGCAATGTCGATGCCTGGTACGCCGCGTGGAAGATCGATCCTAGCCAGAAACAGTATCTCGCACCGGCCGACCGCGTGCGAATATGGTGATAGTGCGGTCCGCCAGACAATTGCGGCGGAAGGGCGGCCGAGTAGCTCGGCCGTAAGGTGACGTGTTGCACCTGTTAATACGCCAGCCCAGCTTATCCGCGCGAAAGACCCGGAAGCGGACGCTCATTCTGCCCGTTGTCTGCAGCCACTGCCCTCAAGTTGGAGGCCGAGCAGATTACCCGATGCACCCCGACCGTTTCTCGCTATTGTCTTGTTCGTTGTTTATGGCGGGCACTGCCCAACCATAAACAACGAACGACGCACGCACGTCAGGCCTCGTTTACCAGTTCAGACCGATGCGCGCGTAGAGATAGCGGCCGTTGAAGCCAAACGGCGAGTAGGAAGGATAACCCAGCACCCCTGTGCTGTTGTTCGCTGCGACCGTACGATCCGGATAGACGTCAAACACATTGCTGACGCCGAGGCCAATCTGTGCCCCCTTGGGGGCGGTGTAGCGTAACTCGAGATCGGTGATCGCGTGCTTGCCGGTATGCACGTCGGCGCCGACGAGCGTCCCGGGCTGGTTGACGTCGCCATAATAGGTCACGCGCGCCAGCGCTCCGATCTGGTCAAGTGACCAGTCGATCGTCCCGGTCACCTTCGTGCCAGGCGTCCCGTCCTCGAGCGTCAGAATGCGGCTGCGCGCGAACAGTGTCGGCGCGGGGTTGAGCGTCGAAGTCGTGACCGGCACCCGCGTCACGTTCACGTCGTTGACATTACCCGCAACCGTAAAGTCGAAATTGCCGGCATTCTCCGCCGCCAACCGGTAATGCGCGACCGCGTCGATACCCTTGGTCGTCGACGCGAGCCCGTTGAGGAAGAAGCGCGCGGCCGACACATTGAACGGATCGAGCAGCGCCTTGACGGCCGGACTGAAGGTGGCGGAGATATTCTCCGACAGGCCGATCTGGTCGCGGATGTGGATGCGGTAAGCGTCGATCGTAAGGTCGAAGCCACCCGCCCGGATCACGGTACCGACCGACAGATTGGTCGACTTCTCGGGCTCGAGCGGCACGCCGCCGAGCGCCGTCGCAACGGGGTCGACCGACGGGAAGGTACCGGTCAGGATAGGCACGCCGTTGGTGACCACCGAAGCAGTCTGGGTGAAGTATTGCTGCTGCAGCGATGGTGCACGGAAGCCCGTCGAGGCGGTCGCGCGGAGTGCGAACCAGGGCGCGAAGTCGTAACGCAACGAGGCCTTCCCCGTCGCGGTACTGCCGAAGTCGGAATAGTCTTCCGCCCGCGCGGCGAGACCGACAAGCAGTTTGTCCGTCACCTGCGCCTCGAGATCGAGATAGATGCTGCCGTTGCGGCGGCTCCGCTCGGTCGCGTTGGCGGGCGAGAAGCCCCCGAACCCCTGCGCGCCCGGCGCGGCAGTGTTGCCGGCGGGAATACCGGTCACCGTGCCGACAGTCGGATAGCCATAGGAGGCCAGTTCTCCTGCGACGATCTTGTAGCCCTCGCGGCGCCCCTCGACTCCGAACGCGACGTTCAGCGACTGGAACACGTCGAACTTCCGCGAGACATCGAGCCCGGCGACATATTGGTCGTAGATGGTCGCGCCATCTTCGAACGTGTGCGGGGTCGCTCTGCCAAATGCGTAGTTCGCCGAGTTCAGCGTGCGATAGTCGATCCGGTTGCGGCCATAGCTGAGCGACAGGTCGACGTTGAAACCGCCTACGTCGCCACGCAGGCCGACGGCGGAAGTGATATCCTTCGACTTGGTGTTAATGATCGGTAGGAAGCCGTCGCGATAGCCAGCGCGATCGAGCGTCGCCAGCGTCGTCAGGTTGGCCGCCGTGGTGGCCGGCGGTGCGATCCGCGGGAAGGCGGCGCTGCGGCTGTCGCGGTCCTGATAGCCGCCAAACGCGTAGAGGCTGATGCTGTCGGTCAGCGAAGTGCCTGCGTTGACGAAGCCGGTATATTGCTCGACCGCCGGATCGCCATAACGGCCGGTGACGCGGTTGGGGACAACGCGCTTGTCGATGTCGGCGCGATTGGTGGGCTGGCGCTTCGTGTACTCGCCAGACACAGTAAGGAAGCCGTCGCGGCCAAAGCCGATGCCTTGCCATGCGGACGCCGTGACGGCGTTCTCGCCAGTGACGTGGCGGCTGTTGTTCGCGGTATCGACCTGGGTGTCGTAGAAGCCGTAGGTGACCTGCGCACCGCCGCCCGAGCGCGCCTCGCGCAGCCGCAAATTGACGACGCCAGCGATCGCATCGGAGCCATATTGCGCCGAGGCACCGTCACGCAGCACCTCGATCCGGTCGAGCGCCACGGTCGGCACTGTGTTGAGGTCGACCGCCGCAGAGCCACGCCCGACGCTGCCGTTGGTGTTGAGCAGTGACGAGGTATGGCCGCGGATACCGTTGATCAGGACCAGCGTCTGATCGGGCGAGAGCCCGCGCAGCGTCGCCGGCCGGATCGCATCGGTGCCGTCGGTCGCCGAAGGACGCGGGAAGTCGATCGAAGGCGCGATCGCCGATAGCGCGGTCGCCAGCTCGGTCGTACCCTGGCGCTGCAGGCTGGCACCGCTCAGCACATCGACCGGCGACGCGCTATCGAGCCGCGACCGGCCGACCGCACGCGTGCCGGTGACGATGATGTCGTCCTGTTCGTTAGTCGCTGCCGGCGCGGGAGTATTATCCGTCGCAGAAGGGCTCGGTGCGGGCGCCGCCTGCGCATATGCCATGTGTGCGTAAGCTAGCGTGATGGTTGAAACAGCGAGAGTCAGAGCGGTGCGATAGACTGTCATATACCGGATCCCTTTAGGTGCATCGCTCTTCGGCGATCATTCCCCCCGGTCGTCCCGACGGCGCACCGGATCAACGAAAAAAAACTACGACCCGATATGTCTTTAACAATGCGCAGCGACGAGCGGCACGCAAGCGCGCACTACCTGCCCGTCAGCCACTTTCCTGACTCCGTTTTGACCCAAAGTCGGACACTCGCGCACCCTTTCCCGCTCCCCAACTTCAGACACTCGTTCATCTCCGGGGTGACCGCTCTTGGCGTCTAGTCTGCCGCCATGAACGTCGTGATGCGGAGGGAAGCAACGCGGCCGGTTTTGGGAGGGCTGGGACGTTAGGGAAGGACATGACGGTCGAGACCGTCGTGAAGGGTCGGAGCGCTCGACCAAGCCGGCCCACCAACGACGGCCCCATCGACGCCACAATAGGAATACAAGCGCTAGCACGAGGAACGGCGGCCCAAGTCCTGCGACGACCCAGAGCGGGGCAGTGAGGGTCAAGCCGATCGAGCCCAGCGCGGTGTCGCCGGCATCGGAGAACCGGTCGATAAACCCTGTTCCCCTGCCAGTCCGATACGCGAACGTCATTGGCGTGTTGGCCAGGCTCTGGCGCTGCATCGTCCCGGCGGGCAGTAACCCGATCCACCTGGACAATGCACACGACGACATGACGACTAAGGCTCTGAGTGAACCGACTAGGATCTATGATCAGCATATAGCCGATAGCATGACATCAGAAACGGTCGAAAGCCGATGCTAATAGAGTGCCTTAGAATCTCTGCCTTGTTACCTTTCAATCCTGAAATCTCGTACGCTGCGCGAAGGCGATGCCTACCCAGCATCGCTGCTCGTCCATGTGCTAACGCGAGTTCGATATGAGCAGACTTGCCGCGGCTATCGATTGCCTGATTTGCTCACCTCCGCTCTTGCTCAGCCCGTTCGCGGTGATAGGCAACCATTGCTGTCTCAGCCATCAAACTTTCATCCCCTCCTACGACGTTGCTTCATCAAAATACGTGAAAAGCTGCGCGAGGTTCCCGATAAAAGTACCGTTCGACGATCGCAGCGTCGCCGTCCGTGATCTTGGCCGGTCGCTTGCCCTTCGGTATCGAATTTCTTGTTAGGACTTTGAGGATACAGCCAAAACGGGTGGAATATGTTTTCGCGGGGTTAGGGTTGCGACATAGGACGGAGTGGCTAGGGGCGTTATTGCTCCTGTGCCTGTGCACATGGCCGCAGACAGTGATGGCGGCTGGCGTCGATCTACATGCCGGTATGTGTGCAGCGACAACAAGCGATCATAGGTCGGATGCTGCCGTTAGCCATGCAATCTACCGCTGCGGCCCTGACCTGCCGACCCAATCGGCTGGTTGGCTGTGGCTAAAGCTCGATGCGAGCCGCTTACGTAGCCTACCTCCCCGGTGGAACCTGTTGGTCGATCAGACCCGATTTCGCGAAATGGCGGTACTGTTCGAGGACGCTGGCGGGCTTCACCGTCTGACGTTCGACCATTCTGATTTACGCCGCCATTGGGCGCCGGGTGGTTTGCTCCGTTTTCCGATCATGACAGGCGGCGGGGCCATTCGGAGCCTGTACCTCGGTTTCAACCGCATCGACGACCTCTCGCTTATGCGGAAAATCGTTGCGGTTCCCGAGCCTGAGCAAGCAGGCGTCGATGCGCGCTGGCTTCTGCTCATGGGGCTGTTTGCCGGCACCTTAAGCTCGGCGCTGCTTTACAACTTGGTGATCCATACCGGGCGTCGTCCACCTTTCCAGCGCTGGTATCTGGCGTGGGTCGCCGCTGCCTTCGCCTACGGAATGGTCTGGACCAACGTAGCCGCCTATCTTGTTCCAACGCTTGTCGGCCCAATTGCCGTTCGCCTTGATTTCATTCTGGTTGGTCTAATGGTAGCCACCGGCAATATGTTCTTTTTCGCCGTGATCGAAGACGGGATCTTGCCGCGTGCTTTGCTTCGGTGCGGTCGTCTGCTTGCGATATCCGGCGTCGCACTCGGCTTTGTGGCGGCTGCCGACACGGTGTTTCCGCCTGTATTGACCGATCGACTGCTCAACTATGCCATAGCCCTTACCGCCGTCGCAGTGGGGCTGTCGTGCTGGATAGCAGTCCAACGGCGCAGTCGTGTCGTCTGGTTCTATCTGATCGGTTGGTCCCCCGTCATCATCGTCTTCCTGGCTCGGTTGGCCAGGAACCTTCGACTGATGCCGCAGATCGATGGCGTCGACATGGCCACATTTGCGACCCTGGCGTTTGAGGCGCTGGTGTTATCGCTTGCCATCGCCGATCGCTTTAGACTGGTTCGCCGGGAGCTTGATGCCGCACGCCAGCGCCAGGAAATCGATCGTGTCGAAGCAAAGGCGCTCCAGGCGGCCGCCCGAACCGACCATTTGACCGAGATCGGCAACCGCTCGGCGTTTGAGGCCGACGCCGATGGCATGATCGCGTATGGCGAACTCTTCAGTCTGTTCCTGATCGATGTCGACTATCTCAAGGATACCAACGATCGGCTTGGCCACCGCGGAGGCGACGCGCTTCTTAAACGCGTTGCCCTATCCCTTAAGGAGATCACGTCGAACACTCCCGGGATCATGATCGCACGGATTGGCGGCGACGAATTTGCCCTGCTTTGCCCTGGCGGTCGGAGTGAGGAGGCACGCCTCATCGATCTGCTCGCGAAGATGCAGGGCCAGCCATGGCGTTTTATGGAGCACGACCGTACGATCTCGTTGAGCATCGGATCTGCTCGCTTCCCCGAGGACGCCAAGGAACTCGACGCGCTCTACCACAACGCCGATCTCGCCCTGTACAATGCGAAACGGCAGGGACGTGCTTGTCACTATCATTACGATGCGTTGCAGCGTCTGCTCCGTGATCTTCAGGTAGAGCTCAGCCGGGATGCGGAGGCCGGGCTCGGGCGCTGCGAGTTTCTCTTGCAGTTCCAACCAATCGTTGCGCTGCAATCGGGTAAGGTATGGGGCTACGAGGCCCTGCTGCGCTGGGATCACCCGCATTATGGCTTCATCCGGCCGGACCGGTTCGCTGATGTGCTTGTAGCGGAACGGATCGGCTTACGGATTCAGGAGCACGTCCTGGAGCTGGCGCTGACCGCGTTGCGCGATCAAGCTGATCAAATTCCTCTCCTCAGTGTCAATTTTACTGCGGCGCAATTGTCAGGCCCTGGGTCAGCGCGCCGCGTTCTCAGTCGCCTTGCCGCCTATGGTCTATCACCATCGAGCTTATGCATTGAAGTGACGGAACGCGTCATACTCGACCGAGCGGGTGCTACGATTCTCACGGCGTTGAACACGTTACGAGAGGCTGGAGTGCACGTCGCGCTCGACGACTTCGGTACCGGATCTGCGTCCCTGGCCGACCTGAGTACCATGCCGGTGGATATGATCAAAATCGACCGTTCCTTCGTCTCCGGCATGCAAGAGGACGGCGGAGACACGTTGGCGATTGTCCGCGCTATCATCGGTCTGGGACAGGGCTTGGGCAAAACGGTTGTCGCGGAAGGCATTGAAACCGAAGCGCAATCGCACCTGCTCGCCGCGTTGGGCTGCCACTCGGGGCAGGGATATTTGTTCGGGCGCCCTGCAGGCAAACTACTGCCAACTAGTATGGCCTGGCCCGACGGGGCGGCTGACAATGTCATACCGATAGCTTCGTTCAATCAATCCCGTTAACCTTCCAACACTTTTCAACGGGTGTAGCCGATAAGGCCCGCCGAATGTTGGGAATTGGGCAAACCTACCCGGCAGCGCGAGTCTCCGAAAGACCCATAAGCGGTCGTTCCGCGTGAGGCTCGGACATCCCGACTCCGGACGCTCATTCATGCAGCCCCCTCACATTAGACCTGATCGAATCAGACTACCGGAGATCTTCGAAGTGGCGCCCAGCGCTCTAAGGCCCATCTTGCATTCATGACCGCCACCCGAAGCCCCTGCACAGGACATCGCCCGATCCCGCGACCTGCCTCTCGATGACTGGCAGTTGAGCGTCGAGGACGCTGTCGACAGGCTGACCGGGCACATCCGTCACGCCGGGCGCGGCGCCTTCGAACATCTGCGTAAGGCTTGGCGGCTGCACGGTGTTGACGACGAAATGAGCGCGTTCCGGGCGATCACCGCTGAGGAGGAGGCGGCAACCGCGGTTATCCTAGCGCTACAACGGCAGCGCTACCCGGGGGCCAATCGCCTTAGCGCCTGGAACCACGTCCACAAGATGGCCTTCTGGCCGCTGATCGCCACGATCAACGACTTCCTGTTTCGTTCCGGTATCCCGGCGCCTCGCGTCTCGCTGTCGAAGCGCGGCAGGCCGCGCGTGGAGCTCCATCTGAACATCGCGGCGCTCGCAGGGATGGGCGTCGGCGACACGTGGGCGTCGCCTGACGCCCCCCTCAATTTCGGACTGCGAGCGGGCGAGGCAGATAACGCCATGGTTCACCGCTTTGAGCAAGAACTGGCCGAGCTCGCGGATCGTTCGGGCGCCGGTTCCATCCTCCGTTACATCCAAGCCGAGGCGAACCAGCGCAACCGGCTGCTTTATGCGTCGCAAGATGGGATCCCCCATGTTGAGTTCCACGACGACATGCTTCGCTCGCGCGCCAATCGCGTCTGCGTGCTGCTCATGCTGGCTATCATCGTGGCCCAGACTCCGCAGCACCAGATTTTTGTCGTTCAATGCCTCGAGGCCATGCTGGTCGCCCTTGAGCGGATCGAGGGTCAGTTGAGCAAATATCCGGAACTGAGTGCGAGCGGCGATCGGCCACTCCTCACGATCCGGCGGAAGCAGGGCGAGCGCGGCACCATCTCGCTTACCGCGGCGGTAGACGTCGGCGGAATTTGGCAAGGCGGCTGGGATGCTGCGCGCCAGATCCGTGCGACTGTCGCACGCGTGACCTACGGCCAAACTGACTCATAAGCGCTGAGCAACTCGCACCGCCAGCAGCCGCGACTACTCGACCCGGTATGTGACCGTCGGAATCGGCTGGCGCACTTCCTCAGATCCCCGTCAGCCAGTCGCAACGTGCTACATAGCTCCCGTGCGTCCGGCTCATCCTCGAGGGTTGGA